>Ga0214472_10000445_pt1 | contig 50893 bp, 31 predicted proteins | sample RVTome_6_FD_207662 | JGI IMG/M metagenome (GOLD analysis project Ga0214472, IMG submission 207662) | Soil microbial communities from uranium-contaminated site in the Upper Colorado River Basin, Wyoming, United States - RVT140D175 | ecosystem: Environmental > Terrestrial > Soil > Contaminated >...
CAAGTACCTCCCCACGTATCTGGGATGGCGCCGATGCTTGGAACGCTTCGCTGATCGCCTAACTCCCGCCGTCTTTCTCAACCAGGCTGTGGGAATCTGACCCACAGCTAATGCAGACAGAGCCAAAAAAAAAGTCGCCCCCGGGGAGACCCGGGGGCGGCGTGACAACGCGGAGGTGGCGGAGGTCTACAGCCCTTCGCCCATGCCCATGTCGATGTACCCGGTCGGGCAGACCGCCGAGCAGATGTGGCAACCGACGCAGCCGCCGTAGACGGTGAACATCACCTTGCCGATCGGGTTGGACTTGAACTTGGTGATGGTCTCCTGCGGGCAGAAGATCAGGCACTGATCGCACTCGAAGCACAGGCCGCAGCTCATGCAGCGCGCCGACTCCGCCGCGACCTCCTCCTTGCTCAGCTTGTGCAGGAGGTCGTCCCAGTTGTTCAGGATCTCCTTCGCCTTCGGGTGGCTGTGACCACGCCTGTTCTGCGGCGTGATCTTGAAGTAGTCCGACTTCAGCCGCTCGAAACGGATGACGTCGGCCTTCTCCGCGCGCGGGAAGGGCCGGCCATTGATGTAGTCGTCGATCCGCTCGGCAGCCTTGCGGCCGTGACCGATCGCGGTGGTGAGCAGCGTCAACGAGAGGGCATCGCCACCGCTGAATACCCCTTCCATCCCCTCGACCTGGTAGTCCTTGTCCACCTTTATCCACGGGGCCTTACCGGTCACCTCCTCGATCCCCTCGCGGTCCATGGCCTGCCCGATGGCGGACACCAAGAGGTCGGCCTGGATCTCGAACTCGGTCCCGGGGATTGGCTTATAGCGGAAGAACGGGATCGGGGAGTTCCACCCCTCCTCCCCCTTCTCCTTCGGCTGCATGCGCACGCACTCCACGGTGACGCCGGGACCCCCGTTCTGCTTCACCTGCACCGTGCCGATCGCGTACTCGACCTTGGTGCCCTCGGACACCGCCTCGTCGAACTCGAACGAGAGGCACTTCATGTCCGGGCGCTCCACCGCGGAGAGCAGGGTCACGTCCTCGGCGCCGAGGCGCAGGGCGAGACGGACCACGTCCATGGCCACGTCGCCGTCACCGACCGCGACGACCTTCTTGGGAACGGTCTTTTCCATGCCCCGTTCCTCGAAGTCCACCAGGAACTCGATGGCGTTGCTGACCGCCGGGAGGTCGCTGCCCGGGATCGGCAGGTTGCGCCCATTCTGCGCACCGACGCCGACGAACACCGCGTCGTATTCCTTGCGTAGCTGGTCAAGGGTGATGTCCTTACCCAGCTTCATGTTGTTGCGGACCTCGATCCCCAGGTCGATGATGCGCTGAATCTCCGCGTCGAGTTCCTGGCGCGGCATGCGGTAGCCCATGATGCCGTAGCGTGCCATGCCGCCGAGCTTTTCCCGGCCCTCGTAGAGGACCACGTCGTGGCCCCGGCGCCGGAGCTGGTAGGCACAGGAGAGCCCGGCCGGCCCACCGCCCACCACGGCGATCTTCTTGCCGGTGGCGATCTTGGGCTTCTCGAAGGTCAACCCCTGCTCCACGGCCCAATCGCCCAGGGCGTGCTCCACCGCATTGATGCCGATGGTCTCGTCGACGAATTGCCGGTTGCACCCGTCCTGGCACGGCGCCGGACACAGCCGCCCCATCATCGCGGGGAAGGGGTTCTTGTCGGTGATCCGCCGCCAGGCAGCCTCCCACGCGTTGTCCGACTTCTCCACGCCACGGATGAGGTTGTGGTAACCGCGAATGTCCTCACCCGCCGGGCAGCTCGCCTGGCACGGCGGCGTGCGTACGACGTAGTTCGGACACAGGTGGCTGTGATCGCTGTTCTGGGCGACCACCTTGTCCCAGCCCGTGTCCTCGGCGTAGGGCGGGAATTCGTACTCAAGGGCGGCCTTGAGGATGGGGTTCATCGGGATTGTTTCTGCCATGGCCTCAGATCCTCGTCTCGGTAGTTATGCGCTCCACAAGGCCTCGCTCGCCCCACTGCCCCATCCCCGGCATGCTGGCGGGCGCGTCGGCCTGCCTGCCTCCTCGGCGTCGGGGCCGGAACCCGGCCCGACGCCCGTCTTGCGACGCCGGAAGCAGCCGCTAGAAGCGGATATGGCACGACTGGTTGAAGGAGGTACGGGCGTGCCGGTAGTTGTCGATCATGTACTTGTCGAACTCCAACCCGGTTGCTTCGAAGAACCGCTTCCAGCCGATGCGGTCGATCCACTCACCCACGCGCTCCCACGGTTTGCCGCCTTCCTTGTAGGCGTACAGGATCCGTTTCACCACCGCATTGACCTCGGGCCAGCGCGGCGGGTTGTTCGGCAGGCCATGGGCGACCAGCTTCATGTTCGCCGGCCGGGTCCGGGCGTTGCCGTTCTTGCCGCCGACCCACACCGCCAGCTTGGAGTGCTCGGGATGGTTGATCTCCATGGCCGGGCAGGCACCGAAGCAGGCACCGCACACGATGCACTTGCTCTCCTCGACCATCACAGAGGGCTTGCCGTTGACCGTCGTCGGACGGATCGCCGCGACCGGGCAGCGGGCCACCGCCTTGGGCAGCTCGCAGACGTTGGAGAGAATGTCATGGTTGATGCGCGGCGGCCGGGTGTGCTGGACGACGACGGCGATGTCCGCCTGCCCACCGCAATTGATCTCGCAGCACGAGGTAGAGAGACGCACGCGGTTCGGCATCTCCTCCTTGATGAACTCGTCGAACAGGGAGTCCATCATCGACTTGTTGACGCCTGAGGCGTCGGTCGCCGGGATGTCGCAATGCCACCACCCCTGGGTGTGGGCGACCGCCGAGATCGCGTTGCCCGTGCCGCCGACCGGGTAGCCGTTCGACTCGAGCTCCTGGATGATCTTGTCGACGTTCGCCTCGGCCGTGGTCATGAACTCGCAGTTGCAGCGCACGGTGAAGCGCAGATGGCCTTCGGCGTACTTGTCCGCGACGTCGCACAGGTAGCGAACGGAGTCGACGGTCATCTGGCGCTGGGTGCCGCAACGCACGGTGAACAGCTTCTCGCCGCTCTCGGCCACGTGGCACAGGACGCCGGGCCGGGGCCGGTAGTGGTATTTCCATTTGCCGTAGTTACGGATCTGGGCGGGATGGAGGAAGGGCTTGGCATCGGGAACACCCGACTCGACGGTCTTCCAGGTACGTTGAGCAGTTGCCATATTCGGTTTCCCCTTTGTGGAAGGTAGGGAGTTGGTATCGAGCTTGGTCGCCAGGGTCTAGTAGGGCGCCTTGAAGAACGGGTTGTCGCGGGGCGCCAGGATCATGTCGAGGTTCGGCTCGATGCCGGTGGCCTCGAGGAATTGCTGGATGCCGAGCCGCTCGATGCACTCACCGATGCGCTCGTGATCCAAGCCCGCCTCCGCCCACCAGTCGATCATGCGGCTGGAGAGGTCGATGAACTTGTCGATGTCCTCATCGGTCTCCATCTTCATGAACGGCACCATGACCGAGCCGAGCATGTTACCCACCTTGAGGTGGCCCTTGCCGCCCACCAACAACGTGACGCCGCGGTCCTTGCCCGGGGAAAGGGCCTTGGTCATCACGTTGATGCAGTGCATGCAGCGCACGCAGTCGTGGTTGTGGATCTCGATGTCGTCGGTGCCCTTGAGCTGGATCGCCCGGGTGGGGCACATGTTGATCACCGAGTTCACGACGTAGTCGAGGCCGTGCTCATCGATGAACGCCCCGACCTCGGCGTGATCGATCTGAATGTCGTCGCGCCAGGTGCCCATGACCGCGAAGTCGGCCCGCTGGGTCGCATTGGTGCAGTCGTTGGGGCAGCCGGAGAACTTGAACTTCATCTTGTACGGCAGGGCCGGCCGGTGCACGTCGTCGGTGTAGTGTTGCAGGACCCGATAGTGGGCATGGAGGGTGTCGTAGCACGCCTGCTCACAGCGCGCCGGGCCGACGCACGACATGCCGGTACGCACGCAGGCGCCGGCGCCACCGAGGTCCCAGCCGGCCTGGTTGAACTCGTCGAAGAACGCCTGCACCTGGTGCTGGCCGATGCCGATGAGCTGCAGGTTGCCCGTCTGGCCATGAAGGTTGATGACGCCGGAGCCGTGCTTCTCCCAGATGTCGCACACCTCGCGCAGGGCCTTCGCGGAGTAGTGGAAACCCGGAGGCGGCTGGACACGGACGGTGTGGAACTCCGTCGCCTCGGGGATCTGGTTGGCGATCATCGAGAAGCGGGCGATGATTCCCGAGCCGTACCCGGTCACACCGACGACGCCGCCCTTCCAGTAGCCGAGGCGGGTCTTGTACGAGTATTCGAGCTGATCCAGCGCCCCGCGCACCATGGTGTTGTGGGTACGGTTGGCCAGCTTCTTGATACCCGTGATGAAGCTCGGCCACGGGCCGTGCTCCAGCTCGTCGAGCATGGGGGTGGGGTGGACGAACTGCTCACCTGCGGTGGTTTTAGCCTGATCTGACATGGAATCGGTCTCCTCAAGGCGTTAGGGGGCAAATATCCATAAGCGCGGCCGCGACTTGTACGCGCCGCACCGGCTCTACGCAACTGGATCGACGGGCGAACAAGCGCACGGTGGGCACGTTCCGCTCGGCGTCAAGGCGGCCCTGTATCGGGGCAATCGAGCGGCCCCCGGCGGGCAGCTACCACGCGCCCCCGGGCTCACCGATGCGGGCGCTCGCATCCCTGCCCTCGCGTCACACCCGCCGCGATCGCCGAGGCCTCATTGCACGCCGATTCGTCGCCCGCTCACGCGCCGGTGCCCATCGATCCCCGGAGGCCCGCAAGTCCGCGTCCCCAGGGGGCTGTAGCCCTGTTTTAGTACCCGGGCAACGAGACGGCCAGATGTGCGGGCAGCGGCGGTCTGAGATGTGCGTCGCCACCGAGTCATCCGCCATCGGTGAACGGGCCACACCGCCCTAGTCGCATCCACCTGCGGCCGGCCTACCCGGGGTTCGCGCCGCCGGGGACGTCGAGGGGGTTCAGGAACACGAACTCCCCGCCATCGGGAAGCTCCGGCCGCTCTTCGTAGTGGAGGACCAATTGCTCGGCGAGAGGCACGCTCTGCGGATCCAGGACCACGGTCACCCCCTCACTGACGCTCGTCTGGTCGGCCGCATTCGCGGTGTCGAATCCCATCTGATAGTCCAGGCTGCCATCCGGGCGACGACGCACCTGAATGCGCAGGGCGAGACCGTGGGCATCGTTCACATCCGCGGACTGGCGCACCCGCTCGGCGGCGCGTGGGGTAACCGTGACCATCGTGTCGTCCTCCCGTGTCATCCTGCCGGTAGCGCTGCGACCCGGCGCTGCGCGGCCCGATGAGCGCATCGCGTACCCGCGCCGAGCGCGACGCAAAAAGCCATCATGCCTCGGATCGGATGACAAAGGGAGGACTGCGCCGGGCTGGCCGTTCGGCCCCGCCCCGTGCGCCGGCGCCGGCCACCACGGCGGGCGACCTGGCCCATTTTGCTCTCAAGTGTAGCGCATGCTTAGCCGCATAACTATTGCAAAATACTCGCTTTTTGTGCCATGTTGACTGCTCACCTAGCGATCGGAAAAATCGCCCAGGCCAAAAAGCTACTTTTTTTCTTATACTAGTAGGGAAAACGCGCATCCTCCCCCCAATGCAATCGTCGCCCCTACCCGTTGCGTTCGTATGCGAGGCTGGGCAGATCCCGCCCGACTGGGACCGGATCGCTCAGCGCCTCGGGTGGGATCTGCAGTTCTTCACCCCCACCGATCTGCGCGAATGCGCGGGCCGGGACCTCCACTTCATGGCGGTCATCTATTGCCAGTGCAGCGGGTGCGCCCAGGGGCCAATGCGGCACCAGCTCAGCTGCCGAGTCGAGAACCCGCACTGTCATTCGATCGAGGAGATACGCGCCCTGGTCGGTGAGCTGCCGCTGATCGTACTGGACCCAGACGACACGCCGCTCAGCGCGGCTCGCGCCATGGTGCGCGGCGCCAGCCTGACCCTCCCCGCCCACCTCGACGAGGAGAAGATTATCAGCGTGCTGCAAGAGGCGCAGACCTCGCCGTGGCTATCGCCCCCGTTTTGCCCGTGCGCAAACGAAGGGTGCGACGACCCGTTGCCGGAGATCGTCTGCGAGTCGGAGGTCATGCGTGGGGTCAAGCGGCACATCCTCCAGTGGGCGGACCTCGATCACCCGGGGGGCGACACCCTGCCCATCCTCCTGCACGGCGAGAGCGGCACGGGCAAGAGCGTCCTGGCACGGGCCGCCCACCGCGCGGGTCATCGCCGGGACGGCCCGTTTGTCGAGGTGAATTGCCGCGGCCGCCTTCGCGACGAGCTCGAGACGGAGATCTTCGGCCAACCCCTCGCCAAGGCAGGGCTCGCACCCCCGGCCCGGGAACGCAGGAACCCCCAGGGCGCCGTGGCCAAGGCCCGGGGAGGCACGCTGTTCCTGGACGAGATCACCGAGCTCACCCCCGAGGCCCAGGCGCGCCTGGTGCGCATCCTCGAGCAGGCCGCGCAAGGGTCCGGACCGGAGTCCCGGCGCGGCGCGCTGGACTTCCGCTTCATCGCCTCCACCAACGCCGATCTGGCGCGTCTGATCGCCGCGGGCCGCTTCCGTGCCGACCTGTTCCACCGCATCGAGTGCCTCACCCTCCACCTGCCACCCCTGCGGGAGCGCGGCAACGACGTCGTGCTTCTCGCCCGCTACTTCCTGCACGAGCTATCGGAGGTCCGCGATGGCCCGCCCCTCTGCCTGACCGCGGCGGCCGTGAGTGCGCTGCGTACCCATCCGTGGCCGGGCAATGTCCGCGAGCTGCGCAACGCCCTGCACCGCGCCGTGGCCCACTCCCCGACCCACAACCTCGGTCCCGGCGCCCTGGGGCTCGGTGGCGCGCGGCCGGCGGCGCGGGTCAACGGCAAGCCGGCGAGAAACGGGAGCGGTAGCAACGGCGCGGCGGCGCGGGTGACCACCGAGGGCACGGTCGAGATCGATTTCGCCACCGGCGTCCAGGTCGATTTCGAGGCAATCCGCCGCGACCTCATCCGGCAGGCCATGGAGTCCTCCGACGGCAACCAGGCCGAGGCGGCCCGCAAGCTGAGCATGAGCCGCAACGCCATCCGTTACGCGGTGAGGAAATACGGGTTGCCCACCGGCGACGATCCCGGCGACGACGATTAACCCCGCCGGCAAGTGACCGACGGCGCATCCGACCACAGCCACGGAGGGGTCTGCCACGGGCACCGTGAATCTTCCGGGATACGGCGCCACGCGCCATGGCGCTCGTTACTGTCCGAGCATCGAGGTGGGTAGGGGGCCATGGGTCGGTACGGGCTACCGCCAACCAGCGGTGAATTTTCACCGTAGGTTGAAGATCATCGCTGATCACCGTGGTCGGCGCGTGCGCGGATCGCTCGGACCCCTACACCGTGTTGAACCCATTGCCAACATGCGCCCGACGCCTAGACCTCGCCGGCTGTCGGAAGGCGGCCATCGCCGCGCTCCCTGGCCTCTGAGGCGGGCAGGTGAGACAATGACGAAACGCACCTTATAAGACACCTTTCACAAGAATCACGGTTCCCCGCGAGTTCGAGTTAAGGAGAGTTCCATGGCAAAGCAGAATCGATGGTGTGGCGCCGCCCTGGCGGCGTGCCTGGTGCTGGGCGTGGTACCGGCCGCCCTGGCCGCCGACGACATGCCCGCCGACACCATCGCTACGGTGGGCGATCAGATCATCACCATGGGGCAGATCGACACCATGATCAACAGCTCCAGCATGGTGGGCATGACCATGCCGGCGCCCGGGACTCCGGAGCGCAACCGCACCCGGCTCACCATCCTCGACAGGGTGATCAGCGCCAACCTCATCTACCTGGACGCCGTGCGCGCGGGGCTGCGCGACAACCCGGTCTTCCGCCACGACACCGGGCGCTTCGCCGACGCGGTGCTCGGCGACCTGTACCGGGAGAAGTACCTGATCGGCGACATTCCCATCACCGACGACGAGGTCCAGGAGTATCGCGATCGTTACGTGGCGAAGGACGCGGAGTTCACCGACGACGTGCGCCTCGCCATCGAGGCCCGGATCCGCAAGGACAAGTTCCAGCAGCGAGTCGCCACCCTGCGTGAGCGGCTGCGCGAAGGGGTCAAAGTCGCAATCATGAAGGACGCCTTGGCAGCGGATGGGGAGCAGGACCGCCAGTCAGACACCGTCGTGGCCAAGATCGACGGGCAGCCCATGACCTGGGGAGAGGTCCGCGATGCGGTGATGATCGCCGATCGCACCGACAAGCGCGTGGAGCTCGTCGACGACCTCATCGACGCCCGACTCGAGGGGAAGAAAGGACGCGACGTGGGACTGGAAAAAGACCCCGTCTATCAGGCGCGCGTGAACGAGTTCCAGAAAGTCCGCCTGATCAACCTCCATCGCGCGGCCCTGACCGACAAGATCAACCCGACCCCCGAGGAGCTGCGCGCGTTCTACGAGGAGAACCGCAGCAAGATCGTGGTGCCGGCGTCGCGCAAGGTGCAGATGGTGGTCCTCCCCAGCCGCGAGCGGGCGGAAGAGGTGAAGAATAAGCTCGACGCCGGCGAGGTCACGATCTTCGAGGCGGCGCGCGATTACTCCATCGACCCAAATGCCAAGCGCACCCTCGGGGAGATCGGCTGGGTGAGCGAGGGCACCGGCTTCCCGGCCCTCGACAAGTTCACCTTCGCGTTGGAGCCAAACACGCTCGGTGGCCCGCTGGAGTCCCCCGCCGGCTGGCACCTGGTGAAGGTCCTCGACACCCGCGATGCCGCGCATACCGACCCGGACGAGGCGAACACCCGCCGTCTGGTCCGGCGCATGTACATGCACCACAAGCTCGACGAGTACACCGCCAAGCTGCGCAAGGAGTCGTTCCCCGTCGAGGTCTTCCAGGACACCCTGCAGAAGATCATGCAGGCGGAGGTGGGGCAGCCGGAGCCGGAGGCGAGCGGACAGGGGGCCAACAAGGAATAGCGCGGCGGGGTTGCTGACAGAAGAGGGCCTTCTCACCACAGAGACACAGAGGGCACAGAGGAGAGTTTCTTTTGGCCCCCATCGGTCGACGCCACCCGCTAGCTCGGGCGAGAGACCCAGGGGCGGAGATAGGGATTTCGAGCAGGAAACACCACCCGATGTAGGGCGGGCTTCAGCCCGCCGGACGCCAAAACGTGTTGACATGACGGCGTCGGCCGGTTGAAACCGGCCCTACGGATTGGCGCTATGGCCACCGCAACCAGCGCACCTTCCTCGGTCGCGCTGACCCTCTATGTTCTGCATGCCTCTATGGTGACGACGTTGGTTTCCGAATTCGCCGGTCTTCGCAGGAAGGAGCCGTGATGGTCGCTCGTCGCTTCGGTTGCTGGCTGTTGATGGTCGGCGTGCTCTCCTCCGCTGTACCGGCGAGTGCCGGACTGCTCGACTTCCTGGGCCTCGATCGAGGCGGCGAGAGGCCGCCGCGCGACTACCTGATCCTGATCAACTACGAGCTGGGCATGCATTGCACCGGTTTCGACTTCTCCTACTGCTGCGTCCTGCCGCCCTACAACTCGATCCTCGCCCAGGTGGTGAAGACCGAGCGGCAGGGCAAACAGCCACAGCTCCTCGGCGCCGACCCCGACAACCCGGAGGTGCTGGTGGACGGCAAGCGTCGCTTCAAGCTGGCCTATACCCACGAGGATCCGGACGGGGTGCCGAACACGTACTCGTTCGCGAAGAAGCTCATCTACTGGAACGTGAGCGCCAAGGGCCGGGAGGTACCCGCCGTCTACTTCAGCCACCTCTACCTGTACAAGGACCTGGAGGGGTCCAATCCGGAGCAGACCACGGCCGATGCCCAAAAGCGCCACGTGGGGATCGATCTCCCGATCCGGCACAACCAGGGACCCACCGGCCAGCACGTGGGCAAGGGGTTCCTGCGCTACTCCGGGGAGACCGGCACCGTGGTCTACACGGACTCCCCGGCCATGGAGAACGTCCCGATTCACCTCACCAATCCCGGCATCTGGGAGGCCCTGGGACTCCCGCTGACCCCCCTCAATGACATGTTCACCGCCCTGATCTACATCGAGGAGGAGATGATCCAGCCCTTCCAGCGCTCGGTGGTGACCCTGGTCGATGCCGGGACCGAGGAGCCGGTGATTGACTCCTCCGGGCAGGTGGTGCGCTTCTTCGGCGTGAATCCGATCGACGTCCCCAATTGCGGCCGATGCCACGGCGGAGCGCACGCCAACGGGACCCGCTACCGGAAGTGGAAGCAGGAATACGCCTTCTGGCGCGAGATCCGCGGCTCCAGCGACTGGTACGCGCAGCTCAAGGCGGCGGCGGTCTCCATCCTGGAGATCCACGACGCCAAACACGGCACCAACTTCCTGGGCAAATGGCCCGCCAGCCCCAACACCTACATGCGCCTGGGACGCGACACGGTCCTGTGCCAGGACTGCCACGCGGACAACGTCATCGGCAACCTCTCCTCGCGTACCGCCGGCGACATGGCACCGGCGGACGTCCAGGCGGGCAATCCCAGTCTACCCCCGCCGGACCACCTGATCTCGCCGCTCACGGAGGCGATGCACAAGGTCCATCAGCAGCACAACCCCCTGCCCGACAGCCAGGGGTTTGCCGGCGGCTGCCAGCTCTGCCACCCGAGCCACCGCAGCGACCGGTCGATGGACCAGTTCCCGCTGACCCAGGAGGGTGAAAATCTCTTCGCCGACGGTGACGTGCGCGACTCCAAGGGGTGTTTCACGGGTCGCGACGTCCACGCGAACCGCCGCCCGGACGAGGCGGGCACCGAGACCGCCAGCTACCTGAACGCGGTGGGCAACTACCTCCTGGAGGAGGTGATGAGCACCAGGGACGAGGACAAGGGGCTGTACTGCACGAACTGCCACAACCGCCTCTCCCGTGAGCTGTACAAGGCCGACCACCTGACCAATGCGGAACTTCAGGAGGGCCAGACCCTGCGCGACCAGGATCTGGGCAAGATCGCCGCGGGCCTGGGAGTCAGCGAGGCGGAGCTGAAGGCCGACTTCATCAACCCCAAGAGCCCGCACGCCAAGGAGGACGTGACCAGCGGCGTCTACCGGACCTGGCACCGCGAAGGCCAGACCATTGCCCCGATTGCCAAGATCGCGGTAGGCGCCGACGGCCAGCCGGTCCTGACGCCGCCGGACGTCGACGGCGACCGGTCGGTGGTGCTGGCGAGCACCGATCCGCTCGCCGACGTCCCGGGCCTCGCCGTCCCCTACGACGCCGCCACCCACGGCCGGGACTACTGGCTCGCTCCGGGCGAGCCCCATTGCGCCGACTGCCACCAGCCACCATTCGTCGAATCCATGGGCGGCGGCGCCTTCCCCATCGACCAGCCCGGCAAGTACGCCTTGATGCGCTACTCCAAGGGCCACTCGGGCATCACCTGCCAGGGGTGCCACGAGTCAACCCATGGCCTGTACCCGACCAACCCGGCGGTCGACATCACCGCCTATGAACAGGCGGGCATGCTCAATGCTGATGGCTCCCACGGCCCGATCAAGTGCGGTGCGTGCCACCGGGTCAACGAGCACGGCGTGCCTTCCCAGCAACGGGACAAGATCAAGAAGAAGGGGCCGTACTGGAACGACTACGAGAAGGCCGTGGAGCTCCAGCACACCTTGCGGGGCGAGGGGCGATAGCCAGGTCCGCTACGGATGAAGTCTAACGAAAGGGGTCGTCATTAATGCCCGACGCAGAAAGGTGAGCCCAGCAGGGCCCGAGATCCCCCGCTGGCAGGGTTACACGAGTCTCGGCCTGGCCGCGGCCGCCGGTGCGGCGGTGATGGTCGTGGAGCTGGGTGTGGCGCGCATCCTCACGCCGGTCTTCGGCGGCTCGATCTCGGTCTGGGCGATCGTCATCGCCACCACGATGCTGGCCCTCGCCGCCGGCTACGCCTTTGGGGGCCAGCGCGCGGACCGCAAAGGGGGAATCGCCGTCGCCTGTCGCGCCGCGACGATCGGCGCGCTGCTGTGTGCCGCCGTACCGTGGGTACGCCTGCCCCTTGTCGAGGCCACGGTCGACCTGCCGACCCTGGCCGGTGCCGCGCTCGCCGCCGCCGTGCTCCTCGCGCCGTCGCTGTTCTTCCTAGGCCAGGTATCGCCCGCCCTGATCCGTGGTCTCGCGGCCGGCGGCGTGACCCATGTCGGTGGTACCGCCGGCGGCGTCTACGCGATATCCACGATGGGGAGCCTGGTAGGGACCCTCGCCGCGGCGTGGCTCTTCCTCTACATGCCGCTCGCCGTGGGTTTCGTGGGGACCGCGGCGCTGGTCATCGTGCCGGCCATGGTGCTCCGAACCATGGTCGCGATCGCGGGCGCGGTGGTGCTCACCCTCGCGGCCGGCTTGCTCATGGCCAAGGACACACGGAGGGTCACCGGGATGAACGGATTCGGCCAGCGCTGCGAGCTGGTGACCAAACACCACTCGCCGTACGGTGAGCTACGCGTGGTTGACCAGGGCGATGTGTATCGCTATTTGATCGTCAACGGCGCGGACCAGGGCGGAATCAGTCTTCCGACCGGTGACTCCGCTTACACCTTCGACGCAGGGCTCATTGCCCTGACCCGGCTTTACACAGAGCAGCCACGAACGGCCCTGGTCATCGGTCTGGGGGCCGGCCTCATCTCACCGATCCTGGAGAGGGATGGCGTCCGCGTCCAGGTGGTGGAGATCGACGCCGAGGTCGCGCGCCTCGCCCGCGAGTACTTCGGCTACACCGGCGCGGTGTTCATCGACGATGGCCGACGCTACCTGCAACGCAGCGATCGCGCCTGGGATGCCATCATCGTCGATGCCTTCCTCGGCGGGAATCCACCGTGGCAGCTCTTCACCGCGGAGGCCTTCGCCCTCTACGCGGCACACCTGAATCCGCAAGGTGTCGTGGTCCTGAATTTCATCGGTAGCCACCTGGACCCCGCCCAGCGCCCGGCCCTGGAAGCGGTCGTGAGCACCGCCCGGGAGGTCTTCCCGACGGTCGACGTCTACCCCCATCCCTGGGAATCGGACGACTATCCGACGCGCAACATCTTCATCGCCGCCGGCCACCATCCCCGCCGCGAGCCCCCTCATCCCGGTGACCCGGAGCAGGCCCGCTCGCTGGCGGCGGCGATCGCACGCAGCACGCCGATCACCGTCGCGGCTGGCCGCCTCCTCACCGACGACTCCGCACCCCTCGAGCCTCTGGTGCGTCGCACCACGGAGATCCTTCGCAGCCGGACGCGCGCGTACCTGCCCACCGACGTGCTCTTCGATTAGCTGATGTCGCTAGCCCTGGACTCCCCGCCCCTTTGCCATCTTCAGGAGAACCCATGAACAGGATCGCTGTGAGGACGTGGTTGTTGTCGCTACTGATGACGGTCGCTTGCGCGGGTCCACAGAAGGCGAAGGAGGCGGAGGGCCCGGTCCACACCTTCCTCGACATCCCCATGGCGGAGCTGCGCACCCACGTCGACCAGTACCGCGGCACGATCTTCGAGGACCGGGTGAAGTACTACCACACCTATCACGGCCGCGAGGACGCCGACCCGACCAAGCGCATGCAGGTGATCGAGGGCAAGACCCACTTCACCGCCCGGCCCGTCGGCCAGCACACCAACGTTTTCCAGGTGCAGATCACCCCCGAGCAGGACCACGAGCTCGTCGCGCACGGCATCTACCGCCAGGACGTGCTCAAGGTACGCCTGCGCCTCGCCGGCATCGCCCCGGGCGGCGCCCTGGCCTTCGATCTCCTCGACATCCTCGAATGGTAAGCACCCCGACGGCGTTTCTCTGCGGCTGAAGCACCTCGGGGCGCAGCGGCCGGGGGTGCGCAGCGGCGGATGCGTGGCGGCATTGCGTCCGCAATCGTCGCGGGCAGCAGCGACCGGAGACATCGGGTTGCCGCCGCCCCAGCGTTGATCACCACTGGCGGCTCGCGGCGGCGGGGTCCGAGAGGTACGCCGCGGAGCGACGATACGGCCATTCCTTGCCGCACGCTGCATGGGAGGCCCCGCCGGTGCCGCTTGCGGAGGACCGCCACCGTCGCAAACCACCTCCGGCGTCGCGGCGGTAGGAGTTCCGTCACGTACGGGAGGCGTGACGGGGCAAACAACCGACAAACGGGCAACTTTATTCTCACCGGTAGCCGATCGCCGACCGGGGGCCCGCGCGCCACCCGAGCGTAATTCCATAAGAAGACTCGACCTTCGCCGGTCGGCTCGGCCGGCTCTCCGTCGGAACGACTCTTGCTGGGCACTGGTTGCGGGTGCACCGGAATTTTCGTCGTCACGTAGGAGGAGCCGCACACCACAGAAGATCGACCGGGAGGGGTGCGCGGTCCCTGTGCCGGAAGCTGCCTTGCAGGCGAAGGCTACCGTCCGTGCAACGACCGGGGATCATCTGGCCCCTCGGTATTCCCAGGATCCCGATCGCCGTCGACCACCCGCTCGGTCGTAACGCCGACGCGGCGCCCGTCACGGCCGACTTAGAGACGCAACCTGTGACGGCTGGACCGCGGCGTGGGGCCGCGTTCAGGCGTCACGCCTCATCGTGTTAGGAGGGAGTGATGAATCAGCACCGGAAGCCGGCACTCCGCATGGGTGCCACCCTGTTGTGTCTCCTGTTCCTCGGAGGCATGGCGACGGCGACCCTCGCCGAGGCCATGCCGGGCGGGAAGCCGAGGACGGAGAAGTGCACCAATGGCCGGGACGATGACCAGGACGGCCTGATCGACTGCGCCGATCCCGACTGCACCACCAATCCAGCCTGCGTTCCCCCCGCGGAAATCTGCACCAACGGTATCGACGACGACGGCGATAGTCTGGCCGACTGCGCCGATCCTGACTGCAACGGCTCCAACGGGTGCGAGCTCGGCACGGAGCTAACGTGCAACGACACCCTCGATAACGATGCCGACGGCCTCGTCGACTGCGCCGATCCCGACTGCTCCACCTCGCCCGCCTGCGGCGGGCCGACCCCTGAGAATTGCGCCAACGGTCACGACGACGACGGCGACGGCCTCGTCGACTGCGCCGATTCCGATTGCGCCGGTGATGTCGCCTGCGCCACCGGCCAGCACGCGTTCAACATCCTGATGAACTACGAGCTCGGCATGCACTGCACCGGCTTCGAGTTCGCCTATTGCTGCGTCCTGCCGCCCTATAACTCGATCCTCGCCCAGGTGGTGAAGACCGACAAGGCCAGCGCCTGGCCGCGCCTGCTGGAGGCGGACCACGTCAACGGCCTGGACGGCCTGGGTCGGCCCACGGTGCTACGCGATCAGGCGCTGGACGGCAGCGGCAACTTCCGCAAGTATCAGCTCCGCTACTGGCACGAGGCCCAGCCGCGCAACGATGGCCGCGGCGCCCCCCAGACCTCGACCCTGATCAGCATCGTGGAGGGCAACTCCCTGCTGATGTGGAACACCGTGGCCGAAGGCGCCACCACCGCCGGCGGCGCCCTGGTCTACGGCGCCTCCGACGGCTCCGCCAGCGTCGTGCAGGGGGATGGCGATTTTGCCGACGCCAACGACAACTACTGGAACGCCGTCTGGAACCACCTGTACTTCTATCAGGACCTGGAAGGCACCAACAACACCGCCAACGTCAGCGCGGAGGCCGACAAGGTCCGCCTGGGCATCAACGTGATCTATCCGGAGAACACCGGCGCCGCGCTGCACCCCATGGGGCCGGGCGTGATCGGGGCGGGTTTCGACAACGTCCTGACCTTCTCCGGCGATACCGGCACCGTGGTCTACACCCAGATGAAGGTCCTGGAGAACCTGCCGGTCATGCTCACCTCCCCTAGGATCTGGGAGGCCCTGGGCCTGCCCCTGACGCCGTTCGAGGACACCATCAGCTTCTTCAGCGATCCGGGTGCGGTGGACGAGGACTCGATCCGGCCCTACGTCCTGATGAAGGCGCAGCTCGAGGAGTACCCCTCCGGGGCCGCCGTGCTGGATAACGGCCAGCCGGTGATCGGCTTCGGCACCGCGCCGATCGACATCCCCAACTGCGAGCGTTGCCACTCCCTGGCCGATGGGGCCTCGGTGAACAGCGCCCAGAACGGCCACGCGGCCATCGATACGATGGTGCAGGCCGAGATCGACTTCTGGAATGGCTACTACGGCATCGATACCGGCATGGGTGACTCCGACTGGTACTCGCGCCTCAAGGGGGCGGCGATCTCCATCCTGGCCATCCACGACGTCGAGCACGGCACCAGCTTCACCACCAACTGGCCGGTGGCCGCACCTATGGGCGCGGAGCCCCACGCCACCCGCCTGGGTCATGGCTCCGTGATCTGCCAGCGTTGCCACGCGGACAACGTCATCGCCGTGGTCAAGTCGGCCGACTGTGGGCCGGGACAGAACTGCGATGCCAACGCCCCACGCAATGAGTTGTGGTCCAATCTCACCGGAACCACCCTGATCAAGCCACTCACCGAGGCGCTCCACAACAACCACAAGGACAACCCGTTCTCCGATAGCCTGGACCGCAACGGCGGCTGCCAGGGCTGCCATCCGGCGCACCGCTCCGATGGCGACATGCGCAGCTACCCGATCACCGAGCTGGGCCTGAACGCCTTCGCCGGCAGCGACAACCGCGACGCCGCAGGCGGCTGCTTCGTGGGCCGCGACGTCCACTCCAACCGCAACAAGGACACCGATGGTGCCGAGACGCCGAGCCACATGAACGCCGTCGGCCAGTGGCTGGTCGACAACGTGGTGGCGGACAGCGGCGAGTGGAAGGGCATCTGGTGCACCAACTGCCACAGCCAGCTCGGGCAAGAGCTGTGGAAGGCGGAGAACTGCGCCGATCTGATCAACGGCGACTGCATCAGCAACCCGCGTGGCGAGCCGACCCTGGCCGCGGTCGCGGCAGCCGTGGGCGTCTCCGAGGCCCAGGCGATCGCCTGGCTCGATCCCAAGACCAATGCCGATACGGCAGCGATCTGGAACGAGGATCCGGGCATGTGCAACCACGCCGCAAGCCTCCTGGGTCTGGCTAATGCCAGCCCGTATCAGGACGGCAACGTGGCCACCATCGAGATCAACCTCGAGAGTGCCGCCAATTGCTCCGCGGGCACCGTAGGGGTCCCGGGACCCGATTGCGGCACCAATCCGGGCAATCCCTCGTTCTGGATCTGCATCCAGCAGGATGTGGATGGGGACGTGAACGTCAACCTCCTCGACTTCTGCACCACCGCCGATTGCGTGGCGGCGGCACAGGCGACGTTGACCACCGCCGGCGCGGCGGCCGTGCCGGTGCCCATGTCGGCGGCCACCGACGGCCGCGACCACTGGCTCTCCCCCGGGGAGCCCCATTGTGCGGACTGCCACGCAGCCCCGTACGTGGAGCAAAGCGGCAACATCACCGCCTATCCGCCGTTCAACTACCCGCGCAAGGCCTCCCTGTTCCGCTACACCCGCGGCCATCAGGACATCACCTGCCAGGGCTGCCACGAGTCGATCCACGGGCTCTACCCGTCGGCCAGCATTACCAACGATGACGGCGTGAACGTGATCATCGACACCACCACCTACGCCCAGGCGGCGTACCTCAACCCGGACGCCTCCCACGGGCCGCTCAAGTGTGCGGCGTGTCACGATGTTGACGGCAACGGCATCCCCCAATGGATCCGGGGTGGCCTCGGTACCGACGTCAACAGCAACTACGACGCTGCCGTCGGTTGGGCCCATACCTTTACCGATGAAGCGTCGGTCCTCGGCCCGGGACAGGTCTGCCGAAACTGCCACGGCGTGCAGGGGACTAACTGGTCCGAGATCGTCAACCCCGATGGGACGTACCTAAGGCACGCCATGGACGGTCGGGTCTCCCGTACCATGATGGACAAGGCGGAGATCGAGAGGCTGGGCCACGTGCACGGCGACCCTGCCTTCGAGAATCCGCTGGCCAACAACAGCAGCGCGATCTGCCAAGGCTGCCACGGCAGCGAGGTCAGCCACGTGTCGTGCAGCAACACGACGTGGAAGAGGCACCTCACCGAAGGCCGCGTGACCGAGCTGGTATGGGTTTACGTCTCTCAAACCCTCACCGGCACCACCTGCGGCTGGTGAGCCGTAGGTACCGGCTCCCGATTTGAGCCGGGTGTCACCGCGAGGGCGGGGAGGTCAACACCTCCCCGCCCTCTTCTCGTTTCTCCCCCACCGCATGATCCGTAGCCTGGATAGAGCGCAGCACAAGTAGCCTGGGTGAAGCGCAGCGAAACCCAGGACCCGCGGGGCGCCTCCCCGACACCCGCCCCTGGATGAGGCGAAACGAAACCCAGGATCCCCTGGCGCCCCACCCGGTCGGACTCACCTCTCCCCGCACCACCACCCCGGGTTGCGCTGCGCTCCATCCGGGCTACACGGGTGTTCGGCGAGCGCCTCCTTCACGAGCCGGCCGAGCTCGGAGGCGTTGCGGGTGGTGCGGATGCCCGCCGCATCGAGGGCCGCGAACTTCGCCTCCGCGGTGCCCTTGCCGCCGGAGACGATGGCGCCGGCGTGCCCCATGCGCCGTCCCGGGGGGCGGCCTACACCCTCCGCGACGCCCTCCAGGAGGCGTGTCGGGGGGCTCCAGGAGAGCCAGGCATCATTGCCGTGCTCCACACCGCCGGCAGCCGCCTCAACTGGAACCCCCACGTTCACATGATCGCCACCGACCGCTGCTTCGGCGGCGGCGACGCCTACCAGGTGTGCGGCTTCCGCCCGTATTCCGACCTCAACCACCGCTGGCAGCGCAACCTCCTCACCGCCCTCGTCGAGGCGGAAATCATCCCCGCCGGATTCGCCGCCCGCGTCACCACCGGGTATCCCAAGGGCTTTATCACCCACAGTCACACCAAGGACCATCGCCGCGACCCCGGCGTGATGGGGCGGCTGCTGGAGTACCTGCTACGCCACCCGGTGGCGGCGGCTCGCACCCGCTATCGACCCGGCCCCAACACGGTGACCCTCTACGATCGTGAGCAGCGCGACCCGCACGGGACGGTCCGGCGGATCGGCAAGCGGGAGGGGCTCACCGCCCGCGAGTTTCTCGCCCGCCTCGCCTCTCAGATCCCCGAGCCCGGCTTCCAGCCCGTCCGCGACTACGGGGTCGACGCCAACGCCTACAAAGGGAAGGCGCTGGGGGAGTCCGCCCGTACGGGCCTCCGACACCTACCCATCCGCGCCACCCCCCGCTGGGCCGGGTGGGTGTGGCGGATCCACGGCATCGATCCCCGCCGCTGTCCGAGCCGTGGCGGCTGGATGGCGGTCGTAGGCCTCCTGCTGCCCGAGGACGGCCCCCTCTTCACACGGTGGCTTGGCGCGATCGAAGGCCAGCGCGCCAAGCTTCCCCGAAGCCGCGATGGCCCAGGCTCTTGTCTCCATTTTGAACGATGTGCGTCTCACATTGAGACGATCTCGTCTCATTTTTGAACCATCGCCCCAAGAAGCGGGACCTTGTGGTGGGGTAGTCGAGAGGAATTGCCCAAGGTCTGGATGCCCTACACTGTTGGTTCCATAAGAGCCGTCATCGAATCCCCGGTGCCGAGCCTCGGCGGATCGCCCTTGGCCGGACACCGCGTTTGCTGCGGAGGAGATCGACAGGGGACCCGCGGCATGGGCGCCGAAAAGGCCGCCTTCCTCGGGGAGGGCTCCAAACCACCCGGCTTGCCGCCCAACCTCCCCCCCCCTCCAGACGCCCACAACGGCCCGCACGGGCCCCCCGGGAAAGGCCATTTCCTATCAGTCCGATTAAATCAGCGCTTCCTTATTGATGTTTCCGTAAATCATGACGGATTTCAACGACCGTTCGGGCTGAGTAGCTTGTCGAAGCCCCGCGCCCACTCGGACATGCCCTTCGACAAGCCTACTCAGGGCGAACGGGGCTTTGTCATAAGTAATGGAAAACTCAATAAGTGAAACCCTGGGCGAGCACCACGGTGTTCATCGCGCCGCCACGCTCACCTCCACCGTGTGTTCACGATGGTCATCGACCAGGGGAATCGCCTGGCCGTCCTGCTCGACGCCATCGACCGTCACCCGCGTCACGCCGCTCTTCTCATCATCGCCGGCTCGCGTTTGCGCGATGGCGATGTGGTAGACCGTCTCCCGATAGCGGTAGTGGATCTTCAACCCGGCCCAGTGCGCGGGGAGCAAGGGCGCGACGTGCAGCCGGTCCACTTCCAGCCGCAAGCCCAGCAGGGACTCGACGATAAGCCGGTACATCCAGCCGGCCGAGCCGGTGTACCAGGTCCAGCCGCCGCGGCCGGTGTGGGGCGCCACCGCGTAGACGTCGGCGGCCATGACGTAGGGTTCCACCTTGTAGGTTGCGATAGTCTGCTGTGATTTCGCGTGGTTGGCCGGGTTGATCATGGTGGTGAGTTCCCAGGCACGCCGACGGTCGCCCAGGGCCGCGAAGGCCATGGCCGCCCAGATGGCGCCGTGGGTGTACTGGCCGCCGTTCTCGCGCACGCCCGGTACATAGCCCTTGATGTAGCCGGGGTCCAGATCCAACCGATCGAAGGGTGGATCGAGCAACTGGATGAGGGCGTGGTCGCGGCGCACCAGCCGCTCGTCCACGGCCTGCATGGCCATGCGTGAACGCTCGGCGTCGCCCGCCCCGGACAGCACCGACCAGCTTTGTGAGATCGAGTCGATCTGACATTCGAGGTTATCCGCCGAGCCGAGCGGCGTGCCGTCGTCGAAGTACGCGCGGCGATACCAGGCGCCGTCCCAGCCATGCTGTTCGAGGCTCTCGCGCAGGCGCAGGCCTTCGGCCGCGCAGACTTCTGCGAAGGCGGGGTCGCCGTGCCGACGCGCCAGCGCGCCGAACTGGCGCAGCACTTCGTTGAGAAAGAAGCCCAGCCACACGCTCTCTCCCTTGCCGTGGATGCCAACCCGGTTCATGCCGTCGTTCCAGTCGCCGGAACCGATCAGTGGCAGGCCATGCTCGCCGAATTGCAGTCCGTGCCGGATGGCCCGCACGCAGTGCCAGTACAGGCTCTCCGCGGTCACCGAAGGGCCGGGCAGGTCGTAGTAGGAATCATCGTCCACACTGAGCGGGCGGCCTTCCAGAAACGGGACGGGTTCCTCCAGCACGCCGGTGTCGCCGGTGCTGAATACGTAGCGGCACGTGGCCAGGGCGAGCCACAGATAATCATCTGAAATATGGGTGCGCACGCCACGGCCGGAGGGCGGATGCCACCAGTGCTGGACATCGCCTTCGTGGAACTGGCGGCCCGCGCATAGCAGCAGTTGCGCGCGCAGCAGCCCGGGCTCGGCGTGCACCAGCGCCATCGCGTCCTGCAACTGGTCGCGGAAACCGAAGGCGCCGCCCGACTGGTAAAAGCCGCTACGCGCCCACATGCGACAGGCCAGGGTCTGGTACAACAGCCAGCCATTGCTCAGCACGTTGAGTGACTGGTCGGGCGTCTCCACCTGGACGGCGCCGAGCGAGTGGTTCCAGAAATGCCAGACCTCTTCCAGCGCCCGCCGCGCCGAGTCGGCGCCACGGAAGCGATGCACCAGCCGGTTGGCGTCGTCGCCGCCCGGCGTTCCCCCCAGACCGAGCCTGAAGATGATCTCGCGCTCCTGCCCGTCGGCCAGATCGAACCCCACCTGGATCGCGGCGCAGGGATCCAGGCCGCTGCCCAGCTTGCCGGACAGGTGGGTGCGCGCCATCGCCGCCGGGTTCTCCAGGCTGCCGTTGCGGCCGATGAATTCGGCGCGGTCGCAGGTGGCGGTCCGGTCGGCGTCGTCCACGTCGAAGAAGGCGACCCGCTCGGGAAATTCGGTGTTGTACGGGTTGCGCGCGTAGAGCGCGCCGCTGTAGGGATCGACTTCGCTGGTCACGTGCATGGCCGATTTCGGCCGCAGGTCGCCCAGCACCCATTCCACGTAACCGGTGGCGGAAAGCCGGCGCGGCCGGCCGGATGCGTTGCGCACCTTGAGCACGGAGAACTTCACCGCTGCGTCCACCGCCACGTAGACCCACAGCTCCGAGCGGATGCCGGCCTCGGTATGCTCGAACACGCTGTAGCCGAAGCCGTGCCGGCTGAGGTAGGGCGTAGCACCTCGCCGGGGCAGCGGCGTCGGCGACCAGAACTGGCCGCTGTCCTCGTCGCGCAGGTAAAAAGCTTCTCCGCCCGCGTCGGATACCGGGTCGTTGTGCCAGGGCGTGAGGCGGAACTCGTGGGCATTCTCGCCCCAGGTATAGGCCTGGCCGCTCTCCGAGATGACGCTGCCGAAGCGGGGATTGGCCAGCACGTTCACCCACGGCGCCGGGGTGCGCTGTGCGGGCGTGGTGGTGATAACGTACTCGCGCCCATCCTGGGTGAAGCCGCCGATGCCATTGGACAGGATCAGATCGCGCTGCGGCGGTTCGAAAGCGGTGGGCGGTTCGGGAGTGCGGGGTCGGTTCGGGATCAAACGTGGCACGCGTACTTCCATCGCACCGGGGCGGTTGACCTGTTCCGCCAAGGTCCCGCGGCTGTCGCTGAGGATGACGCGGGCGACGGTCTGGAACAGGGTACGGTCTTCCTCCGAGATCTGCTCCGCCGAGCGCACGAAGATGCCGCCCGGCCGGTCCATCGCCTGGGTTTCCAGACCCACCGCCACCAGGCCCAGGATCTGGTCCTGCAGCACCTGCCGGTAACCGGCGCGGTCTTCGTTCCAGATCACCAGGTCCACCGCCAGTCCCTTCAGGCGCCAGTAGGCATGGGCCTGGATGAGCTGGCGCACCAGTTCGATGTTGGCCAGGTCGGCGATGCGCAGCAGGACGATGGGCAGGTCGCCGGAAATGGCATAGCCCCACAGGCCGGATTGCCCGCGCCGGTTCTTCATGAGCACGCTGCTGTCGGCGCGCAGTGCGGCATGGGCGTAGAGGATCGAGTTGGCCAGGCGCCCGTAAAGTTGCGCGTCCGCTTCCCCGGCGTTGATCTGGCGCAGCACCACCTGGGCGTGGGTCCAGGCCAGTTCGAAGACGCGGTCGGCGAGGCGCCGATCCTGATATTTCTCGACCAGAGCCAGGGCCACGTCGCGGCTGTCGCCCATGCCGTAAACCAGGTCCACGTTGGCCGACTGCTCCGGATCGAGGCTGATGCGACAGCGGATGGCGACCACGGGGTCGAGCACGGAGCCCTGACTGCCGGACAGCGCCGCTGCCTCGTCCATCGCCTGGGGCGCGGCGGCGGTGCGGCCGCGGCCGATGAAGCGCGCACGGTCGGTCTCGTAGGAAAGCTCGTCGACCTCCGCGTCGTGCACGGCCATCAGGTGAAACATCCAGGGTACCGCTTCGTCGTTGGAGCGGGGCCGGCGCGTGCAAAGAATGGCCTGGCGCGCCTCGAGGATCTCGGTCTGCACGAAGAGATTGCTGAACGCCGGATGCAGGGCGTCTGCGGCAGGCGTCGCCAGCACCACCTCCGCGTAACTCGTGACCTCGATCGTCCGGCGCACGGGGGAGCGATTGGTAATGCGCACGCGGCGCAATTCGATGTCGTCTTCCGGAGACACGACGATATCGGTATGGGTGTCGAAATCGAAATCGTCACCCCGATCGCGACGGCGAAATTCCGCGCGTCCTTCCGAGAAGATCGCCTCGTAGTGTTCCGCGCGTCGCAAGCTGGGCTGGTGCGCGGTCGACCAGGTCGAACCGCTATTGACGTCGCGCAGGTAGCAGAATGTGCCCCAGGGGTCGCGGGTGCCGTCCTCGCGCCAGCGCGTCACGGCCAGGTCCTTCCAGCGGCTGTAGCCGCCGCCGGCGTGGGTGACCATCACATTGTATCGGCCGTTGGACAGCAACTGCACTTCCGGGACCGGTATGTCGGGATTGTTCAGCACGCGGATCGGCATCTCCGGGCTGCCCACACCGGCCTGGATGCCGGTGAGTTCGGCGGTGTGGGCATAGAACGCCGAGGCCCTGGGGATTCGTTCCTGCAGCAACAGCAGCGTGGCCTGGAACAGCGGGTCGGACTCGAAGCGCTTCTGCATCGGACGGTCCAGCAACAGATAAGCCAGGGCCAGCAGGCTCATGCCCTGGTGATGGGCCATGTAGGAGCGCACCAGGGCATGGGATTCGCCGCGCCGCTGCCGTGCCGGGGTGTAGTCGATGGCTTCATGAAAGCCGAACTGGCCTTCCGCACCGGCGGCGGTGAGCCGTTGCAGATTCAGGCAGGCCGCCTCCGGCGCCACCATCAAGGCGAGCACGGCCGCATAGGGTGCGACCACCAGGTCCTCGCCAAGTCCGCGTTTCAGCCCCAGGCCGGGCACGCCGAAGGCGCGGTACTGGTAGCTGAGTTGCACGTCCACCGCGTTGTAGCCGGATTCCGACATGCCCCATGGCAGGCCGATCTGCTGGCCATACTCGATCTGCCGCGCCACCGCCGCCTTGGCGGTCTGGTCGAGCAGCGTGTGGTCGTAGCTCGGCATCACCAGTTGCGGCATCAGGTACTCGAACATCGAGCCGCTCCACGACAGCAGAATCGGCTCGCCGCCGGCGCTCGTGAGCAGGCGCCCCAGGGCGAACCAGCTCTCCTGGGGCAATTGTCCCTGGGCGATGGCGACGAACACGCACAAGCGCGCTTCCGAAGCCAGCAGATCGTAGTAACTCGCGTCCCGCCGCCGCTCGTCCACGCTGTAGCCGATGCTCAGCAGACGCGATGGCTTGTCGTACAGGAAGCCATATTCCATGTCCGCGAGTTCGCCGGCCTGCAGGGCCAGGCTCTGGATGGCCGCGATGCGGGCCTGGGCGCGCTCGCTGCCTTGCCCGATGTGCCGGCGCAGATCGGCCAGCCATGCGATCTGTTCCGGTGTCGTGACCGCCTCGGTCCGGCTCGCGAGGCGGGCCGACAACGCCACATCGAGTCCCGCCAGGGCGCGCAGGGTCGGGATCGCATTGATCTCGGGGAGGTCACCGGGTTCGTCCGGCGCTTCCGGCAACCCGGTCCACGGCGCCAGAAAGGCCAGCTCATCGCGTGCCGCGCGGCATTGCCGGGCCAGCGCGCTTGCCCACCAGCCCGCCTGGCTCTCGGGCTCATGCCCCAAGTCGTTGCTGATCGCCTCGGCGGAGTGCGCCAGCCGGTCCAGTTGGAGCCGTGCCGCCGGCAGCGTGGCCGGCCGCGAAGCGCATGCGGATTCGACATCCTTGCGGAATTGGGCCAGCGTGGCCGGAGATCTGTCGCCCGCGGCCTCATCCAATATCTCCAGCGTGTCGCGCAGGCCGTCCAGGCAGCGGGTCTCCAGGATCGGCCGGTCAAGCAGCGCCAACAGGCCCGGGCGCAGGGTCAACAGATGGCCCGCCAGGTTGCCGCTGTCCACCGTCGAGATGTAAGCCGGGTGCAGCGCTTGCAGCGACTGCGTGTCGTACCAGTTGTAGAAGTGGCCGCGATAGCTTGGCAGGACCGCCATCGTTTCCAGGGTATGCGCCGTGCGCTCGATCAGTTGTCCGGCCGGGATGTAACCGAAGTCATGGGCGGACAGATTCGCCAGCAGCGCCAGTCCCATGTTGGTGGGCGAGGTGCGATGGGCCAGCGCGGAATCGCGGTATTCCTGGTAGTTGTCCGGTGGCAGCCAATGGTCCTCCGGGCCGACGAAGGTCTCGAAGAATGCCCAGGTTTTGCGCGCAATCCTGCCGAGAAAACGGGTCTGTTCGGCCGTCAGCCGAACCTCGCGGCGGGCGAGGGGCAGGCTGATCCACCAGGTGATAGCGGGGGAGACCAGCCACAGGATCAGTATGGGCCCCGCCACGGCCAGCGCGGCCGGATTCGCCGCCGCCAGGGTGATGGCCGTGCCGGCGGCGAACACGGGGGCGAACCCCATGGCGCGGAACGAGGCGGCGAGGTCGGTGCGGCTCAGCCGCTCCTGGTCGCCGGAGGGATTCCATTCCAGCAGCCGCTGGTGCGTGACCAGCAAACGCCCGAGGGTGCGCAGGATCGCATCCAGGCTGTAGTACGCCTCATGCGGCAGCGTCACCAGGGCAAAGCCCGTCTGGATAAAGCGCTGGCCGGCGGCGTGAGCAGCAGCGGCGAGATGCTGGCCCGGCCGCATGTCCTCCGGTTTTCGGGACAGATCCAGCAGGGTGGACAGCACGGGAGGGATCAGGAGGATGCCGAACACCGCCAATGTCCAGAACGCGGCCGATGAAAACACCGTCCAACCCAGCAGCAACAGCAGCGTCAATGCCGCCGGCACCAGGCTGCGGCGCAGGTTGTCGAACAGCTTCCAGCGCGACAGCGCGGAGAGCGGGTTTTTCCGGCGCCGCCCGTCGGGACCGGGCACCCACGGCAGCAGCCAGGGCGCGAGTTGCCAGTCGCCGCGTATCCAGCGGTAGCGGCGGTTGACGTCGGCGCCGTAGCGGGCCGGGTATTCCTCGTACAACTGCACGTCGCTCAACAGCCCGGCGCGGGCGTAACAGCCTTCCAGAAGATCGTGGCTGAGAATCCGGTTCTCGGGAAAGCGTCCCTTGAGCGTCTGTTCGAAGGCATCGACGTCGTAGATCCCCTTGCCGATGAACGAACCATCCTGGAATGCGTCCTGGTAAACGTCGGAGACGGCGCGGGTATACGGGTCGATGCCCGGCTCGCCGCCGTTCAGGCGCGCATAGCGCGACTGGCTCGCGCCGGGCAGGCTCACGCTCACGCGCGGTTGCAGGATGCCGTAGCCCGCGCAAACCCGCTGCAAGGCCGCGTCGTAGACCGGACGATTCAGCGGGTGCGCCATGGTGCCGACGAACTGGCGCGCGGCGTCACGCGGCAGTTGGGTGTCCGTGTCGAGGGTGATCACGTATTTCACGCCGGCGAGCACCGCGGTCGCACCGACCACGAGGGAGAAGCCGTCGCGGTTGCCCTCCCGCAGCAGGGCGTTCAGGTCCGCCAGCTTGCCGCGCTTGCGCTCGTAACCCATCCAGATCCGGTCGTGGGGATTCCAGCGGCGCGGGCGATGAAACAGGAAGAATACGTCGTCCCCGTAGCGCGCATTCAGGGCTTCGATCCGCTCCCGGGCCAGATACAGCAGCGGCGCGTCCGCAGGCGAAGTTTCCTCGGCCGCGTCGCGCAGGTCGGTCAACAGGCCGAAATGCAGATTCCCGTCGCGATTGGCCAGGAACCGGACTTCCAGCGCCTCGACCAGGCTCTCGATGTTGCGCGGGCTGGCGAGCAGGGTCGGCACCACCACCAGGGCGCGCGATGCCGTCGGGATGCCCGCGGAGAAGTCCATGCGCGGCAGCGGATGCGGCGACGCCAGCAAGGTGGCCAGCCAGTTCACCAGCGCGACCGCGAGCTGGCCGGTGGCCAGCAGCGCGAGGATGCCCGTCAGTACCAGCACCCAGTCGGCCGCACCGTCCATCCACGCCTGCGCCAGCAGGCCCGCGGCGAGGAGCACCGTGAGCAGCGTGATCGTGCCCAGGTACAGCAGCAGGGGAGACCGGCCCGCCCCGCGCCGCAGCGCCGCGGCCGGGGGAAGGCGCGCCTGTGTGGCCCTTTCCAGTTCGGGCCGGCCCCGGTCGATCAGGTAGTAGCCCACATGCGCGGTTCTGTCGGCCTCCCCGGTCCGGGCCGCGCCCGCCCGCGCAAGCCCGATGGCGCGGCCGGCCACTGCGTCCTCGGAGAGCCCGCTGGCCTTCGCCACTTGCTCGATGACATGGCGGTAGCGGTCGCGGCTGGCGAAGTCCATCCCGGTGTAGGCCGCGCCCGGGTCCGTGCGCAGGGTCTGTTCGACCACGCTCATGGCCTCGACGAACTCGCGCCAGTCCATGGTCGCGAGGAAGCGCAGACTGCCGATGCTGTTGCTGATGGAAACCTGGTCGGCCGCCTGCTGCTGGCTTCCCGAGCGCACCAACTGTTCGATGCTCAGTCCCGACTCGGCGAGTTGCTGTTCGATCCAGGTCAGCGGCAGGGTCAGAGCGGGCCCCTGTCCCTGCAGGCGGCGCGCCAGTTCGGACACGAACGGGGTCGTCATGGGCGGATTCGATCGCGCCATGTCCGCGATCACCAGGATCAGGTTCTTCGGATCCTGGCCGGCGATCTCCGTCAACCGGTTCACCCATTCGACGGCCAGATCCCGGTCCAGCCTGCCGGCGGCGATGCGCACCGCGACGCGGCGCAGATTTTCAATCAGCGCCAGTCGCAACATGATGGGGATGGCCCACAACTCGCCCAGCCGTAGGGGGGTGACCGTCTGGTACGCCGCGACGAAACGGCTGAGGCTGTCCGGGTCCACCCGTCCGTCGCCGTGGGCGATGGTCTCCAGGGCGATGTCATACACGCGCGGCAACCCGCGCGACGCGCCTTCGGCCAGGCCCGGCAGTTCCCGGCTGTAGCCCTTGGGCAGGTGCCGCCTGGCGGTGCGGATCTGCTCTTCGACGAGATAGAAGTTGTCGAGCAGCCATTCCCCGGCGGGCGTGATGCGGTGCTTCGCCGCGACCGCCACCCTCAGCAGTTTGCAGGTCTCGATCAGCACAGCCTCGTTCGCGGCCAGCCGCGACAGCAACTTGTCCGGCACGCGTCCCGGCATCAAGCGGTGGGAGGACGCAAGACGCACGCCGTGCTGCGCCATCTGATCGGTGCTGAACAGTTCCGCCCGCAGCGGCGGCTCACTCCCTTCGGCTTCACTCAGGACAGGGTTGAAAGGTTTGCCCGGCGCGCCGCGTCCGTTCAGGCGCGCTCTTGTCAGGTGTGTCCTGATCCGGCGCCAATACCTGAAGAGATTCGAGTTGCCCGCCTTCCACACTGGTCCCACGCTATTCTCCCAAGCGCTCGGCGAACGGCCGCTTTGCACCACGTGACGACACCACGGTGACGATGATCGGAATGCTGGGGCAGATTGGCCCGGACGCCCGGTAGCCATTCCCGGGACAGCGGCGAAATAATCAGGGCGGCTCATGCACCCTGGCATCTCTCCGGATCATACACGGGGTCACGACAGGGCCAACGGATCAGGCCTAACGAGGTGCGACCGGAGTTGCCTACCCGGCCATCAACGCTTGCCGCGCAAACAGCCAGAGCTGCCGACGGGTCAGGGTGTCGACCTGTTCCCGGGTCAGGCTCAGCCCCGAGTCGGGCAGCCGGGCGTGCATGAGGCTGACCAGTTCCTCCGGGGTGTGGCTGCCGTCGAGCAGGGTCAGCAATTCCCGCCCCGGCGCATCCATATCCATCGCTACATGGCGCGCGCCGCTCACCACCCCGCCTGGAGTCGCCGCCTGTATGCGCGCCAGTGCATGGGCACGGGGACGTTCGCCCGGTTCCGCAAGAAAGTGTCGGTCCGACACGGTGGGCATGACGCCATGCAGCATCACCAGTCGGAACAAGGCATCCCGGAATTGCGCCTCGTCCTGCTCGCCCTGCGCGCACAATTCCGCCATCACGGACTGCGCGGCCGCTCTCAGGGTTGGGTAGTGCAGCGCATTGGGGTAGGGGAGGGACAAGGCCAACACCGCTGCCTTGGCCAGCGGCACGGCAACCGGGAAGGTATTGCCCGCCGGATCCACGAATGCCTGTTCGGAATTCGTGTCAAGATGCGGGACCTTGTGGTGGGGTAGTCGAGAGAAATTGCCCAAGGTCTGGATGCCCTACACTGTTGGTTCCATAAGAGCCGCTATCGAATCCCCGGCGCCGAGCCCCGGCGGGTCGACCTTGGCCGGGCACCGCGTTTGCTGCGGAGGAGATCGACAGGGGACCCGCGGCATGGGCGCCGAAAAGGCCGCCTTCCTCGGGAAGGGCTCCAAACCACCCGGCTTGCCGCCCAACCTCCCCCCTCCAGACGCCGACAACGGCCCGCACCGCCCACCCAGGAAAAGCAATTTCCTATCAGTCTTGCTTTACGCGAGCGTCTCCTTGACGAGCTGCCCGAGCTCGGAGGGGTTGCGGGTGGTGCGGATGCCCGCCGCATCGAGGGCCGCGAACTTCGCCTCCGCCGTGCCCTTGCCCCCGGAGACGATGGCGCCGGCGTGGCCCATGCGCCGTCCCGGGGGGGCGGTGGAGCCGGCGATGAAGGCGACCACCGGCTTGGTGAGGCGCTCCGCCACGTAGGCCGCGGCGCGCTCCTCGGCGTCCCCGCCGATCTCGCCGATCATGACCACCGCGTCGGTGTCCGGATCGGCCTGGAAGAGGGCAAGGCAGTCGATGAAGTTGGTGCCGTTCACCGGGTCGCCACCGATGCCGATGCAGGTCGACTGGCCGAGCCCCACCTCGCTCACCTGGTTGACCGCCTCGTAGGTCAGGGTCCCGGAGCGGGAGACGATGCCGACCCGGCCCGGCCGGTGGATGAAGCCCGGCATGATGCCGATCTTCGCCTCGCCCGGCGTGATGATGCCCGGACAGTTGGGGCCGATGAGCCGCGAGTCGGAACCCTTGAGGTAGTTCTTCACCCGCACCATGTCGAGGACCGGGACCCCCTCGGTGATGGCGACGATGAGCTCGATCCCCGCGTCGATCGCCTCCATGATCGCATCCGCGGCGAACGGCGGCGGCACGAAGATCAGGGAGCAGTTGGCGCCGGTCGTCTGGCGCGCGTCATGCACCGAGTTGAACACCGGCCGGTCGAGGTGGGTCTGGCCGCCCTTGCCGGGGGTGACGCCGCCCACCACCTGGGTGCCGTATTCGATGCACTGGGAGGCGTGAAAGGTCCCCTCCTTACCGGTGAACCCCTGCACGACGACCTTGGTGTTCTTATTGACCAGAATGCTCATGACGACCTCAGAAATTTTCTTAATCGAAATTCACCACAGAGGCACAGAGATCACAGAGAACCACCGGTAGGAGCGAGCTTGCTCGCGAATCGCATGGACCGGCGCTGACGTCGGTTCGCGGGCCAGCCCGCTCCTACAGCGCCCCCCCCGTGTGTTTCCCGAAGATCCAAGGCAAGACCTCTGTGTCCTCTGTGTCTCTGTGGTGAGAAAACCGGTCGACCTTATTTCACGGCGGCGGCGATCTTCTGCGCGCCTTCCCAGATCGACTCGACCGCCTCCAGCTTCACCCCGGACTCGGCGAGCATGGCGCGGGCCTGCACCGCGTTGGTGCCCTGAAGGCGCACGACCAGCGGCACCTGCAGGTCGACCAGCTTGGCGGCGTCGATGATCCCCTGGGCGATACGATCGCAGCGCACGATGCCGCCGAAGATATTGACGAAGATCCCCTTCACCCCGGGATCGGCGAGGATGATCTTGAAGGCCTCGGCGACCCGCTCGGCGGTGGCCGTGCCGCCCACGTCGAGGAAGTTCGCCGGCACGGCCCCGGCCAGGGCGATGATGTCCATGGTGGCCATCGCCAGCCCCGCGCCGTTCACCATGCAGCCGATGTTGCCGTCGAGCTTGATGTAGTTCAGCTCCCACTCGGAGGCGCGGATCTCCAGCTCCTCCTCCTCGCTGAGGTCGCGTAGCTCGACGATCTCCTTGTGGCGAAACAGGGCGTTGTCGTCGAAGTTCACCTTGGCGTCGAGGGCCACCAAGTTGCCGTCAACCGTCACCACCAGCGGGTTGATCTCGATCTGCGAGCAGTCCTTGTCCAGGAACAGGCGGTAGAGGTTGGCGAGCATGCGCCCGCACTGCTTCACCTGGTCGCCCACCAGCCCGAGGGCGAAGGCGACACGCCGGCCATGGAAGGCCTGCAACCCGATCACCGGGTCGACGTGCAGGGTGAGGATCTTCTCCGGCTCCTTGGCGGCCACCTCCTCGATGTCCATACCGCCGGCCGTGGAGGCGATGATCACCGGCTTGCCGGCACCGCGGTCGACGATCATGGACAGGTACAGCTCGCGGGCGATGGACGAGCCCTTCTCGATCAGCAGGCGCTGCACCCTCTTGCCCGCCGGTCCGGTCTGGTGCGTGACCAGGGTCTTGCCATAGATCTCGCCGGCCAGGGCGCGGACCTCGTGCTTGTCCTTGGTGAGCTTCACCCCGCCGGCCTTGCCACGGCCGCCGGCGTGGATCTGGGCCTTCACCACGTAGAGCGTCCAGTCCTGGGCCTCGGCGTAACCCACCGCCTCGTCGACGTTCCCCGCCGCCCGGCCCTCGGGTACCGGAATGCCGTACTCGCGAAACAGCTCCTTCGCCTGATGCTCGTGGATGTTCATTTCGTTCTTCCTATCGGGTGTTCACCACAGAGACACGGAGATCACAGAGGCTAACGTTTGGCAGTTCCCGAACGATCCGCGTGTATGACCGTAGGAGCGGGCTTGCCCGCGAACCGACCGCGATCCTGGTCCTTGAAGTTCGCGAGCAAGCTCGCTCCTACAGGTAGTTCTCCGTGACCTCTGTGTCTCTGTGGTGAAAAAAACGGTTCGGGTCAACCGACAAAAGAGCACTTCGAGGCGGCGGTGCGGGTATCCATGTTGCGGCCGCGGTTGATGTGGTCCTCGATCTCCGCGGCGCAGCCGATCATACGGCCGAACAGGAAGGTGGTGAAGGCGGCGCTCTCCATGGTGTGCGCGGAGAAGTCCCCTGCCTGGTACGGCTGCCAGAGGATCTTGAGCAGCAGCACCGCGATCACCGCGTCGACGTTCACGCAGTAGACGTTCTTGCTCACCCCCTTGTCGAACAGGGCCTGGACCAGGGCGTGGTAGTAGTCGTGGAAGACGTTGTACTCGCCGCGTTCCTTGAACAGCTCGGCGACGAACACCTCGCGCGGATCGTAGTTGACCGGCTTGTCCTTGAACACCGGGTGGTTGACGCACGGCACCTTGTCATAGCCCAGATTACCGATCGCCTTCTGCTCCGCCTTGTACTTCTTGTACTGGGCGGCGTAGTCACCGGCCATCGCCTTGAGGTCGAGGCCGTGGGCGCTCTGCGTTGGATCGGCCAGTCCGGTGCCCTTGAACCGCTCCACGAGGAAGGCGATCGCCTCGAAGCCGTTGCCGCCGTGGGCGTACCCGGTGTGGGTGAGGAACCCGGTCATCGCCTTGTTGATCTGCACCCGCTCCGGGCTCTCGGGGCCGTCGGCCGAGACCCCGCCCTTGGCCCCCTGGGCCGAGATGGTGCCCGGGCCGTTGGTGATGATCAGGCCGAGGAGGACGTTGAAGGAGAACAGCTGCGCCTCGCTCGGCCGCTCGCCGATCAGGGCGAGGTATGCGACCTCCGCGAGGGACCAGGAGGCGAGGATCTCGCGCATCGCCACGCCCCGGAAGGTGTCCGCGCCGTGCTGGCTGCTCGCCACCGCGGCACCGATGAGGGTGCCGTACAGGCGCAGGTACCACGGCAGGTTGCGAATCGTGATGGTGGACAGGCGCTTGCGGAACAGCGGACCCCAGGCGAGGGTCGTGGTGATGGCAGCGAGGACCGCGTCGGCCGTCACGTTGGGGCCCAACCCGCGGACGAATTTGACGAATGCCGACTTGGCGCCGCGGGCGTCCAATGCCTTGAGCATCGCCTGGGCCTTGGGATCGGGCTCGGGGCCGACGAAGGTGCCACGCGCCGCCTTCGCGGCCACCGCGGACGTATCGAACGACTCGTCCGTGGCGTCGCTGAGGCCGGAGTGGGCGAACAGATCGAGCAGGGCGGCGGCCGCCTGCCGGGCGCCGTCCACCCGCTTCGGCCCGACGATCGAGCACGCCGCGGCGAGCACCGAGTTCGGGGAGTTGCCCGCCGCGCGTGCCGCATCGGCGGCCACCAGCAGGGGACTGCCGTGGAGGTTGACCTCGGCGGCAATCGCCACGTTGGCGAGATTGCAGCCATTCTCGTCCAGGGACTCGCGGATCAGGGCCATCACCAGGTTGGACTCGACCGGCTGGCGGGTGGCGTCGAGGACCGACATGCCGTGGATCTTGGAGACCTGGGTCGTGGGATCCATCAGCGAGGCACCCGAGCAATCCTTCATGGTCTGGCGCGGGAAGATCGTGCCGACCTGACGGCCGATTACCGCGATCTGCTCGTTGTACGGCGCCACCGCCTCGACGACCGGGGGCGCCAGCTCGGGCGGGATGTCCAACCCCTGGGTGTTGCCGAACCACGGCTTGAGGGAGAGGGTACCGGTCGGCTCGAAGTCGGGCTTCTGGCCATTGAGCTTCATCACCGCCGTCATGGCCAGCGGGATGTGGGCGATGTTGGTGACCACGGCGCCCTTGACAGAGCAGACCGGGTTGTCCGGGGCGAAGATGGAGTCGACCTCGAACAGATCCTGGAACCATCGCTCCTTGGCGGCGGCATCGTCGCCGGAGCCGCCCATAGCGCCCGCGTGGCCCACGGCACGGGTCAGCTTTGCCTTCCATCGCCCGACCACGCACGCCACCGTCGGCTTGGTGAGCTTGAGGCCGTGCTCGTAGTAGCCGCCCGGCTCCACGTACATCACCGCCGCCTTGGTGCGATCGTCGTTCGCCAGGGCATGGGCAAACTCCTGGGCGGCGAAGTGGATGTAGAGATCCTTACCCGACGAAACCGAAACGGTGGTTCCCCAACCGGCGGTCCCCAGGTAGACCGCGATGGTGGTGGTGAAGTTCCCCGAGTTGGAGAAGATGGCCACCGTCCCCTTCTGCAGGGACTCCGCCGGGTTAGAGCCACCCAGGGCGCCGCCGAGGCGCACGTGGTTCCAGGCATCGGCGAGGCCGAGGCAGTTGGCGCCGAAGATGTCGATGCCGTGGATCTGGCCGATGGCGCGGATGATCCGGGCGTCGCGGACCGAGACCTTCTCCGTGAGGATGATCACCTTCTTCAGGTCCGGATTGACTCGCGCCAACTCGGCGACGCCGTCGCGTACCCCGGACGGCGGAAGGTAGACCACGCCGGTGTTGAAGGTGTGGCCGGCAGCGAGGCCGTTACGCACGTTGTTGAAAACCGGGATATCGCCGATCTTGGTCTTCAGCACCTGGCCCTCGCGGCCCGGGCTGGTGCCGAAGACGATGTTGCCGCTCGAGTACTCGTGGCTGGTCGGGGTCACGCCGCGGGACTCGCTGCCCAGGATGTTGAGGACGCACACCCGGTCCTCCTGGGTGGCCAGATCCGCAAGAGAGTTGATCCCCACGTAATACTTGAAGTCGCCTACGCCCTGTGGATGCATCGTGTTACCTTAGTTTGTCCTGGTCGATGTTCTTGGTGTGTGGAAGCCCGCTCTCCCTCCCCCACCGGGGGAGGGCTGGGGTGGGGGCGGCTGGATCTAAACGCTCTGCCTGGTCGTGCACCCTCCGCGCTGCTCGTTCCATACGCCCTCCCCCTAGCCCCCTCCCGAGGGGAGGGGGATCTTTACGCCGCGACGCCCAGCCTCGCCGCCACCTGTGCCTTGCCGCCGGACATCATCCAACGGTTGGCCGCCTGTGCAAAGTTGACCACCTCGCTCATCGCCGAGTCGTGGCCGAAGATGCGGTACGGCAGGCCGAGGGCGTCGAGGGTATCGCGCATCACCCCCATGCCACGGATCAGATTCGGACCGCCGCGACCAATGACGACGTAGAGCGGCGTCGGCCCGTTGGCGTTGAAGTAGTCCCGCAGGGCGTCCGCCATCGCACGGAAGGTCTCGTAGATGTCCGTGTTGTTCGCCTTGCCGCCGATGATGAACAGGACGTTGGTCTGCTCGAGGTAATGCTTGAAACAGATCCTGGCGATGTCCTTCATCTTCTCGTAGGGGGGATTGCCGCCGAAATCGGAGGAGATGATCGCGTCGTCGCCGAGCAGCTCGGTCACCAGGGCGTTGGCGCCGCCGCCGAAGGTGGGCGCGAGGATCGTTCCCTTGTCGTTGATGACGTAGACGTCGCTCTGGCCCTGGTAGGTGCGCAGCTGGTTCACCTCTTGCTCGAAGTCCGAGTAGTCGGAGGCGAACAGGTGAGGGGCCAGGCCGAGGCGCTTCCAGTTTTCGTCATCCTGGTCGAAGCCGCACTTGAAGTCGCACGCCACGGGCACCAGGCGACCCTTGCCGTCGGGGCTCATCCGGATCGGGTTGATCTCCAGGGTGGTCATCCCATAGTTGTGGAACAGGTCCCACAGCTTGGGCAGGTTCTGCACGAGGGGCGAGATGATCTCCCTCGGAGCCCCGAGGTCCGACAGAGCGTTGGCGACGACGAACGCCTTCAGGCCGGTGAGGGGATCGAACGGGATCTCCGCGATCTTGTCCTTGGGTAGCTCCTCGATGTCGACCCCACCGTGATGGGTGATGGTCACGGTCGGCGCCCGGTACTTGGTGGAGTCAGTAAGGGAAAAGTAGACCTCATGATCGGCGGGCACCGCCCCCTCGAAGGTCACGCCCTCCGCCTTTGCGACGGCGTTGCCGTGGCGGTGCTCCACGAAGTAGAGGCGCTCCTTCTCCTTCAGGGCGGTCTCGACGTCCTTGGCACGGCCGATTAGACCGGACTTGCCCTTCTTGCCCACGCCGCCCTTGAAGACTGGCTTGATGAAGACCTCACCGCAGCGATCGATCAGGGCCTTGATCTCGTCCGCGTTCGCCTCGGGCCCGAGGACCTCCGCCGTGGGGTAGCCCACGTATTTCAGGAGCCTGGAGCCGTGGAGCATTCCTGTGAGCTGCATAGCTGTCCCTCTTGCCTCGGGGGAAACGGATGGCACCGAAGCGGTCGCGCTCGCGGTACCGGATAGACGGTCTTACCGATCGGCGCGGATGGCAACGCCTCCGGTGGGCAACGACCGCCAGGTGAGTTCGGGCACCGATCTCCTCCACCGCGCCTTACGCGCCGAAGTGCCGCGGCGTGCCGCCATGCCAACGCTGCGAAGAATCCAAAACGTTAATGGAAATTTTACGATAGGAATTCGCGTAAAACTACGTAATCTCGCTACCTCTCCCCGCAAAAAACGGGGGCGCTTTATAGATAACTTGCGCGCACAGGGCAAGCGCGCCTGCTACGGGGTGGAACCGTCTACGAGAACCGGCACACCAGGCATACCGCCGGCGCCGTCAATCCCCCGGTCTCAGCAGGCCCAGGTTGTCCTCAGCAGCGTACCCCGTGAGACCGAGGCAACACAGCGGCCGCGACCCTCGGCCACCTTCGCGCCACGGCCCTCGCGCGTCCGGCGCCGATCATCCGTCCGCGTCGGAAACGATCTCGGGCTGAGACACACCGTAGAGACCTCCCACCGACCCAGCCCTCCAGGCGCATCCCCATGCCCTCCTCTTGCAGTGGGTAACCGGTTTCGTCGTCGGCCAGCCGCAGCTACTTGATCGCTGGATCGTACGTGTGGCACTTTCCGCGGCTTCCGACCGCCGACGTCGGACCCCCGCGAAGGACGGGGCGCCCCACGTCGTCGATCATGTGTCCGTCTTCGACAACCCGGTCAACCCTTGGCATTGGAGCAAACGATGTCGGAACAGCTAGATATCATCTACACGAAGGTCGACGAAGCGCCGGAGCTGGCCAGCGCCTCTTTCCTGCCCATCATCAAGGCCTTTACCAAGCCGTGCGGCATCACCGTCGGCAGGAAGGACATCTCGCTCGCCGGGCGGATCATCGCGGCCTTTCCCGAGAAGTTGACCGATGCCCAGCGTCAGCCTGACGACCTGGCGGAGCTCGGCGCGCTGGTGAGGACGCCGCAGGCCAACGTCATCAAGCTCCCGAACGTCAGCGCCTCGATCCCCCAGCTCACCGCCGCCATCAAGGAGCTCCAGAGCCAGGGCTACGACATCCCCGACTACCCCACGGATCCGCAGAGCGACGCGGAAAAGGAGATCCAGGCGCGCTACGACGCCATCAAGGGCAGCGCCGTGAATCCGGTGCTGCGCGAGGGCAACTCCGACCGCCGGCCGCCGCGCGCGGTGAAGGCCTTCGCCCGTAAGAACCCGCACTCCATGGGGGAGTGGCCGGCCGACTCCAAGTGCCACGTGGCGACGATGAGCGGCGGCGACTTCTTTCACAATGAGACCTCGGTCACCATCAGCGCGGCCCAGGCGGGCCCCGCCAAGATCGAGTTCGTCGGCGCGGACGGCACGACCAAGGTGCTCAAGGAGGGCGTGGCACTGGCAGCCAACGCGGTGGTGGACGCCACGGTCATGTGCAAGACGGCCCTGCGTGGCTTCCTGGCGGAGCAGGTCGCGGACGCCAAGGCCCAGGACGTGCTGTTCTCCCTGCACATGAAGGCCACCATGATGAAGGTCTCCGACCCGATCATCTTCGGCCAAGCGGTGGAGGTCTTCTTCGCCCCGGTCTTCGAGAAGCATGCCGAGACCTTCGCCAAGCTGGGGGTGAACCCCAATAACGGCTTCGGCGACGTCGTCGCCAAGATCGCCTCCCTGCCAGCAGACCAGAAGGCCGCCATCGAGGCGGACATCAAGGCCTGCTACGCCAAGCGGCCCCAGCTCTACATGGTGAACTCCGACAAGGGGATCACCAACCTGCACGTGCCGAGCGACGTGATCATCGACGCCTCCATGCCGGTGATCATCCGCGGGGGCGGCCAGGGGTGGGGCCCGGACGGGAAACCCAAGGACGCCAAGTGCGTCATCCCCGACAGCAGCTACGCCGGCGTCTATCAGACCACCATCGAGTTCTGCAAAAAGCACGGCGCCTTCGACCCCGCCACCATGGGCAGCATCCCGAACGTGGGCCTGATGGCGCAGAAGGCCGAGGAGTACGGCTCCCATCCCACCACCTTCCAGGCGCCGGGCGACGGCAAGATCCGCATGGTCGCCGCCAACGGCGACCTCCTGCACGTTCATGAGGTGGAGCAGGGCGACATCTGGCGCAGTTGCCAGGCCAAGGATGCCCCGATCAAGGACTGGGTCAAGCTGGCCGTGAGCCGCGCCCGGGCGACGGGCGCCCCGGCGGTCTTCTGGCTCGACAAGGACCGCACCCACGATGCCCAGATCATCGCCAAGGTCGAGAAATACCTCCCGGAGCACGACACCGCCGGGCTGACCATCAAGATCATGCCCCCGGCGGAGGCCACCGCCTACTCCCTGGCGCGAATGAAGCGGGGCGAGGACACCATCTCGGTGACCGGCAACGTACTACGTGACTACCTCACCGACCTGTTCCCCATCCTGGAGCTGGGCACCAGCGCCAAGATGCTGTCCATCGTGCCGTTGATGAACGGCGGCGGCATGTTCGAGACCGGCGCCGGCGGCTCCGCGCCCAAGCACGTGCAGCAGTTCGTCGAGGAAGGCCACCTGCGTTGGGACTCTCTGGGCGAGTTCGCCGCCCTGGCGGTCTCCCTGGAGCACCTCGCCCAGAGCCGCAACAATCCCAAGGCGGCGGTCCTGAGCAAGGCCCTGGACGATGCCACCGCCAAGCTGCTCGACAACCGGCAGTCCCCGGGCCGCAAGGTGCACGAACTCAACAACCAGGGCAGCCACGCCCACCTGGCCCGCTACTGGGCCGAGGCACTGGCGGCGCAGGACGACGACGCCGAGATCAAGGCCCACTTCACCCCCGTCGCCGAAAAGCTCGGCGCCAGCATCGACAAGATCCTCCAGGAACTGGATGTGGTGCAGGGCAAGCCGGTCGACCTGGGCGGCTACTACCACGCCGACCCGGCCAAGGTGGCCAAGGCGATGCGCGCCAGCGCCACCCTGAATGCGATCATCGACGCCTGACGTCCTGGAGTCCGCAGGGGGAAGGTATACCTTCCCCCTGCTTTCAGCAGGCAGAGTCGCCGTCGATCGTGTGACTCGAGGGCGTCGTGCTGGCTGCGAGCGCTCGCCGGAACGTCCACGCTCGATGCGCTCGATCCCTCCAGTTGGTCCGCCGTGACGGCCGCACACCGATCGCCGGGCTGGCGCCCGAGGACGGCCCCCTCTTCCAGCGCTGGCTGCGCGTGATCGAACGCCACCGCGGCGAGCCCCCGCGAAACCGCGACGGCCCGTCGTCGTGTCGCAAAATTGAACGACACGTCTCAATCTGAGAAAGACACGTCTCAATTTTGAACAAGGGTCGCGAGCAACAGTCCGTCGGCGCCGGACTGCCCCGCGGCATTGCCGACAAAGACGATCGTATAAGTCTTTGTCGGCATGAGGCGCATCAACCCGTGCTCGGTATGCCACGCAGATCCCACCTGCGCGGGAATGACGCGCCTGGGCCCCTGGCACCGCGCTTGCTCCGGAGGAGATCAACGGGGACGTAAGGCGTACGTTTCGATCGGGCCGGCGATCCTCGGGAAGGCCCCAAACCAGCCCGCTCGCCGCCCAACCTGACCCAGCCGCGCACGCGCAACGGCCCTCCAACCAAGCCCGGAATCAAAAATTTTTCGCGGTTGAGCTCACCACAGGGAGATTTGCCATGCGTAAAGGCGCTGCATTGTTTTTGTCTTTGTCTCTGTTCTGTCTTCACGTTGCCTCGTCCTCTGCAGATGAATTGTTCAAGGCCTGGCTCGACGGCGACCAGGAAGTCCCGGCGGTCGCAACGGACAGCTCCGGCATGGCATTACTTCGGCTTAACGAATCCGAAACAGCCATTGAGTTTCAGCTGAGTGTGAACGACGGGTCCGGCATTACCCAGTCGCACATCCACTGCGCGTCCGCGGGGGTCAACGGCCCGATCGTGGTATTCCTTGCGGGGCTCCATGCCGCCGGACTGAACGTAGACGGCAAGTGGATCAGCAATGCCCGGATTACGGATGCCGGCATCGTCAACACCGCGTGCGGCGCGAACCTGTCCGAGCTGGCCGAATCGATGCGCGCGGGAAATACCTACGTAAACGTTCATTCCCTGGATTTCCCGGCGGGGGTCATTCGGGGGCAGGTGTACCCTACCCACTAAAGGGACTCCGGCCGCGGGGTCCAACAGGGCCGCCTCCACGGGAAGGGCGCCATTCCTGCCGTTTGCCCCGGTACACCACCATTACCGACGGGACCATCGCGTTCCCGGGCAATCCAGGAAAGACAAGTTGCTATCGGGTGAAATTTCCAATCAGGTGCCGTCGGTGAAGCACCGGACTGAAATGTGCGGAGCGACCGTCGATGGGCAGACCAGCCGCACGGCGTTTCGCTTCCGCCTGGACGGCGGTCGCGACATCTGGATTCTGCTGCCTGACGCCCTATCCCTCAACGTCACCGGGCAGACCGTCGCGGCCGCCATGACGATCGAAGCGTCGAACGCGAGGACCCTCTGGCGGGAACCCGTGTCCGCCCATGCGGTCGTCGGCGAGGATCCCGAAGCCAAGCATGCCCTGGTGCTCGCACCTTTCAAGTATCAGTTCGGGGAGTTTGACGACGGCGCGCGGCTATGACGGCCACGTCACCTACTTTGGAGAACCCCACCAAGGGCAGCACGAACCTGGGCATCCAGCAGTTCTTCCGCTGGGAGAACTACGACGTCATCCACGTCTCGTCCCACGGTGCCGCGATCGGCGATCAGACCCACTGCTCTAACATCATCAGTACAGGCGATGTCTTCAGCAACGCCCAGGACCTGCTGCAAATCACGGAAGCGGGCGTGAACACCGTGCACTTCGCGGGGGATGACACGCGCTATTTCGGCCTCAGCGCCGACTTCTTCCGTCGGCAATACCCTCGCGGCCTGACGCGGGCGATCGTGGAAGAGATCCTCTACACCTCTCCGGCCCACCGATCTGCGGCGAAGGCGTTGCCGCGACCGGGCGTGTCATAAGTCGATCGGACGGGAGGCACCAGCCGATCGGACGGCGAGCGCGCAGGGGTTATGGTCCTGACCGTGCCCCACGACTGCCTGCTGAAGACCGCCCCCGCGTACTGTGTCGCGACGGGCCGTCTCCACAGGGCCGTATCGCCGAGCCCGCCGCGATCCGCCGTCCCGGGACTCAGGCGGCCGCCGGCGCGAACAGTGCCGCCACCTTCTGCCGTAGGCCCGCCCCATCGAGCCCCTTGCCGATGAAGACCAGGGCACCGGCGCCGTCGTGGCGGGGAAGAAAATCGACATCGAGGCGGGTGGCCACCGAGTGGAACACGAGCCACTCCTCCTCCCCCGCCACCCGGACGATCCCCTTCGAGCGATAGATCGCCTCCGGCAGCGCCTCCAGAAAGTCCTCCAAGGCGTCCCGGTCGGCGCGCCGCTCCCCGACCTCGATGGCCACGCTGTCGAAGCCGTGATGGTGGTGAATCTGGCCGGTGGCGACCGACGCCGCGGCCACGAACGCCCCGCGCAGCTCGGTCTCCAGCAGAAGATCCAGGCCCGCCGGATCGGTAACACGAAAGAGCTTCGCCTGCGGGTTGATCGCGGCCAGCCGCGCCTGCACCGCCGCCTCCCGCGCCGTGTCCGCCAGGTCGGTCTTGCTCACCAGCAGGAGGTCGGCCCGCTCCACCTGCCGCCGCCCCTCCGGCACGGCGTCGATCGCCGCCTCCAGGTTGAGGCAATCCGCCACGGTCACCAGGGCATCGAGGCGAAACCGGCCGCCTAGCTGGGGCCGGGTGAAGGCCCACCCCACCGGCAAGGGGTCCGCCACCCCGGTGGTCTCCACCACGACCTGGTCGATGTCCTTCCGCTTGCCCAGGTCGGCGAGCAGCTCCACGAGATCCGCATTCAACACGCAGCACAGGCAACCATTGTCGAGTTTCACGAACCGCTCCCCGCCGGCCACCAGGGAGCCATCGATCCCGATCTCTCCGAGCTCGTTGACGATCACCGCGATGCGCCGCCCGTGCGGCTCGGCGAGCAGCCGGTTCAGCAGCGTGGTCTTGCCACTGCCGAGAAAGCCGGAGATCACGGTGGCCGGGATGGGTTCCATGGGAGGGGTCAGGGGTCAGGGGTCAGGGGTCAGGGGTCAGGGGTCAGGGGTCAGGGGTCAGGGGTCAGGGGTCAGGGGTCAGCTTACAGGAAAAGATGGCCAGCGAAGCTGACCCTGCAAGCGGAGAGCTGACCGCTGAAGGCTTACGGCTACCCCGGCGCCTGCTCCTGCCATCGACCATCGACCCAATACTCCAGCGGCTGGAACCTCGCCTTGTAGTCCATCTTCGGCGATTCGCGGATCCAATAGCCGAGGTAGTAGTAGGGCAAGTCGAGGCGGCGGGCCTCCGCGATCTCCCACAGGACCGAGTAGGTGCCGAGGCTGCGACGGCGGGCCTCCGGGTCGTAGAAGAAGTAGACGGTGGATAGGCCCTGGGGGAGGCGATCCACCACCCCAACGCCGGCCAGCCGCTCGCCGATCCAGTACTCGTGGAACACGGTGTCGACCGTCGACTGCACGAGAAAGCGCATATAAGCGGTGCGCGGATCATCGTCGTCCTGCCCGGCCGCCATGGTGTCGCCGTGCTGGTCATGCTGATACCGGCGAAAGAGCCGGTAGTGCGCCTCGTGGAAGCGCGGTTGGCGCATGACCACCGTCACCGCCTGATTCGCACGCCACACTCGGCGCTGCGAACGCGACGGCGAAAAACGCGCCACCGGCACCCGCACCGACACGCAGGCGTGGCACCGTGCACATCGCGGCCGGTAGACCACCCGGCCGCTGCGGCGGAAGCCGTGGTCGAGGAGCACGCCGTAGAGCTCGCTGCCGATCGCGCACGCCGGATCGGCCACCACCGAGGTGCTCTCCCTATCCGGGAGATACCCGCACGCTACCGGCGCGGTCAGGAAGAAATCGAGCAAGGGACCGTTCATCGCCGTGATTCCGCAACGCTCCACCATTGTCTGCCTCCGCGTGCGACCAGCAAAGCAGGACGCGCTGATCAGCCGTAGGTTGGATCAAGCCGTGCAGTGGCGGATCCGACGCTGGCTGGGTGTCGGCTCTGCTTCCCTTGCGCCGACCTACGGATCTGAGGAAGGCGGGAAAGGGGGCAGCAACGCAGGAAGGGTCGCCCACCTCTCCGACCCAGTCCCACGATCGTCGCTCCGAGATGAGGAACGCGGGAACCCAGGAACCCAGGAGAACAACGCCGCTGCCTGGATTCCTGGGTTCCCGCGTTGAGCTCCCTCCGGCGAGCCGACGAGCTGGGCCGATCGCCGCTCTCCTGCCTTTCTGAATGGAATCTCGCGCATCGTGCCGCCACGGGGACTGCGTGATGGCCTAACCACCGCGTTTCAGAAGAACGGCACGGGTGACGGGCGGTCCGGGAAAGTCCGGATCGGGGAGACGCTCTTCCACCACGCCGAATCCGTGCGGCAGGGCCGGCTCACCCGGACCGTGGTGCAGCCAGAGCAGATGGCCGCCGGGCGCGAGGACGGAGAGGAGGCGATCGGCCGGCGGCAACGGCGCCGCAGGCGGCGGGTCGACGATGATCAGGGCGAACCGCGCGCCGCGCCTGGCCAGCCACGGCAGTCGCTTGCGGATGTCCCCGCGCAGGAAGGTGCGACTCGGCGTGGCGAGATGGTTGATCCGGTAATTCACCTCACCCCGCGCCAGGGCGGCGGGGGCGGCGTCGACGTTGACCGTGCGATCCGCGCCGGCAAGGGCCGCGACCACCCCGAAACAGCAGGTGTACGCGTAGAGGTTGAGCACCGCGCCATTGATCGCCATCTCCGCCACCCAGCGTCGCGCCGCGCGGCCGTCGAGAAACAGGCCGGTGTTGCGCGCGCGGCACAGCTCAATCTGGAAGGTCGCCTTCCCCTCCCGGATCTCCACCACGCCGTCGCTGGCCGGGCCACGTACGGCGAGCGCGCCACCGTGACCGGCAAACCGTTCGACGAGAAATAGCGTCCCGCCTGCGGGAAGCCATGCGGTGACGCCGTCCAGGAGGGTCTCCCGTTCCGGTGCCGCGAGGGGATCGAACAGCTCCAGGCGCAGGTGCGGCCCATAGCGGTCGAGGCGCACACCCGGCGCCCCCTCGGCGTCGCCGTGAAACAGGCGCTGCGCGCCCTCCGGCTGGTCCACCCCGCGGCGCGCCGCCGCCACCGCCATCGACCGCAGCAACTCGACGGCTCCCGCAGACGATGGCTCATGCCCCCGCATCGCCCGCATGAGCATAACGACGGCGCCGCTGCGGTGCGACCACCTCGGGAACGGTAGGAGCGGGACGGAAGGAAAAGAGGGGGCGGCCAAGGCCGCCCCCTCGTCCGACTTAGCTGACCGCTGAAAGCCAATCGCGAACAGCTATTACCCCACCCGCCCCATCACCTCGAAGCTCTTGATGAATGGCGGGGCCATGCGCATGTCCTTGATCATCGCGCCATAGTCACCGATCTCGAATTTGAGCTTGCGCGTGGTGTAGGCCATACCGAGGCCGGCCATGCCCGGGGGTTTCTCGCACCACTTCTCCCAGTTTTTCTTCTTGGCCCGCAGATCCCAGTTGAGCTGATCGCTCGCCCGGGGGGGACCGGCATAGGTGACCTTGCCCTTCTCAACCACCAGCACGCCGGACGGCTCGATCTCGTCGTCGAAGCCGTAGGCGATCACCGAGTTGAAGTCGATCTTCGCCAGGGCCTCGGTCAGGGCCGGCTCCTTGTTCCACTCCTCACCAAAGGCCTTCATCCAGTCGGGGGAAAATAGATCGGCCATCGCGGAAACCTCCCTCAAAAAAGCTGTGGAAAGGACTCACCTAGTTTCCCTTGGAGATTATGCGCGGTCAAGAACAACTCATCGTGCCAATCGGCCGTTCATTGTGACAGAGCGATTGTCACGAAAGCGGGTTAGACTCAGCACCATGAGAACCGGTTTCGTCCGCTGGGTGGCCCTGGGCACGTGGGTCGCCGGGCTCCTTCTTCTTCCCAGCGGCGCCACCGGCCAAGAGCCGGTGCAGGCCACACCGCGCGCCGTCCTCCACCTCTCCCTGGCCGCCGCCATCGATCCCGTGGCGAGCCGCCGCATTCAAGAGACGATCGATGAGGCCGCGCGCACCACCGCCGCGGCCGTGGTGGTGGAGATGGATACCCCCGGCGGGCTCCTCACCGCGACCCGCGAGATCGTCCAGATGATCTTCGCCAGCCCGGTACCGGTGATCGTCTACGTGGGGCCGAGCGGCGCCCGGGCCGGCTCCGCGGGCGTGTTCATCACCCTCGCCGCCCACGTGGCCGCGATGGCGCCGGGAACCAACATCGGCGCCGCCCACCCGGTCGCCATCTCCAGCCCCGGCGGTGGCCAGGGCATGGGCGAGACGATGGAGGCGAAGGTGACCAACGACGCCGCGGCCTTCGCCCGCTCCATCGCCGAGCGGCGCGGGCGCAATGCCGAGTGGGCCGAAGGGGCGGTGCGCGAGTCCACCTCGGTCACCGAGAACGAGGCGCTGAAGGACGGGGTGATCGACCTGATCGCCGCCGACCTGCCGGCCCTGCTGGCGGCCTGCGACGGCCGCACGGTGGAGCTCCCCTCCGGCCCCACGGTCCTGCATACCAAGGGAGCCACCATCGTCCCCGTGGAAACGCCGTTCAAGTACCGCTTCCTCGGCTGGCTGGCCAACCCCAACACCGCCTACCTGCTGATGCTCCTCGGGGTGTATGGGTTGATCTTCGAGCTGTCCAACCCCGGGGCGATCTTCCCCGGCGTGGCCGGCGCCATTGCCCTCGTCTTGGCCGCCTTCGCCCTCGGGATGTTGCCATTCAACGCCACCGGCATCGCCCTGATCGTCCTCGCCCTCGCCCTGTTCGCGATCGACCTCTTCGTGCCGACCCACGGGATCCTGTCCACCGGCGGGGTGGTGGCCTTCGTCATCGGCTCCATCATGCTGTTCGATGTGCCGGACGCCATGGACTTTGGAATCGCCTGGCAGGTGCTGATCCCCGCCACCGCGGCCACCGCCGCCTTCTTCCTGTTCGCCGTGGGGCTGGGCCTGAAGGCGCAACAACGCCGTGCCGTCACCGGGCAGGGGGGGTTGGTGGGGGAGATCGGACGGGCGCGTACGGAGCTCAGCCCCGCAGGCAAGGTCTTCCTCCACGGCGAGATCTGGAACGCCCGGGCGAGCCGATCCGTCGCGGTCGGCGACACGGTGCGGGTGGTGGCCGTCCGTGGCATGCAGCTCGAAGTCGAACCTGTCGCCCCTGAAAGGAGTGGCCCCGATGATCCCTGAGATCGACATCGTCCCCTACGTCATCCTCTTGGGTGTCCTGCTGGCGATCCTCGCGTCGGCGATCAAGATCCTGCGCGAGTACGAGCGCGGTGTGGTCTTCCGCCTCGGCCGCCTGCTACGCGCCAAGGGACCGGGGTTGATCATCCTCATCCCGGTGGTCGACAAGATGGTGAAGGTCTCCCTGCGCACCATCGCCATGGACGTGCCGCCCCAGGACGTGATCACCCGCGACAACGTCTCGGTGAAGGTCAACGCGGTGCTCTACTTCCGGGTGATGGACCCGGCGCGAGCGATCGTCGAGGTGGAGGACTTCCTCTACGCCACCAGCCAGCTCGCCCAGACCACCCTGCGCTCGGTCCTCGGCGAGGTGGAGCTTGACCAACTCCTGTCGGAGCGCGAGCAGATCAACGAAAAGCTCCAGACGATCCTCGACGAGCAGTCCGACGCCTGGGGTATCAAGGTCTCCCTGGTGGAGATCAAGCACGTCGACCTACCACAGGAGATGCAGCGCGCCATCGCCAAGCAGGCGGAGGCGGAGCGCGAGCGACGCGCCAAGGTGATCAACGCCGAAGGTGAGTTCCAGGCTGCGACTCGCCTGGCGGAGGCCGCCGCGATCATCATGAAGGAACCCGCCGCCCTGCAGCTCCGCTACCTCCAAACCTTGATCGACATCACGGGCGAACGTAGCACCCTGGTTCTCCCGATCCCCCTGGACCTCCTCGGGAAATTCGGCGGCGGCGGTGACACCAGCCAACCCAAGGTGTAGGGGCACCCGGAACAACAAACGCTATAAGGAATGCAGGAGAGGGGGCAGGAAGGCAGGAAGTCACGCCGCAGCTACGGTGCTCTCCTCCCCTTCCTGCCTTCCTGTATTTCCTGCCTTCCTTAGATGCATGCCCCCATGCCTGGCCAAGCCCGGCCTACTCACCCAGTAAGATTCGGAACGCGGGAAGCCAAGAAACCAGGAGGGGAGACTTGCGGCAGGCGTCTTTCCTGGTTTCCGGGCTTCCCGCGTCAAAATCTAAGGTTCGCCGCAAAGCCCGTGTTGCGCCGATCTGCCCGAGCATTCGCCCTTCCTGCCCCCTCTCCTGCCTTCCTTAGATGGGTCCCCGCCGGGGCGCCACCCAGGCTCAGCGCTAACGACCAGATTTACGGATTCATGAAGTGGCCCATGTAGCCGCGCTCGGTAAAGGCGCGGTGGCGGTCCAGGTAGGCGAGGCGGGCCTCCGTCACGTACTTTGCCATCGCCTCGTAGATCTCCGGCAGCAGGGCCTGGCGACCGTCCACCTTGGCCCGTTCCGGCGCGGCGTGGACGTCGGTCTCCAGCCCATCGAAGCCGCCCGCGACCGCCGCCATCATCGCGTCGACCACGAGCTCCCGCTGGCCCACCGAGTGGGAGCAGTCGAACACCACCGGCTGGCGGGTAAGGCCGCGCAACACGGGCCCCCACTCCAATGCGGCGGCGTTGCGCAGGTGCTTGGGATTGGTGGTCTGGGTGCCACGTACCACCAGCACCACCTTCGGATTACCACCGGCCACGATGCGTTCCGCGTAGTTGAGGAACTCATCGATGGTGTTGCCGCGCCCGTTCTTCAAGTAGACGGTGAAGTCGGTCTTGGAGAGGGCGTCGAATAGACGCGCAAACTCGGCGGAGCGGGTACCGACCTGAAGGATGTCGAAGGTGCCGTCTTGCCGGTACTTCTCGATGTCCGCGATCGACATGATCTCGTTGGCCACGGCGCAGTGGTACTTTTCCTTCATCGCCCGGATCCACGGCAGCCCCTCGTCGCGGATGCCCTCCCACGAGTAGACCGACGTGCGGTTCTTGTCGACGAACCCGCGGAACGCCACGTGCATGTTGGCGTCCGCCGGGAACTTCACCCCCATGATTGCGTCGATGATTTCATGGTAGAGGTTCTCCTCCTCCACCGCGCACGGTCCCACCGTCCACAGGAAGTGCCCTGCACCGATGCGCGAGTTGCCGTGGATGTGGACCTCCAGGGGCGTGGGGTTGAACTTGCGGCTGATCTGTTTGTACGACGGCAGCAGTCGTGCCACCCGGGCCACGAACGGCAGGTTCTCCACCCGGTCGAGGGGGATGCGGTGGGTCTCCTTTGCCTTGATCTCGATCTTCGCCAGGCCGGTGGAGCCGCGATCCAGGTTCATCGAGTCGATCTTGACCCCACACTCCTGGGCCACCGCCTCGATCCGATCGCACACCTCACCGGTGCGGCTGAGGTCGAAGTTGTCCTCAAGGTAGATTTCCATCGCTTACTCCAGCACCAAAAGAGGGAGACCCTCCGGAAAAGGGAGCGCAATGTAGCAAATCCCGCGTGACCCTCCCAGGCCACCACACAGAGGATCAGCGGAAATAGAGATCCCGCTCTCTTCCCTCTGGGAATGGCGCCAAACCGTAGGGCCGACTTCAGTCGGCCGACACCAGCTTCGCAAGAAGGTACGGCGTCCGGCGGGTTGAAACCCGCCCTACGGCTAGCGCTGTCTTCGGCCCCCAATGGCGATTTCCGCTGATCCCCGCAGAGCCATCAGACGGACGGCGACATCCTCGCTCCATCTAAGGAAAACAGGAATTACAGGACGGCAGGAAAGGGGGAACGGGCACCGTGGCTACAGGCGACGTTCCTGCCTTCCTGCCCCTTTCCTGCATTCCTTATCAGGGCTGCCCGCCCGCGCGTCGTTTGCAGCCACCGCGTTCGCCGCCGTGGCCGCAGCGACCATGCGCAACACGATGCAGACGGTGTTAAAGCGCGACGACTCCGGCACCACCAGCAAGACGGTCTGCCCGGGCTGAATCCGGCCGGTGCGAACCGCCTCCTCCAGGGCAATCCAGATCGAGGCCGTCCCGACGTTGCCGACGCGGGTGAGGTTCGTGAACCAGCGCTCCCGCGGCAGGTCCAGACCCACGGCGGCGAGGTGAGCCACGGTGCTGTCGATGAAGTACTCGCTCGACAGGTGGGGGATGATGACGTCGACCTCGCTCGCCGCGAGGCCCGCGTGGTCAAAACAGTGGCGCACGCAGTCGATGGTCACCGGCACGATGTGCTCGTTGAGCAGGGTGATGTCCTGGCGCAGGTTGAGACCCCCGGAGATCGCGGAATCGAGGACGTTGTCACACCACTCGATGCCGCCGGTCATACACGACGGGAGGTCACCGGCACGCGACTCCATCTCGATGTGCATCACTTCCAGCGCACCGGGCTGCCGCGCGGTGCCGAGGACCACGGCACCGGCGCCGTCGGAGAGCATCCAGCGCAGGAAGTCCTCGTCGAACTCCAGGGGTCGCCGCCGCGCCGCCAGCACGGCGTCGAGCTCGCCGGTGGTCACATCCCGCCCGAGTTGCCCATACAGGTCCATCAGGAACTTCTTGAAGCGCGCGCCACTCTCGTAATGCTCCCGCCGCAGGCCCTGGGAGGCGCGCTCGCTGGCGATCACCAGGGCGTTGGGGTAGCGGCCGCTGGCCACCTGCAGATAGGCCCAATCGAAGGCGCCGGCAGAGGAGCTGCACACCCCGTGCACCGTGCCGATGGCCGTGCGCGAGAGGCCGAGCTCGCCTTGCACCATGGCCGCATGGGGCGGAAGCACCTGGTCCGGGGTCGTGGTGGCGCAACACAGGAAGGCGACCGCATCGCGGGCCATCCCTGCCTTGGCCAGCGCCTCCCGGCCGCAGGCGGCCGCGAGGCTCGCGCCGGTGTAGTTCCACTCCCGGGTGCGCGGATCGAAGCAGTAGTGGCGCGACTGGATGCGGTTGCTACGCAGGACGATCGGACGCGCCCGGGATCGCTGCTCGCCCACCCGCCCGAGGACCTCCTCGATCTGGTCGTTGGTGATCGGTGGACCGGGCAGGAGGGCGGCGATGGACTGGATGTAGACCGGTTGGATCACGGAGGTGGCCGGCGGGTGCGAGGTTCCTGACGCAACAGCTTATAATCCCATGAATACTCAGGATTTCTACACTACCGACGGGCCGTCTGAATATCAAATCGGGACAGCACCTCCATATTCGTCGGTTCCTCCCCGGGCCGAGTGTGCGGAGCGGGAAGCCGACGGCGTGCAGGGGGTCGTTTGGGGCAGGGTGGGTCGAGATGGGGGTGGGTGGCCGCGCGGGTGGGCTGATTGCGGC
>Ga0214472_10000446_pt1 | contig 50877 bp, 38 predicted proteins | sample RVTome_6_FD_207662 | JGI IMG/M metagenome (GOLD analysis project Ga0214472, IMG submission 207662) | Soil microbial communities from uranium-contaminated site in the Upper Colorado River Basin, Wyoming, United States - RVT140D175 | ecosystem: Environmental > Terrestrial > Soil > Contaminated >...
TTTTGTGCAGGGGCAAGGCGAAGCGACAGGCGCATAGCTCTGCTATGTAACTGGCGCGACAACGCAGTACCTGTGCAAAAAGACCAGCCAGATGGGTAAATTCTTTGCTGGAAATCGCCTAAGGCGCGGCCAATGTGCCCGACAAAACGTGGCCAAGCTCGTCGGGCTCAAAGCGGATCCCCACAAAGAACTCACCAAATTCGCCGTAGAGCGAACTGGCCGCATCAAACCGCATTTCGTAAACGAGCTTTTTAAAGACCAAAGGGTCATCCGAAAACAGGCTGACGCCCCATTCCCAATCATCAAGGCCCACCGAACCGCTGATGATCTGCTTCACCCGACCCGCATAGCGGCGCCCGGTCAGGCCATGGCCCCGCATGAGACTGCGGCGCTCGTCCATCGATAGGGTATACCAATTATGGGTTTCGCCCCGGCGTTTGTTCATAGGATAAAAGCACTGATAACGACCCGCTGGGATCTCGGGATACAGGCGCTCCTGCAACACCAATTTTTGCTGTTCCATCTCTTCCTGATAGGCGGTGTGGTAAGCCTCGGTACCCTCTTCCAGTCCCTGCGCTTCCAGTTTGCGCTTCACGACACCAATGACTTCGTACATACCGAGTTCGATGACTGAAAGATAGCCGTAAACTGGCTCCAGATAGGCAAAAAATTCCGTCTGCCGTAGACTCACTTTCACCTGGTTCAAAGCCTCGAGACTCGGACGGAAATGGGTCAGCAACACATCGCCTTTATGACCGACGACGTTAAATGCAGCACTGTCACCGCGTTCGGTTTGCATCTGTACTTTCAGCCAGGCTGCCGCCTCCTCAATCAACCGATTGCGTTTAGCCGGTGCTAAGGTCCGCCACAAAGACCATTGAAATGTAAAGAGATCGTGCTGCACATACCAGCCCTCAATGGTTTCTGGGGCTTCAACCGTTGTCATAACACGCATTCCTCCCGAGGCCGTGAACGATATCTGTTCGGAACGTTATATCGGGTTCAGATCGTAGCATGCTTATACATGATTCGCCAGCATTCGCCAGCCAAGGACAGGGCGTGACGGGAAAGGTGCCGGCAGGTTTGGAGATCGACGAACCCGTGCCCACAACCCGTAGGCGATGGGCACTAGACATGAAGCATGTCACTCCCTTAACGCAAATGAGAGCGAATCAGACGCTTAGCCGCATCGCTGTCCCAGGGGCGCGGACCTTGCGCCATCCCCACCATCCTCCGGTCACCATCGATGAGAAAGGACGTCGGCGTGCCTCGCACCCCGTACTTTTGGGCCGCTTCATACTCGCTGTCCAGAGCCACCGGATACCGGATTTCATGGGTCTTGACAAAACGTTGCAGCTTTTCGTTCTCCATGCGGTCGAGTGAAACCCCAATCAGCACAAAGCCCTGTTTATTGAAGGTGTCGTAGAGCTTGTTGAGAGAGGACCTCTCCCGAGTGCAATGAGGTCACCACGTGGCCCAAAAATTAAGCAGTACCAACTTCCCTTTTAAATCGCTTAATCTCAAGGTCTCTCCGGCAGTCGTCGTCAAGGTAAAATCTGGAGCTTCAATCACGTCCTCAAATTGTGTGATGCGCAAGACCTGGAAATCTTCGGCCACGGTCGCTTGGGCGGGAGCGACACCAAGGTAGAAGGTCAGAAGCATGCTGATGGCGGCACCCTGCGAGAACCAATGGCGAGGCGAAAAAACCGTGTGATACATATTCGATTATCTCCCATATCGATCAAGTCATCGGCGTTGTACCGGTGTCACCCAGGGCCATCCGCTAGACAAAACGACGCCGGCAAAACCAGCTTCTGGCTAGATGATGGTCACGCATCCACACGTCTTTTCTCTGTTAAACGACATCGCGGCGCGTATTTGCCGAAACACCTCGAAATGAGGAGATATGCCCATGCAAAAATTTTACATGTTTTTATCTGATTTGTGGGAGGAAGCAGCCTAAAGAAGGGCATCAGACTTGTCCTTGCCGGATGGCCATAGAAGCGTATGCCATTAAGCATGACCTGACGTCGAGATGCTTAATGGCATACTTCAATATGCAGAACTACCGGCGCAGTTTGTACGCTTGGTGCCAGGTGGAGTCCGAACCGCCACCCACCGTCGCAATCCGTACATCCAGGAGATAGGGTTCACCCCCCGCCGTCGCTGCTGCGCCACGCCGCATGGCCGCCTCTAGCTCTGAGGGCTCATGCACTGTGGCACCGTCGATCCCCTGGGATTTCGCGAGCATCACGAAGTCAATAGCCGGGTCGCCGAGAAAGCACTCTGGGTATTTGTTCTGCTTGACGAACTCCTCGCCGTGGGCGTGGAAATTTGTCCGTACGGTCTGGTAATTCATGTTGTTCCAGACGATGGTGAGAATCGGCAAGCTGTAGCGTGCCATACTCCAGAACCCGGAGGCGCCGTACATCACGGCGCCATCGCCCAGGCTGCAGACGACCTGCCGATCGGGAGCCCCGAGTTGAGCGCCCACCGCCGCCCCGACCCCATAGCCCAGCGAACCGCCAAAGGTCCGGACCAAGCGCCATTGGCCTTTGTTAAACCCAAAGGGCAAATGATGATCTGCCGCGCGGAAGTTTTCCGATACCACCAAGGTCTCTTCCGGAAGCACTTTGCTGGCGATTTTCGCCAAGTGAATGGGATGAATCGGTTTTTCCGTCGCTAAGCTGCGAGCTTCATCTTCCAGTTCTTTTACACGCCATTCACCCTGTTCTCGGAGCTGGCTCGCGCGGGTCCGGATCTGGGGCTGACTGGCATAGTCGTCCTTCCACAACCCATTCAGCGCTCTCAGGCTGTGGCGCACATTGCCCCAGACCGCCAGGTCGAGAGGAAACGTATTGCCCAGGAGATTGGGGTCGTGACCGATACCTAACACCGTGCCGGTATTTTGAAACCGCAAATCCTGCAGAACACCGCGCGTATTTTGGCGGTACCCCACACACAGGACCACATCGTACTGCTCCTCCGACAGGTTTTCCACGGCGCCAATATAGTTGGGATGCTGGGGGGGGAAGCTGCCGTAGTCAAAAAACCCGGTAGCCACCGGCAACGCCATGCGCTCAACCAATTCGAGAATGTCATTTTGGGCTTCCGCGGCCATGATGTCCGGTCCACAGACGAGCAGCGGCTTGTCGGCGTTGAGCAGCGCATCAAAAATGGAATGGATCACACCGTCATCGGGGACCAATCCCATATGCGGCGCCTCCGCCGCCTGGATGTGCGCTCTCACCTCAGGTGCTTCCAAGGCCTGGCTGGTATAGGCGATATAAACCGGTCCGGTCGGATACGTTGCCGCATCTTTAAAGGCGCGGCGCGTCACTGTGGGAATACCGCGTGCATCCCATACTTCCCAGCGCTTTTTGCTAATGCCCTCGACCGTCTCTAACTGCGAAAAACCGGCCGAGGCGCCGAGCGTATTGTGATCGCCAAACGAGCCCGCATCGCGCATGGCTGCGGTCACCACCATCGGCGTGCCGTCAAAAAAAGCGTTCTGCATTTGCCCAGAGCCCTGGCGCGTACCGGCCGCCAGGTGGACATTGACGAAAGCGGGCTTATTGGCAGCTTTGGCATAGCCATCCGCCGCCGACAGGACGAGGGGCTCCATCAGCAACAAAATGGGCTGTACCCCCGGCACGGTCAGGAGGGCGTTAAAAAAACCGGCCTCCGCACTGCCCGTGTTGGTAAAGGCAAAGTCAACCCCTTGGGCGTTGAGCTGGTGTACGAGGAGTTCGCCCCCAGTGCCTACAACTTCTTGACGTTCCATACGATTCATCCTCATTGGTGGACGGTGAGTTGTCAGACTGTAGCGGGCCCGAAGGCCAACTCTGAGATTCATTACTACTGTATCGCTATTCCGCGTGGGGGTCAACGATACACCGTCGTGGCGCCGTCACGAGGCGGCGGCTGGACTTTTATCCATCCTATTCTATTATTATAGTGCGACCTTAGCATATGATAGTCAGTGTAACGGCACGATGGCGGCATCAATGGGAGAACATGGCTTATGACGCAAAACCCCGATTCGAACCGAGACCGGCTAGGCGCACTTTGCCGGTTGCTATCCGACCACGGCGTAGATGCCTATCTGGTCCCCTCAGCGGATACACACCTCAATGAATACCCGGTGGCTTACCAACGGCGCCGGCAAGCCATTAGCGGCTTCTCGGGCTCGGCTGGAGAGGTGCTGATCACCCCCGAAGAGAGTCATTTGTTTGTCGACTCCCGCTATTACTTGCAGGCCGAACAAGAGGTCGATGCCACCCGCTTCCGCGTGCATAAAGTTGGCCTTGAGGGCGCTTATACGCTGTTGACTTGGCTGACCGAACTCGAAAGGCAGCGCGGCACCTTGCGGGTTGGCTTTGACCCTTTTGTCGTGACTATGGACGCCCATGCGTCATACCGCGGCGCCTTAAAGGCGGCCGACTCGGCCCTCGTTCCCATTCATGCCAACCTGGTCGACGAGGTCTGGATGGATCGGCCCGCCATGCCCGCCCAGCCCATCTATGCGCTTCCCGATAACGTCACGGGTCGCTCGCCTAGTGGTAAACTCATCGAGATCAGGCAGCAGATGGCGCAGCAGCAAGCGGATCTGCTCATTTTGACCAAACTCGATGAAATCGCCTGGGTCACCAATTTGCGCGGCAGTGATGTGGCGTACAATCCAGTGTTTGAATCCTATCTCATCATCGATGGTGAACAGGCCACCTGCTTTGCCCAGGTCATGCCGTCATCCGACGTCCAAGCCGCCCTGGCACCGGCCATTGTCTTTCAGCCCTATGCAACCTATGCCGAGGCTGTCGCGCAACAGACCCAGGCGGGGAATGTGACCGTCTGGCTCGATGCTTCAGCCACCACCATGGGGACCCGGCTCTTGTTGCCGGAGGCGGCTCGGGTGATTGAGACCCGGAATCCGGTCGTGCTGGCCAAGTCGACCAAAAACGACGTCGAGATTGCTAGCAGCCGCAACGCCCATCTGCACGCTGCAGCAGCGAAGATTCGCAGCTTGGCCCGTTTGGACCGCATGTTGACCGCGAGGCAACCGGTCAGCGAACACGCCTACGCCACGATGCTGCACGAGGAGTATTCGAGCGAAGAGGGTTTCCGGGATCTAAGCTTTACCACGATTGCTGCAGCCGGCGTCAATGGTGCGATCGTGCACTACAGCGAAGCCAGCCCCGATGTGCTTTTAGGAGATAGCGAGTTGTTTCTCGTCGATTCCGGCGCCCAGGTCCTCGGCGGCACCACGGATGATACGCGAACCGTGAGCACCGGCACGCCCACCGAGCGCCAGCGGCAGCTCTTTACCTTGGTGTTGCGAGGGCACATCCGTTTGGCCATGCAGAAATTCCCCGAAGGCACCAGCGGCGCGGCGTTGGATGCCCTCGCGCGCTCCGTTTTGTGGAACGCCGGCCTGGATTTCGGACACGGTACGGGGCACGGCGTCGGCGCTTTCCTCAATGTGCACGAAGGCCCGCAACGCTTGTCTCCAGGTGGCGATGAACCGCTGCGACCCGGCATGATCGTGTCCAACGAGCCTGGCTATTACGAAGAGGGCTGGGGCGGCATTCGCATTGAAAACTTGTATGTGGTGGCGACCGATGATGACATGCCGCCGCATCCGAGTGGCAAGCGTTGGCTCCGGCTCGATCCCTTAACTCTGATTCCGTTCGATCACCGGCTCATTGACCTAGCGCCATTGACCGGGGACGAACAAGCCTGGCTGCGTCAGTACCATGCGCAGGTGTGGGACACCGTATCGCCGCTGCTGAGTGGCGACGATCGGGAGTGGTTACAGCACGCTTGCAGCGACCTCTGAGAGACTCGGGAGCCATTCTGATGAAAATACGTATTGGGGTCGGCTTTTCCGGCTGGCCGTTCGAGAGTACGCAAGCGTTTTGGGATTTTGTGGATTTGGTTGAAGAGAGCGGGCTGGATTCCATTTGGCTCAATGATCGCATTCGCAACCCCACACCGGCGCTTGAACCCATTACCGCCTTGGCGATGATTGCCGGCCGCACGCAGCGGATCAAATTTGGCATGAGTGTGGCCGTGTTGCCGGTGCGAGATCCGATTGTGCTGGCCAAAGAAATCGCCACTATCGACTACCTCTGCAACGGCCGGATGTTGCCCGCCTTCGGCTTGGGGCTCAAGAATGAAGAGGAGTGGCGTTCGGTTGGCCGCACGTCGGCGCATCGCGCGGGCATGACCGACGAAGCGGTCGAACTCATGCGGCGGTTGTGGAGCGAAGATCGGGTCACACACGAGGGCCAATTCTACAGAACTCACGAGTTGACCATCCAACCCAAACCGTTACAGCAACCCATACCGGTCTGGTTTGGCGGACGTACTCAAGCCGCCTACCAACGGATTGCCCGTTCGGGGGACGGATTCTTGGGCGCCTACCAAACCCCGGCGGATTGCGGCAAGGCAGTGGGCGCCATTCGCGAGGCAGCCGAGACCTACGAGCGCGAGGTCCCGGAAGACCATTACGGCACCATCGTGCCCTTCCATCTCGGCGATGAAGATATCAGCCACGAGGTGGAAGCCTTGGCCAAACGGTTTCCCAAGATTTCATTTGATTCCTATGCCGCCTGGCGCACGCCCGATGCCCTGCTGCGACGCATTGATGACTACGTCGAGGCGGGCATCACCAAGTTCGTCATGCGCCCGATGGCCACCGGGGCGGCGCTCTACGAGCAATTTGCCCGCCTGGCCACCGTGGCGGTGCCCCACTACCACGGGTAAATCAAATATCTACCGGGGCACCGGGGTTAGCGCCCCTTTCAGATGTTCTGAGATCCTCTCACACAGCGGCTGTCACCATCTCTCGCAGCAGGCGCTCATACTGGGCTGCGCCGCCTCGCTCCCAAGTTTCCAACAATACCGTGCCGACAGTAGCAATGTCGACACGGTCGCGAATCTGTCGCAGATCCGCCCCGGAACGCAGCCCAAACCCCAAGGCCAATGGCAACGAGGTCACTTCCCGGCACCGTGCGATAAACGCATCGAGGCTTTGATCGAGGTGAGTCTGCGTGCCAGTGACGCCCTTGCGGGCCGCACAGTACACAAACCCTCGTGCGTACTGAGCCACCTGCTGCAAGCGTTCCATGCTATTCGTCGGGGTCATGAGCACGATGGGGGAGAGAGCAAATCGCTCAGCTTCGGCAAACAGCGTCCCCGCTTCCTCCGGTGGGAGATCACCCACGATAAAACCGCTGGCGCCATGTTCGGCGAGACAGGCACTAAACGTCTCATGGCCCATCTGAAACACGCTATTGTAGTACCCCATCATAAGAATTTTGAAATCAAACGCTTTGGAGGCCCGCTCCATGAAACGAAAATATTGTTCCCAATTCACCCCGGCGTCGAGCGCGTGTTGATTGGCCCGCACAAATATTGGACCATCGGCAATGGGCTCGCTGAATGGCATCTGCAGCTCGACGATATCCGCACCCGCGCGCTGCATGATTTCCAGCATCGCCATGTTGTCATCAAACGACGGGAAGCCTACCACGGCGTGGGTCATGAGCAACATTCTTTTATGCATCAAGCGCTCGCGGACATAGGTTTCCAAAGCATGCGATGTGGCTTGATTCATGGCCTCTCCTGGAATGAGAATGACGCCACTTTCTGGCGTAAAAAATTCTGCCAGCGGTCATCGCCCAAGGCATCGGCGATGGTAAAAATATCCTTGTCCCCACGCCCGGATTGATTGATCAGCATCCTCTCATCCGGCGACATCTCGGGGGCTTCTTTCAGCGCCGTGACAAAGCCGTGGGCGCTTTCCAGAGCCGGGATCAAGCCTTCGCGCCGCATCACCTGCCGCATCACCGCAATCACTTCTTTATCCGTCGCCGCTTCAACCCGAATGCGGCCCTGGTCGTGCAAGTAGGCAAGAATGGGCCCCACGCCAATATAATCCAAGCCGGCCGCGACCGAATGCGTGTCGCGCATCTGGCCTTCCGAATTTTGCCAAAAGCGGGTTTTATAACCCTGAGCCACGCCGATTTTTCCCTTCAACTGCGCCATGCGAGACGCATGCTGATCGGTATCGAGACCGTAGCCACCGGCTTCAACTCCGACCAATTCCACCTCCGGGTCGTCCAAAAACCCGGCAAAGATGCCCGAGGCGTTGGAACCGCCCCCGACACAGGCGTATACGCGATCCGGTAAGCGTCCAGTTTGCTGCAAGAGTTGGGCGCGTGCCTCGCACCCGATAATCGACTGAAAATACATCACCATCTGAGGAAATGGGTGCGGGCCACAAACCGTTCCCATCACATAGTGTGTGGTGTCCATGGAGGCCGTCCAATCGCGCAGAGAGGCATTGATGGCATCTTTGAGTGTTTGCGTGCCCTCTTCCACACTTACCACTTCAGCCCCGAGTTGCTCCATCCAGAATACATTGGGGCGCTGACGCGCCACATCCACGGCCCCCATGTAGATCGTGCAATCAAATCCCATACGCGCCGCCATGGTCGCCGTGGCCACACCGTGCTGACCGGCGCCGGTTTCCGCAATCACTCGGCTCTTGCCCATGCGTTTGACCAGCAACCCCTGACCCATCACATTATTGGCCTTATGGGCACCGGTGTGATTTAAATCTTCTCGCTTGACGTAAATCTTCGCGCCGCCGAGCTCGGCGCTAAGATTCTCCAAATACGTCACCGGGGTCGGACGCCCGGAGTAGTGCTGCATAAGCGTGACATATTCGTCCCAAAATGTTTCGTCAGCCCGGCATTTTTCAAACGCCTCCGTCAGCTCGCGAATCGTTTCATGCAAAACTTCGGGAATAAAGGCGCCACCATACTCACCATAATACCCTTCCCGGCCTGGCGGGAATTGGAAAAGTTCCTCGTACATCCGTCGTGTGTTCCTCTGCTGCAGGCGTGGTTGGTCCCGGTGGACCTCACTGCGTTCACTTGCCTCACGCCGTATTCTCCAGGAACGATTGCCATCTGACAAGATGAAAATGTCGTCACCTCACATTGCGTTTTTGTCCACTGCCGACTATCCTGATAGAGCAGTTGTGATCGTACGAGATGGTTATTGTGCCACTGATGAGCCAAAGCGGGGCGTGAGAGGGACGAGTTTGCATGAGCGATGAGCGAGTACAGATAGGCGTATTACTCCCCACGCGCGGGGTTCTCTTTGCCGATTATGGACCGCCGGATGTCAGCCCGATTTTTCGTATGGCGGCAAAGGCCGAAGCAGCCGGTTACCATTCCGTTTGGGTGGGCGATAGCGTCACGGCCAAGCCTCGCCTCGAAGCCTTAACCACCCTGGGGGCACTTTCTGTCTCCACGAGCCATATTCAACTCGGCACGGCGGTCTTTTTAGCTGCGTTACGCCATCCGCTCGTTTTGGCTCATGCCGTGGCTTCTCTCGATGTGTTATCTACCGGTCGCATCATATTGGGGGTTGGTGCTGGTCGGGGTGGCCGCTCAATCTTATCTCAAGAATTTGAGAACTGTGGCGTGCCCTTCATGGAACGAGGTCCCCGCCTCTCTGAACTCCTGGAGACTTGCCGGCGTTTGTGGACTCAAACCCTGGTGTCCTCCGAGGGACCTTACTATCCATTGACCGATGTGGCTCTCGAGCCTCGTCCAGTTCAATCCGGCGGCATCCCCCTGTGGGTGTCCAGCAATTGGGTCAAACAAGGGCTACGACGCGTCGCTCAGTATGGTGACGCATGGATTACCAATGTCACCACGCTCGATGCGTATCAGCAATGTTGGTCATTTATTACCACTGAGGCTGAAAAAATCGGTCGTGACCCACAAAGCATTCATCACTGTTTGTATCTGACGGTGAACGTGCATCCGGATGGAGACCGAGCCCGCCGGGATGGGCGTCAATTCTTGGAGAATTATTACAAAAAGCCATCGGCCTCGGTTGAAGAAGATTTGGTATGTGTCTTTGGCAGTCCAGCGGAAGTCCTTGAGCGCATCAACGGCTATGTTCAATTAGGCACGCGCACTGTGATTATCCGGTTTGCTTCGCCCGATCAATTCGACCAATTGGATATCTGTACGGCAGAAATGCTCCCCCAGTTGCAAGGCCGTGAGAAGTAGGCCATCCGGGCTCCTCGGATTGACCCCTTCAACCGCTCTCGATACAATGACCGAATGAGGGGCATGTCAAGATAGCACGGGATGCACTCGAATTAAATACCCTGTCTGATCTAGAGTAATGTTGAGCGCGATATCACCTATTGAGATTGAATTGTCATGCAACCTAAAAAGCCTAGCAGAGCACTCCGCTCAACCAGCAAATCTGGCACTCAGCGCTCGCACGGAAGCGGTTTTGAGAGCTTAGAGCCGTCTAAAATGGGTTTTGCCATGCCGGAGTGGATAGAGACACCCGCTGATGGACTCCCATCCGACGAAGCGATACCGCAATCAGCCCTGACGGCGGAATCGGGTGTTGGGCCGGAGACGCGCTCGGTCGTTGAGGGGATAAAAGTGGTCTGTATCTGTAAAGGCATTAAAAAGCGAGTTTTTTGGAATGCGCTCGACGCCGGCATATGCACCCATGAAGACATCAATCGCCATACGGGCTCGGGAAGCGGAAGTTGTCAGGGACGGCGCTGCGGACCGAGAATCCTCGACATGTTGAAACGTCTGAGCTGATCGCATTTCTCGATGTCGATGCCCTGGTGTCCCGCCTGCTTGAAGACCTACCACAGGGTATGGTATACCTGTGCAGCCTCTTAGTTTAGCTCCCGAACGCAATATATTTTGTTCACATATGCAAGGGCAATGCTGCCCATTGAGACGCAGAAAAAGGAAGTTATGCATGGCGAAGCAGCCTAACGGCCTGTCCGAATCCCAGGTCTATGACGTCTTAAAGTCGGTGAACTACCCTGGCTACAATCGTGATATTGTCTCCTCAGGTGTGGTTCAGGGCATGGACATTTCAGGGCAAAACGTGAGCGTGGTCCTGCAGCTCAACACCAATCAACAAAACATTGCAGCGCAACTTAAGCAGACGACTGAAGAGGCTGTGCGAGCCATTCCAGGTGTCAACACGGTCACCGCCGAGATACGTCTCAAAGAACAGGCGCAGCCGGGGTCACCACAGAATAGAAATCCGTTTGCCAATATGTCGGTGCTGCCGGGGGTACAGCATATCGTCGCGGTTGCCAGTGGCAAGGGCGGGGTTGGCAAGAGCACCGTTGCGACCAATATTGCCGTGGCGCTGGGCTTGTCCGGTTTGCGCACGGGATTGCTGGATGCGGACATCTATGGCCCGAGCATCCCTCTCATGATGGGAGTACACGAACAGCCCCAAGTCAGTAGCGACAACCGCATTGCGCCGTTTGTCAACCACGGGATCAAAATGCAATCTTTGGGGTTTTTCCTGGGGGAAAACGCGCCGGTGATCTGGCGTGGCCCGATGGTGATGAAAGCGGTGCAACAATTGCTTAAAGATACGAACTGGGGTGAACTGGATGCGCTCATCATCGATTTGCCGCCTGGTACGGGTGATGTGCAGCTCACCTTGGTGCAAACGGTTCCCTTGACTGGCGCCATTTTAGTGACCACCCCACAGGATCTGGCTCTGCTAGATGTGAAAAAGGGGGCAGAGATGTTTAAGCAGGTCAATGCACCATTGATGGGCATTGTGGAGAATATGAGCTTTTTTGTTTGTCCCCACTGTGGCAAATCGACCGAAGTGTTCCGCCGAGGTGGCGGTCAGAAAGAAAGCGAACGATTGGGCATTCCGCTACTCGGCCGTATCCCGCTTGATCCGGTGGTCTGTGACTCGGGCGATTTGGGGATACCGCTGGTTTTGAGCCACCCAGAAGCTACCGCTGCGGAGGAATTTATGGCGATTGCCGCCACGGTCACCGAACTGCTCAGTCGAGGCACCGGCCCCGCTCCCATCAACATCATTAATTAAACATAAAAAACCCGCTCTGGCATATAACATGCCGGAGCGGGTTGAACAACGTGTAAGTAACTATTCGGCGTTAGTGGTCGACGAAACTCCGTAAGTTATTACTACGACTGGGATGTTTTAATTTACGCAAGGCTTGGGCTTCAATCTGTCGAATGCGTTCACGTGAGACGCCGAAAATTTGTCCAACCTCCTCCAATGTGTGAGGCGTTTCATCCCCCAGGCCAAAACGCATACGCAAGATACGCTCTTCCTTTGGACTCAAGGTGTTGAGCATCTTGTGAATCTTATCGCGCAAGTCCCGGTTGATGACCGCTTCCAGCGGGGACGTTGACTTTTTGTCCTCGATCAAAGCGCCAAGCTCGGTATCGCCTTCCCCGATGTGATTTTCCAGGGAGACGGTACGCTTGGCGACATTTAATGTGTTTTTGACCTTTTCGACGTGCAGCCCGGTGTCCTTCGCAATCTCTTCGGGCAAGGGCTTGCGGCCCAGCTCAACCATCAAGGTCTGGGATGAGCGCACGACTTTATTCAAGATTTCGATCATATGTACTGGAATCCGAATCGTCTTACCCTGCTCTGCGATGGCCCGTGTGATGGCCTGCCGAATCCACCAACTGGCATAGGTGCTGAACTTAAAGCCGCGATGGTAGTCGAATTTGTCCACCGCCCGCATCAGACCGATGTTGCCCTCTTGAATCAAATCCAAGAACGACAAGCCGCGATTGATGTACTTCTTGGCAATGCTAACCACCAAGCGCAGATTGGCCTCTACCATCTCCTTTTTGGCCTGCTTGAGACGCTCTTCAATCGGCAGTAGAGTTTCAAATAAGCAGCGGAGTTCTTCAAATTCTTCGAAGGTCTCCAAAGCATCTTTGGCGTCGGACAAACCCGAGTGGAACCGAACCCGAGCATCATCAACGGCGTCTTGGAGCAGGGACAATTTAAAGCCAAGTCCCTTGAGGCGATCGACAAAAGCCTCTACCGTGTCAGGCTTAATGGCCCGGGCACTGACCACAAACGCCTGCCCCTCGGGTGATACGTGTTGCATAAACGCATCGAGTGCGGCCCGCAACTGAGCCGTATGGGCATCGTCATCCAAATCCGCCATTTCCGGTAAATCGATCAACTCTCCAATCATCAATTCACCGGCCTGCAGACGCGAACGAATACCCGCTAAGATTCGCACAAGCGTAGGCCCCCGGAGGGCGCAAGTCAGGCGATCACGTTCAGCTTGCTCAATGCGTTTGGCAATTTCAACCTCGCCATCGCGGTCGAGTAGTGGCACGGAACGGATTTCCTGGAAGTAGACTAGAACCGGCTCGTCTGTTTTATCTTCGTAGGTGGGCTCCGGTTCAGAGGGACCACCCGATACCGCGCCTTCCTCTACCTCTTCCTCGGCTTCCTCAAGCGCGTACTTCCCTTCTGCAAGTGGAGCATCGTCTTCCAGCTCTTTATTTTCGAAGAGCGCAAATAGATCTTCCTCCTCGTCGACATCCTCCGTTGCATCAACAACATCGAGTTCATCGAGCGGGAGGGTTTGAGAGAAGCCGCGTTCCTCGGCTTTCGTTATACTTTGAGTATTGGAGTGTCTCGATTTGTCGTTCATCTGGTGCTCCGTTGCTCACCGAACCATCATGACATGTAACAATTGGAGTCCAGCTCTCCTTAAACGCCCCATTTTTGGGAAGCAATGAGGCTGAGACCTCATCACTAAGGCCTAACACATATCCGCATATTGTTCCGTATCATTTCCGTGGATGGTTAGCCGGTCTACAGGAAATTCGTCCAGGGCCGCTCGACAACCCCAGTCGTTGGGCTGGGTAATGCAGGGGGATAATCTGTATGATAGACATCCTGTGAATGTTAGCTGTGCTGTTGTGTCCAGTTGCCAAGATGTCCTTTCTTATGTGACATATGATTATAAGTACATACAGATATCTCAGCGTAACCATAGAGCAAAGCTCACGTATCACTATATAATCTGAGTCTAATTTTGTCAACTCCGGAAGCCGAACGTTGTCTTGACAAACAAAATGAGGGGATAGCTGTACCGCACGCCGTTGCCCTAAATGGGTCACAGTGATACACTCGGGACGGTTGACCTCGCACCGTTGTCGTAGCAAAAAAGCACTTATTCCATGGAGATCGACGATGGCAAGCCCGCTCGAGGGAATTAAGATTCTTGAACTCATACGTGTTGCCCCCGGTGCATTTTGCACGATGATGTTGGCGGATATGGGTGCAGAGGTCTTAAAAGTTGAAACCCCGCCAACCGAAGAAGCTCTTGATATAGAGGCAGAATCACGGCGTGCGGCATTCAGTTTTGTGAACCGCAATAAACGCAGCATCGCACTGAATTTGAAGCATTCGGCAGGACAAGATATCCTGCATAAAATTGTACAAGACGCAGATGTTTTGGTCGAGGGGTTTCGGCCAGGCGTGATGGCCCGTTTGGGAGGTGATTATGCCACGTTGAGCAACATCAACCCACGTCTGATCTATTGCTCGCTTAGCGGCTTTGGTCAAGATGGCCCCTATCAAAACAATCCGGCCCACGATATTAACTATCTTTCTATTGGCGGCGTTTTGAACCTCATCGGCCAACCGGATCAGCCACCGGCGATTCCACTCAATATCGTCGCGGATTATGCGGGTGCATCAATGCATGGCGTGGTGGGAATTCTACTGGCTTTGATGGCCCGTCAACACACGGGACGCGGCCAATACGTGGATGTCTCCTACCTCGATACCACGGTCTCTCTTCTGGCCGCGACGCCGTTGCTGCGAGACTATTTTTTCAAGGGTAGCACCTGCGGACGTGGTGAAGGTGCGCTTGGCGGATCGTATCCCTATTACAGCACTTATGAGACTGCGGATCATAAATTACTGTCTGTGGGGTGCACCGAGCCCTGGTTGTGGGAAAATTTTTGCAAGGCGATTGGACGCGAAGACCTCAAGCGTTTTGCCCTACAGCCCGCCCATCATGCCAGTGTTGCCGATAGCGATGCGGTACGAGCCAAAAAAGAGATTCAGGAGATTCTCAGCCAAAAAACACGTGATGACTGGTTTAACTATTTTAAACATCAAAACGTTTGTGTCGGCCCGGTCTACACGGTGGAGGAAACGTTCCGAGATCCCCAAGTCCAGGCCCGCAATATGATCGTGGATGTCGAGGACCCACGCTACGGCAAGGTTCGCCAAGCGGGTATTGCCATCAAGCTTTCGGAGACGCCTGGCCAGCTTCGCCGGGTGGGCCCGGCAGTGGGCGAGCATACGGATGAGGTGTTGCAATCCCTAGGCTACGATGCCAGGGGTTGCCAAGCACTGCGACAGGCGGGTACGGTAGCCTAGACATCTACTCCCGCTACCTTTACAACACCCCGCTGTTAACGACTGAGCAAGCAGCCGTAACCGTGAGTCGATTCGCCGATGCCGGCGAGCCGTAGCGCCTGCCACATCATCGCGGTTGCACTTGAGATAACGGGTTTGCCAAGGTCCGCTTCTAGCATCGCGAGCACTGATAGCGTAGGCAGGCCCGTACCACTAATAAAAACAGCTTGGGCCTCGGGTGTATCTGCACTTCGGGCCAACCGGTAGGCCCGCTCAGCCGTTTCCTCGTATATATTGCGTACATTTTCTAAGCGGCTATAGCCCACGACTTGAAAACCATGCTGGGTGAGATGTTGTTTGCCTTGCTCGCTAATGGTTTCTGCGTATGGTGTGGCCAAGGCCACTCGTTGCACGCCGAGATGCTTCAAGGCTTGTTTGACGGCACCAGCAGCGGTAATAAATTGGCTCTGACTGCGGTTTGACAAGTCGGAAAGCAACTTCGCCTCAGCTTTCGAGCTCAGGGTATAGCTCGATGCCGTGTGGGCCAGCACAATGACATCCGGCTTCACCATCGCCAGCAGATCTGTACTCTCCCCAATGTGATCGAGGTAGCTTTGATTACGTTCCTCTTGTCCGGCATGCATCCCGGCATGCGTCCCGGTTGGGCCACGGGCCACCAAGCGAGAAAAATGCAGCGATACGCCTGTCGGGACAAGTTGCATCATTTCGGGTTCAACCGTAGGGTTACCAGGGGGCACGAGAAAACCGAGACGCGCTCGCCATCCCATCATAGTTTCGCATTCCTTTACGTTCACCTGCCCGTAACACGGCTTCGCCGACGAGGTCGATGGCCTGCAAGAGCAGAGAGGTGGCCATGCTTTTGACTTGCACCGCCTTAATCTGCAGTTCACAATAACGCCAGAAGTCAACAGGCTATTCCCTGCCTGGGACAGGGAGTAATTGCGTCTTGTAGCATGGGGTAGGTTGCGAAGTCAAGGAACGTCGCTTGTAGAGAACATGTAAAGGATTTATAGGATGACTAAAGACCCGACGTCCCTTGCGGCGGTGATTTTAGCTGCCGGCCGTGGAGAGCGTTTGCTAGGGGTGGTTGGGGGCGGTTTGAAGCCGCTGACCTCTTTACTGGGCATCACCTTGCTCGAACGGGCGTTGCTCGCGTGCCAAGCTACTGGCGTTACCGATTGCTATATTGTTGTTGGCTATCAGCGAGAACGTTTAGAGGCCTATATCACGGCGCGTTCGCGGCGATATCGCATGCGGCTCCACACGGTGCCAAACCCGCATTGGGAATTGGGTAACGGCACATCCGCCGCTAGTACGGCGTCTTACCTGCGACACCCCTTTTTACTGCTCATGTGCGATCATGTATTCGACCCCACAATCTTAATGTCACTCCTCGCAGCCGGGCAGAGCACAGAGATGTCACTGCTCGCAGTGGACCATCGCATTGATCAGATCTTCGATTTGGACGACGCCACCAAGGTGCAGCTCGACGATGGCAACATTGCCGCGATTGGTAAAGATTTGCAGCAGTACAATGCGATTGACACTGGGCTCTTTTTTTGTCAGCCATCCCTCTTTGAAGCGCTAGAGCATGCCAACTCGACTGGTGACGCCTCCCTCTCTGGCGGCATTCGTCAATTGATTGCGGCCGGCACCATGCAAGCGATGCCGATCGGCGATCGCTTCTGGATGGACATCGATACGGCTGCGTGCTTGGCAGAAGCAGAGTGTAAGATTCTCAAGCAGCTTTCTTGAATCTCGTGGCGAACCCCAACTTTGACGTTGGGATTTGCCAAGAGGTTTGGATTTCCCCCATCAAATGCGCTCGCCGCCCAACCAGATTCCTGGGTCCGATCAAGTTTATGGCGCAAAGCTGCCCGTGCCTCGGCAACAGCGATAAATGGTTGTGGCCGACTGCGGTACGCAGTGACGCGAGTTAACGTGCTGGTATAGGGTTCTGTCGATTTCAGTAGGCTTTGAGGGGGTGGCAATTCTTTCCCTTTCGATATGCTAGCGTGTATTATATGTATATAAGTCGGTGTATTGAGATGCCTAATAGCGAAAAAGGCTAGAGTTGATACCCCAACCTCAACCTAGCGTTAAATTGGTGGTGTTTGCTACCGTGAGGAAGGGACAAGGATGATTGGGATCGTTGCGCCCGGTGCGCGCGTCGTGATCCGGGATGCCGAGTGGTTTGTGCGCAAGGTGGATACGACCTCCACCGGCGGGCATTCGATCCACGCCGTGGGCTTGTCGGAACTGGTCAAAGATCGGGAAGCGATCTTTCTCAGTGAGCTAGAGCGAGACATCAAAATTCTCGACCCAGCAGCGACCCAACTCGTCCCGGATCCGTCGCCCCGTTTTCGCGATGCGTTGCTCTACATGGAAAGCCTGATGCGGCAAACGCCGCCGACGGATCCGCCGTGGGAAGAAAAGCTCTACATCGGCCACAAAGCCGCGATGGATCTGGTCGGCTACCAGCTCGACCCGGCGATCCAGGCGTTACAACAACCTCGGCAACGGATTTTGATTGCAGATGCGGTTGGACTCGGCAAGACGCTGGAAGCGGGCGTCTTATTGGCCGAGTTGATCCGACGCGGCCGCGGGAAGCGCATTCTGGTCGTCACGCTAAAGAGCATGCTGACACAGTTCCAGAAAGAGCTGTGGGCGCGCTTTGCCATCGGGCTGACGCGACTGGACTCGGTGGGTATCCAGCGGGTGCGACATCAAATTCCGAGTAATCACAATCCCTTCTACTCTTTTGACCGTGCCATTATCTCCATCGATACGCTGAAACAGGATTCGGCGTACCGCCTCTACATCGAGAATTGTTACTGGGATATCATCGTGATCGATGAAGCGCATAACGTGGCGCAACGCGGTAGTAGCTCGCTACGATCGAAACTGGCCGCACTCCTGGCGTCGCGCTCGGATACGTTGATTATGCTGTCGGCCACGCCCCACGATGGTCGCAAAGCGTCGTTTGCGAGCTTGATGAATATGCTCAATCCGACGGCGATCGCCAATCCGGAGGACTACGGTCCGGAGGACATCAAGGGCCTCTTTATCCGCCGATTTAAGAAGGACATTCAGCACCAGGTGGCGTCTGCCTTTATGGATCGTACCATCATCAAGACGCCCTGTGCCGCCTCAGGGAGTGAAGAATCCGTGTTTGAGGCCTTCGCCGCCTTGCAGTTTCGCCGCCTGGATCAGCGCCACTCAGGCACGCGTTTGTTCAAAACCACGCTGGAAAAAGCGCTTTTATCCAGTCCTGCAGCGTGCATCGATACCGCTCGGAATCGGATTCGCACGCTGGAACAGGAAGCCGCCAGGACGCCCGATGCGGACATGCAGCAAGCCATTCGAAACGATATCGACGCCTTAGAAGCGCTGATCGACGCCTTACTGCAAATTACACCCGGTGACTTCAGCAAGTACCAGAAGTTGTTAACGGTCATTCGCGATGCCGCGCATGGCTTTGGTTGGAAGCCCAATGATCCCACGGACCGGCTGGTCATCTTTACGGAGCGCATCGAGACGCTTCGGTTTTTGCAGGAACAGTTGCACCGCGACTTGAAACTAAAAGCCGGGCAGATTGACGTTCTACACGGCACGCTACCCGATGTGGAACAACAGCGCATTGTGGAGGATTTTGGCAAGGAGGAAGCCCCGGTCCGCATTCTCATCGCCTCTGATATTGCGGCGGAAGGCATCAACCTGCACTATCTCTCCCACCGGCTCGTGCATTTCGACATCCCCTGGTCGCTCATCGTGTTTCAACAGCGCAACGGCCGCATCGACCGCTATGGACAAACCCATCAGCCGCAAATTGTCTATCTGATGACGGAGAGTCGGCACGAGAAAGTTCGGGGTGACGCACGCATCTTGGAAATCCTGATTGAAAAAGACCAGCAGGCCTACAAGAACATCGGGGACCCTTCTGCGTTTATGCAAGTCTACGACATCGACCGGGAGGAGGCCATCACGGCTGTCGCCATTGAAGCCGGCAAATTAGCCGAGGATTTCGACCGTGAATTGGAGGCATCTCTCGATGATGATCCCCTCGCCATCTTGATGGGAGATGTCGATTTACCTACAGGCGGTAACGCCCTCGACAACATACAGGACATGCCGTCGATCTTTGCCGACGATTATGCGTACGTCAAGGACGCCATCGCGTTCGTCGCGCAGACGCGACGCCTCCAGGCGACGTTCGATGACGAGCAGCAGTTTGTCAATCTCACAGTCCCGGACGATTTTGGCCCCAGGTTCAAAAATCTACCCCAGGAGGCCAAAGCCGCCTTGCGGGGGTCGAACGAGTTCGTCTTGACCTCTGATCGCCGCGACATCATGGATGAAATCGTCCGGTGCCGGAAGGAAGAACTGGCGTGGCCGCGCTTTCACTTGCTCTGGGACCTGCATCCCATCGTGGAATGGCTCAACGATACGGTGATGACGGCGTTCGGCCGCCATGAGGCGCCTGTGGTCACTTTGCCGCAGGGCGTATTAGGGCCTGCCGAAGTCATCTTTCTCATGACGGGTTTGATACCGAATCGCAAAGGGCATCCGCTTATCCATCGCTGGTTTGGCATGCAATTTCAACAGGGCGATTTCGAGACCGTGCTGGACCTGCACGACGTCCTCCAGCGCACGGGCCTGGGTCGCACGCCTATCCCCAACCCCAACCGGGATATCGACACGGAATCTCTGGCGCAGCTATTGCCGCGCGCCGTCCGTGAAGCAACCACCTGGATGAGTGCCAACCGTGATGAGTTCAATGCCATTATGCAGCCGAAACTCCAGCATCATTTAGACGAACTGAGCGCCCTCAAAAGCCGTCGTCTGGAAAAGATGCAACTCGATTTTGGGGACCTCGCACCCACGGCGTACTTGCAGATTGCGCGCAAGGAAGCGGCACAACGGCGCATCGAAGCGCTGTTTACCGAGTATCAGACCTGGATTAAGGAAACGATCACCACTGAAGACAAGCCGTATGTGCGCATCGTCGCGGTCCTCCGGGGGAACGCCTAACCACCGCTTGTTCCCTGAGGCGAAGGGAAATTGATGTATGGCCATGGATCTGACGGGTATCAGCAACGTCAACGAATTTTACACCGATCACTATCTTGCCTCGATTCTGGAGAACGATCTCAAGGACCTCTTTAAACAGTGGGCCGCGGCTGAGCAAGCGCATGGCGTGACGCCACCAGATCGCCAGATCGCCGCCCTCAGCCAGACGTATTTCAAAACCCAGGCGGCTCTGGAACGCGTGCGCTCGCCCCAGGGTATCATGGAGGCGCAACGCCCCGTGCTTGCCGGCTTGCTCGATGCGTTAGGCTACGCCTATGCGCCAACCGAGCAATCCCTGGAGCGCGACGGTGTGACCGTGCCGTTGCTCGCCGGTGTCGCGAAGGATTCCGGCGCGCCTGATCTATGGATTCTTGAGACCCTCTGCCCGGTCGCCGAGTTGACAGATCCGCTCGACCTGGGTTTACACGCCTGTCAATACAAAGACGGCGAACTGGCGGCGATTCCCGAGCATGAAGATGTTGACGAGCTGGTGACGAAACACATTTTTTCCCGTGCTGAGCCGCCGCGCTGGGTGATCCTGTTGAACTTCGGTACGGTCGTGCTGATCGATCGGAGCAAGTGGAACGAAAAACGCCTCCTGCGCTTCGATCTCAAGGAGATTTTGAGCCGTCGGGAAGCCTCGACCCTGAAAGCCTTTGCAGCTCTGCTGCATCGCGAGTCGATCTGTCCGGGCGATGGCATCCCCCTGCTCGATACCCTGGGCGAAAATTCTCATAAGCATGCCTACAGCGTCTCCGAAGATTTAAAATATGCCGTGCGCGAAGCGATTGAGCTACTGGGGAACGAAGCGGTGTGGTACCTGCGTGACGTGCGCCGCCGCGGCGTGTTCGGCAGCTCTGAGAGCGCGGAAGCCGTCGAGCCGGCAGCCTTGACGCATGAGTGTCTGCGCTATCTCTATCGCCTGCTGTTTCTCTTTTATATCGAAGCCAGACCCGAGTTGGGCTACGCCCCGCTCAAGAGCGAGGAGTACCGTCTCGGATACAGTCTGGAATCGCTACGCGCACTGGAAATGGTGCCGCTGAACACCCCTGAATCTCAGGACGGCTTCTATCTTCACGAATCCCTGCAGATGCTCTTTGACCTCGTCTTCAAGGGCTTTGAGCCAGGCAAAAAAGAGCTGACGCTTGGCCTTGAAGGCTCGGCCCATCACACCTTCGACATGGCGCCGCTGAAGAGCCATCTCTTCGATCCCGGTCGCACGACGACGCTGAATCGGTGCAAATTCCGCAACAAGGTTCTGCAACGGATCATCCACCTGCTATCGCTCTCCTCCGGTAGAGGGCAGAGAGGGCGAAAGCAGCAACGGCGCGGTCGCATCTCATATGCCCAGCTCGGCATCAACCAGCTCGGTGCGGTCTACGAAGGTCTGTTGTCCTACAGTGGTTTTTTTGTGACGAATGAAGGCGGGTTGTACGAGGTGAAAAAAGCCGGGGAGGCGTATGACGAACTCGAAAACGCCTACTTCGTTCCGGCCGCGGAGCTGAACAATTATAGCGAGGACGAGAAGTTCATCCCGCAGCCGGATCCGGATCATCCCGGCAGAACGGTGAACCGCTTAAAACACTACCCCCGCGGCGTCTTCATCTACCGCCTGGCGGGCCGCAACCGTCAGAAGTCCGCTAGCTATTACACGCCGGAAGTTTTGACTCAGTGTGTAGTCAAGTATGCGCTGAAGGAATTGCTGCGGGACAAAACGGCGGACGATATCCTCCAACTCACCATATGTGAGCCGGCTATGGGCAGCGGCGCCTTTCTCAACGAGGCGATTAACCAGCTTGCCGATGCGTATCTCAAAGCCAGGCAGCTTGAAATCGGTGAGCGCCTGGGGCATGACGCGTACGGACAGGAACTTCAAAAGGTCAAAGCCTACATGGCGGCCAATAACGTCTACGGCGTCGACCTCAATCCTGTCGCGGTGGAACTCGCGGAGGTCTCGCTCTGGCTCAACACCATCCACCCCGGTTGCCCCGTGCCGTGGTTCAACATGCAGCTTGTCGCCGGAAACTCCCTCATTGGTGCGCGACGGCAGGCTTTCGACTCGCATCTACTGCGCCCAAAGAAAGGCGAGAAATCCTGGCGCGATGACGTTCCCGTTCGCTATCCGCTGAAACCTGCGGAGGGGGAACCCACGGAACGCCCCGCTGACTCCGTCTATCATTTTTTGTTACCCGATACTGGCATGGCCAACTACAACGATAAAGTTGTCAAACAGATGGCCGGCGTGCAGCTCGATACGATCAGGGAATGGCGTCGGGCGTTCTGTAAACCATTCGAGACGCATCATATCGCCATACTGGAGCGTCTCAGCGCTGTCATCGACCGGCTCTGGTTGGAACATATCAGGGACTGCCGCAAGCTGCGTGACGAAACCCGTGATGCCTGGGACTTTTTCGGCTACTCCGTTGAGGGCGCAACAAGGGCGCTTACCACGCAGGAGAAAGATAGACTGTTTAACGACCGCATCCTCTCCCGCATTGACGCGAACTCCAGCGCCTACCGTCGTCTCAAGCTGGTGATGGATTACTGGTGTGCGCTCTGGTTCTGGCCTATCGACCAGGCGGAGATGCTACCCACCCGTGAGGCGTTTCTTCTGGAAATTCAGTCCATTATCGAGGGCGGAGTGATCGAGAGCACGCTTATTGAGAACAACCAGTACATGCTGAAACTTGGAGATATCCCTGTACAACAAGAACTGGATATCTATCAAGAAAGCGGCTACGTCAACCTTGAAAAACTCTGTCGCGACTATCCCCGCCTGGCCTTGGTGCAGGAACTCGCCGAACGTTATCGCTTCCACCATTGGGAACTGGAGTTTGCCGATCTGTTTGATGTACGTGGAGGCTTCGACCTAGTGTTGGGAAACCCACCCTGGATCAAGGTGGAGTGGTCCGAGGGCGGTGTGCTTGGAGATATTAATCCCCGATTCGTATTTGACAAGCTTACAGCTGATGCTCTCAGCCAGCTACGCGAGGATACACTGAATACGTATTCACGTCTCCGTGCAGAGTATCTGGCAGAATTTGAAGAGGCAGAGACCACACAGAATTTTCTTAATAGTTATCAAAACTACCCTATGCTACGAGGTATCCAGACAAATCTGTTTAAGTGTTTTATACCACAGACTTGGAATATTGGCAGTAACATTAGCGTTATTGGTTTTCTACATGACGACGGCATATTCAATGACCCAAAGGGCAATATTTTTCGGGTTGATCTATACCAAAGACTCTTATATTACTTTCAGTTTGAAAATGAGCTAAAGCTATTCAGCGAAGTTGGAAATGCCAAACACTTTGAGATTACTATCAGCAAAGCTCAGAAAAAGAACGAAGTAAATTTTGATTCTATCTCAAATATTTTCTCACCAAAAACAATAGATTCTTGCTATAACCATCCAGGTATAGGGAGTGTCCCTGGAATCAAAGATGACTATGATAAATGGGAAATTACTGGACATGCAGATCGAATCGCTCATATAGATGAAAAGGCTTTAGCGCTTTTTGCCGAGGTATATGACAAACCGGGCATTTCCGCTCTTGAAGCTCGTCTTCCTGTCATACATGCGAGCGAAGTCTTGTCTGTATTGGAGAAATTTAGTAATCAACCTCGTCGTCTAGGCGATTGGAAAGACTCGTATTTCCCAACGGTAATGTGGGATGAAACCGGTGCTAAGAAAGCCGGTACTATCCGCCGGGATACGCAATTCCCGAAAGAAATTGGCCAATGGATCCTGTCTGGACCACATTTCTACGTAGGGAAACCTTTCCACCAAACACCTCGCCGCGTATGCGAAACTCACCGTGCATATGACAATCTCGACCTGGAGATATTGCCCGACGCCTATTTACCTCGCACCAACTATATCCCAGCTTGTAATCCAGTTATCTACAACGATCGTACGCCGAAAGTCCATTGGAATAACAGGCCTGTAACGGAGTTCTATCGTCTTGTTTCACGGACTATGCTTAACCAGGCTGGAGAGCGAACCCTTACATCCGTAATTATGCCTAGGCAGATTGGTCATCTCGACCTTGGTTTCTCTCTTGCTTTTATAGATCATACTGATTTGTTGATTTGGTCTGCACTGTTTGCATCGATTCCATATGATTTTTATGTCAAAACAACCGGCAAGGGGCATTTCCGAAACGATGTTGCTTCGGCTCTCCCATACCCTAAGATGTTTGTGCAAAAGCAATTGCAGATCAGGAGCCTTTTGCTCACATGTCTTACCTCCCACTATGACGACTTGTGGACCAAGTGTTGGAATCCGGAATTTCGGGAGGAGATCTGGACAAAAGAGGACCCGCGATTGGATAGCACAAAATTCACAAGTCTGACTTCTGACTGGAACTATCAAAGTGCCCTACGCACTGACTTCGAACGCCGCCAGGTCTTGGTAGAGATCGACGTTCTTGCCGCTATGGCCCTTGTTTTAACCTGCGACGAACTTTGCGCCATCTATCGCATTCAGTTTCCCGTCCTGCGCCAGAATGAAGCCGACACCTGGTATGATCAGAACGGTCGTATCATTTTCACTTGTAGCAAGGGTCTACCCGGAGTCGGCTTAGACCGTCCCCAGTGGGAACAGGAAAGCAGCCTCGACAAACTCACAGCATCTGGCCTCCGTATCGACGGTATTAACCCATCAGACTTCAGCACCATCAAATCAATGCCTCACGGCATCGTCACCCGCACCGTCACCGATGACACCATCGCCGACTATCGCTTCGCCTACGGCACCTTCCGCAAAGACGGCGTTGAATACCACTGCCCGCGCCGAGATCATCCGGAACTCATCGAAGGTCCTGTCGAACGCGACATCACCTACGTTGCCCCCTTTACCAAATGTGATCGTGAAGAAGACTACCGCATCGCCTGGAAACATTTTGAAGAACGGTTACGACAAGAAGAACGGATGAGCCACGAATTGTCTAATGAATCTCATGCAAGAGCAGAAATACCCGGCTAAAGACTACGGACATAGTACAATGGATGTTATCATCAAAGAAAGAGAATGGGAGACCTAGCATGGAGCGGCGCAAGTATCGAAATCCGCCTATCGAGGAAGCGCTTTGCGAGTTCCGTTTTGCTCCCAGTCAAGACTGGGATCCAACGGTGCCCGGTCGTTTCCATGAAAAGATTCGGGATATATATCCGGCCAAGCCTCGCGAGCAACGCGTTGTTGAAGCAGGGTTTCAGGTGTCGGCGCAATCTGCGGATTCTGCTATGCAACTCAAGCATGGGATTGCAAAGGTACAATTCCCAACGACTGACGGCAAACGGCTTGTTGCGGTCGGACCAGACGTTATGAGTGTGCACGTCCTCAGGCCCTATCCAGGATGGCATGAAGATTTTCGTTCACGAATCGAGCGCGCGCTACAGGCATACAACGAAACCACTGCACCCAAAGGCGTGAAACAAATTGGTCTGCGGTACATCAATCAGATCGTAATAGCTGCAGATACAATCGAATTAGGGGATTATTTTACGACACCACCACGCACCCCGGATCATTTTCCCGAGAGACAATCTGTTATCTTCAGCCGAATAGAATCGTTTTATACAGATAATCCAATTCGATTAGTGTTCACATTTGCAACAGTGAAGCCACCGGAGGGGAAATTGGCGTTTCTTCTCGACCTCGATCTTGTCTGGAGTTGGAGCGATCAGCCGCTTGCGCTTGATGATGCTATGGAGAAGGTAGAGATACTCCGACACCGTGAACGAGATGCTTTTGAGGCGCTTATCATGGAACGGACTCGGGAGGTGTTCGATGCCGGTGACTAATGTCTATCAACCCTCTAGATACGACTACTGGGATCAGGAGCCATTGACCTCTTACACCCTGGGCACACAGGAATCTACGTGGCCGCAAGCCTGTCAACGTGAACGCCTGGAAAGCACCGGGCTAAAAGACGAAGATGTGACCCTGGTTGAGTCCTGGGATTTAGACCAATCGATGGGGGTCTCGGATTCTTATCATGATCTACGAGAGTTATTGCAGGCTGCACTTGCCGCATACGACGCGGTCATAAATAACCCGAAGCGAAAACTGCAGATCGTTGCGAAAGAGCGACAACAAACCAAACAGATGCAAAAAAATCAAGCTGCCATCGAGCTTCTTAGATCATGGCGTCAAGGTGACGAGCAGGAACAACGAGAGACGTTGGCTTATCTGAAACGAGTATTAGATGAAGATCGTTTGTCCGATCGAAAGCTCTTTCCATGAGTCTGATTGTCCTTCTTGATGCTGGTCCGCTCGGATTGGTTACCAATCCCCAAGGCGGATCGGATGCTGAACGATGCAACGAGTGGATGATATCGTTACTGTCAACGGGTGCTCAAGTGATCGTTCCCGAAATTGCCGACTACGAAGTTCGACGCGAGCTGCTCCGTGCCAATAAAACGTCCGGGATACAACGGCTCGACGCGCTGAAGACGACAATCGACTATCTTCCGCTCACAACGGAAACCATGCTCAAGGCTGCTGAGTTCTGGGCGGAAACCCGACAGCAAGGAAGACCTACTGCCGACGACAAGGCTCTTGATGGTGACGTGATTCTCGCGGCTCAGGCAGCCTTGATGCCGGATAACGGCGACGATGTAATTGTTGCGACAACAAATGTTCGACACCTTGAACGATTTGTGACTGCCCGGGAGTGGCAGGCAATCGGGTAGTCAATCAGCCGGAATTTTATCCGAGACATGGACCTATGAGCACCGATACCGAAGTCCGTATCCGTGGCCTTCATGCTCTGGTTGAGGCATTGGGCACTGTGGATGCCGAGCGCTTTATTACCCTGATATTGCGTGAGCCTTTCGACTATACGCAATGGCAAAGACAACTCTGGGCTGATCGAAGCGTTGATGAGCTCAGCAAGGCCGCCATGGCCATGCGGGACGCTTCGCCGAACCAGGGCTCAGACCCGACGAGCTAAAGTGCGCACCTCATGACTGGCGATATTCCTCATCTTTCTGAAAGGCACTTTCATCATGCCAACAATACAAATCGAGCTGCCAGATGAGGTGTTGTTAGCGCTGCAAGAGACGCCAGAAGGTCTCTCGCGTGTGATCCGGATGGCGGCAGCAGCGAAGCTATACGAACTCGGCAAGCTGTCGTCGGGACGCGCCGCCGATTTTGCCGGACTCCCGCGTGTCAGCTTCCTGCAAGCCCTAGAGCGATACGGTGTCTCAATCTTCGAGGTAACCGAGGAAGAACTCGCTCAGGATGTGCGTCATGCCTGAACTTGTGCAGTGAGAGGACAGCGCCCGTGATTCCCTCCGTCATTTCCCACCAGGTGCGCCGGGGTATCGAGGACTTTTTGCACACGACGTTTCCCATCCACACACCGTTTTTTTGCCGGCGCCATGGAACGGCTGCTCGATGCGTCGGCGCACACCATTTTCAAGGGACCGTATATCTCGGTAAAGCTCCCCTTTGCGCCGGGAACGAGAGGGCGCGACTACTTCCCGGACATTCCCCTGCAACATTCACCCTACCTGCACCAGGAACAGGCCTTCCAGCGCTTGCGGAGCAACCCGGCGTGGTCCACCATCATTGCCACGGGGACGGGTTCCGGCAAGACCGAATGCTTCCTGTACCCGCTCCTGGACCACTGCTGGCAGAGGCGCGGCGAGCCGGGCATCAAGGCGATTGTCATCTACCCCATGAATGCGCTGGCAACGGATCAGGCGAAGCGTTTTGCACACCTCGTTCACGACAATGACAAGTTGCGTGAGACGCTCCGGGTCGGGCTCTACATTGGCGACCGGGAGGGCCACAAGGGTAGCATGGTGATGACGGCGAACCAGGTGATCACCAATCGCGACACCATGCGTCTGAGCCCGCCCGACATCCTCTTGACGAATTACAAAATGCTCGATTATCTGCTGATCCGTCCAGCAGATACGCCGATCTGGAAGTCCAACAACGCCGAAACATTGAAGTATATTGTGGTGGATGAGTTGCACACCTTTGACGGTGCCCAGGGCACTGACCTGGCTTGCCTACTGCGCCGGCTAAAGGCGCGGCTGCACACCCCGGCCGACCATCTCTGCTGCGTGGGAACCTCGGCCACGCTGGGTGATGCAACCCATGCCTCGCGTCTGCGGGCGTATGCCAGTGAAGTTTTCGGCGAGTCGTTTGACGTTGACGCCGTCATTCACGAATCGCTGCTGCAACCCCAGGCGTTTTTTGGCGATAGCTTGATGGATATGGCTTCCCGTATGCCCAGTCCAACTGACATGGAGCACCTATGGGCCGAGAATTTTACAGATGTAGAATCCTACCTCACACGTCAGGCCGAGCTGTGGTGCGACATGGTCAATACCGATGTCAGATCGACGGCCTGGCGCATCGAGCTGGGGGAACGTCTGCAATCGCATGTGTTCTTTCGCAATCTCATCGTTCTGCTCGGCCGCCGTTTGCACACGCTGGACGAACTCATACAAGAACTGGAAAAAGTCGTGCAGGGGTTTGATCGGGCGGACTGGCAGTACCAGCAGGCATTCATCGCCAGCATTTTAGCGCTGATCTCGCATGCCCTATCACCCGCGACAGATGGTGGCAAGCCACGGCCGTTTCTGCATGTCCGGCTGCAACTCTGGATGCGCGAACTGCGGCGCATGGTGTGCTCGATAGGCCCCATGCCAACGATCCGCTTTGCCGACGACCTGACAACGGAACAAAACCACAATCACCTGCCGCTGCTACACTGCCGGGAATGCGGCGAGACGGGCTGGTTGGGGACCATGCGACAGCAAGACGCGCATCTGAGTACGGACTTGCCGCACATTTACGAGTGCTTCTTCAGCCGCGAGCCAACGACGCACTTCCTCTTTCCCGGTGGTTATCCCATGTCCGACAACGAGCAACCCTTCATGCATACGCTTTGTGGTCAGTGTCTCCGGCTGGCGGGCGGCACAGACCTATCTGCCTGTCCAGCCTGTGGGACGGTCGATGAGCTGGTACCCATCTGGGTGCACAATCCACGCTTGAAGACGAGCAGCGGTCGTATGACCAGCTCGCACAATTGCCCCTATTGCGGCGGGCAGGATAGCCTGACTATTATGGGCTCACGCGCTGCAAGTCTGATCAGCGTTGGCATTTCCCAGCTTTTTGCCTCCCGGTACAACGACGACCGAAAATTGCTGGCGTTTTCCGACTCTGTGCAGGATGCGGCGCACCGGGCCGGTTTTTTTGGTGCGCGCACCTATCGTTTCAATTTTCGCGCGTCGTTGCAACAGTTCGTGGTGGGCCTGGACGGGCCCATATCACTGGCAGATCTGCCACAGGCATTCATGGCGCATTACCGCCAGCTCTGGCAGCCCGAGCAGTACATCAGTACCTTCCTGCCACCGGATATGGCCTGGCTGGACGATTATGACTATCTATTGCAGCATGGCAGGTTGCCTGGGGGATCGGACTTGTTCGACCTCTTAGGGCGCCGTATCGACTGGGAGATCGCCAGTGAATATGCCTTTCGCAGCCGCATCGGACGCACGCTTGAAAAGACGGGATGTTCCGTTGCGGGCGTCGACCCGGCCCGGCTGGAACAAGCGGTCGACGCCGTTTTGGACACCTTGCGCAATGAGATCGGCGGGTTAAATGGGTTGAGCCGTGACCAGCTCATGACCTTTACCAATGGGTTTCTGACGCTGATGAAATCAAAAGGCGCCGTGTTTCTACCGCCGCTACAGGGCTATTTAACGCAATTTGGCGGCTACTACCTCCTGAATCGAGGGTTGAATCAACGGTGTTTGCCCCGCTTTGGTCGCCACAGCCGTACCCCGGTCTTTCTCACCACACGGCCTGGAACGCGCTTTGATCAGATCGCCGCCCGCGGCTCGTCGCAGACCTGGTACCAGGATTGGGCAAGGCGCGTCCTCGGTGCGCTCTCTCCCTACATCGCGGACTATGCGCTGGCGCTCTACACGCCGATTCTCACCGCGCTGGTCGAGGTTGGTATTCTCGATGTGCGTCATGAGGGAAACGATCGCATCTGGGGATTCCAGCCGGAAGCACTTCAGGTCCACACGAGCGTGCGCCAATGCCGCTGTACGATCTGTGGGCACAATGTCTCCATACAGGAAGCGGAAACCTCACTGTGGGAGGGCGGCGCCTGTCTGCGGCTCAAATGTCCAGGGCAGTATCGTCTGGAGCCGGAACGGCAAGACTACTATCGTCACCTCTATGCAGCCGGCCATATTCAGCGCCTTATCCCGGCTGAGCACACCGCGCTACTGGAGCGGCACAAGCGCGAGCAGATCGAACAGCAATTCATTGACCGGCGCCACCCCTGGGAGCCCAATCTGCTCTCGTGTACGCCAACGCTGGAGATGGGTATCGACATCGGCGACCTGTCTTCAGCCATCCTGTGCAGCATACCGCCATCGCAGGCAAGCTACATGCAACGCATCGGGCGCACCGGCCGCGAGGACGGCAATTCGTTCAACCTGGCCGTGGCGAACGGTCGTCCCCATGACCTGTATTTTTTTGCGCAGCCGTTAGAGATGCTCACTGGGCCAATCGAGCCGCCGGGCTGCTTTCTCAACGCGTCTGCTGTTTTGGAGCGGCAGTTCACGGCTTTTTGCTTCGACCACTGGGTTCAGACCGGGATTGACATGACGGCTTTGCCGAGAAAGCTGGGTAAAGTTTTATCTCATCTCACCGCGAAAAACCGGGATCGTTTATTCCCCTACACGTTCCTGACGTATATCGAACTCCACCGCAGCACCTTATTCGATCAATTTGTCGCGATGTTTCGTGAACTTGAAGAAGCCACTGTAGAGAAACTGCGGGCTTTTGTCGAAGGCGATTCCCTGGGCCAGCCCGGTGTGCGTGTCATCATCCTGCAAGGTCTAGAGCAAATCGCCGACGAACTCAAATCGCTGCGCGCCCGTGTGAAAGCCTTGCGGCTGGCGATCAAGAAATTGAAGGACAATCCCGCGCAGGATGCCACCTTTCAGGAAGAGTTGGACCCGCTCGAGATTGAACGCGGTGCGATGGCGAGCATCGCCCGTTCGATCATTGAGAAAGATATCTACAACTTTTTTACCGACGAAGGACTGCTGCCCAATTACGCCTTTCCCGAAGCGGGAATTCTCTTGCGCTCTGTCATCTTGCGGCGCAAGCAGCAGGATGACGGTCAAGGTCGCTATAAAGCGGCAGTCTTCGAATACGAACGGCCCGCCATGAGTGCGATCCATGAGCTGGCGCCGAGCAACTGGTTTTACGCCGAGGGCCGTCGCGTCCAGATCGACCAGATTGATATGCGTCTGTCGGAGGTCGAGGCGTGGCGGTTCTGCGACACCTGTCCACACACGGAACTGATCGCCAGCGACGGTAGCCAGGCAAATCAGTGTCCGCGGTGCGGCAGCGCCATGTGGGCGGATGAGGGGCAGGTGCGGCACATGATTAAGATGCGCCAGGTGGTGGCGACGACCTGGGACCGCGACAGCCGCATCCAGGATGATAGCGACGACCGGGATCCGGCCTTCTTCAACAAACGCATGATTGTCGAGGTCGATCCCGTTGAAATCGTCAGCGCGTATCAAATCGACGGTGCGGAATTCCCGTTTGGCTTCGAATATATTCAGAAAGCCGTTTTTCGGGAAGTCAACTTCGGGGACCGCAACGTGCTGGGCGAAACCGTTTCTATTGGCGGGCAGCAGGTGTCGAAAACGGGTTTTGTGGTCTGCCGCCGCTGCGGCAAAGTCCGCGCGGCGCGAGGTTTCGATCAGACGCAGGAATTTGACCATGCAGCGACCTGTCCCACCCGCCGATCCGGCGCGACCCAAGTGCTGCTGGATTGTATCTACCTCTACCGCGACTTTATGTCAGAAGCCATTCGGCTGCTCCTGCCGGTGACCTCATTGGCCGACTCAGACGAGCATCTACAATCCTTTATTGCGGCGATTATTCTTGGGCTGAAACATCGATTTCAGGGCAACATTGACCACCTGGAAGCCACGGTCCAGGAGGAGCCGATTCCCGACACTGCATCGCTCCGGAAAAAATATCTCATCTTGTACGACCGGGTGCCCGGCGGTACGGGCTACCTGAAAGAACTGGGGCAGTCCCCGCAAGCCATGATGGCGCTATTCGAGGAGGCGCTGTCCATTCTGCAACGCTGCGACTGCAGTGACGAGCCCGTCAAAGACGGCTGCTATCGCTGTGTGTATGCGTACCGGACGAGCTTCGATATTCCAAATATTTCACGTCGTACGGCGATTCAGTACTTAACGGATCTCCTACAGTACCAGGACAAACTCATTCCAATTGACACCATTACTCGCATCAGCCGGAACCGCTTTATTGAAAGCGTGTTGGAAGCCTATTTCATCGAGGCGTTGCACCGAGCGCACGAGAATGGACAGCGTATCCACCTCCGCAAGGACATCGTCAACCATAAAACGGGGTGGTACTGTCAAATTAACGATTACAGTTATTACATCGAACCCCAGGTCGAACTCTCCGAAGCAGATGGTGCGCCGCTGCCGACGCGTCCGGATTTTGTGATCTATCCGGAACGCCAAAAGCGCAGTCGTCCGATTGCCGTGTATCTGGACGGCTTTGCACATCACGCTGATACGCGCGATGTGACGAGTCGCGTGGGTGATGACATGGCCAAACGCATGGGGCTCGTGCGTCGGGGGCGCTTTCACGTCTGGTCGCTCACCTGGAACGACGTAGAAAGTCGTTTGCACAGCGAACCCAGCCATTTCACACCGCTATTGGCCCCGGAGAGTAAGAAGCAGAAGCAACTGATTCATAGTTTCAACAACGACACATCAGTAGGTCGGCTGGGCGATGTGAACCAGCTCGATAGTTTTTCCTTGCTTGTGCGGCTGCTGGCAGAACCCCATCAGGATGCCTGGCAGGCAAGCGCCGCGATTCAGATGCTCATGCACATGGATATGAGCGGATGTGACGCTGACGACGTCGAGCTGGAACTTGAACAGCTGTTGGGTGAAGGCTCGGAATGGGCAACTGCGCTGCGTCCCCCATCCGATGAAACTGGTCTGATCAAAGGTAAATTGTCAGATGCGGCTGCGGAAGAGGAGGCGGGCCTTCAGATGTTAACCTGGATGACAAAAGAGGCTGTAAGCCAGGGCAAGCTCAAAGCTGTTCAGGTGGTATGTTGTCTGCGTGATGTAGGTGATATGTGTACCGCTCCTGAATTCAAGAACGTGTGGAATGGTTTTCTACGTCTCTACAATCTCATGCAATTCCTGCCGGAGTGTTTGTTTGTCACAGCGCAGGGTTTGCAGGACAATGTGTATCAGGCTTTAGAATTTGTCTTCGCCTCAGACACATCGCCAGCTCGGCATGCTGATACAGACCTGCACTTATCTGAATATGCCGACCTGCTAGATGGCGATGTATTAGGCGCCTTACGCACGCTCGCTTCTGAAGGCGTTTTCATACCGGATGCCAATTCGGTGCCGTATGAACTCTGTGGTCCCCATGGCGACATTAGGGGCCAAGCTGAGCTGGCTTGGGAAGAGCAGCATATTGCCTTTATATACCAAGGCGACACTGAGTCCCAGCAAGCATTTGAGCGTGCGGGTTGGACGATATATACGGTCGAAGATCTGACCGCTCGACCAACCGAATTTGTCGTTGATCTCAAACGGAGTGACAGCTCATGAGTGAGTCGAGGATAACAGTCGCTATCGGTTCGGAATTTCTAACTGCCTTTGCGCAGCTACCCTCGAGGCAACAGAGTAAAGTGAGCCAGTTTTTGGAAAAATTCCGCTCTGACCCCACGGCGACAGGAATTCACTACGAAAAAATTCGCCAAGTCAGAGATCCCAACTTGCGCTCTGTACGCATCGACCAGACCTATCGGGGCATTGTGCTCAAGCCAGAACGTGGCAGCGTCTATTTGCTGCTTTGGGTCGATCAGCACGATGCGGCCTACGCCTGGGCGGCAAAGCGTCGCTTTACTATCAACACCCATACCGGCAGTCTACAGGTCCTCCCCTCTGAGGTTGAGACACCGGAACAAGCGGCCCTGCCCCTGGTCGCGCCACCAACTGGCCTTTTCCAACACATCAGAGATAAGCACCTGTTGAAACTGGGTGTTCCCGAAGCCTTGTTGCCACTGGTGCGTCAGATTGAAACCGATGCTGATCTTGAAGCTCATGAGGTCGATTTTCCGCAAGAAGCTGCTGAGGCCCTCTATATGCTGGCGATGGGGTATGACGTCGACCAGACCTTCAACGAACTCAACAAAGAGGTCGCCAAAGATACCACGGTCGACCCGGATGACTTTGAAAGCGCTTTAGAGAACGAAGATTCCCAACGTCGCTTCCATGTCGTTACAGATGCTCTGGACTTAGCTGAAATTCTCAAGGCACCCCTCGAAAAATGGCGCGTTTTCCTGCATCCCTCACAGCGGCGACTCGTCCAAATGCAAGCCAGTGGACCGGTGCGCGTTCTCGGCGGCGCCGGTACGGGCAAAACCGTCGTGGCGATGCACAGGGCCAAGTTTCTGGCCGAGCAGATTTTCAATCAGCCGGGCGATAAAATTTTATTTACCACTTTTACTCGCAACCTGGCCGAGGACATCAATGCCAACCTGGCCAAGATATGCTCTGTGGACGTCAAACGACGGATTCGCGTCGTCAATCTCGATGCCTGGGTCAGCGAATGTCTCAAACAACACGGATATAATTACAGCCTTCTGGTGGCTCCTGATCAAGCAGAGTCTTATTGGCGAGAGGCGATGCTGGTGGCTTCTGATGCGTTCGGCTTGTCGCAAGCTTTCTACGAACAGGAATGGGAACATGTCATCCAGGCCAATGGGATTAGCAAGGGAGCCGACTATCTACGTGCGACGCGTATCGGCCGGGGCCAACGCTTGAGCCGCAAACAACGTCAAGCCATCTGGCCGGTGTTTGAAGAGTACCGGGCCATTCTGAATCGCCATCACACCAAGGAGTTTGTCGACGCGACTCGTGATGCCCGCGTTCTTTTGGAGAGCAAAGGCACCCATGCCGAGTATCGTGCGGTGATCGTCGATGAAGCTCAGGATATGAGTGCAGAAGCGTTCCGCTTGATTCGGCAAATTGTACCACCCGTCGCAGGTCGCACGAATGACTTGTTCATCGTTGGCGATGCGCATCAACGGATTTACGCGCACCGCGTCGTGCTGGGTCGCTGCGGTATCGATATCCGTGGACGCAGCCGGAAACTTCGTCTCAACTACCGAACCACAGATGAAATTCGGAAATGGGCAGTAGCGCTTCTCGAAGACTGTGACATCGATGATCTCGATGGCGGCCGTGACGACAATAAAGGCTTTCGATCTTTGTTGCACGGCGACTATCCGGAAGTACAAAAGCAAGCCACATTTGACGGGGAAATTGAGGTGATTGCAGAACGCATTCGTCAACTAGAAAAGGCAAGTATTCCATTGTCGTCGATCTGCGTGGTGGCACGGACACAAAGTCTGCTGGACCAGTATGCAAGTGCTCTAAAGGCCAAAGGTATCGAGTGCCTGCGGATTCGGCATCAGGTGAGCGATGATTCTGGAATGCCCGGGTTACGGACTGCAACGATGCATCGGGTCAAAGGTCTGGAGTTCGATGTGATGCTTATCGCAGGTGTGAATGATGGCGTGATACCCCTGGCAACTGCTGCTGCTGGCGCCGATAGCGATTTTGCTCAGATAGAGGTCGAGACTAAAGAGCGTAGCCTCCTGTATGTCGCTGCTACAAGGGCCAGGCACCATGTTCTGATCTCGTGTAGTGGACCGCCAAGCAAGTTTTTGAGGTACACCGACCATTGCCCTGAAACACCGTGAAATCTTCTTATTTTGTGGAGCATAATGGGGAGCGACACTATAAAAAATAATTGAACTTTATCCAATGCCTTCGCCGCCCTTGGCGTGTTGACCGGTCGCCGTTGACTGGCGAGGTGGACAACACGCGGTGCGGTTGTTTACGCGACGAGATAGCGGCCCACGCGCATAACGCGCGACTACACATCGTCAAAAATCGTGACTGCCGTCTCTACCCTTAACGGTTCAAGTCCCAAAGCAGCTCCGCCTCTCTGAGTTGAGCGGAGGCCCAGCGCCCATATACAAATAAGAAATCACTGAGCCTATTGATATACGCCAGCATCACGGGCTCCACGGGATAGGTGTCTTGACGCTGTACCAGCAAGCGTTCTAGCCGGCGGCACACGGTCCGCGCCACGTTGGCTTGCGCGTTGACGAGGCCGCCACCGGGCAGGACAAAGGAATTGAGTTCGGGCAGGTGTTCATTCCATGTGTCAATCTGCTGCTCAAGGGCCTTAACGCGTTGGTCCGAGCCATCTTCTAGGGGCTTTTTGAAGGCGTCGAGCCGGGCCGCTAAATCCTTGTTGTCAGGCATCGTCGCTAAAAGGGCGCCGATGTCAAACAAATCGTTTTGAATGGTCTGAAAGATGGGTGCCGATGCCTCACTTAATTCCGCATGCTGACTCGCCAGGGCGCGCAGGAGGCCGACGTGGCTGTTGAGTTCGTCAACCTCGCCGTAAGACTCGACCAGCAGCGAATCTTTGCGCTGCCGGTCGCCGCCGACCACGCGGGTCATCCCTTTGTCACCGGATCGAGTATAGATTTTGCTCAGTCGAATGCTCATGGCTGCGTCCTTATGCTGTAATATGGTGAGGGGTGATGGGGTGGCAGGGCAGCACCACGAGGCCGCCAATGTCCGGTTCCCATCGCACTTTGGCCCGGATGTGAAAATAGGTTGCCAGATGGTCCTCCGTAATCACCGCTGCGGGTGTGCCCTGGGCCACCAGGCGTCCGTCGGCCAGCATCAAGATGCGGTCGCAGAACCGGGCGGCGAGATTGAAATCGTGTAGCGCGATGAGCGCGCCACGGTTGTCGTGTACCACGGACTGTACTTGGGAGAGCATCTCCAATTGATGGGCCACATCCAAGTTGGCTGTCGGCTCATCGAGAAGGAGAAGCGGGGCTTGCTGAGCCAGAGCCCGAGCGAGCATCACCCGCTGCCGCTCGCCGCCGGAGAGTTCCTGCACGAAGCGCGCCGTCAAGTGCTGGGTGGCGGTGGCCGCGAGGGCCCATTCGATGGCGGCACGATCGTCGGGCGTCTCGGGTTGAAAGCGCCCCAGGTAGGGATTGCGACCCATGGCCACGATGTCCCGCGTGGTAAATGCCGCGTCGATGGCGGTGTCTTGTGGCACAAAGGCCGCATGGCGGGCGATCGCTTTGCGGGAGAGGCTGCGGAGGGGGGTGCCGTCTAGCAAAATGTGGCCGCGATGGGCGGGGAGAATGCCCAAGAGCAGGCGAAGCAAGGTCGATTTGCCACTGCCATTGGGACCCACGAGCCCGACCACGTCGCCGGGGTGCAGGGCAAACGACACGTGCTCGAAAACCGGTTGATCGCGGTAGGCAAAGGCGAGGTCTTGAACCTCGAGTCGCGCAGCCATCACAGCAGGCCCTCTCTACGGTGTTGCAACAGGAGAAAAAGAAAAAACGGCGCGCCGATCGACGCGGTAATGACCCCGAGGCGAATCTCCTCCGGCGCGATAAGCGTGCGCGCCACGCAGTCGGTGAGCACGAGAAACGCGGCGCCTACGATCATGGAGAGCGGTAGGAGCCAGCGGTGGTGCGGACCGATCAGCAGCCGCAAGATGTGCGGAATCACCAGCCCGACAAAACCGATGGCGCCGGAGACGGCCACGCCCACCCCGGTGATGAGCGAGGTGGTGAGAATCAGGGCGCGGCGCACCCTCACGACATCGACGCCCACCGAGGTGGCGTGCAGCTCGCCGAGCAAGAGCACATCGAGATCTCGCGCATAGGCCAGGATCGTGGCGGCGCCGAGACACGTCGCGGGTGCCACCAGTTTGACATGATCCCAGGTGCGTCCGTCGAGGCCGCCGAGAATCCACAGCACGATTTGACTCCCTATATTATAGTCTGCCAATGCCAATGACAGCACAAAAGAAGTCAGCGCGGTCATCAAACTGCTCATGGCCACGCCGGCCAGCAACAGCGTCCCGATCGGGGTGTGGCCGCGGCGGGAGGCAATCGCACTCACCACAAACGCAGTGATCCCGGCGCCGAGGCAGGCGAGCAGCGGTAGGGCCCAAATCGTATACACGGCGAGGCCGAGATAGAGGGCGATGACCGCCCCGAGTGAAGCCCCGGAGGAGACCCCGAGAATGGCCGGATCGGCCAGGGGATTGCGGAACAGCCCTTGCAAAGTGCTACCGCAGAGCCCCAGTCCGCCCCCGACGCACATGCCGACCACGATACGCGGTAGACGCACGTGCAGGAGAATGGTGTCCTCCCAGGCCGGCCACACCGGATCGAGCGGCAGACCCAGAGCGTGGCCCAGGATGCCCGCCGCATGGTGCAGCGGGATGCTCGTGGCGCCGAACGTCAGCGCCAAGAGCCCGGCGGCGAGTAGGCTGGCGCAGGCGAAGACAGCGGCGAGGGAACGGTGTCTCACCACGCAAATGCCTCCGGGTGCAGAAGGCGAGCCATGGCTTCGAGCCCATGTACCGCCTCCTGCGAGACGGAGGTGAGCCAGGCCCCCCGAATGGCATGCACCCGGCCGTGGGCAACCGCCGGTACGTGTCGCCACACCGGGTGGTGCAAGAGTTCTTGAATCGCTTCCGGCCCCGGTGTCGCGCTCCAATCCGCCACCACGATGACCTCCGGCTCCAGACTGAGCATCACTTCCTGTTGCAGCTTTACCGGCCCAATGAGCTGCACCTCACGTGCGACATTGAGGCCGCCGGCCAGCTGAATCATCTCGTCGATCAAGGTCTCGGCTCCCATGGTGTAGCCGGCCGGGGCATGGTAGAGCACACGCGGGCGTTGGCGCTCACCCACCCGTTGCACCACCGCGTCGATGCGACAGCGCATGTCGTGGATCAGTTGCTCCGCCTGTGGCACGGCGCCGACCGCCTCACCCAGAGTGTGGAGATTGTCCATCACCCCCTGAAACGACGCGTCGTGGTGAAAGCGAACGACCGGAATGTGGGCGGCGATCAGGAGCCGGACGGTCTCCGTGCGCGTGTAGTTGGCCACCAAGACGAGATCGGGCTGCAGGGCGAGCAGGGTTTCGATCTCGGTCGCGATCCGGGGGACGGATGGCGGTACCACCCCTATGATATTCGAAATCGTCGGATCATCAACTAGATACGTCACCCCGGCAAGCCGGTCGGGCGACACTAGGGCCGTGAGCATGTGGTCACCGGCCAAAATCGTAGAGACAATGCGTTGCGGCGGAGCGGGTATGATTTGCCTCGTCCCCGCTGGGTCGATCAACCGCTTTGGAAAGTCGCTGCCTTCAATGCGAGTGGCCTGTAAGAGGCCGTAGCCCAAGAGCGCCACGCGTGCCGAGCCGCCATACGTTAGCAGCCCGAGCAGGCCCGCCAAGATCAGGGCCGTGGGCAACACGCCGGCGCCTCTCAGTGGCATGCGAGGACTCCTTATTGGATCGTAGCAAACATGGCCGTCACCGCCTTGTCTTGGTCGAGTGAGAGGGTGCAATCCCCGGTCCCCGTACAGGCGTCACCTTGCCAGCCGATGAACGTAGAGCCTGCATCCGGGACAGCCATTAACGTCACCGCTGAACCCACCAGAAAGTTACTGGTGCAGATCGCATCGCACAACAGGCCGGCGGGAATGGAGCTGACCACCCCCGCACCCGTGCCGGCCTTGTGCACGGTAAGGGCGACTTGCCGCTCTTCGACCATGACGATCCAGCCCGGGGGCAGATTGCCCACAGGGATCGGCGCGGTGGTCATTTCCTGGGCTGACGCCGTATTGAAAATCCGCACCCCGGGCATTGGCGATACGGTGTCGACCGGGCCCACGTACAATTCGCCGGCATTGTTGATGGCAAAATTTAGGGTAAAGGGAAGACTCGTGGCCAAGGCGGAGATCAGCTCACCGGTGCTCGGGTTGAACTGTACTAACGCATTGGTAAACGACCCATCAAGCAAGCCGACGATCGCGTAGGCTTGGGTCGCGGAGACCACTTCAAAGAACGTAATATTGCCATTGACCGCGGTCTCTGAAAGCACAAATCCGGGATCCAACGTGTTGGTGGTGGGGTCAATCGCCTCGATGCCGCCATCGAGAACACCGAAGTCATTGACACTACTCACCAAAAGGCGGGGGCCACGGGGCAGGGCCACGGTGTATTGCAAGTCTGAAAACGGGTTTGGCGTGGCCAGGGGAATCACTGCCGTCACCGTATCCGTCAGGGTGTCGATGACCACGATCTCACCTAGCGCGAGCGGTGGCTGAAGCGCTTGAGATCGATCCAGGTGTTGCAAGATTAAATAGACGGTATCCCCATGGACAAGCATGCGAAACGGCTCGGGGGAGTTATCGAGGTCGATAGGCTTGATCAGGGCGGTTAAATCAATCGATCCCGTGATCGTCAGCAAACTCGGATCGATGATCAACAGTTCGGAGCGGCCGCCGCGGCTAACGTAGGCCTTGACCGGGTTGATCAACGCGATGTCGTGAGGGTTACTGCCATTCTCCACCGACAGTTCACCCCCTGGCGGGGTGGTATAACCCTGTCTCGGATCAATCACTTGAATACTGTCGACGCCAAATCGATTGACCGCGTACAAGAGATTTGTCGTGCTATCGTAGCGCACCGTGTTATCGCTGTGACTCCCATTGGGCGGGAGGTCTGCAAACACCGTCAATGTGTCGAGATCGATGACGGAATAAGACCCTGTCTGAAAGTCTGTGGTCGCAATAAACGCGGTGCCAATCGGGGGGGGAAGGGTTGGCTGAGCCCAGGCGGCCGGACCTGCCCATAACACGGCCACGAGTATTGACGTCCAGCGTATGCCAGCGCGACGAATCCAACGACACATGTGTAACATTCGATGGTTCCTTATGACGATAACCGGGCGCTAGAAGCGCCCTTCCACAGTTCCGAAAAAAGACCGCCCCGGCAGCGGAAATCCTCGGAAGTCGCCGACTTGATTGTCGGTGAGATTTTTGGCTTCAAACGTCAGCTTAAGACGTTTGCCAAGCGGGGTGAGCATCAGCCTGATGTTGTGTAGCAGCCGGTGGTTGACCGGGCGGAGATTGGCTCGGTCGAGAAAGTTCTGGGAGATGTAGTCCAGCTCATAACTGAACTTGCCTAGACCGGCAAACCCTTCGACTCCCTGGTGCAGCTCATGCCGTGGCCGCCCTGGCAACTGATTGTCCCGGCTGAAGGTATCGCTGGCATCTTTGGGGTTTTGGAAGGTGTAGTTGCCGTAAAAACGGAAGTGCGCAAGGGCCGACACACTCCAGCTCACCTCATGGCCCCTAATCTCTGCCGCCCCGATATTTTCAGCTCGGGCCGTGGCTTGTGAATTCTGCACAAAGATGATGAGGTCATCTGCCTGACTGCCAAAATAGGCGTATTCCAAAAAGATGCGGTCGATGACCCCGTAACCCGGTAGCTCCAATACCCCGCCGACATCCCAGTTCACACTCGATTCCGTGCCAAGCTTGGGATTGCCAATCGTCGTCCCTCGGTCGCCAAAGAGTTCCAAAAGGGTAGGGATGCGCTGGAAGCGTCCGGCATTGGCTTTGATATCGAAGTAAGAAGTCAGGCTGACCTTGATACCGAGACTGGGGCTAAAGAGGTGGGCTTGGTTCTTATCAGGGACATTCAAGGTGATGCTGCTGAAGCTCGGCTGATCCCCGAAACGGCTACTGACGTATTGGTAGCGCAAGAGTGGCCGCAAGGCGAGGTGTTCGTCAAATAAGAGGATTTCATCTTGCATCGCTAAAATAAGATTGGCGCGCCGCTGTAGAGGACCTCGATCGACCGGCAGACCTCGTATTTCCGGGAGTTTGTTGAGGGTGCGAAAAGTCTCATAGCGCCCTTCGAGCATGAGACCGGCGATCTGGTGCCAATCGTCGAGATAGAGATTCAATAAGCCCTGCGCGCTCCAGATTTGGCTGGTGCTGTCCTCATCCTCAGGCCCGCCGCTAATACTGCCTTTGGGGTCTTCAAATGCTTCGTGTTGCCACGTATGGGCGAGCTGGAAGCTGAGATCGGTCGCCGCATGTGGGAAGCCTTGGCGCTGGGCGTGCAAGGTGATGACATTGCGGTCGACGCCTAAGCGGGCCTCGGATTGCAGGTTGGACAGGCCGTTGATCCCTTGGTCTTTGGTAAAGACGTCATCCGTCAAGGTCAAGGCCCAACCGGCGAGTGACATCTCGCCCTTGGCACTCACGTTAAAGGAGCGAAAATCGTTATTGGTACGCGTGGTGATTTCGTCATCGCGAGCATTAAAGCGCGTGCCATTGTCATCGAAAAATTTAAAGTCCCCATCACTTTCCGTGTAATTAAAAAGCGCCAGGTAGCCCATCTTGTGGCTGGGAAAACTCTGGGAACGGTAGAGCGAGGCTTTTCTCGTATCAAACGAGCCGTAGGAGAGGCTGGCACGGTTTTGGGGCTGGCCGGTGACTCGCCGGGTGACCAAATTGATGGCCCCGCCAATGCTTCCCGCCCCCAATTGCAGGGGTGCAAAACCGCGATAAATCTCGATGCGCTCAATATTGTCCAAAGACAGGTCGCCCAAATCGACGAGCCCGGCGTTGGCTTGGTTGAGGCGTACGCTATCCAAAAAAATGTCGACCTGATTCGGCGTCGAGCCCCTGATCGACACGGTGGAAAACGCGCCTAAGCCCCCAAAGCGGCGCACCTGCACCCCGACGCTCTCGGTGAGGAGATCGGCGACTGTATCCACCCGCGCAGTGGCCTCACGGGTGTCTACCACGGTGGCAAACGTCGAGGTGTCCCGCACCATCGCCGCCTCGTCGAGGCGCTCATCGCGGACTTCGAGAGTCGGGAGCGGCAGCGATTGGGCAAACGCCGGGTGGAAGGCGAAAAAAATCCCCCAGAACAAAAAAAAACCAACCGTGTAAGGTTGGGGATGTGATACCTGCACTGGCACCTTCCCCCTCGAAAGGTTTTTCCAGTCAAAAACCAGACAGGTATCCTGGCTTACGGCTTCAGCCTACTCTCTACGCCTTCCCAAGACCGTCCCCGGGAGACACGCTAACTAGAGGCGATGTCCGGGAGCAAACACTCAGTGGCATTGGTAGATTTCGTTCCGCACACAGTTGCGGGGCAGCGATGGATTCTCACCATCTTCCCTGCTCACAGCTCAGAGCTGTTATGAGACCTGGTTTCTGCTTTAAATGTAGCTAAAGGCAGATCATATCGCGATGTCAAGTGCCCTGTCAAGCGGGTGCCGGCATTGGCATGAGTGGACGCGGCCACAAAAATGCGTTAAAAGGAGCCTTCTATTGAGGCACATGGCGATGCACGTGGCAGCGGCCGGAGCCGTCGTTGAGCACGCTGCGACGAGGTCAAAAAGACGGGAGAGCGGCGATGAAAATTGGGTTTAAACAACTCGTTGACGAAGCGGAGCGGGACATCGAAACCCTCACGGTGGACGAAGCCAAGGCGCTGGTGGGTGACGACCATGTCCAGTTTGTCGACCTGCGCGATATTCGGGAGCTCTGGCGCGAAGGTAAAATTCCGGGCGCGGTGCATGCGCCGCGCGGCATGTTGGAATTCTGGGTGGATCCGGACAGCCCCTATTACCGGGAGGTGTTTGGCACGGGCAAAAAGCTTGTCTTCTATTGTGCGGCCGGCTGGCGCTCGGCCCTGGCCACCCAGCAGGTGCAGAAGATGGGCCTGGAGCCGGTGTGCCATATTGGCGGGGGTTTTGGCGAGTGGAAAGACACGGGAGGTCCGGTAGAGGAGGTCGAGAAACGGTAGGGCGAAGACCTCGAAGAGTAGTCACGACAAAGCCTCGCTACCGGGGTGGCCCGCAGGGGTGACCGGTTGTCATAATGGTTCGTACGCCATATGATAGGGAGATGGAACCGCAGGTTGCCCTCGATGGTGGTTTTCTCTGTCCTAGGCTCAAGCAAGGGTCGATTATGCTGCGCTCTTTGTGGACCCCAAACTACTTGACAGTTGGATGTTTATTCTTGCTATCATGCAGTCTCGCCCTGGCTCAGGAAGGCGAAGTCATCGTTGAGGAAATCACAACACCTAGGGCCTATGATCAGGCCCTCCTCAGATTTAACACCAATATTAAGTCGTACCCCTCGTGGGAGGCATTCAAGACAGAGGTCTTGAGCAAGGTCATTCCTGGGACCCCTGGAACTTGTTATGAGTTGACCGGTGGTTCGTTTAATTCTATGGAGACCATGACCGTCGAGTTTAAAGGGCTGACAGGTGATGGGTGGCAGAAAACCTCCGGAAAAGGCTGGCGGTTGTCGCGACAAGATCGTACGTTCATAGAGTATCGCGTCAACCCAAAAGCCGGTATGTTATCGCGGATTGAAGGGGTTAAACCACGGTTTTTCTTTGCCAGAACCAAGAGAATTTGCGAATTTCAGCTTTGAGGGGTGCCGGGGGTATAACCCTGTTCAACTGCTGAGCTTGGATGGTGAACCCCCGCCCACCTGTTCAATCAGGTCAGCAATACGCGGCAGGACATTTGACTTTAAGTGGTGCTTTTCTGCATAGCGCCGTGCATTTTTACCAAGCTGCGGTAACGAGGAGCGATGGTTGGCCATAGCTTCGAGATGGTGCGCCAGGTCTGGCGCATTCCCCTGATCCACCACGTTGCCACAATCGGCCTCATGAATGATATGAGCCGTCGGGCTATCGTGCTTCACACTGCCAAGGACTGGCCGCTCGGAAAACATGTAGAACAACATTTTTGACGGTGTCGTATGCTCTGCCGTGCCCACTTCCAGACTCAGCATGAGGACATCGGCTGCCGCTTGGACTTCGGGAACCTGTCGGGGCTCCAGGGGATAGATCAGTTGAATGTTCTTTAAACGACGCTGACGAATTTGCTGTTCTACGTCGTGTCGCATGGCACCATCGCCGACCAATAAAATCTTGATGTCCTCGCGATGCCGTAACTGCTCTGCCGCTTCGATGTAGATCTCTAAACCGGCTAATCGGGTCAGACTGCCCACATACATGGCGAGAAAGAGATCAGGCGAAAAATGGTGGCGAGCACGAAAGGCATTGTCCTGCGGTTGGTCGGGCAAAAAACGCTCAGCATCCACCCAGTCGTGAAACACTTTGACTTTGTCGCCCGGCAGATTCCGACTTTCAATTAAATACGCGCGTTGCACAGGATTGAGCACGGTGACGATGGCACTTTGTCGATAGACTTGCTTGTCAATGGCGGTGAGCCAACGCGTGAGGAGACCCCCTTTGGCCATTTTGCCCATGTCGGCGAACGTCTCCGGATAAATATCGTGAACCACACAAATTACGGGCACTTTCCAGCGATATAATACGGCCGTATTCAGCCATTGCGCAAAAATCGCCCAGGTATTCATATAGACCACATCGGGCCGTGGCGCTCGCATGAGCTGGATTGTCGAGGTCAGCGCAAATGAGAGGTTTTCAGCCGTCCGTGACACCATCGTCGACGTGGTCGACAAGGTATGCCAACTATAGATGAGGTGGTAGCCTTGACGCTGTTCAATGCGCTTCCAAGATCGTTTGTAGCCTGCGCTTAATTGACCCGTAGGTCGATTGGGGAACGGGGCAAAAACGGTCACCTCATGATGGCGTTGCACTAACTCTTCGACAATATCATGAGCCGTCATGGCAGCGGTGACGGGTTCCGGCGGGTAAACGTCAGAAATAATATGTACGCGCATAATCGGTATGGTCCAAAATATGACGGTATTGGCGATGAGAACCCCTGGGCGCAATTAAGTTAAATGTACCCACTGAAAAAAGAAAACGACAACGCGACCCTCCAAATACCGCTTTTCAGCCCCTCCTTTTTTGTATACAATACGTGGCGTATCGAAACGATTTCGCACATTTAAGGTTGAAGATTCATGCAGCATCGCATCACCACGTCTTCGAAAGAACTGAGTGCTCCCGACCGGTTCATTCTCCCTCTGATTGCCATGGGCCACGGCTCGACGCACTGGTACGCGGGGATGCTCAGTGCCCTGCTGCCCGCGATTCGAGAAGATCTCGGCTTAACCTACGCACAAATCGGCCTGTTGATGACCGGGCGGGCGTTGCTTGGGGCCTGTGGCAATGTGGCCACCAGTATCGCCGCCGACATGGGTGGCCAACGCCGCAGCATGCTCATTGGTTCGGTGTTTATGGTGGCGCTGTGCTATGTCTTTCTTGGCATGTCGACGTCGTTGCTGATGCTGATTTTTTTCGGATCGATGGCGGCGATGGCCTCCAACGCCTGGCATCCCCCGTCGATGTCGCTGTTGGGCGAGCGCTTTCCCGAGCGGCGTGGGTATGCGCTGGGATGGCATGGCACGGGCGCAAATCTGGGTCAAACGATCAGTCCGCTGGTGGTGGGCGCCATGCTGTCGTTCATGTCCTGGCGCGCCACGCTCTATGTCAATGTGTGGCCCGGCTTACTGATGGGGCTGGTACTGTTATGGCTGTTGCCGATGCTGGACGACGACCGCTTGTCGCGCCAGGCCAAGGGGTATTGGAGCGACTTGAAATCGGGGTTGGTGTACAATTCGGCAGTCATGAAAGTCGGGGTGCTCTCCATCCTGCGGACCATGGGGCAGCAGGGGTTGCAGACCTTTCTACCACTCTACTTAGCGGATTCCCTGGGCTTTGGCCCGGCTCTGGTCGGCGTGGGGTTGGCCATTATGACCTTCTCCGGCAGCTGGCTGGAGCCCCTCAGCGGCCTGCTCTCCGACCGCATCGGACGCAAGCCGATCCTGTTTGTCAGCTTGTTTCTCAGTGCCTGGACAGTATGGGGCCTGACCCTCGTGAGCGGTGTCTGGTTGCCACTCTTGTTCATCGGGCTCATCGGCTTGCTGCACCTGTCGCTGCGGCCGATTATTATGGCTTTTGCTATGGACGTCACCCCCCCCGGCATCGGGGCGAGCGCAATCGGGTTTGTCTTCAGTGTCAATCAACTCTTTTCCGCTTTTACCCCGCTGATGACGGGATACCTTGCGGATGTCTACGATCTCAAAACGGCGTTTTATGTGTTTGCGGTGCTGACCTTGATCGCGGCGTTGTGGGTGCCGCTGATGTCGCACGTGCGGACAGAGGAGGTCGCGGCGTGAGGGGAGGCCAACCCGGGGTGCAACCCTTTCGCATCGGCATCGGACACGACACACACCGGCTCGGCGAGGGCGGCCCGGTGCGTTTGGGCGGCATTGATATTCCCCATGACAAGCATCTCATTGGACACAGCGACGCCGATGTGTTGTTGCACGCCATTACCGATGCGATTTTGGGTGCGGCTGGGTTGGGGGATATCGGCGACATGTTTCCGGACACGGACGAGGCCAATCGAGGCCGTGATTCGTCGGACATGCTGCGGCGCGCGGCAGCTGCGGTCGCTGCGGCTGGCTATCGCATCGGCAATCTGGACTGCATTGTGTTTGCTCAGCGCCCGAAACTCGGGCCGGTCAAAGAGCAGATTCGAGACCGCCTTGGGGCCATTCTCGGTCTCGAGCCCGAGCAGATTGGGGTGAAAGCTAAAACCGGTGAGCACCTTGGGGTGGTCGGCAACGAAGAAGCCATCATGGCGCAGTGCGCCGCCCTCATCGTTGCCGCTTCATAGCTTCTATTTATTCTTGCGGATAGCGCCAGGGGTTCTCCGGCTGTACCGCCTCTTCGTCAATGGTCCACTGCGGGATCGAGAATCCCTCGCTGATCTTGGTGAACACCATACGCACCCGCGTGCCGATGCCCACGCGTTTGATCATCTCCGGCGGGGCGAGTATACCGTCCGGGGTGACCAGATTACCGGCCACGCGCAGCGCCTCGTGCTCGGTGGGCTGCCCCTTTTGAGTGTCTAAGTCCACCAGCAATAACATGTAGGGTACGTACTGGCGGAAAGCGGGTTGAATGGCGTGGTGCACTTCGTTGTACGAATGCACCTCGCCTTTACCCTCCACGCTCACCCAGTCGTATTCGCGGTCGCGCGTCCACGGGCAGGCCGTGGTCGGTGGGTAGCGCAGCAGACCGGATTGCACGCCGCGCTGAAGTCGAAAATCCCCCGCATCACAATAGTTGAAGTAGGCGAGATTTTCTTTGTCTACATCTTCAATGGTCAACAACATTCCTAAGTATTCGCCTTGAAGCATGGTGCGATCTCCCTCATCTGTTTAGGCGATTTCCGGCCAAGAATCTACTTGTGTTTGGCAATCGCCTTAGCCGCGCTGCATCACCATGGCCGAGCCGGTCAAGGGATTCGCCCAGCCCAGGTTGGCGGTGAGTTCGATGTCTTTGACTTGCCGGCATTTGCCTTCGCTGTAGTCGTAGGTGTGCTGACGTTTTCCGTCCGGTCCGACCGGGCAGTAGTCATCGACGTCCCGACGCAGTTGACGCGTGTTCTCGATCACCATGTTCATGCCGTGCGTGTAGGCTTCACAGAGGTGGCCGCCGGAGGTGTTGTTGGGCCGCTTGCCGCCGAGATTGATGGTGCCGTTGGAGACGTAATCGCCACCTTCGCCTTTTTTGCAAAACCCGTAGTCTTCGAGCTGCAACATCGCGGTAAACGTGAATGCGTCATACGCCCCGGTGGCGTCAATTTCCTCGGGGCCGACCCCCGCATTGGGCCACAGGAGGTCTTTGGCGTAGTGCCCGGCCACGGTGGAAATCGGACCGTACTGATAGTGCATGTCGGCGCGCGGCTTGGAGCAGCGGCCCACCACGGAGCGGATCTGGACGAGGGGTTGACGCATATCTTTGGCCCGCTCGGCGGTGGTGACAATGATACAGGTCGCATTGTCGGTCTCGACACAGCAATCGAGTAGATGCAATGGCTTGCAGATGATGCGGCTGTTGAGGACGTCCTCCACTGTCACCCGGTTTTTGTAATACGCCTTCGGGTTGTTAGACGCGTGGTTGCTGTGGGCCACCTTGACGTGTGCGAGTTGCTCGGGGGTGGTGCCGTAGTCGTACATGTGCCGCATGAAAGTGGGGGCAAAATTCTGTCCTGCGCTCTGCCAGCCGTAGGCCCGCATATGCACTTGATCGCCGAGGATAGGTGCCGCCGCGCGGGCGCCGGTGCCGCCGATGCGGACTTGGGTGTAGCCGTTCATCGCCCGGAAGATCGCGACCGTCTTGCACATGCCGGCCTCGATAACGCCGATGGCAATCCCGATGAGCGCCTCGGTGCTGGAACCGCCACCGTGGACGTCCATGTAAAAATTCAGCCGGATGCCGAGGTCGCCGGCGACAAACGTCGAAAAGGTCGAATCGTTCCCGGAGTACGATAGCATGCCATCGATATCCCCGGCGGTCAGACCGGCATCGTCAATGGCGTTGTTGATTGCCCAGGTGGCAAGATTTCGCGTGGTTTCCTGAGAACCCCGCCGGTACGACGTCTCGCCGACGCCGACAATGGCGTATTTGTTGCGTAGATACGTTGGCGTAGAAGCGTCTGTGTCGCTTTGAGCCATCATGGTATTCTCCTCCTTAGTCCTGCTCTCTATACACGCGCTGGCGGTGCAGCGAATAGACGTTTGTAACGCATTTCGAAGGCAGAGTCTACTGTTGTCTACGCGTGGTGGAGCCATGCGGCAAGCCCCTCCTCGCCGAATGCGGAGGCAAGGAGGGGCTGAGGTGGAGGGGTTGAAGGGGAGGCGTTGAGGGGTGGGGCTGAAGGGGAGGGACCTGGGCGGAGATAGACGGGGGTGGAGACGCGCTATCGCGTTAGCCCGCCTGCAATTCCTGTTCCTGTTCTTCCTTCTGTTTGCGTTGGGCTCGCCACTCGGCGAGTTGGGCGCCCATGCCCATTTCTTTAGCTAGCTTGCGCCGGCGCTGGGTGAGCGAACGGGCGCTGAGCGGTGTCGTCTGGGGAATGCCCCATTTTTTCTTATATTCACGCGGCGTGAGCCCGTACAACGCGAGATGACGATTGGATAAGAGTTTATATGCCTTGCCGGATTCCAGACAGATCACCTGATTGCGCTGAATGGATTCTAGGGGATGTTGGCGCAGATAGGATAGCTCGTTTTTCGCCTCCGGGTCGCCCGGCTCGGAGGATTGATAGGTTTGATGCAAGTCTCTAAGCGTTTGAAATACGGTGCGCAGACCCTGGGCCATATCTTCTTGCGTCATGCTCCGGTGCTCTGCCTGGGCCGCAATAATGTCCGCGCTGAGTTCGATTAACGATTTCGACATGCCACTCTCTCCTCACTCGATGAACGTGTAATGCCCGTTGCTGAGAGGACTCTTGTGCAATGCGGGGTGTCCGTGAGAATGATGAACCCTTTTGGCTTCGGAGTGGATTCATGATTCCTAGTCTGGCAATAAAAATATAGCAGGAATCATGCCAGAATGAAGCTATGCTCAACATGTTGATTTATGCGGCGCTCGGTGAGGTGCCGGTGAGACGGTGAATCCTACAGGGCTCAAAGGTTTGTGCACCATGCACGTATTTTTGGGCGCCATCCATATGGCTAATGAAGAGGATGATATAGATGTCAAATGACGGCAATGAACAAC
>Ga0214472_10000447_pt1 | contig 50836 bp, 63 predicted proteins | sample RVTome_6_FD_207662 | JGI IMG/M metagenome (GOLD analysis project Ga0214472, IMG submission 207662) | Soil microbial communities from uranium-contaminated site in the Upper Colorado River Basin, Wyoming, United States - RVT140D175 | ecosystem: Environmental > Terrestrial > Soil > Contaminated >...
ACGATGCAGGAGGTGATCACGCTGGTCGTGTTCTGCGGCTTCTCGGTCGTCTACCTGAAGGAGGCGATCACCTGGCAGACCGGCGCGGGATTCGTCCTGATCGCGGCCGGAGCGGCAATGGTGTTTCGGGGGTAGGCGATGCGGACCTAGAAAACCGGCAGTACGATTGGACCGGACTTCCAACTAAGCGTGTAGAATTTCGACCAGCCCCCAGTCGGCTTCTTTATCTTGATTTTCATTTTATTTGCATTCGGAAACGGTACCGGCACCGGCGGCGCCGGCGCCGCCGGCACGAGTACGACGTCCGGGAAACCGGGCGCATCGCCGTGGATCTTTACTTGGACGGGGAACGGCATCGGATTGAACAGAAGGAAGGTCTTGCTAGCTGTGACTTGGAAAACGCCGCCCATCGGCAGTGGCGCCGGCGGCGCAGCCGGTCTTCCGTCCATGATTGCGGCATTGGCGGCGGTGGCTGCGGCAATGGCGAGACCCATTGCAATCGCGATTGGCAAGCGGGTCATGGTTCCCTCCCGGTTCGCTGCCGCCACAAGGAATGCGCGTGTCGGCGACAGCCGCCAATGCGCGCTTGCGGGCTCAGGAGTGTGGCATGGAATCCCGGGCAATCCAACCAGCCGGGTGTGGCCAGTCGGGTATGGCGACGGCGCCGGGCGATGCCGCCTCACGTTCCGGAGGCGGGGGCGTCGCTCTGACCGTCGCCGGCGCGGCGATGGTTTTTCGAGGATGACAGAGATCAGACGACGGATATCAAATGTCAGATGCCGGAACTTGAGTCCCGACATCTGACTCTGAGCCCGACCCCCGATCCTTATTGCTCCAGGCGCTGCCTTAACAGCCGCAGATATTCCTGGTCGACGGGAACCGCGTTCTCGGCCGCCGCCGCGGTGCGTTCGACCGTCCTGTTGCAGAGCGGCTTGTAGTCCTTGGCCATGCCGGCCTTGACGCAGTCGCCGACCTTCCAGCCCGGCGGCAGCGCGGCGAGATCGACGTCCTTCCATTTCGGATGACCGGTCTCGCGCAAATGGTCCATGTTGGCCAGGACCAGGTTGGCGATATCGCCGGCGGCGCGGCAACTGTCCTTGTGATAGGGGCTCTTGGCCGGATCGTAGTCATAGGTCATCAGCACCGCCTTGACCGCGATGCCGGCGACCGGCTCGGGCTGGAACGGATAGGTACCGCCCGCGATTTCCGACTCGGTATAGGTCGCAAGCAGGGGCGCGTCGGTGATATCGAGCAGATGGAACCTGGCGCCGTCGATCGACGGATCGACGAACAGCTTGGTCGGCGCGCCGGCGACGTAAAACAGCGCGTCGATCTCGCCGGAGAGCAGCATCGGCAGGGCCGCATCGCTGGCGACGGCAAGACGCTCAGCATCGTTGACGCGCAGGATATCGAGTACCAGGCTCGCGGTCAGCCAGGTGCCGCTGTCGGCTTTGCCGATCGCGACCTTCTTGCCGGAAAGGTCCTGCAGGCGTGCGATGTCGCGGCGCGCCAGCACATGGATTTCCTCGTTATAGAGCGGGAACATGATCCTGACGCCGAATAGCGCGCGGCGCAGTTCGGCGTCGCTTGCCGAATAGGTGCGGACATATTCGAGCACGTCGGACTGGACGATGCCGAATTGCGTGAACAGCCGGTTCTTGACCGCGACCAGATTTTCGAGGCTGCCGGCGCTTTCCTGGACGTTCAGCGTTTGGCCGCATTCGCCGACGAGCCCGCCGATATCGCGCCCGATCTGGATGTAGGTGCCCTTGGAGCCGCCGGTCATGATGTTCTTTTCGAATTCGGCGCCGCGGGCGAATGCCGGCATCAGGGCGAATGCGACGAGGAACAGGATCGCCGCGATCAGGGCCCTGTGCGGGAAGGCTTCGGAATAGGGGTTATTACTCATCAATCAGCACTCGCTATCGAGATTCTGGATCAGGTCGCGCATCAGCAGGACAGGCACCGGCGAGAAATAGTCGCCGAGGGACGTCGCCAGGCATTCGCCGCCGGCAAGGCGCACGGCGAGTTCCTTGCGCTGCGACGGCCGCAATTCGGCAATCGCCGGAGCGGCAGCAAGCGCTACCTCGACCTGCCCGGGATCGCGCGGCGCCGGCTTCGATTCTTCGGTCCGTACCGCCTTGCGCTCGGCTTCGCGCGCGGTGGCCGCGGCGAGCACGTCCTGGGGACGCGGCGAGGCGAGCGCGGCCAGTTCGGTTTTTGCTGCTTCGCCGGCGCCGGAGTTCGCCAACTCCGATTCGGCCAACTCCGATTTGGCCAGATCCGATATGGCGGTGGCCTTGCCGTCGATGCGGACGATACTGCCCGCGAGCGCGGCATTGCCCACGCCGCCAGCGTCGGGCGCTTCCTCGATCGCGTTCGCGATCGCCAGCGTGACGCCGACCTCGGACTGCGATTGGACGGCCTCGTCGGGAACGACGCGGACGGTGCGTTCGCCGTTGCGGTCGTGCCATTCCTGCAAGCCGGCCTCAGCCGAGCCGCCCGGATTTTCCTCGCCGATCGGCAGCGCCTGCTTGGCAAGGCGCTCGGCCAGATTGACGCGCCAGGCAGAATCCCTGCGCTCGGTCAGGACCTGATCGACCGCGGCGGACTGGCCGGAGCGCACGATGGTGTCGCGCCGCCATTCGACCGCGGATGCCGCGACAACCGGCGCCGGCGCGAAGAAGGCCGAAATCCGATCCGGCCATTTTGTCGGGTCGCCGCCAAGCGTGAGCGGCGCCGCCACGATCAACGCGATCGCCGATGCGGCCAGGGCAAGCCTTCGGGCGGAGACGCGCCGCGAAAACGTTCTCGGCGTCGACGGGGGCTCGCCGCCGGAGCCGCCAAAGAAGTCGTCCGAGCCGGTCTGTTCGTCCTCGTCGAGGTGGAACGTTTCCTCGCGATTGCGCACGATCCGGCTCATCAATTTTTCGGCGCGGGCTTCATCGACCATGTCCTGGCAGGCGCGTTGCAGGCGGAGCGCGGCCAGTTCGACCATGGCGTCCTCTTCGCTGAGGTTTTCGAGCGCGCTGTCGTCGAGCGGCTTCTTCGGCACTTCAAGGGGAAGTTCCTTCTGGAGCGGCAGTTCGGACAACCCGAACAGGTAATCGACCGGCAGGCCTGCGCCGGATTGGGCGGCGGATTGTGGGACGGGATCGAGCGGCGGCGCGTGCAATTCGGCCTCGAGCCGTTCTTCGACCGGCGTTGGGTCGCCGAAGGGCGGCGACGACTCCTCGATCAGGGGGGAGGGTGCGCCATCAGCGCCGCCTGAGCGGCCTGGGCGAGCTTTCCCGTTCGGCGGTGAGGTCATCCCGCCGATGGCGGATTGCCTGGCGCTTTTTGACGACGTGGCAAGCGAATATGCGCTCGGAGCAAACGCAGAACCAAACCCCGGCATATATCGGTCCTCCCGTTTCCGGAGAGCCCGCCCAGACCGATGTGATTCGTTGATTTAAAAATGCGGCGCGATCGCGGCCTCAATCGCGCGATTCGAAGGCGGCAATGGGATGATTTTCAGTCGAAATGGTTAACGCCGGGGCCGAATTGCCCGTGGACGGCGGCGTTCGGAGCGGCGGCGGGCGCGTAACCAATATGACGCAAAAATGCGGCAGCCCTGCGGCCGCCGCATTTCGAAGTCCCGCCCGGCGACAGGCCGGACAGCGCCCCTCAGAGGTTCTTGAGCAGATTGCCCGCCGCAAGCACGATATAGCCGAGCAGGGCCCAGTGAAACGGTTCCAGCACAAGGTTCACGCCAGCGTAGCGGGCGATCAGTCCGAGCACGGCGAGAACCACGGAGATCAGGAATACGACCATTGTCGGCGCACTGAGATTCATCTTCATCACACTCCCCGATTGGACAGCTGCCCGATTAGACAGCCACATTGATGCCGGCGCCTACCCTTCAAGAATCGCCGACGCGCGCCAGCGTACTACTTTCGTATTAGCCTGTCGCCTGCACAACCGCCGGGATGCACAGGTAATGAAAAGCGGGGAAAATCGTGGACGCTTGCAACTTGACGGTTATGCGCCGCGTGGCCACACTCGGGCCATGCGCGCTCGGACAATGTTCGCCGACATCCCGCTCAGCGACGCAAAGTTCGATCGCGCCGCGGGGATGAATTGTGTATGGGAGGGGCGTATGTGGGGTAATTTGTTATTCTCTACTGCGACAGCCTTGTTTATGGCCACAAGTTATGCTGGTGGCGCAAAGAACTACGACACTAGTAATGCTATCGTTGGCTCGAATAATTTTCAGTATAGAATTCGCGACGTGAGTAGTAATATTCTGATATCAAAAACAAAACTAGCTCACGCAAACAAACAAAATGGAACAATATATAACGCGGAATATCATATAAGAGACGATTTTATCGTCGATTTTGATAGAAGCATAATATATTTTTACGATGAAAATGGTAAATCCGGATTTATTGTCAAATGCAATTATAGAGAAGACAGGTGCACGAAAAGCGCAACAGACGTCGAGTTTTACAAATTTGCTGTTGATAACAATAAATATATTTTGCTGTCGAGCGCCAACGGCCCCCATGGCCCGATTGCTTCCAAATTACTTATTACAGACAGCGATGCTATTGTGGACTCACATAATTACGATAAACTTGGAATCGACCAAATAGTAACCGATTTTGTTTTAAAAAAAATCGCTGTTAACGTCGCGTTTCATCTTGATTATATCATTTCTAATAACGATGCATATTATGTTAGACCGGAGCTGCTCGGCGTCCACTGGTGGCTAAACGGAACACTCTCGCAGGCAAGCTTCCCCTTGGGGCGCATCACCAAATGCGTCTATTTTGCATTGTCAGGAGACAATTGGCTGTGCATTGTCAGTAGAAATAGAGAACTATTTGAGTCATTTTATTGTTGCAAAAATCACGTCCTTGAATCCACTTTCATTAAAACTGCAACGCTTCCGGTACTCCGCAAGGGGTCGCTATCTTACGAAGATATGCGCTCCGAGTTGCACGAGATTGAAATATTTCCTTTGGAATGAACTGTTTATCTTTAATAAATAGTGGCATTCTGCAAATATAACTCGAAGGCGGCATCCGAGAGAACCGAAGTAGTGTGCGTTGGCATGTTTTAATGCTCGCTACTCCCTTTCCCCCTCCTCCCACAGCGTCCCCGAGATCGCGCGCTTGTAGCCGAAATCGAAGGTGTCGCGCTGGTGGCCGGGGTCGAATTCGAGCGAGGAGACGGTGCGCCATTCCGGCGGCAGATAGGCGTAGCGCACGGCGATATCGATCTGGCGCGCTTGGCGAATGGTCTCGTTCAGGAGCAGCTTCAGCGAGGTGCGGATCAGGGTCGAGACCGAGGCGCCGGCGATCTTCAGGGTCTTGCGTTCGATTGGCCTGGCCTGCGTGTCGATCTGGTTGTGGATGAGGATGTCGATGCCGGCCGGCTCGGAGCCGAGACCGGGGCGCGGCGCGCGCAGAGGTGCCGGCAACAGCTCAGGATCGGCGTAGAAATAGGCAAGGATGCCGGCGTCGCCATGTAGTTCGCTGAGCTTGCGGCCGCCGAATTCGGTGGCGAAGGCGACCGGCGGCAATGCGCCAGGCACGGCGGTGGCGGCGCGGATGACGTTGCGGAACAAGGCCAGTCCCGGTTCGCCGAGGGAGGCGATTTCGCCCATGTTCCAGACGGTCAATTGGTTGGCGTCGAGATTGGCGGTGGCGACCAGCAGCCGGCGGCCCCTGGCGTGTTCGGCGGCGACGCGGGCGACCAGTTCCGGCGTGATCGTTCTTTCGATGAAGGCCGGGAATTTCCGGTCGGAATAGAGCGCCGGGCCGGAAAGGGCGGCGGCAAAGTTCGGCGGTCCCAGCAGTTTCGAAAACGTGTTGCCGGTATAGAGCGCCTCGAGCACCGCCTCGTTGCCCGGTCCGGTGAAGACGAAGGGCGCGAGCATGGCGCCGGTCGAAATCCCGGTGACGATCTCGTAAGCCGGCCACTGGTTGGCGGCGACCAGGCCTTTGTAGGCGCCGGCGCCGAACGCGCCGTCGGGCCCGCCGCTCGACAACGCCAGCAGATCGAGCCGGCCGCCCGCAACCGGCGGCCGCGCCGCCGGATCGCTCCAGCCGAGCGCGGCGAGGAGATCGGGGCGGCTGCCGGGAAAGAAGCGCAGGCCGTAGCGGCCGCCGACGCTGGCGACAAACAGGTCGTCAATCGAATAGGCGTCGCGCTTGCCCGCGGTTACGCACGCGGCAAGCAGCACGCAGAAGAGCAGCACCATCCAGCGCCTGGCGGCGCACACTGCGGCAACCAATGCGGCAACGCAAAACTCACGCCGCTCGGCCATGGCGGATCAGCCGTTCTCATCCCGGTCGGGAATTAGGTCGGGAATCGGCTCGGGGATCGGCGTCGGCTTGCCGTCGTTGTCGAGGGCGACCATGATGAACCGGGCATGGGTGACCTTCTCGCGGAAGCGGGTCAGATAGCGTTGCGCCCACGCCTCGACCCGCAGCGTCATCGACGTGCGGCCGATTTTTTCGATCGTCGTGTAGATGCACAGCGTGTCGCCGACCTTCATCGGCTTGGCGAAGCTCATCTCGTGGACGGCGGCGGTGACGACGCGGCCGGCGGCGCGCTCGGCGGCGCGGATGCCGCAGGCAAGATCCATCTGCGCCATCACCCAACCGCCGAAGATGTCGCCGGCGGCGTTGGCGTCGGCCGGCATCGCCAGCGTGCGCAAGGTGAGATCGCCGTTCGGCTCGTCCATTCGGTGGCTCCGGATCGATGACGTGGCAGTCTGTGTCACAGATTATTGAACATCGGACAAGCATCGGCGGCGGCCGCAAATTCGCCACCGAAATCGTGCATGCTGGGCGATGAGCATTGACCGTCCGTCGCGGTTGACGACGCGGCATGTGCAAGGCGGACGAGCAGGGAGTAAGGCCATGAACATGAAGATGTCGATCGGTGCATGGCGTCGGACAGCGACTCGATTGGTGCTTGCAGGCGCCGTCGCCGTCGGATTGTCGACGACGATGAAACCGCAGGAAGCGCGGGCGAATCACAATTGGGTCGGTCCGGCTATCGCCGGATTCATCGTAGGCGCGGCAGTCGCGCATAGCGCGCAGAGGCACCGCCATTATAAAAAGAGATATGCCTACGGCCACCCGAAGCGCAGGCACGGGCACGTCCAATACGGCTATGCGCCGACCTATTATTATCCGGCGCCGGTCGTCGTTCCGATGTTCGGAATCGGTATCTATCCGGGCTGGTAAGGTCGCGGGGCGCGGATGCCGCAGGCGAGGTCGCCGCTCGGTTCGCTTCGGAATCGATGACGCGGCGGCCTGTGTCACAGATAATTGCGGCTTGCGGCAATACCGGTGCCATACGGCGATCAAATCGGCGTTAATCGCAATGATGCCGCGAAAATCTGCCTATCTAAAAAAGGACGGGAGCCGGCAGCTGCCTCGAATAGGGTGGCTGGGTGTGCAAACGTGGCAAAGGAGCAGACCATGAAAACGCGGGAATCGCTGCAAATGTTGTCGAAGCAGGCAATCGGGCTGACTCTTGCGGTCGGCTTGGCCTTGCCGGTCTTTGCGGCGCCGCAGCCGGCGCAGGCCCATGACAACCGCTGGGTCGGGCCGGCGATCGCAGGCCTGATCATTAGCGGTATCATCGCCAGCCAAGGCCACCGGCACCATCGGAAGCATTACGTATACGGATATCCGCGCATTTATGCCTATCCGTATGTCCACAAATATCCCCGTTACAAGAAGCACCGGCGCGTGATGCAATACGGATACCAGGATCAGTACCGGTCGCCCTACTGAGGCGGCTATCACTTCCGGCAAGCCGGCGCCGGCGATGAAAGTGCCGGCTGTGACCGGGTGTTAGGCGCCCCGGCGGTCGCGCAACGTGCGCAAAAGCACTATTCATGAGCCGTTCAGTGAGCATATGATGTAGTCAGTTCGCATAAAGGCCGGCTTTTTCGGTCGAGTGCGCTGAGAATTCGGAACTCCACCACTGGAGAATTCGCATGAAACGGATTGCCAATCATGCCGCAGTAGCGGCGGTCGCATTCAGCTTTGCCATGGCGGGCGCCTCCTACGCCATGGGCGCGGGCGATACCGGCGACACCAATACACAGACCAGCGCGCCAAAATGCGCGGACGGGAAAGTCTGGGACCCGAAAGCCAAGGGCCTGTTCTTCACCGGCAAGTGCGTCGACGCGGCCGACGTCAAGAAGGACGACACCAAGAAGCCGGAAGAAAAGCAGGGCCTGATCTACGACCACGGCAAGTCGCTGGCCAAGGCGGAGCGTTTCGAGGAAGCCATCGCCATCCTCAGCCAAGCCCCCGACCAGACCGATCCGCGCGTGCTCAACTATCTCGGCTATTCGCACCGCAAGCTCGGCCGCATGGACGAGGCGCTCGGCTATTATCATGCCGCGGTGAAACAGAACCCGGACTTCAGCCTGGTGCGCGAATATCTCGGCGAAGCCTATATCCAGCTCGGCCTGCTGGAAAAGGCGCGCGAGCAGTTGAGCGAGATCGAGCGCATCTGCGGCGGCCGCGAGTGCGGCGAATATGCCGAACTCGCCAAGCTGATTGTCGACAGCCAGGTCAGCCAGTAGACCTCACAGGCGACGCCAATCGCAGTTCGCAGCGGGCGCCTGTGCGGCGCCCGTTTCATTTTCGGCTCAGAATAGCGCCTGGGCAGCAAACAGGATCACCGCCATCACGGCGACATAGCCGGTCTCGATCCAGATGACGTCGGATTTCTTCTGCGCGTACATGCCGCCGGCGGCCATCAGCACCATGATCGTGACGACGATGAGAATGATCGTCGCGAGCGCGTTCTGGCCGGCGGTGATGCCGAACAGCCAGGCGAGCAGGAAGGTTCCGAGCGCCTGCGTCGCCATGGCGGCGACCGGCATCTTGTCCGGGACCTTGATGCCGAGCCCTTCCGACCAGCGCTTGCCGAACAGCATCCCGTACCAGACCCAGCCGATACCATAGGCAACAATCGCGCCGACGATGACGGCGATCCAGTTCACGTTTGCAGTCAGTTCGGCCATTGGTTCCTCCTGTGGTTGCACATTTACTTAACAGTGCCGTTAAATGAAAATCAAGGCTAACGCGGCAAGTGCAGTGGGTAATCCCCGTAATCTTGGAACGTTTCTAAACTGTTGATTTTTATATGTTATTCGATGATTTCGGTTGACCTGAACACGGCGGCCGCCTAGAGGAATTTGGCGCGAACCCGCGCGGCTTTGCACATCAGGGCCTTGAACCCTTTTCGTCGGAGCAGGAAATGCCCATCGGTTTTGCCCGCATCGCCAGGCGCGGTGCGTTCTTCCTCATTTGCAGATGCGCCGCGGCCCGCCGCGCTTCGGCGGCAGGGCGGTAACTCGCCATGTCGTGCGCCGCCGCGGCCTATCTCCGCCGCCTGCGCCGGCGCGGACCCGGCCGGCTGGAGCGAGGTCGAAGCACTCTACCGCAGTCTTCTCGGCAAAGCCGACGGACGGATCGCATTGTCCGGCCTGGCCGGTTTCATCGGCGCGCTCGGCCATTGCGCGCATTGTCCGCTGCGGTTCTTTGCGCCGGCAAGCGGGCATCTGTGCCGGCACGAATGCCTCGTGCTGGCGCTGGTCGCCGCGCTCCAGCATGGCGACGAGGACTCGGCCGTCGCCAGTGCCCGGTCGCTCGCAGTCGGCCGCAATTGCGAACGCCTGATCGCGGCCGCCGGCGAATTCGCGATAAATCTGAAGATGCTCGGCTGCCTGCTATTGCCGATTCCGCCGGATGTCGTGGCGCAGTTCCTGCCCGATGACGCCAGCGGTCCGGCCTCGCCGACGATTCACTGACGGACGCGCAATCCCGCAAGCTCCGTCTCCGGTTCGGCGATGCGCTCGCAGTGAACGGGTGTGCACCTCGACCTCGGCCAACGTGAAGCGCTGGGTGATGTGCTGGGAGCAATTCCAGTCGAATGCGGCGACATCGAAGATCGCGATGCGTTCCGGCCGGCCGGGATAATCGGCGGCGGTGACGGCGTCGCGCAATGCGACGTCGGCGGCGTCGATCTCGACGAAGCGCAGACGCCCGAGCAGTTTCAGTCGGGCGCGGTTGGCGTAGTCCATCACGAAGATTGAAGCGCGGTCGTTGGTGGCGACGTTGCCGGCGGAAACGTATTGGCGGTTGCCGCGGAAATCGGCGAAGGCGAGGCGCGCCGGGCCGACCGGCTTCAGAAACCCCTTCGGCCCGCCGCGATGCTGGACATAGGGCCAGCCGGTCTCGCTTACCGTGGCGAGATAAAAGCTGTCGGCCTCCGCGAGGAAGGCGATTTCGTCGGGTCCGAGCCCCTCGCCCGGATCGCGCTCATGCTGCCGGCGGGCATAGGCCGCGCGCGAACCGTAGCGCTCCTGCAGGGCTTGCACGGCGGGCGTGAACGCGATCTCGCCAAAGGTTTTCATATCGGTCTGCCTATGCCGCGGCGCGATCGGCCGGATCGAGCAGGGCGATGCGCGGGAAATCGATCTCGACCGCGGTGGCCTTGCCGATCAGGTTGGTGAAGATGTTGAGGGCGACGAGCGCAATGATCTCGACGATCTCGGCGTCGGCAAGGCCGGCGCGGCGGGCATTCTCGAACTCCGCATCGGGAACCGAGCCGACATTCCGGTTCAGCGTGCGCGCCAGGGCGACGATCGCCGACGCTTTCGGGTTCTGCGAGCCGCCCTTGCGGTTGGCCAGCATTTCGTCATTCGACAGGCCAGCGCGGCGGCCGATCGCGGTGTGGGCCGAAACGCAATAGCTGCATTCGTTGCCTTCGGCGACGGCGAGCGCGATGCGTTCCTGCATCTGCTTGTCGAGGCTGAACTTGCCGGCCGCGCCATGAAGGCCGAGAAAGCCCTCGAGCGCCTTTGGCGCGTTGGCAAGCACGCGGATGAAGTTCGGCGTCGCGCCGAGCGCGGCCTGGACGCCGTCGAGAAGCGCTTTTGCCTCGCCGGTTGCCTGCTTCGGGTCGATGGTTGCAATACGCGCCATTGATGTTCTCCGTTTCTGCGGCGGCCGAACCGACGGCCGTTCCGATGGGCAATCTGGAGCACTTCGCATTCTGGAAAAATAGCGCCGAACGCACTTGATTATTTCAATATCTGCAATAATCGTCGGCGATGGACAAATTGCGCGCGATGACCGTTTTTCTGAAAATCGCCGACAGCGGCAGCATGACTAGCGCCGCGAAGACGCTTGCGATGTCGCCGCCCTCGGTGGTGCGCTCGCTCGCCGCGCTCGAGGCGGTGCTCGGTGTGCGCCTGCTCCAGCGCACGACGCGGCGGATGGCGTTGACCGACGAGGGCAGGGAATACCGCGATCACTGCCGGCGCGTTCTTGCAGAAGTGGAAGCCGGCGAGGCGGCATTGTCGGCGCGCCGTTTCGAACCCAGGGGCAAATTGCGATTGACCGCGCCGGTGATGTTCGGCCGATTGCATGTCGCCCGCTGCGTCGGCGACTTCATCGAACACCACCCCGCCGTCGAGGTCGAATTGCTGTTGCTCGACCGGGTCGTCGACCTGGTCGAGGAGGGCATCGATGCGGCGATCCGCATCGGCGAACTGCCAGATTCATCGCTGGTCGCCACACGCGTCGGCCAGACCCGGCGAACGGTTTGCGCGGCGCCGCAGTTACTTGAGACTACGGGCGTTCCGAATTCGCCGTCCGAGCTCGCGCGCCTGCCGACGGTTTCTGCCACCGGGCTGGCGGGAAGCAACGAGTGGCGGTTTGCCCGGGAAAAGCGCTTGACGGTAAAGCCGGCATTGCGCACCAACCAGATCGACGTTGCGCTCGACGCCTGCCTGCGCGGGCTCGGTTTCGCGCAACTGTTCTGCTACCAGGTTGAAGCGCATCTGCGCGGCAAGCGGTTGGTGCGCGTGCTGGAGGGCTTCGAGCCGTTGCCGGCGCCGATCCAGATCGTCTATCCGCAGGCGCGGCATCTATCGGCCAATGTCCGCGCCTTTGTCGATTTTGCTTCGAAGCGGTTGCGGCGGCGGTTGCGCGCGGTGGCGTGACGACGGCGGTGGGGGCTCAATCGCCGGCCGGCGTGAGCCGCAGCAGTTGTCCGTCGGACTCGTCGGTCAGCAGGTAGATGGCGCCGTCGGGGCCTTGCTGGACATCGCGGATGCGGCCGTATTCGCCTTCGAGCATGCGCTCCTCGGCGACGATCTTGCCGTCCTCGATATCGAGGCGCGTGAGCAACTGGTATTTCAGCGCGCCGACCAGCAGGTCGCCACGCCACGGCGCGAACATCTCGCCCGAGGCGACCGCCAGGCCGGAGGGCGCAATCGACGGGTCCCAGTAAAAGAGCGGTTGCTCGTAGCCTTGCGCGGCGGTGCCGACGCCGATCTTTGCGCCGTTGTAGTTGACGCCGTAGGTGATCACCGGCCAGCCGTAGTTCTTTCCCGGCTCCGGCGCGTTGATCTCGTCGCCGCCCATGGCGCCGTGCTCGACCGTCCACAGCATGTTGCGCGAAGGGTCCCAGGCCGCGCCCTGGACGTTGCGGTGGCCTTTCGACCACAGTTCCGGCAAGCCCTTGCCGCTGGCTGCGAACGGATTGTCGGCGGGAATGGTGCCGTCGCGGTTGAGGCGGATCACCGCGCCGGCGCTATCGGAGAAATCCTGCGCGCGATCCATCTCGCCGCGATCGCCGGTGGTAACGAACAGTTTGCCGTCCGGCGCGAGGACGATCCTGCTGCCGAAATGGATGGGCGTCCCGGTCTTTTTCGCCATGACCCACAGGCGGTTCAAGTCTTCGAGGCGCTTGCCGTCGTCGGACAGCCGCGCGGTGGCGAGCGCCGTCGAAGCGCCGCCGGGGCCCGGCTCGGAATAGGTGAAATAAATGCGGCGGCTCGTCGCGAAATTGTCGTCGGCTTCCAGGTCGAGGAGGCCGCCCTGGCCGCCACGCGCGACCGGCGGCACGCCGTCGACTTCATGGCGGTCCTCGCCGTCGATCAGCAGAAGCCGGCCGCGGCGCTCGGTGACCAAAATCTTGCCTTTGGGCAGGAACGCCATGCCCCAGGGGTGGTCAAGGCCAGCGGCAACCGTCTCGACGTTCAGGCGCAATTTTTCGGTTGCGTATTCGGCCGCCGTCGCATCCGCGGCCAGGACCAATCCGGCCGCGAGCGAAGCCACTGCCGGGATGCACCGGGATTTCCACAGGTTTGGCATTGCGCGGTCTCCACTGGCTTGTCTTGGACAATCTAGGATTTTTGTGGCGGATTTCATGCCTCGGCCGGCCGCGCGCACTGCGTCGCCGCGTGCGTGCCTCTGGACTCGGCCGCGCCGACATGGTTTGACGCGACGGGGAATGCGGAGCGAGCCATGGCTTTGCCGAAACGTGTCGCAGACCTGCAGCCGGAACCGTCACCGGAAGAAGCGCGTCCCGGTGTCCGTCATGCCCATCCGGTCGCCGATGTCACCGGATTCGAGGCCGGCGAGGGCGCCAACTGGCGCCCGTCCTGGCAGATTTTCCTGCCGACGCTGGCCATCGGCCTGCTCTATTTCGGCGTATGGGGATATTTCCACCTTATCGGCCGGGCCGAAGCATCGCTGTCGCGATTGTCGCTGATCGTGCTCGGCGTCGGCGTGCCGCTGCTCGCGGTCCATGCCTTCCTGCGCTACCAGACGATCCGCATCCAGGTGGTCGAGAATGCCGTGCGCTATCACCCCGGCTGGCCGAAGGACATGCCGGTCGACATGCCGCTCGAACTGATCGACCGGGTCAAGGTGCGCAAGGGCATATCGGGCCGATTGTTCGGGCTCGGCACGCTGGTGCTGCACCTGACCAGCGGCCAGAAGGTCGCGGTGACCGATCTGCGCTGGCCGGAAGAAGCCCGCGACGCGATCGAAAACGCCATGAAGAGCGAAGTGGCGCAGGTGCAGGCGGGGGTACAACCGGCCTGATCGCTGCCCAGGCGATCATGGGTTGCGCGCGGCCCCGGTTTCCCGCAAATTCGGGCTGGCGGCAGGCTCATGGCACGCGACCCGAACAAGCGCGGACTTGGCGAGGCTCGCAACGGCACTCGCGCAAAAGGACGCGCGCCGTCCCGGCGCGCGGGCCGGGCCGATGTCGCGCCCTTCAAGGTGCCAGAAGCGCAGGCCGCGGAGGCAAGCGCCAGTGCAGCGGCACCGGACGGTTTCATCGCCAAATTGCGGGAAGACTGGCAGTCGACATCGGCGCTCAGCAAAATTCTGGCCGTTGCCGCATGTATCGGAGCCGCCGTTGGCGTTGCCGCCTGGCTGTTGCCGAATCCGCTAAAAGCAGTGCCGGATTTCGTTCCGCCGGCGATTGCGAAGGAACTGGACGCCGATCAGCTGCGGCAAGTGAAGGATGCCTTGACAGCGCTGTCGGACCAAGTACCGAGCGACCGCTCCGGGCTTCCTGGCGCAGAGGATGCGTTACGCCGATTTGCGTTGGGCGATGTCACAGGCGCCAAGGCGATTCTGGAACGCATCCGCGCCGAAAAGGAGCAGGACGCGCGGGTCGCGGTGCGTGAAAAGGCGGCGGCGACGCGACATCTGGCGGCAATCGAGTTCATCGACAACAAGGCAGAGGCGCTATCGCTGTATCGCGAGGCAACGACACTCGACCCGACCAGCATGGACGGCTGGATCGGCCTTGGCGACGCCGCCATGCTTGCCGGTACGCGCCGCGAGGCCGAGCGCGCATACCAGCATCTGCGCGCATTGGCCGAGGAAAGCCGGGATCCGCGCGACGACGCGATTGCCTGGATGCGTATCGGCGATGTCCGGCTTGCGGCCAATTCGATCGAAGAAGCCGAACACGCCTATGCGGCGGCGCTAGCGATCGCCGAAGAGGCCGGTGCGCGCGAATTGGAAAAGTCCGACTGGCGGCGCAACATTGCGTTTTGCCATGACAGGATCGGCGATGTGCTCAGCATTTCCGGACGCTTTCGGCAGGCTCGCGAAGCCTATGCCAGAAGCCAGGCGATCCGCATGCGTCATGTCGAGCGGTTCGAGGCGTCGGAGGACTGGCTGCGCGACCTTTCGATCAGCCACGACAAGCTCGGTGACATGATGCGCGCGGAAGACAATCCCGAAGGGGCGCTGGCTTCCTACAAGCAGGGACACGAGATCGCGACGCGGCTCGCCAATAACAACCCGGATGACAGCGAGCGCCAGCGCGACCTGTCGGTGAGCTTCGTGAAGATCGGCGACACGCATCTCCGGCTCGGGCAGCCACAGCCGGCGGCGGAAGCGTTCGATGCAGGGCTGAAGATCCGCGAGGCGCTTGCAATCCGCGACCGTGGCAACGGATTGTGGCAGCAGGATCTGCTCGTTGCCTACAATTACGTGGCAGAAGCGCGGAAAGCGCTCGGCGACGACACGGGCTGGCGCATCGCGACGGAACAGGCAGAAAAGGTGCGCGCGCAATTCCGCTATCTGGTGGCGGGCCGGCAGATCGAGCAGAAAATTGCGACGCCGAACCTGCCAACGGCGGAAACGCCGGGAGCGGCCACGAATTAACGACAATCAATGCGCGGTGGTCGCCCAATCAGTCGCCGCGGAGGACGCGGTATTGCCGGCAGGCAACGGTGCTGCAAATCCTGAAACGCTGTTCGTGTTCGTTGCTCAACGCCACCAGTGCGAAGCCGGGCCGGATATTCACCAGTTCATGAGCGATGCGGGCGCCGGCGGCATCGGTCACGCGCAATGGCGCCAACAATCCCGAGATCGGCAGCAGGGCGGCGTCTGTGAAGGCGACTACGGTTTCGACATTGTTAACGCCAATATAACCGGCGAACTCGATTCCGGTGCGGCCTGTCCCATTCTGGGCCATGGTGACGAAGGGGATCACGGAAATCAGCGAGGCGGCGAGCGTGATCCGGCTCAGTCTCGGACAGGTGCGGCTATTTGCGAGGAAGCTCAGGCCCAACATACGGGCGGCGGTGCAAAACGCGCGCCAGTCGGACAAGGTGTGGCCAAAGCCGTCCGGTGCCGGGGCGGTTTGCCGCCCTTGGCGCGGGTTTGCAGCAGCTCGGCATTCGACGGGCAGCCGGTGCATGGGCTTGCACCTCTCGCAAGCGCCTGCCCCCCATACTGGCCAGATGTCACGATGATACGCCGGAAGTCAAAACGCGGGTTGAACGACAAAGTTAACGATTGAATAAAATGCGCGAACAGGCAAAGCGCCTTGCCCCGGCGGGCGATTCCCCCTAATCGTGCGCGCGTTTGAAAACCTTCGCCCTGCCGGAGAAAACGTTATGGCCTTTCTCGCCGACGCGCTGAAGCGCGTAAAGCCTTCCGCGACCATCACCGTTACCCAAATGGCGCGCGACCTAAAGGCCAAGGGCAAGGACGTGATCTCGCTGTCGGTCGGCGAACCCGATTTCGACACGCCGCAGAACATCAAGGACGCGGCGATCGCGGCGATCCAGCGCGGCGAGACCAAGTATACGCCGGTGCCCGGCATTGTGCCGTTGCGCGAGGCAATTGCCGCCAAGTTCAAGCGCGAAAACGGCCTCGACTACAAGCCAAGCCAGACGATTGTCGGCACCGGCGGCAAGCAGGTGCTCTACAACGCCTTCCTGTCGACGCTGAACCCCGGCGACGAGGTGGTGATCGCGGCGCCCTATTGGGTGAGCTATCCGGAAATGGTGGCGCTGTGCGGCGGCACGCCGGTAGTCATTTCGGCCGGCATCGAGACCAATTTCAAGCTGAAGCCGGAAACGCTCGACAAGGCGATCACGCCGAAGACGAAATGGTTCGTCTTCAACTCGCCGTCGAACCCTTCGGGCGCGGCCTACACCAAGGCCGAACTGAAGGCGCTGACCGACGTGCTGATGAAGCATCCGCAGGTCTGGGTGCTGACCGACGACATGTACGAGCATCTGGTCTTCGGCGACTTCGTCTATTTCACGCCGGCGCAGGTCGAGCCGAGGCTTTACGAGCGCACGCTGACGATGAACGGCGTCTCGAAAGCCTATGCGATGACCGGCTGGCGCATCGGCTATGCCGCCGGGCCGGAGCATCTGATCAAGGCGATGGACATGGTCCAGGGCCAGCAGACCTCCGGGGCCTGTTCGATCGCGCAATGGGCGGCGGTGGAAGCCTTGACCGGGCCGCAGGACTATATCGCGATTGCGCGCGCGGCGTTCGAGGAGCGGCGCGATCTGGTCGTCTCGATGCTGAACCAGGCGCGCGGCCTGAAATGCCCGAAGCCGGAGGGCGCGTTCTACGTCTATCCGGACTGCTCGGCCTTGATCGGCAGAAAGGCGCCGTCCGGCAAGATCCTGGAGACCGACGAGGATTTCGTCATGGAACTGCTGGAAACCGAAGGGGTTGCCGCCGTGCACGGCACCGCGTTCGGCCTGGGGCCGAATTTCCGCGTTTCCTACGCCACCTCCAACGACAAGCTCGAAGAGGCCTGCAAGCGCATCCAGCGGTTTTGCGGCAGCCTGACGTGATGCGCGCCGGGCATAGCCTGTAGGGCCGGCCATGAGATACCGGCTCTGGTTCGCACTGGCGCTGTTGTTCTTCGTCCTCGGCGCTGGCTACCTGGCCTGGTGGAAGTGGTCCGCGATCCCGCCGACGCCGGCCGAGGCGTTGCGCGAGGTTTCGGGCACGCTCGTGACGGTCGAGGACATCAGCCGCTCCGCCGACCCCATCCACCCGATCCTCGATCTGCATATCTCACGCGCGGATAGAGGGAGGACCGGCCTCTTCATCCGCAACAGGAATGTCACACTGAAGCAGTTCAGGGCGCTGACCGGCAGAGAGGTGCGGGCCCGCTACTCGAGCGAGACCGGCGTTGTCTACGAATGCTTCGCCGGCGACCGGCAGCTCATCGCCTACGAGGCGAGCTACGCCCAGGCGTTGGAGACCTACAACACGTTAAAGGGCGCGGCGAAGCTCGTGTTCGTGGTCAGCGCGGTGTTTGTGCTGCTCGGCCTGTTCGGTTATTTCAGGACGCGGCGTGGCCGCGTACCGTGACCATTTCCGTTGGCTGGCGGCGTCATGATCGGCGCCGCCGCCCTCATGCCCGACGATCTGGAATCCGCTTGTGCGAAACCGCTCTCGCAGGATGTCTCGGCGGAACTGCGCGACAAGGCTCGGCGGATCGCAAGCAAGCTCGAAGAAGCCCGCAAGCACATCCAGCAGTTTTGCGCCGAGGTGCGGTAGGGTTCCCGATCCCTTCCATTCCGCCCGTTTGGCGGCCGAGATGCCTGAAATTCGCCCGTGTGTCTTCGGTGCGACGATCGCTGAACATTCGTTAATTATCGCAAGTTCCGACTCCGAATCACGGCGCGGCACTGTTAAGTTCAGGGTTCAGGGTTCAGGGTTCACGGCGCTGGTATTGGGGGATTGCGACCATGAAATTGGCGGGCAAACTCTCCGCATCGACGGCACTTACCTTAATCATGGCGGGCGGCGCGCAAGGCGCGGACCTGACGAAAATCGACGAATCGACCGCGCCAGCCGCCGAAACATCGCTGCCTGCTGTATCCGGCATCAACGGCAAGCTGACGATACAGAAGGATAGCTTCGATTTCGGGCGATTTGCCGATCACAGCCGTTCGTTCAATGGCGTCGGCTCGCTGAGCATGCCGCTCGATTTTCGCTACGGATTGCAAATCGATGCGGGGGTCGGCTCCTATGACAACGGTGTCGATACGCTCACGGTCGGTGGAATTGGCGCGCATCTGTTTTGGCGCGATCCCGACCAAGCGCTGGTGGGCATCTACGGCCATTACATATCAACATCGGACGGTGTCGGTGAATTCGACAACACACGCGTTGGCGTCGAGGCGGAATTGTATAACGGAGCATTTTCGCTCGAAGGGTTCGCCGACCGACAATTTCCGCGTCGACGCGGCCGTGGTGCAGAAATTCGGAGAGACGCTGGCGCGATTCGGGACCGAGTACCTGTTGCCCGGCGGCGCGAACAATATCGCCTTGTTTGCGCAAGGCGATTTCGGTGCGGACAACTCCGTGCGTGGCGGCATTCGCATCTATTTCGGCGCTCCGGGCAAAAGCCTGAAGGACCGCCACCGCCAGGACGATCCGGGCCAGCAAATTCCGGAGTTCTTCGGTACCCAGCTTCCGTCGTCGCCGTCGGTTGTCACGCCGCCGTCATGCGAGGTCGACAGCTTCCTCTGCGACTGATCGGGCTTGAACCTAAACTCGTCGAATTCACGCAATTTCGCACAGGTAATCCTCGAACTTGCCGCCCGGATTGCGCGGGATTTGCGCGAGGATTCGGAACGAAACATCGATTTCGGCGTGGATATTTTCGCGGACCAGTTTCGTGAATGCCTCCCGGTTTTCGATCTGGCCGTCTGCTTGCGGGATGTACTGAAACTCGATTTCCGAGATTGATTTTTTGCACGAACCGGAACTGGCGGTTCGGGATCATGGCCAGAAACCGCTTCGACGGCACATTCGGCCAAAACAGGCTGCCGTCCGGCCGCCGGAACATGTTGCGCGAACGGCCGAGGATATTGCGCAGCGTCGGCAGAGTGCGGCCGCAGTCGCAGTTGGCCGGGCCAAGCGTGGCGTGGTCGCCCGGCTTGTAGCGAATTACCGGCATGGCGAAATTAACGAGGGAGGTCACGGCAACCTCGCCGCTTTGCGCCGCCGCAACGGGCGTGCCCGAAGGATCGAGCACTTCCACGATGACAGTTTCCGCGGTCACGTGCAGCAAGCCGCTTACGGGGCATTCGAAGGCAAGCAGGCCAGCTTCCATTGTGCCGTAGCAGTCGACCACTCGGGCACCGAGATTCGTTTCGATATTCTGGCGGGTCTCAGCGGAAAGCGATTCCCCGGTACAGAAAACGATCTTCAGATTCTCGGGCCAGGTGCGACAGGTTCGCCGTCTAGCCAGCGAAGAGATCAACGTCGGATAGGCCAGCAGATATTCGGGCTGGAGCCTTTCCAGCCAATGGTCGTGGACTTCCTCCCCGAGACTTGCGGCCATTTTCGCGAGCGTACCGCCCGCCGCAGCCGCTTTCCATTTGCCGGGCAGAACTTCGCCGTCCGGCGAATTCGCCGCCGCACTTTCCTGGACGGAAATGATAGCCAGCGTCTTCGAGAAATCGGTTCCGTGCCAGGAAAACCCCCTGGTGGTGGCGGCCGAGTCGAGCGACTTGGCGAGGCGCGAACGCTTGTGAACAAAGCTAATTCCAGTCGACCCGGACGTTTGCCCAAACACCGTTTCGCCGGCATGTGCCGGAACGCTGGTGGCGGTAATGGCGTCGGGATCGGCTTGCGCCTCGGCGCGGGACAGAAACGGAATTTCGCCATAGCGGCAAAGATCGAACGTTCCGTCGGATTTGCGGATCGGCGCCAACAGCGCACGGTATCGCCTGGTGTTTTCGAAAGCGTGGCGCAGCATGGCCTGCAGCAGGGCATCGCGATGCGCCTGGAACTGGGCACGATCCATCCACTGCGTGCGATCCAATGTCTCCAACAATGTCAACGCAAATTGGTCCATGCTGCTTCCTAAGCACGTGTTTGCCACTCGGCGGAAGCCGCATCGCCGTCATTGCTCAATCGGATTGAAAAGGGATCGCGAACCAAGGATGCATGACGTGTGCACTCGCATCCAGCGCTTCCGCGCGGACGTGCGGTAGGGGGCTGGCGCAGGCGCTCAGACCTTTGCCTTTCTCAGCGCTTCGTTGATGCGCGCCTGCCAGCCCTTGCCGGTGGCCTTGAACTTGTCGACGACCTCCTCGTCGAGGCGGATCGAAATCTGCTTCTTGGGGTGGGCAGATTTCGGGCGTCCGCGCGCCCGATCGATCGAGGCCGCGAGCTCCGGAAACATTTCGCGGAACGGCCGGGCGCGGGCGAAATCTTCCGCCGTCCATTCGGGGTTTTCCGGATCCTCCGCGATACCGCGCTGAATCGCTGCCTCCTCCTCGGCCGTGATCGCCGGCAAAGGTTTTCGTTTTGCGTTCACAGGTTTCTCCTTTCCGCTCGGCTGGCGCGGCGCATGGAAACGATCGAGATCGCCTCGCTCCCGACCGGCATGATGACTACCGCGATAGCCTGGTCGCGAAACCTGCCGACCACTTTGATCCGTCTACCCCTCGCCGGCTGCGCGTATCCGTCCAGAAAGAAGGAAAGATCGAGATCGGCGAAATCGAGGCCATGCTTCGCGATGTTGTTGAGCCGCTTGGGCTCGTCCCACAAAATCCGCATCGATTTTTTGTATCACAAAAATAAACCGCGCGCGCCGTGCAATCAAGGCGATCATGCAGCCTCAGGTAGCATCGCCGCCAACGGCCATCAAGAATCCGAATGGCCGCAAAAGCGTATCCAGTGGTTTTGCGCGGAGGTTCTCCAAACTCTCACCAGGAACTGGCTTGCGAAATGATTGTAGAACAGCTAGCTTTACAGCCAGGTAGGATTGTTGAAATGCGCGAGATCGGCTCGTTCGAAGCGAAAAACAGGCTGTCGGAGCTGCTTACCGCAGTCGAAAATGGCGAGGAGATCACAATTCTTCGTCGCGGGCGGCCGATTGCTAAGCTGGTTGGCATCGACGGCGCCAAGGATCGCAAGCGCGCGCTGGCCGCTGTCGCGCGCATGGCGCAGTTGCGCAAGGGGGCAACGCTCGGCGGCACGGCGACGCTCAAGGAACTGATTGAAGAAGGTCGGCGGTGACGCTGGTCCTGGACGGGTCGGCAACGCTTGCCTGGTGCTTCGAAGACGAGTGTACCGAAGCCATCCGCGAACTGTTTCTGCGCATCGCGGCCAGGGGCGCATTGGTACCGGCGATCTGGCATCTGGAGGTTGCCAACGGATTTCGTTCCGCGATCCGCCGCAGGCGTGTCGGCATGGAGCGCCGCGACCTGATGCTCGCAGCGCTCAAGGACCTTCCGGTGCGCGTCGATGGCGAAACGCCTTCGCGGGCCTGGCGCCGAACACTGCAACTGAGCGACCGCTTTGACCTGACGCCCTATGACGCGAGCTATCTCGAACTCGCGCTGCGCAGCCGGATGCCGCTGGCGACGCTGGACCGGAAGCTTTCGACATCTGCCTCCGAAGCCGGAATCCGATTGGCTTTGTCTTGAGGCGGCGGAATCTACCGCCGCGTCATCAGGTGAGGGGCGGCGACCTTCAGGCGACCAATCCTTCCGCCCGCAGCGTTGCCCTGACCGCCGGGCGCGCCTCGACGCGATCGACATAGGCGTCCATGGCCGAAGGAATCGCGATCTTCGAATCGTGCGCCCAGCGTAGCATCACGTAGAGAAAGGCGTCGGCGGCGGTGAAGCGTTCGCCGAACAGGTAGTCGCCCCTCAATCGCTCGGAAAGCAATTTCAGCCGGCCGGCGATCGCCGCGCCCGCGGCCGTTTTCTCATCCTCCGCGGGCGAGAAGAACATGCGCATGAACGGCCGGTAGATTTCGGTTGCGATGAAGGCCAGCATTTCGACGAGACGACTGCGGCCGAGTTCGCCGTCGGGGACAAGCATTGGCGTTCGGCTCGCCACCCAGTCGAGGATGGCGACGTTCTCGGTCAGCACTTCGCCGTCGTCGAACGCCAGCGCCGGCACATAGCCCTTCGGGTTGACGGCAAGATAATCGTCGCCGTGTTCGGTCTTGCAGGTCGGAATGTCGACCCTCACCGCTTCGATATCGATGCCGGCTTCGGCAATGGCGATATGGTCGGCCAGGCTGCAGGCGCCCGGTGTCAGATAGAGCTTCATTTCGAAAGATACTCCTCGAGATTGTCCAGGGTTTCGTTCCAGCCGCCCAGATGGCCGTCACGCGAAGCGTCGATGAGGAAGAAGGCCTGGTGCAGGGTAAGCCGGGTCTTGCCGTCCTCGGCATCGGCAAGCGTGACAGTGACTACGGTCTCATGGTCGCGGTTGCCGTCGGCGTCCTCCCAGGCATGGGTGAAGACGATCTTCTCGTCGGGAACGATTTCGGTATAGGTGCCGCCGAGCCAGTTGTCCTCGCCGTGCGGCGAGCGCATGCAAGTGCGGAAGCTTCCGCCGGGCCGGATGTCGCCCTCGGAAACGGGAATGGTGAAGCCGGTCGGACAGCACCATTTCCGCAGATGTTCGCCATCGGTCCAGGCCGCAAAGACCAGCTTGCGCGGCGCGTCGAATGTGCGGCGGATCAGAAGTTCCGGCCGGGTTGCGGTTCGGGCTGGCGCGTTCATTTTTTCTCTCCCTTCGATTTCAGGGTCTTCAGATAGGTGTCGAGATGGTCGAGGGTTCCGGTCCACATGCGCCGGTAGTTTTCGAGCCAGGCGTCGATGTCGCGCAGCGGCGCCGGCTGGAGACGGCGCGGGCGAAACTGGGCGTCACGCCCGCGCTCTACCAGGCCGGCGCGCTCCAGCACCTTCAGGTGCTTGGAGACGGCCGGGAAGCTCATGTCGAAGGGTTCGGCGAGTTCGGTCACCGACGCCTCGCCGGTAGAAAGGCGGGCGAGGATTGCCCTGCGGGTTGGGTCGGCCAACGCGGAAAACGTAAGGCTCAGTCGGTCGCTGCTCATGTCGTATCGAACCATATGGTTACGTAACTAAGTGGTTTAGTAATTGGCATGGCGAAGCTTGTCAAGCCGCGCAATTGCGTGTTCTGCGCGACGTCGAACGACTAACTGGAAAAAGCCCGCAAGCGTATCCAGGAACGCGTGCGGAGAGCAAATTCGTGGATGCCAGTTGCTGTTGTGCCCGGCGCATTCGTATACACGGGACGGTGCGGATACGGTCGAGCCCGTACCGGCAGGCCTGCCACGTAGCGAGGTTGGATATGGAAATTCGCCGACAATTGGCGCGGTTGATCGGATGCACGCTCTTCGCTTTCCTTGTGTTGCTACAATTGCCGGCGGCGGCGGCCAGTCTCGTTGTCGCGTTCGGCGACAGCAACACCGCCGGCTTCGGGGTTCGGGGCGCTAGCAAATATCCGTCGAGGCTGGAACAGATCCTGCGGGCGCGCGGATACGACGTCGTGGTCAAGAACAGCGGCATCAATGGCGACACTTCCGGCGGCGGGCTGCGGCGTCTCGATTCAGCGGTTCCGCAGGACACTGCAGTCGCGATCGTGTTCTTCGGCCGCAACGACCGGCGCTTCCTCGTGCCGGAATCGCGCATGCGCGCCAATCTCGATGCCATCGTCGGCCGCTTGCGTGGGCGCGGCGTCGAAGTCATCCTTTGCGATTTTCATCCGTTCAGCTTTGCCGACATTGCCGCGAAGCATGGGGCGATCCATTGCGGCGATTTTTTCGCCGGCGTGGCCGTGCAAGGGGTCAAGAAGAAGGAATATTCGCTCCGCGACCTCGTCCCGCATTTGAACGCGGCCGGGTACAGCGTGGTTGCCAATCGGCTTGCGCCGCTGGTCGAGCAAGCGATCCAGCGCGCCGAGGGCCGGTGACCGCTTCGGACGGCCATTCGCGCCTGGACGAACTTCGAAACCTCAGTGTTTTGCGGAAGCGGCTTGCGACCGCAAGCGCTCGACGCCGCCGTCGCGGTAGAACAGATTGTAGGTTTCGAACGGGATCAGTTGGCCGGCCGGCGTGACGAAGTGGACGCAGGAGCGTTTGACGTTGGCGACGCAGAAATTGAAGCGGTCCATGAAATTGACGACAACGACGCGGAAGATGTTTTCGTAGGAAAGCCCCGCCGGAATTTCGACCTGTGGCAGGCAGCACAACAGATCGCCCATGCGCTGGGCGGCGTTGGGCTCGATCGTCGACAATGAGAACAGTTCGAAGATGCGATCCTTCAATGCCGGATAGCGCTCGAAATTGACCGTGTTCGGCATTTCGGCGACGAGCTGTTCCTTCGGAATCATCGCGGTCACCGGCACGACCGTGCGGCCATTGCGGATGCCGTAGCCGATGGAAAATCCGGTCGGATTGCAGGGCAGGGGAATCATGTCGGCTTCGCCGAAGACGCCGGAATCCTCGACGACGCGGCGCCGGATATCGGTCAAGAGCACGCGATTCTTGCGCGGATCGAAGCCGATGTTGCGGCCGGTATCCTGCACGCCCTGGAAAGTGACGCCGCGCACGCAGCGAAACGAAAGCGCGTGGTCGATGATCGCCGCCATCTCGTCGTCGTTGACGCCCTTCTTCACGGTGCAGACCAGCGTCGTCGAAATGTTGGCCGCTTCGAGCGCTTCCAATGCCTTGCGGCGAACCTTGGTGAGATCGGCGCCGCGCAGATCGACCAGCGCCTCCGGCTTCAGGCTGTCGAACTGCAGGTAGATTTCGAGGCCCTTTCGCCGCGCCGCCAGTTCGGCGACGAATTCCGGGTCGGTGGCGATGCGAAGGCCGTTGGTGTTGATCATCAGATGGCGGATCGGCCGCTCGCGCGCCATGTCGAGGATGCGCACGATGTCGGGATGGATCGTCGGCTCGCCGCCGGACAATTGCAGCAGATCGGGTTCGTCCTCGCTGGCGACGAGGGCGTCCATCATCCGCGCGATGGTATCGAAATCGAGATGCTTGGTGTGCTGCTGGCTGGAGCCGGCGAAGCAGACCGGGCAAGTGAGGTTGCAGGCCTCGTTGACCTCGATGATGGCGAGGCACGAGTGCTGCTCGTGGTCGGGTCAGAGGCCGCAATCGAGCGGGCAGCCGTATTCAGTCTTCGATTGCAGCGCGAGCGGCCGGTCTCCGGGCTTCAGGAAGGACAATTCGGCGCGGTAATAGTCGACGTCGGTCGAGACCAGCGTCTTCTGGAAGCCGTGCTCCGGGCAACGCTTCTCGTAGAAGACTTCGTTTCCGGAGATCAGAATTTTCGCCGGCACCAGGCGCAGGCACGTTTCGCACAGCGACTGCGTCTGGCCGTGGAACAGGTAGGGCTTCGTTTTGCGGAGGGGCGCGTTCATCGGCGTTTCCTGACAACGCAGAGGATGAGGAAAATGCCGCAGACACCGACCGCGATGCTAAGCAGGGCGATTGACGCGATGAATCCGGCGCTGCCGGAATCGCCTACCGCGAGGGCGCCCATAAAAAACGCGCCGCATACGCCGGGAAGCAGCAGCAGGATTCCGAGGAAAATGACCTTGAGGGCGGGGTGCATGGATCGGTTCTATAGGAACGATGTCGTGTTCATGAGAAGCTGTCGCGTGTGCGTATTGCCTTGCGCATCAGCCAGACGCCGAATGCGGAGAGCGCAAAGCTCGGGATGGCAAGCCACACCCAGATGCCGGCGCATCTTCGATAATCGTGAAGAAAAGCGCGACGCTGCTCAAGCCCGGCAGCAGCAGAAGGATGCCAAGAATGACGTGGAAGACCTTGAGGTCGGGATGCGCGATTAAAACGTGGCGGATCAGAAAGTAGCCTCCGACGCCAATAGCTAGCCCTGGCAGCCGGCCAAGCAGAAACCCGAGAAAACCGAATTCGTGGATGACGAAGCCGATGAAGATGAATCCACAAACTCCCGGTAGTAACAGCAGGGTGCCGAGGATGACGAGGAAGACCTTGAGGGCGGGGTGCATGGGTCAGGCCTGAGGGAGCGGTGGCGGCGTGTTCATACAACGGTTCCGCCGGTCGGCGTGCGCAATACCTTGCGCATCAGCCAGACGCCGAACGCGGAAATCGCGAAACTCGGCACGGCGAACACCAACCACAGGCCGGGTACGTCGGAGATCATCGAAAACAAAAACGCAATGCTGCAAAGACCGGGCAGCAGCAGGACGATGCCGAGGAGGAAAAGGAACGCCTTGAGCGCAGGATGCATGGTTTACCTTTCTCCAGTTTGCGGTTTACGTACCAGCAGCGCCGGCAGGCCGCCGATGACGAAAGCGGCACCGTGCCAAACTGCGGCCAATGTCAGGTCACGAAGCCGGATAGGTTCCAAAAACGCACCATACGCCATGAAAAGGATCAACGAGATCGTGCCGATAAGGGCCATCCATCCGGCGAGCTTGGTGATGCGATAGATGCCCGCGCGTCGATTCCACAGGCGCCCGGCAGGAGCAGCAGCCCGCCGAGCACCGCCAGGAAAATATCACGCTGCGACAAGCCGTTTTCCATCCCGAAGCCGCTCGGCGGCATAGGCCGCGAGTGCAACCGACAGTAGCTGGAACAGGGTCAGGCCGGCAATCGCCGGTTCGTAGGGCTTCAGGAATTCCCACAAAAAACGCTGCAAGGCATAGAAGCCAACGGCAAGGTAGAAGCCGTTTATCCGCCAGAACACCGAGCCGCGCGCCATCATGGCCAGATAGGTGACCGCGAAGCCGGCCATGGCGAGACTTTCGTAGAGCTGCACCGGATGGCGCAGGATGCCGTCGCCAAAATCCCAACCCAAACCGTTGGCCCAGCCGGCGCCGGTGGCGATGCCGTGGGTGTTGTCCTCCAGACCCGAAAGCAGGCAGCCGATGCGGCCGACGGCGACGCCGAGCGCCAGTGGCAGCGCGTAGATGGCGCCGGTGCGCCCGGTAACGCCATTGGCCTTCTTGTAGAGTTCGGCGGCGAGAATGGCGCCAAAAATCGCGCCCTCGATCGAGCGGCCAAAGCCGGGCAGGCCGGAAATCCACAGATTGAGCGTGCCGAAAGCCCAGGCGCCGAGCCCGGCGCCGGCAAGGACGCTGGCGGCATAGCCGAAGCGCAATTTCGGGCCGACCGGAACTTCCGAAAACCAGGTGCGTCGCAGCGCGAAATAGCCGCCAAGGGCGCCGACCCAGGCGAGCATGTCGAAAATCGTGTGGATCTGCGAACCGGTCATCGGGGTTTGCTTGTAGCGCGCGCCAGAAGAACCCGGAAATCGCGCGCATCGCAAGGCCAACCCCTTGCCACCTGCCGGGAATGATGGAAGCATGGCTTTCCAAACGGGCGGGGAACGCCCCGTTCCTTCGCCGAAAACGCCCGGAATGGCCGGCTTTTGCCGCAAATGCGGCGGTTTCCGGTTCGTTCGCCAACAAGGGCGAGGCTGCGGAGGAATAGCATCATGGCAAGCAATGAAGGGAAAAATCGCTCCGGCGGCAGGCGCCAGGGGCCGAAATGTGTCGCCATTGTCGGCCCCTACGGCACCGGAAAGACGACGCTGCTGGAGGCGATCCTCGCCCGCACCGGCGCGATCGCGAAGCAGGAAAGCGTGGCTTCCGGCCGCAGCGTCGGCGACCATTCGAAAGAGGCGCGCGCCCACCAGATGAGCCTCGAAGCGGTCGCCGCGACGACCGAGTTCATGGGCGAGCCGATCATCTTCATCGATACGCCCGGCTCGGTCGAATTCGCCCATGAGGCGGATGCGGTCGTCGCCGGTTGCGATATCGCCGTGGTTGTCGCCGAGGCCGACGAAGCCAAGTTTCCGGCGCTGCAACTGGTACTGCGCCGTCTCGACGATCTCGGCGTGCCGCGGGTCATCTACCTGAACAAGACCGACAAGACGGATGTCGGCGTGCGCGACATGCTGAAACTGTTGCAGCCCTATTCGGCGACGCCGCTGATCGCGCGCCAGATTCCGATCCGCCAGAACGGCATCATCACCGGCGTCATCGACCTGGCGCTGGAGCGCGCCTATGTGTGGCGCGAACACGCCGAAGCCGAAGTCACGCAGATCTCCGACGAGGACAAGGCGCGCGAACTGGAGGCGCGGTTCCAGATGCTGGAGACGCTGGCCGACCACGACGACGCGCTGATGGAAGAATTGCTCGAAGACATCGCGCCGCCGCTCGACCAGGTTTTCGACGATCTTGCCGCCGATCTCAGATCCGGCAGCGTCACGCCGGTGCTGATCGGTTCGGCCGAACGCGGCAACGGCATCCTGCGCCTGTTGAAGACCATCCGCCACGACGCCCCCGGAATTGCCGAAACGCGCGAGCGCCTGGGCATTTCCGTCAGCGGCGCGGCTGTGGCGCATGTGATGAAGACGAGTCACACGTCGCATGGCGGCAAGTTGTCGGTTGTGCGCGTGCTGAGCGGATCGCTGAAGGACGGAATGGAACTGACCGGGCGCAACGGCGCAACCGCAAAGATCTCCGGGATGTACCGGTTGTTCGGCAAGGAGCAGAAGCCGATCCACGACGCGGGCGCCGGCGATGCGGTCGGGATCGCCAAGGTCGATATCGCCCAGACCGGCGATTGCCTGACCAGCGACAAGAAGCCGATTGTCAGTACATTTACGCTGGAACCGCCGTTCCCGGTTTATGCGACGGCGCTGAAGACGCGCGAGCGCAAGGACGATGTCAAGCTTTCGACATCGCTGCGGCGCCTGTGCGAGGAGGATCCGGGCCTGAAGGTGACGCACGATCCGGAATCGAACGAGATTATCGTCGAGGGCCAGGGCGAGATGCATTTGCGTGTCATGGTCGAGCGGCTCGATGGCAAGTACCAGATCGCCGTCGATCAGCACGTGCCGTCGGTGCCGTATCGCGAAACCATCCGCAAATCGACGACGCAGCGCGGCCGCCACAAGAAGCAGTCGGGCGGGCACGGCCAGTTCGGCGACGTGGTGATCGAGATTCGGCCAATGGCGCGCGGCGAGGGCTTCCAGTTTTCAGACACGATCACCGGCGGCGTCGTGCCGAAGGGCTACATCCCGTCGGTGGAGACCGGCGTGCGCGACTATCTGAAATCCGGCCCGCTCGGCTTTCCGGTCGTCGATGTCGCCGTCAACCTTTCGGACGGTTCCTACCACTCGGTCGATTCCTCCGACATGGCGTTCCAGTTGGCGGCCAAGCTGGCGATGCGCGAGGGCATGCCGAATTGCAGTCCGGTGCTGCTGGAACCGATCATGAAGGTCGAGGTGCTGGCGCCGAGCGAGGCCACCGCCAAGATCAACGCGATCCTGCCGCAGCGGCGCGGCCGCATCCTGGGCTTCGACTCGCGCCAGGGCTGGCAGGGGTGGGACCGCGTCGACGCGCTGCTGCCGCAATCCGAAATCCGCGACTTGATCATCGAATTGCGGTCGCTGACGGCCGGTGTGGCTACCTATCGGGCCGCGTTCGACCATATGGCCGAATTGACCGGACGCAATGCCGATGACGTGCTGGCGAGGGTGGCAAACGCCGCGGCGTGACAAAGGGCGGAGGCGTAGCGCGGCTCCTCTCCACCCTCATGGTTCGACATCTCACCATGAGGGTGGAGAGGTGCCGCGTTCGAATGCAGCTGATCTGCGCGCATTTTCCCCGGGAATTTCACCCTTCCTTCATCGTCCGGTTGCATGAACGGCGCGCGAAACTCCAGGTAAGCGAATCTTCATCGCCGCCACCGCGGCGGGTGCGATTTCGGAGGGCGGCGATGGCGGCGGCGGGCGCCGGACGGGGAAAGTCACTGCGCGGCGAAAAGGCGGGCGGATGAGACAGTGTCCGCTCGCAAGCTTTGTCGCCCTTGCGGTGCTGGCCGCCGGGCTTGCCGGCTGCAGTCCTTGGGATGTCGACCGCTGGAACCAGAAAGTAATCGTCGAAGTGGAGACGCCCGACGGTGTCGTTGCCGGTTCGTCCGTGCAGGCGGTGAAGTTCTCGCGGGCAAAGTTCAACGTGCCCGACGGTCCAAGCTACAGCTTCAAGGCGACCGGCGAAGCGGTCGCCGTCGAGGTCGGCCCAGGCAGGTTCCTGTTTGCGCTGCTCACGGGCGAGCGGCATTTCGGCGATGCCGGGAAGCTGGCGCCGGTTGCATTCGTCGGCCTGGCCAGCCCGCGTGGTTTTGCATCGCCGGAGGCGGTCAAGCGAGTGGCATCCCTGCCGGCCGGCAGCCGCGCGCCTCTGCCGAGGGAAGCCTACCCTCTCCTTGTCACCTTCGCCGACATCGATGACCCAAAGACCGTGCGGCGCGTCGACCCGGACGACCTAGCCGCGAGCTTCGGCCCCGGCGTCTCGCTGAAATCGATCACCCTCGAAATCACCGACGAGAAGGTGACCGAGGGCAGGATCGAGCAGGTGCTGGGGTGGCTGGAAGCGGTAGGCCGGGAGCGCGCATCGCTCAAGCCGTATCCCAAAGGCGTCAAGAGCACCGAATTGACTGATCCTGAAATTCAACTTCTCGCGCCCAGCTAGCACGGAGCTTTACAAATGAGCATTTCGCCCGAACTGATGTACGCCATTCTCTCTATGGATGCATACAACAGAGGATACGGTGCCGGGATAGGGGATGCCGTCACAGGGCTGGGTGAGAGCGGTCAAATCGGGACTGCGACTCTGAAAACCCGCGCAGAATTGGGCATCAGCGAAACGCAGTATCAAGAATGGCAGGCCGCCGGCTTCTACGCCGTCGCCTATGAGTGGACCGATGCGGAAACAACACGCAGACGGTGATTTCGTACCGGGGGACGGAAATGCGGGGACAGTTTACCTAATTCGACCTCGGGGCAGCCGAGTGCCGTGGCCTCGGGAGTGAATTAGGTAAACTGTCCCCGCATTTCTGTATTTCCCCGCTCATCTCGCGGCGAGGCGCGCGTTTTATTCAACCGCGCGGTGAGGCGAGGGCGGCCAACCGAAAAACTGTGGCCGAACCGCCGCACGGCCGCAGAATCTGGCCTGCGGCGGCCGCTTGACCCGGGATTCGGCAACCATAACTGGTGAATCCCGTTGCAGGGTTCACCGGCCTTGGCCTACAACAGCGCCGGGACTCGCTGCGCATTGCCCGCAGACGGGAAAGAGGTCGGATGGCGGTTTCGTCGGCAAAACCGGTTTTGCCAGCCGTGGCGTTTTGCGCCGCGGCGCTGTTCGTTTGCGCGCCGGCGTCGGCTGCCGATGTCAATGGCGTCGATGTCGATAGCGCCAATGTCGATGTGTTCGACCCGACCCCGTTTGCCAACCAGAAGCCGGCGGTCGACGGCATCAATTTCAAGCTCGGCGTGGTCAGCGGTGTCGTCGGTGGCTACGCCAACCACATGTTCACGACGTCGATTTCGACGCCGATCCCCTATTTCAGCCAGTTCGGATGGCAGGCCGATCTCGGTATCGGCAGCTACCGTTCCGACTATCTGAGCGCGGCGGCAGGCTTGCACATCTTCTGGCGCAATCCGGATGTCGGCCTGTTCGGCATCTATGGCGACTGGGGCTATGTGAACCCGGAGCACGCCGGACGCGTCGGCGCCGAGATGAGTCTCTATAATGGCCCGTGGACACTGGATGTTTTCGTTGGGCCGCAATTCGGCCAGCATGTCTATACGCGGGTCGTCGACGAGGTCGACCTGTCCTATTACTTCACCGACAACGTCAAGGGTTCGATCGGCCACCGGCTGACCTCGCGCGGCAATGTCGGCAATGTCGGTTTCGAATACATGCCGGCGCTCGGCGCCTATAACGGCTGGAGCATCTATGGCGAGGCGGAGGCCGGCGAAGACAGCTATTACGGCGCCTGGCTCGGCCTGCGCTATTCCTTCGGCACCGGCAGCGCATCGACATTGAAAGCGCGCGACCGCGAAGCCGATCCGATCGTGCGCATCCCGCGCAATATCGCCAGTTCGACCCGCTGCGGCAAGCTGCCGACGCCGAAGCCCGCCAACTGGTGGCGTTCGGAAATGTCGACGCTGTGCGCCTCCAAGGAAGAACTCGACGCCGAAGGCGCCGTCGAAGGCAAGCTGTAGGCAATTCAGGCAATCGCGTGACGCTTGACGGCCGTGAGCAGCATCGGCGCGGCGTTGGTCGAATATTTCTCGTCTTGCGTGTCGATGGCGAAGCCAGCGCCTTCCAGCGCCGTCACAACATCGGCAAGCGCCGGGAACCGGTAGACCTCGGCGGGGAAACTCCGCACGGCGGCCTCGTCCGCGCTGGTGCGAAAGACGAGCGCGAGGCGGCCGCCCGGCTTCAGGACACGAGCGATCTCGCGTAACGCGGCCGCAAGGTCGTTCCAGAAATAGACGACATGCACGCACAGCGCCTTGTCGAACGACCGATCGGCGAACGGAAGCGCGGTGGCGCCGGCGACGACGACATCGACGCGCCTCTGCTGGACGAGGGCGCGGTTACGCGCAAGCGCGATCTCGGCCATCAGTTCGGAGGGATCGGCGCCTACGATGCGCCCGCCGGGAGCAAGCCCGGCGAACGCGGCCAGACTTCGGCCCGGTCCGCAGCCGATATCGAGTACCTGGTCGCATGGCTGCACGTCGAGGGCCCCGATCGCGCGCAGGTTCTGCGACCAGGTTTCGCGCGCCATGATCGTGGCAATGACCCGGCCAAGCAGGCCGCGGGCGTGTCGCGCCTGTTCGGCGATGAAGCGGGGTCTACGCATTCGGCCCGCTCCCGCCGCTTGCCCGCGCGCGTTCGCCGATCCGGCACTGCGAAACGGCGCGCCGAAACTCCTCGTGATAGCGCGGGTGTTCGGTGCCCATCCACCGGTCCCAATGGGTGAAGTAGAAGCCGAAATTCCAGCGTGCCTGCGCATGGTGCAGGTCGTGGTGGGTGACGGTGGTGAAGAAGTCGAGCAGCGGCGTGCCGTCGCGGCGCGCCGGATATATTTCGTGCCCGCAATGGCCGATTGCGTTCACCGTCATCATGATGAACAAGAATGTGAGCGCACAAGAAATGCTCGTCGGCAGCACCAAAAGCGCGACGGGATAAAACGCCGCGTTGACCACCGCCTCGCTGGCGTCGAACGCGTAGGCGGCAAATGGCGTCGGGTTATGCGAGCGATGATGCAGCCGATGGAACCAGCGAAACAGCCGCGGGCGATGCATCAGCCGATGCGTCCAGTAGAACCAGGCATCGTGGGCAAGCAAAAGCAGGGCAAGGTTAGCGCCGAACCATAGCCAGCCCCAGCCTTGCGGTTCGGGCGCGAGTTCGATCCAGCCGGTCATGACGCCAAGCGCGATCATCAGGCCGAAAGAAGCAAAGATCGCAATCGTGCGCAGCGACGCGAGGACCTCGCGGGCGATCTGCGGGAAACCAGGACGGCTGTCGCGAATCTGGCGCGACTTCGTCCACGACCGCAGCACGAATTCGACGGCAACGAAAGTCAGGCCGGCGCCGGTGGCGTAACGCACGAAATCGGCCTGCAGGATCAGCGGAAACATCCGTATCGCGAAATCGGCCAGGCTTTCTCCGGCCGCGGCGGGAACATGCATCGGTCTCTCCATCCGTTCGCGACCGGCATTGGCCGCTGGAGCGGAGATGGAAGAGAATCGACGCCGGCGCGCCGCGATTTGCGGATCAGCCAATTCCTGTCCGGTTTTGCGCGGAGATTTCCGGAATCGATCCGACGAGCGCGTTAAGCTTCGCCTTGCGGTAGTCGGTCGGACTCATGCCGGTGCGCTCGCGGAAGGCGCGGTTGAAGGGGGCAAGCGAATCGTAGCCGAGATCCCAGGAAAGCGTCAGCACCTGTTCGCGGGCCCGCCGCGGATCGGCAAGGCGATCGCGGGCTGCGGCAATCCGCGTGTCGTTCACGAGTTCGCGGAAATTACGATAGCCCATGCCGCGATTGACCAGGCGGCGCAGGCGATGCTCGGGGATGGCGGCGAGTCTCGCCAATTGCGCGACGCTGACGCCGTGATCGAACAATGCGCCCTCCGCGATAAGCTTGCGCACGCGGGAAAGTTCGATGCGGTCGGCCGGCGAGAATTCGGCTGGCGCCACGTCACGCGGCGTCTGTGGTGCTTGCGGCGCGGCGAAAATGACGTCGCCATGCGCCATCACCCAATTGCAGAACAGTGCCGACAGCAAGAGCATTGCCGCGGTCTGCAGCGCCGTCAGGCTCCAATGCAGCGACTGCCAGAGTCCCAAAGTCTCGGCAATTGCGGTGATAATCCCGGTAACCGGAATCAGGATGCTTATCGTAATCGCAAAGCGGCGGCGCTCGTCGACGAGATCGTTGGCAAGCGAACGCAAGGCCTGCGCCAGCACCAGGATCAGGATCACCGTAATCGTCGCCTGATAGACGAGGTTCACGGCGATGCGCTGGTCGGGAATGATGTATAGCCAGGTGATCGACAAGGTGAAGATTGCCAGGCTCGGCGCCAGCAGACGCCAGCGCCAGCGAAACGCGTCGTCGAATAGCGCGAGGGCAAACCACCAGAAAAAGACCGAACCCTGGTTGGTCAGGATGACGAGCGGGCCGTAGGAGGGCCGCAACAGCGGGTGCAGGGCCGGCGAGGAAAACGCGAAATAGACCGCCATCGTCAGGCTGAAGACGGCGCCGAACCGGGCGGCCACCGACTGGCGGTGGCCATGGCCGAGCCGCCAGGCTGTCAACAGTACCAGCGCGACCGCGCTGCCGCGCAGGGCCGCATCGAGGCGCAGGCCGATTTCTTCCGGCGACATCATCGCGCGGATTTATACACCGCGCCAACCCACGCGCAGCCGGTTGCCCGGATCGAATCCGGAAAATCCCGATCGTTTGTCGAAAAAAAGCCGGACGCAAAAAAAGCCGGGCACTGGGCCCGGCTTTGAGTTCGAAGGTACGATTCACAAACCTTCAAGAGGGGAACAGTTGGCTGCTGCGGACACCGGGAGGAGAAGGTATGTCCGCCCTCGCTCAACCACCATATTTATGGGGTGCTTCGCAGGCGCACACAACACCGATTATTTTTTCGGCAGCCGCCCGCGCCGTCGCCAGAAGGCGGATTCATTCGACCGGTTTTGCTAATATATTAGCCAATAGACTGAATTCCTTGCGACTTTGCAACGGCTTGCAATCCGCCGCCGGGCCCTGCCCGCAAAATGGGCGGAATCGAAAATCGCACCCTCTGTTGCAGAATTGCAACGAAATTGTCACACGAATCGTGCATTGGCGGCGGTTTGCGCCGGGGCCGGGCAGGTGGCGGCGAATCAGTAGCTTGCGCCGCCGACGCGGTCAGTACTGCCACATGCGCGCCTTGGCGATCAGGAAATCGCGAAAGACGCGCAGGCGGGCGGAAGTGCGCATCGCTTCGGGATAGCAGAAATAGGTGTCAAAGCTCGGCACCTCGACGTCCTGCATGATGCGCACCAGCGTGTGGCGCTCCTCGACCGTATAATCCGGCAGGACCGCAATTCCGACGCCGGCCTCTGCAATCCTGCGCAACGCCAGGATGTTGTTGATCGAAGCCACCGCCGTTCGCGTCTGGCCTGCCGGTTTGCCGGCGCGTTCGAGCCAGTTGACGTCGGCCAGATAGGCCGGCGCGTTTTCGCCGAAGGAGATGATGCGGTGGCGGTCGAGATCGGCCAGCGATTGCGGCTGGCCGTGGCGCTTCAAATAGGACGGTGACGCATAGACGTGGAAGTGCACGGTGAACAGTTTGCGCTGGATGATCTCGGCCTGCTGCGGCTGGCGCAGACGGATGGCGCAATCGGCCTGGCGCGTGGCGAGGTCGAGCTCCTCGTTGTCGAGGACCAGTTCGAGCTGGACGCTCGGATAGAGTTCGAGAAATTCCGGTACCCGCGCCGTCAACCAGCCGGTTCCGAAGCCGACGGTGGTGGTGACGCGCAGGCGGCCTTCCGGGCGTTCGGTCGAATCGGTCAGTTGCGCCTTGACCGAATCGAGCTTCAGCAGGACCTCGTGGGCGGCGCGATACAGCGTCTCGCCCTGTTCGGTCATCACCAGGCCGCGGGCGTGGCGGTGGAACAGCGGCACGCCGAGCTCGTGTTCGAGCGCGCTGATCTGGCGCGAGATCGCCGACTGGCTGAGGTTCAGCGTATTGGCGGCGTGGGTAAAGCTGCCCGCTTCCGAAACGGCGTGAAATATCCGCAGTTTGTCCCAATCCATGGCTGAATTCCCAGCGTGCCGGATTTCGCCCGCGCGGGCTTATTCGGCCGCGGCGCGGACCTGCGCATGGCCAGCCAGGAATTTTTCGGCTTCAAGCGCCGCCATGCAGCCGAAGCCGGCCGCAGTCACCGCCTGACGGTAGATGTCGTCGGTGATGTCGCCGGCGGCATAGACTCCGGGGATTTCGGTTGCGGTCGAATCCGGCGCCGTCCACAGATAGCCGGACGGCTTCTTGCGCAATTGACCCTCAAACAACTCGGTCTGCGGGGCATGGCCGATGGCGACGAAAACGCCGTCGAGCTTCACTTCACTGGTCTTGCCGGTTTTCAGATTGCGGATGCGCATGCCGGTGACCGAAGCGGGCGGGCCGTCATTGCCGAGGATTTCTTCGAGTACCGAATCCCAGACGACCTCGACATTGGGCTTTTCGAACAGGCGCTGCTGCAGGATCTTCTCGGCGCGGAACTGGTCGCGCCGGTGGACGACCGTGACCTTCGAGGCCAGCTTCGAAAGATAAAGCGCTTCCTCGACCGCGCTGTTGCCGCCGCCGATGACCGCGACTTCCTTGCCGCGAAAGAAGAAGCCGTCGCAGGTGGCGCAGGCCGAAACACCGCCGCCCATGAATTTCTGCTCGCTTGGAATGCCGAGCCATTTGGCCTTGGCGCCGGTGCAGATGATGACGGCATCGCCGGTGTAGATCTGCCCGCCATCGCCCTTCAGGCGGAACGGCTGGGCGGAAAGGTCGGCCTCGACGATATGGTCGTTGACGACCTCGGCGCCGACATTCTTGGCCTGCGCCAGCATCTGTTCCATCAGCCAGGGGCCCTGGATCGGATCGGCGAAGCCGGGATAGTTCTCGACATCGGTGGTGATCATCAATTGCCCGCCCTGTTCGACGCCGGCGATCAGGATCGGTTTCAGCATCGCGCGCGCCGCATAGACGGCGGCCGTGTATCCGGCCGGCCCTGAACCGATGATCAGGACCGGAGCATGAATGGGTTGCATGGGTCTATCGAACCGTGTTGCGCAGTTTGCATAGCAGATAACTATTGTGCAGTGCAGAATTCAAGGCTGCGCGGGCCGCAAAGCGCCATCGTGGCGGATCGGGCACAGGTCGGCGCCGAAGCCCGGCGGTCCCGGCTGGCGGGCTTGCCGCGGGTGAATTGCCTGTTATGCAGGCGTGCAACCGAAACGCGTGGAAAACGCCGATGCCGGCTGGGGCCAACGTCATTTGCATGAAATGGGGCGACAAGTTCCCGCCCTATTACGTCAACCGGCTCTATGCCGGCGTCGCGCGCCATATCGACCGGCCGTTCCGCTTCGTCTGTTTCACCGAGAAGCCCGAGGGCATCCGCAAGGAGGTCGAGCTGTTCGACCTGCCGAAGGTGCCGTTCGAGGAACGGATGGTGCGCGCGATGACGACGGGCAAGCGCCGCGGCGCGTGGCGCAAGGTGACAATGATGCAGCCGGGCGAGGCGAAGCTCTCCGGCCCGACATTGAGCATGGATCTCGACGTGGTGGTGACCGGCCCGCTCGGGCCGCTGTTCGATCACGCGCCCGGAAAGATCGCGATGGGCCGCGACTGGCTCGAACGTCGGCGCATGCGTGTCGGCGGCCACGGCTCGGTGGCGCGGTTCGATCCCGACCTGCACCGCTATCTTTACGAGGATTTCGCCAGCGACATCGAAGCCTCGGTCGCCTGGAAGGGAGAACAGAAATACACCTCGATGACGGCGCACGCGCATGGCGATCTCGAATATTTTCCCGACGGCTGGATCTGTTCGTTCAAGCGCCAGGCGATCCCGGTGTTCCCGCTGAATTTTATCGTCCGGCCGCGATTGCCCGCCGATTGCCGGGTGATGTGCTTTCACGGCACGCCGAAGATGGAAGAGGCGCTCGAAGGCGACTGCCCGAAATGGCGCTACCGCACGCGGCCTGCGGCCTGGCTCGCCGAAAACTGGCTGGAGCCGGAGGAGCGGGCGGGTAGTCGCGACCTGAGCGGCCCTTAGCCCTTGCCCAGCACGCTCATGCGTTTGACGGCGGCAACGAAGCGCGACAGCGTCGGCGAATAGACGTCGCGCGGCATCATGATCTCGATCAGATGCCAGTTGTTCTTGTCGGCCTGGGCGGCGGCGAGCGCGTCAGCGAGTTCACGGCGCGTGGTGACGCGCTGGCCCTTGCCGCCCAAAACGCCGGCGAGTTCGGCGAAGCGCCAGTCGTCGAGATCGTTATAGGAAGTGTCGCCCTGGAACACCTTGAGCATGCCCCAGGCGCGGTTGTTGAACACGAGCACGATCGGCTTCAGGCCGAGCCTGCGACAATTACCGAGTTCCCAGCCGGTCATCTGGAAGGCGCCGTCGCCGACGAGGATCAGCGGCCGCCTGCCGCTTGCGACTTCGAGACCGATGCCCATCGGCACGCCCGGACCCATGGTCGCGTAATAGGCCGGCGCGACCAGTTCGGTGTAGGTCATGTCCATGGCGGTGAACAGGCAATCGCCCATGTCGGCGGCGATCGGGAAGCGCTCGCCGGTCTTGTCCATCAGGTCGTTGACGGCTTGTGCAATGTCGAGCGGCGCGATCGGCTTGGCGTCGGCGGCAAAGCGGCGTCGCGATGGCGCGGCCGCCGGCTTCGGTTTCGCCCGCGATTTCTTCTCCGGTGGGGCCGGGGCCTTCAGCAGCGCGCCGATCAGCGCCGCCAGCGGAACATTCGGATAGAGGTGATGGCCGAAGCGCACTTCGCGGTCGAAGGCATGGATGGCGTTGCGACGGTCGATCATGCGCTGCGACACGGCGAAATTGGTGTCGGAGAGAATCGCGCCGAGCATGACCAGACAGTCGGAGCCCTCGACGACCGAGCGGACATGATCGTCGCCGGCAAGGCCGAGATAGGTGCCGGCGAGCGGAACCGTCTCATCCGCGAGGATGCCGCGCGCCATGAACGTGGTGGCAACGGGAATTGCCAGCCGCCTTGCCAATTTCGCGACCTCCGCCTCGAGCCCGTAACGGCGCACCTCGACGCCGAGCAGGAGCGTCGGCCGCTTTGCCGAAGCGATGCGTGCGACGATTTCCTCCGCCGCTGCTTTCGCGCCTTCCGGGTCGTGCGGTGTGCGAACGAATGCCGGGACCGGGGCGCACTCGGCCGTCACCATGTCGCGTGGAAACTCGAAATAGACCGGCCGCGACTGTTCGCGGGCGACCGCGAGCACCCGGGCGATCTCGGCCGGCGCCTCGGTGGCGTCGCGCAGCAGCGCCTGCGCCGCCGTCACCTCGCGGTAGATCAGGTGCTGGCTGTCGAGGGTCTTGACCTGGTGATGCAGGCCGAGACCGCCATGGCCTTCCGCCAAACCCGGCGCGCCGGAAATCACCACGACCGGCGATTTCTCGGCATAAGCCTGCGCCACGGCGTTAACCATGTTGAGGCCGCCGGCGCCATAAGTGATGGCGGCAACCCCGAGCGTGGAATGGTAGCGGGCGGCGGCATCGGCGGCAAAGCCGACGGCCGGCTCGTGCGACAGCGTATGCAGCGGCAGGATGCGGCTCTGCTCGATCTCGCGGAAGAACGGCAGCGCGAAATCGCCGGGAATGCCGAAAATCTCATGCGCGCCGTAGGCCTTGAGCGCCTGGAGAAGAGCGTGGGCGAGCTTCATGCGGTTACCCTTGTGCAGCCTCGATCCGGAACAATTGCGGAAAGACTTCATCGGCCGCAAGCGACGATTTCAGGCCGGCGCCGCCGGCGATGACGCCGAGCAGGCGTTTGATCTCGCCGAGGGTAACGCCCTGCCATTTCTGCCGCGAATAGGCCTTCGCCGCCGCCGTGCGCGGGCCGTGCTCGGCAAACAGGTGGCGGGGCGAGAAACGCAGCAGCGAAAGCCAGGACGGCAGATAGCCGTCGTCGAAAGCGATTCCCTCGATCTCATCGACGACTTTTTGCGAAGCCATCGGGCCGACGAGGCTGGCATAGTAGCGCTGCAGCGGCTCGCGATCGCGCGGCACGTGCTCGTCAGCGAGGATCGCTGAAAAGCGTCGCCGCAAACCGTCCAGCGTCTTTTCGATCGGCGCGAAGGCCTGCATGATCTCGGTGTCGTGGTGGGCGTCGGGATGCGGCGCGTACATCACATGCGGCTTGCCGAGCAGTTCGGCCTCGATGCCGGTGGTGCAGCCGTGATGGACCATGCCGGCCGACGCCAGAATCCACGGCGTGGCGATGCCGCCGTCATGGACCTCGGCGCCTTCGATCTTTGCCGCGACCGCGCGCCAGTAGTCGCGGTCCTCGCTCGGATGCGGCCGGATGATCAGTTTTCGATCCGGGAACCAGGCGCGCAGTTGCGGAAGCATCTCTTCGTAAGCGACGAGGTTGCGGTAGATCTCCTCCTCGGTCTTTTTTCGAAATGCGGCGGTCTCCGGGTTGATGCGGTTCCAGCGGTCGAACTGGCGGTCGACAAATTCGCCGCGCCGGGTATGGATCACTGTGCCGAAATTCGAGCAGAACAGCAGATAGTCGCCGTGCTGGCGGCGCAGCGATTCGACCTCGCCGGAGAAGAGCGCGCCGAATTCGGGCCGCCAGAGATCGGTGCGCGGCATGCCGGTGGTGACGAATTTGCCGGCTTGGGTGGGATAGATGCGTTCGGCGTGGCCGCGGATAAAATCCGACAGGCAGAACCAGCGCTCTGCCCGCTCGAGGCTGTCGTCGGACAGGCGCAGCGACAGGAACAGATCGGGCCTGGCGAAGAAGCCGGTGCTCTCCTCGTCGATCGCGGTCAGGCGATAGCCGAGACGGCGATAGCGGCGGACCTTGCGATCGTTCCTGCTGCCGAGGCTCTTGTCGAACAGCACGCCGCGCGGCAGGAAGCGGGCGAGACGGCGGATGACACGGTCGTGGCCAATCAGGACGGAATAGCCGCGCTCGGCGGCGATTGCGGCGACCAGAAGCCGGCCGAGCAATTCGCGGACCTGGACTTCGACCGGAATGATGATCCAGCGCTTGCCCGCCTTGCGGTTCATTTGCGCGCTTTCATGATCATTGCCGCCAGCGCCTCGGCGAGGGCAAAATCGTCCTCGGTGTCGATATCGACATAGCGCGTGCGGTCGACCGGGAACGCAAGGCAATTTTCGCCGACGATCCGACGCGAGGCGACCAGCGCGGCCGTGCGCATCCAGTAGAAGGCGCCGGCGTCGTGGACCAGATGCGGGACATCCTGGCTGCGCGCGAGCGCATATTCCGGCCATTGGAATGCGATGCGTCCGTTCCCCTCAAGGCGCAACGCGCGCGCCGGCGGATAGTCGAATTCGACCACGGGCAGCAATGAATCTGCTTCGCTGGCGGCGAGCATTTCGCGGGCATTGCGCAAATCGGCGGGGTCGGCCATCGCGGCTGTCGGATAGAGGCAGCAGGTGAACTCGAACTCGCTAGCGTTCAATCGCTCAATGGCATCGACGACGACTTCGGCGGTGCCGGCTGTGTCGTTGGAAAGCTCCGGCGCCCGAACGAAAGGCGTTTCGGCGCCGTGTTCGCGGGCGACCGCCGCGATTTCGGTATCGTCGGTCGAAACCACGATCCGGGCAAAACAGCCGCTATCCTCCGCGGCGCTGATCGCGTGGGCGATCATCGGCAGGCCGGCGAAGGGCCGGATGTTCTTGCGCGGAATGCGCTTGGAGCCACCGCGTGCCGGGATGACGCAAAGGTCTATTTGCGATGTCACGCCAGATGCTCCGCCGCGAGCGGCGTTCCGGCCTCGATGTCGGCGGCGGCGCGCCGGGTCAGCACTTCGTCGAAGCGCTCCGGCGTGAGGCCTTTGCCGGGGCGGATGCGGCGCAGATTGGCGCGCGTAAACGGCTCGCCCTTCTTCACGTCGGCAACGACATAGATCGAGCGGCGGAAGATGGTGTTGGCTTCCTCGAAGGCGGTGCGCTTGACGCCACCCGAACCGAGCGCGGCGAAGGCGTCCCTGGAGTCGCGCACCAATGCGGCAAGATCGGGCGGCTCCATCGAGAATTCGGCATCCGGCCCGCCATCGGCGCGGGCAAGCGTGAAATGCTTTTCGATCAGCACTGCGCCGAGGCCGACGGAGACAATCGCGGCGGTATTGCCGAGCGTGTGGTCGGACAAGCCTACGAGGCAGTCGAACTCCTTGGCCAGATCGGGGATTTCGGCCAGGTTGGCTTCGCCGATCGGCGTCGGATAACCGGAAATGCAGTGCAGCAGCACGATCTGCCCGGAGCCGTGCTTGCGCGCGGTTGCGAGCGCCCGGGCGATTTCGTCCCGCGTGCCCATGCCGGTCGAAATCACCATCGGCTTGCCGGTTTGCGCAATGCGCGCGACCAATGGCGAATCTGTCATCTCGAAAGAGGCGACCTTGTAGAACGGGGCGTTCAGGCTTTCGAGCAGATCGACGGCTGTCTCGTCGAACGGCGTGGAGATGCAGGTGATACCGCAGGCCTTGGCGTGGGCGAACAATTCGCCGTGCCACTCATAAGGCGTATGCGCCCATTCATATAGATCATGGAGCGTATAGCCGTCCCACAAGCCGCCCTTGATTTTGAACTCCGGGCGGTCGCTGCGGATGGTCATGGTGTCGGCGGTATAGGTCTGCAGCTTGACGGCGTCGGCGCCGTTCTCGGCGGCGGCGGTGATGATCGCCTTGGCGCGGTCGAGCGAGCCGTTGTGGTTGCCGGAGATCTCCGCAATCACGTAGGGCGGCCGGCCGGAACCGACGGGCTTGCCGTCGAGCAGAACTGTCGGGTTCATGAATTCGATCCGCCAATTGGCCGGCGGCGGCAGACATACATCCGGTTTTGCCCGAACGATCCGAGCGAACCGGGAAACGCCGCGGAAATCCTGGCATTCAGTTCGGCCGCCCTGGCGACCAGCGGGTTGGCATAGTCGATCTCGCCGCCATTCACCGCCGGCAGCAGCACGTAGAGGATGAGATCGTGCAGCGAGCCGAAATCCTCGACGTCGACAAGCTCCAGTCCCAAGCCGGGCAAGGCGGCGCGAATAGCGTCCTCGTCGAAGAACAGGTTGAATTCGGCGGCCTTGCGCCGCTCCAGCCCGAGCATTTCGCGCAGATCGTTCTGGCGCGCATGGGTCTCGGCGCTGTTTTCGATCATCACGAGATGGCCGCCCGGCCGGACAAGGCGGGACATCGCGCCGATCGCCCGGACCTGCAAGTCGGTGGTGTTCAGATTGATGATGCAGCGGTCGGTGAAGATCAGGTCGTAGTCCGCGCCGACGCCGGCCGCCGCCTTCGCCGGTGCGAGCGCATCCCCCACGGAAAATGTGACGCGATCGGCAAGACCGCGCTGGTCGGCATTCTTGCCGGCGGCCGCGACCATGCCCTCGACGATATCGATCCCGTGAAAGCGCAGGCCAGAAAACCTGGCGGCAAGGCTGACACAGTTGATGCCGTTGCCGCAGCCAACCTCCAGAACCGAACCCCCTGGATCGTCTCCGAGCAATTGGGTGAAGCGGCGGGCGAGCGCGTCGATCTCCAGCCGCTTGGCCGCTTCGCCCCTGGTCGTCGCGCGCAATTCGGTGCCGTAGGAGCGCGACCAATCGGCCCAGTGCGCCCTGATCTCCTCGAGCTTCATGAGTTTGTTTTCCACGCGTGATCGGCTATGCAACGGCCTGCGCCGGCCAAATGTTTCCCATAGTCGCGGACCAAAACCATTGCAACCTTCCAGCCTCCATACAGGGAGTGCAGAACCGCGCCGCAGGGCGGCGTTCTTCGATCTCGACGGCACCATCGCCGACAGCATCGGGCTGATGCGGCAGGTCTATCGCCGGTTCGTCACCTCGCTTGGCGGCAGCCCGAGCGACGAGGAATTCGACCGCATGAACGGCGTGCCGCTCGGTCGCGTCCTCGACCTGCTGGTCGAGGCGCACGGGATCGATGCGCCGGCCGAAAACCTGCTCGCCCGCTATCACGGGGTCATCGATGAGGCCTATCTGCAAGTGATGCCGTTCGCAGAAGCGAAGCCGGTGCTGGAAGAGTTGCACCGGCGCGGCTGGTATCTGGCGCTGGTCACCTCCAATGGGCGGGAGCGGAGCAGTGCCTGGCTGGGGCGCCACGGTTTATCTGCGTGGTTCGACACGCTGGTTTGCGCCGAAGATGTAACCCACGGCAAACCGCATCCGGAACCATTCCTGACGGCCTTGCGCCGGTCGGGGCTCGCCGCCGGGCAGGCCTTCGCCATCGACGATGCGCCGCTCGGCATCGAATCGGCGATCGCCGCCGGCATCCGCCCGATTGTGGTTGGCGAAGCCGCGGCGAACGGACCATGGGGCAATGGCGTATTGCGTGCCGGCGACTTGTCTCAGGTTCTCGAAGCGCTGGTGCGCGATGAAGTTTGAACGCTTCGTGCAGGTGCCTGCTTTCGAGGTGGACGGCGAGTATGCGCCGCCGGCCGCCGCGCTGGAGCGGCGTGTCCAGGAAATCTGGGATCTCGAAAAACAGCAGCGCGGCGACGCCCTGTTCGACGGCGTCATGTTGAGCGTCGTCGAATTCACGTCCGCGCGCTGGCGAATGCAGCGGACGCGCTACCGGTATTTCCTGGCGCAATTGCGCGAGCCGGCGCTCAAGAACGAGCTTTGCGTTCTGCCGCTGGCGGTGACCGGAATGGTCACGATTGCCGAAGGCAAGCTGATGGGGCGGCGCAGCCGCGATGTGGTCATCGAGCCGGGCGTGTTCGAGTTCGCTCCCGCAGGCGGGCTGGATGAGGACGACGTCGCTGGCGTTGGCGTCGACCCGTCGCGTGGGTTCGTGCGCGAATGGCGCGAGGAACTCGGCTTCGAATGGCCGGGAGGCAGTGGACTGGAAGTGGTCGGATGGTGTCGCGATCCGGTCGCAGGACCGATCGACCTGATCGTCTCCAGCCATCTTGAGATGCGCCTTGAGGCCGTGCAACGCGGACACCACGCCAGCGGTTCGCGCGAATACGAGGAACTGGTCGCGGTTCCCGCGGGCGGACCTCTGCCGGAAGGCGCCGGCGAAATATCGATGGCGCTGTTTGCCGCCGGCCTTGTTTGAGCCGGCAAGCTCGGCCACAAGGTTCAACCGATGAACAGCCGCAAATCCAGTCCGGTCCGGCCCTTCCTGCCCTACGGCAAGCAATCGATCGACGACAGCGATATCGCGGCGGTCGCCGAGACATTGCGCGGCGATTTCCTGACGACCGGGCCGAAGGTCGGCGAATTCGAACAGGCTTTCGCGCACCAGGTCGGCGCGGCCGAGGCGGTCGCCTGCGCCAACGGCACCGCGGCGCTGCATCTGGCGGCGATGGCGCTCGGTCTCGGGCCGGGCGACACCGTGCTGGCGCCGTCCATGAGCTTCATGGCTTCGGCCAACGGGCCGCATTATACCGGCGCGCGTATCGAATTCATGGATTGCGACCCCAACGCCGGGCTGGTGACGGTTGACGATTTGCGCGAGGCGCTACAGCGCGCCGGCGGCAAGGCCAAGGCCGCGGTGATCGTGCATCTCAATGGCGAAACCTGCGACATGACCGCGCTGCGCGCCGAGACGCAGGCGCGCGGCATGTTCCTGATCGAGGACGCCTGCCACGCCCTGGCGACCCGCTATGGCCATTCCGGTGAACCGGTGGGCAATGCAATGGCGCAGGTCGGCGCCTGCGCACATTCCGACATGGCGTGCTTCTCGCTGCATCCGGTGAAGACGCTGACGACCGGCGAGGGCGGCGTCGTGACGACAAACGATCCGAAGGTGGCGGCGCGGCTACGGCGCTTGCGCGCCCACGGCATCGAACGCGACGCGGGGCAATTCGAGAATCGGGAGATGGCGTTCGCGCCGGACGGTTCGGCCAATCCGTGGTACCACGAACTCGGCCAACTCGGCTTCAATTACCGACTGACCGACATCGCCTGCGCGCTGGGGCTCAGCCAGTTGCGCCGCCTCGAAGAATTCGCCGCGCGCCGGCGCGAACTGAAGGCGATTTACGACCGTCTGTTCGACGGTTTCCAGCCGAAAGTCCGGGCAGTGGCGACGCGGCAGGATTGCGATCCCTGCCGGCATCTCTATCCGGTGCTGATCGATTTCGAGGGGCTGGGGACCGACCGGGCAACAGTAATGCGGGCGCTGCATGGCGAAGGCATCGGCACGCAAGTGCACTACATCCCGGTGCACCGCCAGCCCTATTACCGAAGACTTTCGCCCGATCTCGAACTGCCCGGCGCCGACGCATATTACCGCCGGGCGCTCAGCCTGCCGTTCTACGTCGGGATGAGCGATGACGATCCGAAGCGTGTGGTCGAGGCCCTGCGCCGGGTATTACCCGGCGCTTGAGCCCGGATACGATTGAAATCAGACGAATTTGACCGCGAGGATTTCGTAGGTCTTGGCGCCGCCGGGGGCAGAGACGTCGACGCTGTCACCCTTACCCTTGCCGATCATGGCGCGGGCGATCGGCGAGGTGATCGAGATCTTGCCCGATTTCACGTCGGCTTCCTGCTCGCCGACGATCTGGTAGGTCCGCTTCTCCTCGGTGTCCTCGTCCATGAGCTTGACGGTGGCGCCGAACTTCACGGTCTTGCCCGTGAGCCTGGAAATGTCGATCACCTCGGCGCGCGACAGCAGGTCCTCGAGTTCGGCAATGCGGCCTTCGTTGTGGCCCTGCTGTTCCTTGGCCGCGTGGTATTCGGCGTTTTCGGACAAATCGCCATGGCCGCGCGCCTCGGCGATCGCGCGGATGATCGCCGGGCGTTCCTCGGCCTGGCGGCGGCGCAATTCGGCCTCCAGCATGGCGTGGCCGTGTTCGGTCATCGGTACTTTTTCCATCGTCAAACCCATTCTCTTCCAGCGCGGCAGCCTGCCGCGCCGGGTCGTTGTTGCCGGAAAGGGCAAAAGAAAACGGCCCGCCGGAGTCCTCCCCGGGGCCGCCAATGCGTACGCATCGACGCAGAATATAGCAGGATTTTCGGCGATTTCACGTGTTTTTTGCAGGATTTGGCCGAATGAGCCCGCGCAGGGCCTGATCGACCAGGCGCTCGATAAAACCCGGCGGCACCGGTGCGTCCGGATCGGCCATCAGAACCAGTTTGAGGACTGGCGCCGTCAGCATCTCGTAGAGCAACTGGATGTCGGAATCTTGCGACAGCGTGCCGTTTGCAACCGCGGTGGACAGCCGATCGATCAGCATGTCGCGCCGCGGTTGCACGATCTCGGCCAGATAGCGGTCCTTCAGGCCACGATTCCTGCGGCCTTCGGCGATCAGCGCGGCATGGACGATGCGCGTGCGCCGCACATCGGCGCCGAACATGCTGTCCAGCATGGAAATCAGATCCTGGCGCAGGGACGGCGTTTCGCCTTGTGGCAACGGAGCGGGACGCAATCGATCCATCGTGGCGAGGATGAAGGTCTCCCGGTCCGGCCAGCGGCGATAAAACGACGCCTTGGACGATTGCGCACGTCGGCAGATCGCGTCGACCGACAGGCCGTCGAAGCTTTGCGTCTCTTCCACCAGGCCTAGTGCCGCTTCGATCAGGCGGTTATCGAGCGCTTGCGAAGCGGGCCTTCCCAGCTGCCGCCGGCGTTTCAATACTGTCCAAGTCCGAGAATCGTCATGATCAGAATCGTTGCAGATATTCCGGTCCCCGTCACTACCATCTGGCGCAGTTGCGCCATACGCAGGTTTTGCTGGGTCTCGGCGGCTTCAAGCATTCGCATCAGGGTTGCGCGGTGGCGGTGGCCAAGAATCGTCACCAGGACGACAACGGCCAGCGCCGCGAGCACCAGCAGGCCATAGGGCTCGAAAAGATCGCGCCACGACGTGATTCCGCCACCCAGAAATGGCCGGCCGATGCCCGTCGCCAGCAGCAGGAAGCCGGAGCCGCCCATCAGCGCGCCCGCATGGGGCCGGGCCTTCGCGAGCAGGTCGCGGGCCACGGCGGGCCCAAGTTTGAGCAGGGCCGGCTCGACGACGAAGGCAAAAAAAACAGTGCCGCCCGCCCAGGTGACGCCGGCCAGGATGTGGAGAAAGTGCACGATTTCGAGAAGCATGATTTCCTCATTACGAAACGATACCGTTTCGTTTCGTAACCGAGGAGGCGAAATCGGTCAAGGGGTGGCGACCCGGAGGCGAATGCGGCGTGGTCCGATCAGCCCCGGCAGTCCAGATCGGTGCGCGATCAAATTGGAAAAAGGCCGCTCAAACACCTATTGTTGAGGAAAGCCCGTTGCGCCGCCGGGGGCCGGCCTTCTTCAGCAACAGGGGCAGGCGAGGCCGATGCAGGAAAAGCATCTTTCCATTCTGCGCCGCCACATGGTCGAGCGAATCGAGATCCTGGTCGAACTCGCAGCAGGCGAACTCGGCAAGGACCGGCTCGGCGATCGCGTGCTGGAGGCGATGAAAAATGTTCCGCGCCATGCCTTCGTGCCGGACAACCTCATCCCGCTTGCCTACGAAAACACGCCGTTGCCGATCGGCTTCGACAAGACGATCTCGCAGCCCTTCATCGTCGCCACGATGACCGACCTGCTGGAGCCGAAGCCGACCGATACCGTGCTCGAGATCGGCACCGGCCTTGGCTACCAGACGAGCCTGCTCGCCGAACTGTGCCAGCAGGTGTGGACTGTTGAGGTCGTCGAGGAACTGGCCAACGAAGCGCAGGAAAGGCTGAAGGAACTTGGCTACCAGAATGTCGGCTTCCGCATCGGCAGCGGCGCCAAGGGCTGGGCCGAGCACGCGCCGTATGACTGCATCATCGTGACGGCGGCGGCCGAAACCGTGCCGAAGGAACTGGTCGACCAGTTGAAGCCAGGCGGGCGCATGGTGCTGCCCGTCGGCCCGCCCGACCACCAGCGCATGACGGTGGTGAAAAAGGACGCCAAGGGCAAGGTGACCGAGAGCCGGGGAATGCCGGTAAGGTTCAGTTTGCTCGAGGTGGTGTGAGCGACTTCAGAAACCCTGAAACAGCATGTCGAGAGCGGCGACGATTTTGTCGTGCTCCTCGTCCAGGTTGCCGACCTTGTTCTTCAATACGGATTTTGGAACCGCCGAAAGATATTGAGTGAGCATCACCCAGTCCTCGTCACCGACGCAAAATACCGGGTTCAGGCGTTCCGCCTGCTTGTGTTCGGATTTCGGAATCAACGGCACAACGACGCGGCTCGACAATTCGGAGAGCAAGTCCGCCTGGATATCGAGCAGCAGTGCGCCTTCGGCGGGATTGTCGTAAACGTCGTACCTAGCCAATGCGGAACAGCCGATGCTTTGCAAGCGGCAATCCGCGCGCCTCGACAAAGGCGTTGGCGGCGTCGATAGCGGCACGGTTTTCCTCTTTCCAGCGACGCTCGCGCTCGACCTTCAGGGCGTGCGAAATACCTTCCTCGGCCGCGCGCGAAAGGTTGACGCCAAGGGCGCGGGCATTGTCGACCAGCGCGGCATCGAGGCTCAGGTTCGTGGATTTGCGAGGCGACTGCGCAATATTCATGCGCGTAAACTATGCGCGCACGGGCTGCGCGTCAACCCAGCGCCGCCACCGGCGGTTCGGCGTTTTCCGCGAGCGGACAGATATAGCCGCCCGGGCCGGCGCGCTTCTTCAGATCGTGCCAGGCGCGGCCGCGGCGCCTCCTTCGAAGGCTGCTGACATTTTTCGGCAACAGGCAGTGATATTAGAGGCGAAACGCAACGCCGGTGTGGCCGCATACCGGGAGACGATTCTTGAGCAGCGCCAGCGATTTCGATTTTGAATTCGGTACCTGGGCTGTCCGACACCATCGCCTGAAAGAGCGCCTGACGGGCTGCGAAGAGTGGGAGGAGTTCGGCGGCACATGCGATACGCGGCCGATCCTGGGCGGAGCGGGCAATGTCGAGGACAATGTGATCGACATGCCAGGCGGCAGTTATCGCGCGGTGACGGTGCGCGCCTTCGACCCGGCAAGCCGCCAATGGGCGATATGGTGGCTGGACGGCCGCAATCCGCATTCGCTCGACGTGCCGGTGGTCGGCGATTTCACTGACGGCGTCGGCACCTTTCTTGCCAACGACATGCTCGACGGCAAGCCGATCAAGGTGCGTTTCATCTGGTCGCACATCACCACCAGCACCGCACGCTGGGAGCAGGCTTTTTCGCCGGATGGCGGGCGGAGCTGGGAAACGAACTGGGTGATGCAATTCACACGGCGAACTTGATCACGGCGCGGCTGCCGCCTCACCCCATCGCCGCGACCGGCGGCTCGGCGTCGGCGGCGAGCGGGCAGACATAGCCGTTCGGGCCGGTGCGCTGCTTCAGGTCTTGCCAGGCGCGCTCGCGCAGGCCGTCATCATGA
>Ga0214472_10000448_pt1 | contig 50818 bp, 43 predicted proteins | sample RVTome_6_FD_207662 | JGI IMG/M metagenome (GOLD analysis project Ga0214472, IMG submission 207662) | Soil microbial communities from uranium-contaminated site in the Upper Colorado River Basin, Wyoming, United States - RVT140D175 | ecosystem: Environmental > Terrestrial > Soil > Contaminated >...
GTCAAAGGAACTCCTTCGCGGACGCGATGCGCTCCGACAGGTCCTCGATGCGCTCGGTGTAGTCGCTCACGCGGCCAATGGTAGCCGGTCCGGCGCCCCGCTCAGGCGATGGCGCCGTGGCACTTCTTGTACTTCCTCCCGGACCCGCAGGGGCAGGGGGCGTTGCGCGGCACCTTCCCGCTCTTCGCCTGGGTCCCGCCGGCCTCGGCGTCCATCTCGCCGCGGCTGGTCTGGACGCGCTGGGGCCGGGGCCGAGAGGGCTCGTCCTGGCGGACCAGCTCGACCCGGTAGACGTACCGGACGAACTCCTCGCGGATGCCCTGCGTGAGCTCCTCGAACATCGCGTAGGCCTCGCGGCGGTACTCGGTGAGCGGATCGCGCTGGCCGTAGGCCCGGAGGTGGATGCCCTCCTGGAGGTAGTCCATCTCGTACAGGTGCTCGCGCCACTTGTTGTCGAGGATCGAGAGAAGGACCATCCGCTCCAGCTGCCGCATGACCTGGGGCCCGATGGCCTGCTCCTTCTCCTCGTAGACCCCCAGGGCGTCGGTCAGGACCGTCTCGGTGAGCTCCGCGGCGTTCGCGGCCCGTTCGAGGTCCTGCCTGGTAACGCGGACCGGGTACACCTCGCCGAGGCCGGTGAGCAGCGCGTCGAGGTCCCACTCCTCCGAGAACGTCTTCTCCCCGGTCCACCCGGCGACGGCGCCCTCCACGACCTCGGTGACGAACTCGAGCGCCTGCTCCTTCAGGTCCTCGCCCTTCAGGATCTTCTGGCGCTCGCCGTAGATCACCTGCCGCTGGGTGTTCATCACGTCGTCGTACTTCAGGATGTTCTTGCGGCGCTCGAAGTTCAGCTCCTCGATCTGCCGCTGCGCGCTCTCCACGGCCCGGGTCACCATCCTCGCGGTGATGGGCTCGTCCTCCGGCCACTTCAGCCGCTCCATGATGGAGGACACACGTTCGGAGGCGAACATCCGCATCAAGTCGTCCCCGAGCGACAGGTAGAACATCGACTCGCCGGGGTCGCCCTGGCGGCCGGACCGGCCCCGGAGCTGGTTGTCGATCCGGCGGGACTCGTGGCGCTCGGTACCGAGCACGTACAGGCCGCCCAGGGCCACGACCTCCTCGTGCTCGGCATCGGTCTGCTGCTTGAACTTCTGGAAGATCGGCGCGTAGTCGGCCTCGTAGCCGGAGCGCTCCTCCTCGTCCATCTCGAACAGGAGGTAGCGGTCGTTGTCCCATTCCCGGGCGGCCATCTCCTGGCGGGCCAGGTACTCGGGGTTCCCGCCCAGGAGGATGTCGACGCCGCGGCCGGCCATGTTGGTGGCCACGGTGACGGTTCCGGTCCGGCCGGCCTGGGCCACGATCATGGCCTCCTTCTCGTGTTGCTTCGCGTTCAAGACGTGGTGCGGGATGCCCCGGCGGTTCAGGTACCCGGACAGCCTCTCCGACTTCTCGATGGAGACCGTGCCGACCAGCACGGGCTGGCCGTTCCCGTTGCGCTCGGCGATGTCCTCCACGACGGCCTGCCACTTCGCGTCCTCGGTCTTGTAGATGAAGTCCTGCTGGTCGGCCCGGATCATGGGCTGGTTGGTGGGAATCTCGACGACGTCGAGCTTGTAGACCTGCTGGAACTCGGCGAGCTGGGTCTTGGCCGTGCCGGTCATGCCGGCGAGCTTCTCGTACATCTTGAAGTAGTTCTGGATGGTGATCGTGGCGAGGGTCTGGTTCTCCTCCTTGATCCGGACGTTCTCCTTGGCCTCGATGGCCTGATGGAGGCCCTCCGAGTACCGCCGCCCCTCCAGGACCCGGCCGGTGAACTCGTCCACGATCTTCACCTCGCCGTTCGTGACGATGTAGTCCACGTCGCGCTTGTACAGCTCCTTGGCCCGGAGCGCGTTCTGGAGGTGGTGGACGAGCGGCGTGTGGACGTGCTCGTACAGGTTCTCGATGCTCAGGGACTCCTCGACCTTTCCCACGCCCTCCTCGGTCACGGCGACGGTGCGCTTGGCCTCGTCGATCTCGTAGTCCGTGTCCCGCCTCAGCCTGGGCGCCAGCCGGGCGAACGTCTGGTACCACTTGGCCGAGTCGGCCACCATCCCGCTGATGATGAGGGGGGTCCGGGCCTCGTCGATCAGGATCGAGTCCACCTCGTCCACGATGCCGTAGTGGTGTCCCCGCTGGACCATGTCCTCCAGACGCATGGCCATGTTGTCGCGGAGGTAGTCGAACCCGAACTCGTTGTTCGTCCCGTACGTGAGGTCGGCGTGATACGCCGGCCGGCGCTCGGCCGGGGTCATCTGGGCCTGGATGAGCCCCACGGTGGCGCCGAGTGCGCGGTAGATGGGGCCCATCCACTCCGAGTCGCGCTTGGCCAGGTAGTCGTTGACGGTCACGATGTGAACGCCTCGCCCGGCAAGTGCGTTCAGGTACCCCGGCATGGTGGACACCAGGGTCTTGCCCTCACCGGTCTTCATCTCGGCGATCTTCCCCTCGTGGAGAGCGATCGCCCCCATGACCTGGACGTCGAAGTGGCGCTGGCCGATGGTCCTCCGGGCGGCCTCGCGGACGCAGGCGAAGGCCTCCGGGAGGATGTCGTCGAGGGTCTCGCCGCCTTGCAGGCGCCGGCGGAACTCCGCGGTCTTGGCCCGGAGCTGGTCGTCGGTGAGCTCCTCGGTCTCGGGCTCGAAGGTGTTGACGATGCCGACCAGCTGCTCCAGCCGCTTCAGCTTCCGGCCTTCGCCGATCTGGCCGATCTTCTCGATGACCAACGGGTTCCCTTCGTGCGGTTCGGGGGGCTCGACCAACGATTCTAGCGGAGGGGTCCGGCTACGACGGTCACCCTCGGCTCAGGTGGCGCGAGCGACGTCTCACCGGCCGGGCGCGGGCTCGCGCAGCGACACGGCCAGCAGCGAACCGGCGGGGCTAGGTGATCTCGAGGAGCTTCTCCCGGACGGCGTAGACGACGGCCTCCATCCGGGAGTGCAGGTGGAGCTTCTCCAGGATGTTTCGGATGTGGTTCTTCACGGTGTTCTCCGAGATGTACAGGTCCTTGGCGATGTCGCGGTTGTTCTTGCCCTTGGCCACCAGCTTCAGGACCTCCATCTCCCGGTCGGTCAGCCTGGGGGCCGGGATCTGTGGCCGGTCCGCCGAGACCTTGGTCATCGCCGCGAACTCGTTCAGCAGCTTGGACGCCATGGACGGCGAGATGCGCGACTGCCCTGCCCACACGGATCGGATGGCATCGGCCACCTCTTCGATGGGGATCTCCTTCAGCAGGTATCCGGAGGCTCCGGCCTTGATGGCGTCGTACAGGTCGGCCTCCTCGTCGGAGATGGTGAGCATGAGGATCTTCACGTGGGGCAGGAGTTCCTTGATCTGCGTGGTGGCCTCGATGCCCGAACGCTTGGGCATCCGGACGTCCATCAGGATCACGTCCGGCATGAGCTCCTGCGACTTCTCGACGGCCTCCGCGCCGTCCGAGGCCTCGCCCACCAGGTCCAGGTCGGGCTCCCCCTGAAGGACCATCTGGAGCCCCCGGCGGAACAGCGCGTGGTCGTCCACGACCATCACCCGGAGCGTTTCCGCCCCGGTGGCCTCGTCCTTCTGCTTCGGCGTCATGGGGACTCCGGAGATCTTGCCCGGGATGCCACGCTCACTCCTCCGACCCGACCGCTCCCGGGGCCGCTTTGGCCGATTTTAGACGACTGGCCCCCGTGATCTGCTTGGTTCGCCTCTTCGTGTTGTGGTCCCTGAGCTGTCGCTCGAGCTTCTCGGCCACCCGGTCGATGGCCGAATCCACGTCGCTTGACTCCGCGTGGGCCCGGAAGGTCTTCCGGGGGGTCTCCAGGGCCGCCTCCACCCGCTTGATCCCCCCGAGCCTCGGGTTTCGCTCCGTGATGACCTCGAGCTCCACCCGAACCACCCGCGGTTGCATCCGGGCCAGGCGGGACAGCTTGCGGTCGGCGGCGCTTCGGACGTTGTCGGTGATCCGGGTGCCCCGGCCCTTCAGCACCAGATCCAACCGACCGCTCTCCTCGCCCCGAACCCTCCGGGCCCGGATCACCTCGCCGCCGCGTGGTTGGGGCTCACGCCCGGCTGACCTGGTCTTTGACCCCACACTCGCCTGCCGAGGGGGTCGCCGTCCGCTCGACGGCTTAGCACCTTCTCCCGGCCGGGGCGAACCGGCAGGGGCAGGGCTTACATCTAAACCGCACCATGCTCAGCGACCAATGGTCGCCTTACGTGGGTCGTTTCGCCTGCGACTGGCATCGACTACCGGGAGGATGTCCCCCGGGCAACCACAGACCCAGGCGTGAGCCCGAGCCGAGTATAGCGAGCCGGTAGGGGCGCCGAGACGGCCCGGGCCGCCGTGAGGAGGGCGACCTCGGCCGCGCCCGCCGCGCGCAGGGCGCGCGCGCACGCGGCCGAGGTCGCCCCGGTCGTGAGGACGTCGTCCACGAGCAGCACGCGAGGCGGGGCTCGGCCCACCACGCGGAATACCCCGGCCATCGCTTCGCGCCGCTCGGAACCGCCCCTTTTGGCCTGCGGAGCCGTCGCGGCCGTTCGGACGAGCAAAGGCGTGACCGGAACGGACGTCGCCCGGCCCACCACGAGCGCCAGGGCCCGGGCCTGGTCGAACCCCCGCTCTGCCAGGCGGCGACGAGACAGTGGGACCCAGGTCACGGCGTCGGCGGGCCACGGTGACAATGTTGCCATGGCCTCCCCCAGCGCCTCGGCCACGGCCCGCCAGCCCGAGAACTTCAGCCGGTGCACCGCGCGCCGGGCGGGCCCCCGGAACAGGAAGGGTGCCCTGGCCACGTCGATCTCCGGCGGTGGACACTGCCGGCACGTCGGGACGTCGCGTGCCGACGGGAAGCCGCATCGAAGGCACCACGGCGGAGCGAGCGCGGTCAGGCCGGCGTGGCACGGCGGGCAGAACGGCCAGGCGCCGCTGCCGCAGCCTGCGCATCGCTTCGGGAAGACGACGTCGAGGAACCGCTCGAGCACGACGGGACCGTAGCGCCCGCCGCCGACGGTCCAGCCCTCGCTCTAGGGAAGCGGCACGTCCAGGCGGCCCTCCTCGCCCTTGCCTCGCCCCCGGACCTCGATCCGAAGCGTCCGGTGGGCCCGCAGCAACGGGTAGGCAAGCACCTTTCCTCGCCCGCTCGCCTCCTCGAAGCCCGCCTCGAGGACCTCGAGCCGCCTTCCGTCGGCGGACAACCGGAGCACGACCGGCTCGGGGGGGGTGACCTGGAAGTGGAACTTGATCGAGTCGCCGCCGCAGTCGATCTGCTCCACCTGCACGCGGGCCCCATCGCCCAGCTTCACCTCGCGGCCCACCGGGACCTGACCACGCCGGACCGTGGCCCTGGGCCACGCCACCGAGAAGCGCTTCCCCCCCGGGAACGTGCCGGGCCTGCCGTCCACGTCGAGGTCGCACTCCAGTTCGTACCAACCCGGGTCCAGGTCGGTCACACCCATCTCGAACGGCACGAAGACGTCCCGCCGGGGCGCCACGTCCAGCGTGGTTGACGCCATGGGGATCTCGTGGGCGTCCCGCCCTCCGACCGACACCACCCGGGCCTCGCGGAACACGACCTGATGGGGGTCGGGGTCCTCACCTCGGACGATGAAGGCCCCTTTCACGGTGGCAGGGAAGCGCTCGAACCGAGCCCGCACCGAGATGCGCTCGCTCACGGGGCTCCCCGCCATCCGGAACGCCTAGGTCCCCTGCTCCCACGAGCGAAGGTATTCCTCCTGCTCCGGCGTGAGCTCGTCGATCTCCACGCCCATGGCCCGAAGCTTCAGCCTGGCCACCTCCGCATCGATCTCGGCAGGAACCGGATGCACCCCGGCCCCGAGCAACCCGCGATTCTTCACCACCCACTCCACCGCGAGGGCCTGGTTGGCGAAGGACATGTCCATCACGGCGGCGGGATGCCCCTCCGCCGCGGCCAGGTTCACAAGCCGCCCCTCCGCCAGCAGGTGCAGCCGTCTGCCGTCGGCGAGTCGGTACTCGTCCACGAACTCGCGGATCCGGCGCTTGCCCTCGGCCAGCTCCTCCAGGGCGGTCTTGTCGATCTCCACGTCGAAGTGCCCCGCGTTGGCGAGGACGGCCCCGTCCTTCATGACCTCCAGGTGCTCCCGGCGGATCACGCCTCGGTCGCCGGTGACGGTCACGAACACGTCGCCGATCCGGGCCGCCTCCCGGAGCGGCAGGACGCCGTACCCCTCCATGGCCGCCTCGAGGGCCGGAAGCGGATCCACCTCCGTGACCACCACCTTCGCCCCCAGCCCGCGCGCGCGGGAGGCCACGCCCCGGCCGCACATCCCATACCCGCACACCACCACGGTCCGCCCGGCGATCAGCAGGTTCGTGGACCGCATGATGGCGTCCATGGTGGATTGCCCCGTGCCGAACCGATTGTCGAACAGGTGCTTCGTGTCCGCGTCGTTCACCGACACGATGGGGTACTTCAGCGCTCCGTCCTTCGCCATGGCCCGGAGCCGGATCACACCCGTCGTCGTCTCCTCGGTGCCCCCGATGACCTCGGCGATCTGGTCCTCTCGCTCCCGGTGCAGCAGGCTCACCAGGTCCGCGCCGTCGTCCATCGTGACGTGCGGCCGGCGGTCGAGCACCGCGTTGATGTGCCGGTAGTACGTGTCGTTGTCCTCGCCCTTGACGGCGAAGACGTCGATCCGGCTCTGGTCGCAGAGCGCCGCCGCCACGTCGTCCTGGGTGGACAGCGGGTTCGACGCGCACAGGGCGACCTCGGCCCCGCCGGCCTTCAGCGTCTCCACCAGGTTCGCCGTCTCGGTGGTCACGTGCAGACACGCGCCGATCCGGATCCCCTCCAGGGGCCGCTCCTTCTCGAACCGCTCCCGGATCAGCGCGAGGACGCCCATCTCGCCGGCCGCCCACTCGATCCGCTCGCGCCCCTTCCCGGCCAGGCCGAGATCCTTCACGTCGCAGTCCATCCCGCTCCTTTCGACAGCACGTCGTGGATCACGGTCCCGATGGCGCCGGCCATCTCGTCGGAGGCCCGCACGACGTCCTCGTGCCTCACCTCCACCCCGACCTTGTTCGTGACGAAGAACAGCCCCAACACGCGCATCCCAAGGGCCCTGGCCGGCACGGCCTCGGGGACCACGGACATGCCGACCACCGCGGCGCCGGACCGCCGGAGGAACTCGATCTCGGCCGGCGTCTCGTAGGCCGGCCCGGACATCGCCGCGTACACGCCGCGCGACACCGGGACGCCGGCCCGCTCCGCGGCCTCCACCGCGAGGTCGGCCAGCTCGGCGTCATACGCCCCCACCATGTCCACGAAGGGAGGCGAACCGTCCGGATGCCGCCACCCCCGAAGCGGGCTCGCCCCCATGAAGTTGATGTGGTCGGTGCCGACGACGAGGTGGCCGGTGTCGAGGCCCTGGGCGATCCCGCCGGTGGCCGCGGTGAGGATGGCCGTCCCCGCCCCGAGCAGCCGGGCCAGCCGGATGGGCAGCGCGCACACGGGCATCTCGTTCCCCTCGTAGAAGTGGATCCGCCCCCGGAACACCGCCACCTGCACCCCGGCCAGCTCGCCCAGGACCAGCCTTCCGGCGTGGCCGGGTACGGTGGGACGTGGGAACCCCGGAAGCTCGTCGAACGAGAAGCTCGCCTCCTCGCGGAGCTCGTCCACGGCCGCGCCCAGGCCCGACCCCAGCACGATGACCACGGCCGGTGAGGACGCGGTGCGGGACCGAACGGCTTCGGCCGTCCGGTCGGCCAGGGGGTCGCCCGGCCCGGGGAGCCCGCTCACCCCTCAGGCCTCCGCCAGCGCCCGCTTGAGGCGCGCGATGGCGTCGACCGGCGTGGGGTCGACCCCTCGGGCGATGCCGAGGTAGGCGGACGTGAAGTCCCCGGTCATGGCGAGGGAGAGGAACCGGGCGAGATCCGAGGACCCCCGCGCCCACACCTCCTCGACGTGCGCCCCGGATCCCCGGGCGATGTCGATCGACAAGGGGAACCGGGCGGCATCGCCGGCCGGTTCCCCCTCGTGCCGTAGGGCCACCAGGAGGAACCGCGAGCCGGTGCCGTCCGACCACCCCACCACCTCGTTGTGGTCGAGCTCGGGCAGGGCCGAGGCCCACGCCGGGACCTTGGCGTTCTCGTTGAACTGGGTCTTCCACCGGATGGCCGCCGCCGAGCCGATGCCCTCGGCTCCCCACACCACCGGGACCCGATCGCCGATGGCGCGGGCCAGGTGCTTGGCGGGGTTCACCGACGCGGGGACGGCCGGCGCGCACGTCGCCGCGAGAGACGAAAGCTCCTCGGCGGCCTCCTCCACGTCCTCGGCGAGCGGCGGGACGAGCCCGGCCGTCTCCAGCGCGCCGAGCGACCCCAGGGCGAGATATCCGAGGGCGGCCCGAGGCATCAGCCCTGCCGGCACGAGCACCCGGGCCAGGCCGAGCTCCTCGGCCCGGGCGAGGAGCCGTGCGCCCGAGGTCACCGCGATCGCGTGGCACCCTCGCTCGACGGCCTCCTCGAAGCACTCCATGACCTCGGCGGTGTCACCGGAATAGGAGGATGCCAGCACCAGCGTGTCTGGGCCGCAGAACGCCGGCAGCTCGGACGCGCGCACCACGACCACGGGCACCGCCAGACGGTGGGCGTACAGGGCTCGGATCACGTCGCCCGCCACCGCCGATCCCCCCATGCCGCACACGACGACCGCCGTCACTCCCTGGGCCGAAGGCGCCGGCGCGACTTCCCGCCCCAGCCGGTATCCCTCCCGGCAGTGCCCGGGGAGGGCGGCGATCGTCGCCAGCATCCCGCCGGGGTCCCCGGTCCGGACGGCCATCTCGTCGTCGAGGTCGATCACCGGCGCTTCTTCTTGGCGGCCCCGGGCTTCGTGGCCTCGTCGATCAGCATCACCGGGATGCCGTCGCGGACCGGATATCGGTAGCCGCACTTCAGACACACGATGACCCCCTCGTCGTGGCGATACTCGATGTCCCCGCGGTCGTTCGGGCACACCAGGATCTCGAGCAGCTCGGGATCGATCGTCACGCGTCGCCTCCTTCGCGCTGGATGAGGTCGAGCACCGCCCGGGTCTTCTCCTTCAGGAGCTCTTCCGTCCTGGCCTCGACGTTCAGGCGGAGGAGCGACTCGGTGTTCGACGGTCGCACGTTGAACCACCAGTCGCGGTCGAACTCCACCGTCAAGCCGTCGGTGCGATCCTGGCGTCCATCGGGGAAGGCGGCCGCGATCGTCTCGATGGCCTCCTGCTTGTCCTCCACCCGGGAGTTGATCTCACCGGACGCCCGGTACCGCCGGAACGGCTCGAGCAACTTCGACAGCGGGACCCCGGCGAGCGACAGCTGCTCCAGGACCACCACGGCCGCGATCAGGCCGGAGTCGGCCCGGTAGTTGTCGCGGAAGTAATAGTGGCCGGAGTGCTCGCCCCCGAACACGGCCCCGGTCTCCGCCATGACCTGCTTGATGAACGAGTGGCCGACCCGGGTCCTGACCGGCGTCCCGCCGTTCTCCCGGATCACCTCGGGTACCGCCCACGAGCAGATCAGGTTGTGGACGATGGTCGTACCCGGGTATCGCTTCAACATGGCCTGGGCCACCAGGGCCGTGACCTCCGAGCCGCTCACGCCCTCGGCCCGCTCGTCCACCAGGAACACCCGATCGGCGTCCCCATCGAAGGCGAGGCCGATGTCGGCCCGACGTTCCAGGACGGTTCGCCGAAGGTCGCGCTGGTTCTCGGGCTGGATGGGATCGGCCGGATGGTTGGGGAAGGTCCCGTCGAGCTCGGGGAACAGGTGGACCAGCGTGACGGGCAGGCGCCGCATCACCGGCGGGACGATCAGGCCGCCCATGCCGTTCGCGGTGTCCGCGACGACCTCCAGGGACGCGACGTTCGATGGATCGACGAACGTGAGGACGTGCTCGACGTAGGCCTCGAGCAGGTCGCGCCGTTCGACGGAGCCCCGTGAGGCTGCCGGCGGGCGCTCATCCCGCTCCGCCAGCGCCCGGATGTCGGCCAGGCCGGTGTCCTCCCCCACGGGCCGAGCCCCGGCCAGACAGAACTTCAGCCCGTTCCACTGCGGCGGATTGTGGCTGGCGGTGAGCATGACCCCGGGGACGTCGAGCGATCCGGACGCGAAGTACAGCAGGTCCGTGGACGCGAGTCCGAGGTCGAGAACGCCCGTCCCTTGGGCCGTGATCCCCTCATGGAGGGCGGCGGCGAGCTCCGGGGAGGACGCCCGGCAGTCGTAGCCGACGGCGATGCGGGCGGCGCCGGACCACTCGGCGAATGCGGATCCGATGTGGCGGGCGACGCCCTCGTCCAGGTCGGTGGGGACGACCCCTCGGACGTCGTAGGCCTTGAAGATGGAGCCGAGCTCGCGATGCGGTGACACTCACCGCATCCTACTCAAGATGGGCGCCGGCCTAGTCCTTGGAGAGCACGGAGCCGATGACCGACTGAAGCCGGATGGCCTGGCCGTCGCGGTACCACCACTTGGCTTCGCACAGATGGCAGGTGGTGAAGGCTAGATCGCTCCCGCTCACGGTCATCGTGATGGAGATGAGGTCGCCCTGCTGACAGACCGGGCAGGTACCTTCCAGCTTGCCGTCCATGACCGTAGTGTGGGCCGGCCTGGGCCGTTCGGCCATAGCACGGCGGCCTCATTCCCTAGGTCAATTCGGACCCTCCCGGCAGTGGGCCGATGCGGCATCCGTCCCTCCCCGTCGGTGGGATGGGGGTCCCGGTTCCGGGGGAGGCCGAACGCGGGCTCGCGCACGACGGGTTCCTACTGCGGGGCGGCCACGACGCTTCGCTCGTCGCGGACGTTCCAGCCGACCGGCGGCGTCAGCCGCTCGATGTGCTGCGTGCAGAGATCGACGAGGTTCGGATTGGGCTCGGGCACGAGGTCGCCAACGACCACGACGCGGCTTCCGTAGGACAGGCCCACCGTGGCCACGGCCTCGGCGTGGCACCGCATCTTCGCGCACACCCTCACGGGCGGAATGCTAAATGACATACGTGTGATTCACAAGGAGGCTGTCGGGCAAGGAGGGCGGGAGGAGGCGGTTACGGCTTGATCAGGACCGTGGTCCCCATCGGCACCAGGGGGTACAGCTCCTCCGAGTCGGAGATGAACATCCGGACGCAGCCGTGGGAGGCGTAGGTGCCGATCGACCCGGAGTTGTACGTCCCGTGGATCCGGATGCCCGGCGCGTCCAGGTACAGGGCCCGCGTCCCCAGGGGGTTGCCGTAGCCCGGCGGGATGTACAAGGGCAGACCGGCCCCCCACCCGTCCGGGGCGGGGTTGTACCAGCCCGGGTTCTCCACCTTGTTCACGACCTCCCAGGTGCCGAGCGGCGTGGAGTAGCCGGACGCGGCGGTGGCAACCGGATACTCCTTCACGACCTTGAATCCGTCGTACAGGTACAGCATGTTCTCGGAGAGGTCGAGCACGATGGTCTTCCCGAGCAGGTCGGCGGTCACCTCGGGCTCCACGATTCTCACCGGCACCTGCACCGCGTTCACCCGGTTCGACAAGGCGTTCAGGATCCGAGCCGCGGCGGCCGAGGTCTTGAGCTCCTCCCCCGTCCTGGACTTTTGGATGACGAGCTCTCCCTCGACCAGCTTGATCTCGGCGTTCACGGCGGGCTTCGCCACCTCCGCGTAGGCCTGCTGGACGAAGGCCTCGACCTTCGCCTGGTCGTAGGTGAAGCCGAGCTCGACCGGGGTCTCGACGGACCGATCGGTGACGTGGTGGTACACCCGCGACAACAGGGACAGGGAGTCGGCGGCGGCGAAGGCCCGATCCACTGCACCCTCGATGTCGGCTCGCGTGCCGAGGGCCGCCGGGGTGACGTTCCACGAGTACCCGGCCGCGCTCACCGAGAGGTCGCCGCCGAGCGACGTGTCCGCCCTGGCCGTCACGGCCCGGATGGCCTGATCGCGGGTCAGGCCGCCCACGTCCACGCCGTCGATGGTGACGCCGGGCAGGATATGCGAGGCGCTCGATCGGTCGTACCGGTACGCCGCGAACGCCGTCCCACCGCCCAGCACCACGAGCGCCAGGGCCGCGGCCAGCCCCATCCACCAGCCGCGCCCGCCCCAGCTCATCGAGTGCTTCCCGAATGCCATCTCGTTCCCGTTGCTCCTCTTATCGGCTCGGGGCGGCCGCTCCTTGGGTGCAAATCATACGCGTGGATGCCCCTTCGTTCACCTGGGTACCCATTCATCCGGGATGGGAACCCCCATCGATACCGCGTACGTGGCGAACCCTTCCAGTCCGAGGGAGTACGACGCCGCGGCGAGCACCAGGGTTCCCGAGGACGAAACCGCGAGGATGGCGGCGAACGGCTTGGCCGTGACGAACAGGTTCGGTCCCGCCACGGTCCGGCCAGGAGGGATGCTCATCGTCACCGGCTGCGGAAGCTCGCCCGTGCCCGAGGGCAGCACCGAGAGCGTAACGTCGACCGTCTCGTCGCCGGTGTTCGCGAGGACCAGGCCGGGGTGGAAGGGCCGGCCCGCCACGGCGGGGAGCACCACCCACGCGCCGGTCGACGCCGGGACGCCCGTCGTGGAGCCCCGGTCGGAGGATTCCCCCAGGGTTCGCCGGGCCACCACCACCCCGGGGGCGGACCGCACGTCGATGGTGGACGGGCCGTCGGTCGTGATGGGGTAGATCACGGCCGAGGCCGCGCGGGGGGCTCCCTGCTCGATGCTCGGCAGGCCCAGCAGGCCGTCGCGGGACAGGAGCGCGCCGTCGATGCCGGGCCGGCTCTCTCCGGTGTTCATCACCACCAGGGTCGTGGCACCCTGGTCGAACCCACCGGGGAGGATGGCGCGCTCGGGTGGCTCGCCGAGGACCCCCACGCTGCTCCGGATCCCCCCGAGGTCGGACAGGCCCAGGGACCCCGCAGCGACCCGCCCCACCTTCACGTCGATCTTCGCGGAGACGGCGCTTTCACCCAGGGCCATGGTGTTCAGCCGGAACGCCCGGCTCCGGTAGGGCTTGAGGAGCACGTTGGTCCAGGCCTCCGTGGTGATCGGGGTTTGCTTCTGCGTGTAGAGCGTGAGGGTGAACGAGGCGACCGTGGCGAACGGGTTAATCACGACGACGAACGCGTCCTGGCGCTCGGTGGTGGTGCCGTCGGGCACGAACCAAAGCCGGCCGGCCCGGGGAAGGCAGGGCTCGGCGGCGACGCCCTTCTCTCCCCCGCCAGCATGGGCCACCCACCCCGCGGCCACCCAACCGCCGAAGTACTCGATGAACGTCGAGCGGTCCCGGTCCCCGGCCGCCTGGGAGACGAGGAGCTCGGTGCCCGGTTCGACCGTGTACGACTGCGGGGCGGAGGGCCTGCGTTCGGAGAGTGCCGTCACCCGGATGTCCACCGGCGACGGACCGGGGTTGGCCACGGCCAGCGTCACCTCCCAGTCGGTCCCTCCCCCGTGGGGGCAGAACCACGCGCCCGACGGGGCCTGGCCGGGAGGACCGGAGGCCGCCGCCCTCGGCCCCACTTCTCGCTGGAGATAGACGCCGCCGGCCACCATCACGGCCAGGACGACCGCAGCTGAGATGATCTGGCCGCGAGACCTCATCGGGACCCCGGCCTCCTGGTGATCCACAGCACGGCCAGCCACAGCACGAGGAGCGCGATCATCTCGGTCGTGCGGATCCACTGGTCGGCGTAGGTCAGCCGCACCGGACCCTCGGCGGCTTCGAACCCGATGCCCCACCCGAAGGCAGGCTCCGCCCCGAGGGATCGGCCCCCGGTTTGGACCCGCCACCCCCCTTCGTCTTGCTCCGACACGAAGCCGAACCCGGCACCGGGCGACGTGCCGGCGAAGCCGCCCGGCGCCGCTTGGATCGGGGTCGCCTCGACTCGCGGGACGGAGGCGATGGCCCCCAGGTCATCGGTGGCCGCGGCCTCGGCGAACGCGCCGGAGGCCGTCACGAACGCCGGCGGCAACGCCTTCGCGTTTCGGTAGATGACGAGCCCACCCGCCGGGATCAGGTCCAGATCGAGCTGGGCTTCCAGTCGGTCCAAGGCCGCCTGGGGAAGGTCCATCCGGCTCGAGGGATCGCCGGTCACACCCGTCCCGCTCCCCTGGTCGGCCACGATGAACCGCACCCCGAGGGGAGCGAGCAAGGCGCCTCCGTGGCTCGTTCGGCCCGACAACAGCTCCCCGAGGACCCTGCGGAGGTACGCGTACCCGGCTCCGTCGTCGCCCCGGCCGGTATCGAGGGCGGAGACGCCATCCCGGTTCGTGATGGCGAAGCGGACCGACGAGGCGCCGGCGCCGACGACGTCCTCGGCGTCGCCGCCGGGCGCCGGGAACGGGCCACCGCCGATCCGCCCCAGCCACAGCACGCGGAACTCACCGGGGACCCCGGCGACCACCGGCCAGGCCGAGGGCAGGGCGTTCGGTCCGATGGCCCAGTCCCCGAACATTGCGCGGAAGGCCTGGCCCCCCAGACCGACGGCGAGCACGAGCGCCATGACCCCCGCCGCCACCTGCCGGTACCCGAAAGCCTGGCGCTCCATGCCCGAGCCGATCGCCGCGAGCCCGTACCCCACGACGAGCGCCTCCGAAAGCGCCGCCAGCACCAGGTAGGCCGGGGCGTTCGCGAGCGTGCCGGGCAGGTAGCCGGCCGCCGACGCCCACGCCAGGAACACCCCTGCGACCGCAGCCGCCACTCCTCGCCACGCCCGTGTCCGGTACTCCTTTCCCACCACGCTGAACGCCACCAGGGCCGCTGCGGGAAGGAACCACGCGACCGGTCCCGTCCCCACGCCCACCCCCGGAGCCCCACGGGCCAGGGCGGCGAAATCGGTCGTCCCCACCAGCGACGAGATCTCGGCGCGGGGTGAGGTCGCGATGTCGGGCACGATCGGAAACACAAGGACGGCCGCCGCGGCCGCGGAAGCGAGAGCGAGGAGGAGTCCTCTCCCCCGGCGCCGGCCCGCCACGACCTGTACCAGCACCAGCACGGCGAGGGCGGGGAGGATGCCGGGCAGGAACGCCACGCCGATCGCCGTGACGGCCCCAAGCCCGACCACGAACCGCCACGGGCTACCCGGCCCGTCCCGCCCGAACGCGGCGTCCAGCCGGTCAGCCGCGGGCGGGAGGATCGCCGCCGCGACCAGTATCTCGATCCTGCCTTCGGAGAACGCCCACAGGACCAGGGCGGAGAAGACGAACGCCGCCGAGGCGACCACGGCCGCCGCGCGCCGGCCCGTCTGACGAAGGACCGAGCGGTAGAGGAGCACCGCGGCCGCCGGTGGGAGCAGGACGAGCAGGAGCTTCTGAGCGAGCGCGGTGCTGGCGAAGGAGGCGCCGGAGAGGGCGCCCAGCGCGCCCAGAGCCGGGCTGGCCGCTCCCGTGCCTCCGAGCGCGGTCGTCCGGACCCCGGAGAGCAGTTCCCGGAAGAAGTCGGATGGGCCCGGGGGGAACGCTGCCAGGACGCCTCCCTGGAGCGGTTCCGGGCCCACAAGGGTCCGGTAAGCGAAGGCCGCCACACCGATACCGAGTACCCACGCGACCAGCACGGGGTGCTCGGAGGCGAGTGAGGCGACGCGGGCTCGCGCCGGGACGGCCTCGCGTTCCTCCTCCACCTGTTCCTCCAGGATCCGCTCGGCCTCCCGGAACCACCGCGGCATCCGCACGAACGCCGATTCCATGAACCGGCGAACCAGCCGGTCGCCCACCGAGCGAACCGACTGCGCCCGGACCCGGCGGGTAAGGGTGGAGGGAAGGTGGACCAGGTTCCAGGTCCACGAGGCGAGCAGGTCGTAGGCGTCCTCGAACCGCCGAGACAGCGCCAGGTACGCCAAGCGGGGGATCCCGATGACGAAATGAAGCGGCAGGAGCCAAAGGAGCGACACGAAGCTGTAGTTCTTGAGCATCGAGGCCAAGGCGGCCCGGTCCGCGAAGTACTGATAGCGGTGGCGCTGGGCCTCGGCTCGTTCGCCGCGGGCCCCCGCGGCCCGGTGCCGGGCCTGGGCCAGGGGGGTCATCAGGACCCGGAACCCGGCCAGGCGGGCCCGCCAGCAGAAGTCCAGGTCGTCGTGACGCCCGCCATAGCGCTCGTCGAGGATGCCGGTCCGCTGCCACGCCTCGCGGGAGACCAGCATGGCGCACGACGAGACGTACAGGACCTCCAGGATCCGGTCGTACTGGCCCTGGTCGATCTCGCCGTCCTGAAGGGGGGCGTGGGGGTGCCCGAACCGGTCGGTGGACCGGCCGACCTCACGCAGGATCCGTGGGTCGTCCCAATCCACCACCTTGGGCCCGACCACGCCGACCCGCTCCACCCGGATGCCCTGGGCGGCATCCACCATCCGCTCCACGGCGTCGGGGGCGAGGGCCGCGTCGTCGTGGAGCACGAGGACGTAGTCCGCCGCTTGGGCTACCGGGAGCTTCAGGGCCGCGCGGAGTGCGCCCGCCAGCCCCGGGTTGTCAGAGAGGGTGAGGACGCGTCCCGGGCCGAGCGCCTGCACCAGGACCTGGCGAGATCCGTCCGTCGATCCATTGTCGACCGCCACGATGCCGAGACGGGGGTGTGACTGGCCGCCCAGGGAGAGGAGGCACTCCCTCAGCCAGGGCAGGCCGTCCCTCACCACCAGCACCGCGAGGACGCTCGGGGTGCGGACGGCGCCCGGATCGGGGAGGCGATCGGCTGTCGTAGTGACCATCGGGTGCGCTTGCGCGGCGCGCAGAGTAGCACGTCAAGGTGCCCGGAACCGCGGAAGGGGGGCCGAGTCGCCCCCCTTCCGGGAGAAGTGCCAGCGATATCCGCCGGCTACATCTTTGCCGCGGTCTTTCTCTTCGCGGTCCGTCTCTTCGTGGTCCGCTTCTTGGCCGCGGGCTTGCGCGCCGCGGTCCGCTTCTTCGCGGTCCGTCTCTTCGTGGTCCGCTTCTTGGCGGTCCGCTTCCTGGCCGCGGGCTTGCGTGCCGCGGTCTTCCTCTTCGCGGTCTTCCTCTTCGCGGTCCGCTTCTTGGCCGCGGGCTTGCGCGCCGCGGTCTTTCTCTTCGCGGTCGACCTCTTCTTTGCGGGAGACATTGTCACCCCCTTTCCGTGGATCAGGACGCCATACGCTTGAGGCGTCGCCGTTCCCGCTCGCTCATGCCACCCCACACCCCATACCGTTCGTCTCGACGGAGGGCGTAGTTGAGGCACTCGATGCGAACGGGGCAGTCAACACAGATCCTCTTCGCCTCCCTCGATGAGCCTCCCTTCTCGGGGAAGAAGATCTCGGGATCGTGTTCTCGGCACCGCGCCCGTTCCTGCCACGGGATGTAGTGATGCACTCTTCTCTCCCCCTTGAATCACATGCGTGTGATTCTGGGGCATTCCCCCCCTCCTTGACAAGAGGGAATTTCCCATCTCGTGCACCTCCACATGCATCTCCCGCATGAATCGTCTACATGCGGGCACAAGGTTTCAAGACGTTTCGGCGAGAAATATGCTCGTCAAGGCCATTGACGAGTTCGGTAAAGGGGATTGACGGAATCGCCCGTTTCGGGGTCGATCAGGCGCGCGAGGGCGCGATGAGTGCTTCCGGCGGAGCGATGGGCGATGCTCCGAAACCATTGCGGTGCACGCGTTCGTACGTGGTGGTCCGCTCGGCGGGGGTGCGGCCGATGGCACTGATGGCATCGTGGAACTGTGACGGCTCCATGCGGATCCCCCACTCGGCGCCGGCCATCCGACTGATGGTCTCCTCCATCAACGTGCCCCCGAAGTCGTTCGCCCCACCCTGGAGGATGGCCTGACAGGCCTCCACCCCCATCTTGACCCACGAGACCTGGACGTTCCGGATGGCCCCGTCGAGCAAGATCCGGGCCACGGCGTGCATCCGACGGTTTTCCACAGGGGTTGGACCGGGACGAGCCTTGCCGGCGAGGTAGATGGGCGCGTTCTGGTGCACGAACGAAAGCGGAACGAACTCCGTGAACCCCCCGGTTTCCACTTGGATCCTCCGGATCCGTCGAATGTGGAAAACCCAATGCGGCGGCGCGTCCACGTGCCCGTACATGATCGTGGAGGACGACCGGAGGCCCAGCCCGTGGGCCGTCTTCACGATCTCCTCCCACGAGTCGGCCGGGAGCTTCCCCTTCGTGAGCGCCCAGCGCACGTCGTCATCCAGGATCTCGGCTGCGGTGCCGGGGATGGTCCCCAGGCCGTGCCGCTTGCATTCCTCCAGGAACTCCCGGAACGAGATGCCGAGCTTGGAGGCGCCGCTCAGGATCTCCATGGGGCTGAACGCGTGGATGTGGATCTCCGGGGCGGCCGCCCTCACGGCGTCGAGCAGGTCGAAGTAGAAGGCCCCGGGCAGGTCGGGGTGGATGCCGCCCTGCATGCATACTTCGGTGGCCCCCCACTCCCAGGCTTCCCGGGTCCGGGCCGCCACCTCCTCGAGCGTCAGCGTGTAGGACTCCGGATCCACCTCGCGTTGCGCGAAAGCGCAGAACCGGCACCCCACGTAGCAGACGTTGGTGAAGTTGATGTTCCGGTTGACGACGTAGGTGACCTCGTCGCCGACGGCCTCCCTGCGGAGGCCGTCGGCGACGCCACAAAGCGCCTCCAGGGCCGACCCGTCCGCCTGGAACAGGGCCAGGGCCTCGCCGTCGGTGATGGGCTTGTGCCGCTCGGCCTTGGCAAGGGCCGACCGGACGTCGGCGTCGATCCGCTCCGGAACGACCTGCCGCTTCGCCCACGCCCGGGTCACCGCGTTGTCAAGGAGGTCGAAGTCGCCGTACACGGCCTCCGCGTCGTCCCGAAGCCCCGCACCCGGACCCTTGGCGAAGGCCAGGTCGATGGTCCGGGGCTTCCACCGGACGTCGGGGTCCTGCCACGGGACCGGCCCCGGGATCCTCCCTTCGGCCGCCAGCCCGTCCTCCCCCATCAGCTCGGCCACCGGCCGTCGCATCTTCCCTGCGAGATACGGGTCGGGCCGGAGGGCGAACCCCGGATAGATCGTGAGTCGTTCCCGAAGGACCAGGCCGCGCCGGGCCGTTCGGGCCTCCAGGACCTCGAGCGCCGGCCAGGGCTTCTCCGGGTTCACGTGGTCGGGGGTGAGCGGCGAGACCCCGCCCCAGTCGTTGATCCCGGCGTCGAGGAGCCGGAGCTGCACGGCCGGGTGGGACAGGTTCGGCGGGGCCTGCACGCTCATCCGGGGGCCGAGCACGACTCGGGCCGTGGCCACGGCCGCCAGGAGCTCCTCGTCCTCGGGCTCCGGCGCGTCCTTCATAGCCGTCCCGGGCTTGGCCCGGAAGTTCTGGACGATGACCTCCTGGACGTGCCCGTACATCCGGTGCAGCTCCCGGATGGCGAACAGCGACTCGGCCCGCTCCCGGAGGGTCTCGCCGATCCCCACTAGGATCCCCGTCGTGAACGGGACGGCCAGGCGGCCCGCGTCCTCGATCGTGCGGAGCCGCACGGCCGGCACCTTGTCGGGCGAGCCGAAGTGGGCTCCGCCTTTCTCCGACAGCCGGGCGGACGAGGTCTCGAGCATCAAGCCCATCGAGGCGCTGACGTGCTTCAGCCGCGCCATCTCCTCCCAGCTCATCACGCCGGGGTTCAGGTGCGGGAGCAGGCCGGTCTCCTCGATGACCCTCACGGCGGCGGCGCGGACGTAGTCGAGCGTGGAGTGGTAGCCCCGCCCTGCCAGCCACTCCCGGGCCACGTCGTACCGGTCCTCCGGCCGGTCGCCCAGGGTGAACAGGGCCTCTTTGCATCCGAGCTTCCGGCCGGCCTCGGCGATGGCCACGACCTGTTCCGGCGTGAGGAACGGCGCGTCGAGCTTGGCGGGGGGCTTGGCGAACGTGCAGTAGTGGCAGTGATCGCGGCACAACATCGTGAGCGGGATGAAGACCTTGCGGGAGTAGGTGATGGTCGTGCCGTGGCCGAGCTCGCGGAGGCGCGAGGCCACGGCCATCAGTCGCTCCAGGTCCTCTCCCCTGGCGCCGATGAGCGCCTCGGCCTCGTCGATCGAGATCGCCTTGCCAGCCTCCGCCCGAGCCAGGGCGCGACGGACCTGGTGAGGATTCGCGTCCGCCATCGCGAGCGAGCCTACTACGCTATCCGCGATGCGAGTGACGGCGGTAGCCGGTGGGATCGGGGCGGGGAAGCTCCTCCGTGGGCTGGTCCGCGCCGTAGCGCCGGAGGACGTGACCGTCGTCGTGAACACCGGCGACGACATCGCGATGCATGGGCTCCACGTCTCCCCCGACCTCGACTCCGTCACCTACTGGCTGGGCGGGGTCATGGACCGGGACCGAGGATGGGGGCGCCGCGAGGAGACGTTCCGGGCCACCGAGGAGCTCCGCTCGTTCCACCCCGAGCAGGCGTGGTTCAACCTGGGCGACCTCGACCTCGCCACCCACCTCTTTCGGACGAACCTGCTGGCCGCCGGGGCGACCCTCTCGGAGGCCACGGCCCGGATCGGGGCCCGGTTCGGGGTGGCCTCCCGGATCCTGCCGATGACCGATGATGCGGTGACCACCCGGGTCACGATCGTTTCCGGCGGCGAGGAGCAGGACCTCCACTTCCAGGAGTATTGGGTGAAGCGGGGCGCCCGCGACGAGGTGAAGGCCATCCGGTACGAGGGCGGGGAGCTGGCGCGCCCGGCCCCGGGCGTGCTGGAGGCCCTCGCCGGCGCGGACGCCATCATCTTCTGCCCATCCAATCCGATCGCGTCGGTCGGGCCGATCCTCGCCGTGCCCGGCATCCGAGAGGCCGTCGCGGCCCGGCGGGACGCGGTGGTCGGCGTCTCCCCCATCGTGGGCGGCGCGCCACTCGCCGGGATGGCCGACAAGCTGATGCCGGCGGCGGGGTTCGCCGTGACGGCCCTTGGGGCCGCGGAGTGCTACCGGGGACTCCTCGGTGGCTGGGTGATCGACGAGGTGGACAGGGGACTCGCCCCCCGCATCGAGCGGGACCTCGGGGTCCGCGTCGCCGTGACCGACGCGATCATGGCCGGCGACGAGCGGGCCGAGGCCTTGGCCCGCGTGGCGTTGGACCTGGTGCGGTGAGCGTCGAGATCCTCCCCGTCGAGGGCCTTCCCGAGATCCGCCCCGGGGACGACCTCGCCGCGCTCCTCGCGCCCAAGCTGGAGGAGCTCGGCGCCGGGGACGGTGACGTCGTGGCCGTGACCCAGAAGGTCGTGTCGAAGGCCGAGGGCCGGGTGGTCCCGGACGAGGGCGAGGGACGCGCCGCGTGGGTGGAGCGCGAGGCCCGACGGCTCGTGGCCCGCCGCGGCGACCTGGTGATCGCGGAAACCCGGCACGGGTTCGTGTGCGCGAACGCCGGAGTGGACGCCTCGAACGTCGCGCCCGGCTTCCTCACGCTGCTCCCGGAGGACCCGGACGGCTCGGCCGAGCGGATCCGCAAGGGGCTGGAGGAGGCCCTCGGGGTCTCCATCGGCGTGGTGGTGACCGACACGTTCGGGCGGGCCTGGCGGCGGGGCGTGGTGAACGTGGCGATCGGGTGCTCCGGGCTGCCGGCCCTGGTCGACCTGCGGGGCGCGCCGGATCACGCCGGCCGGGCCCTGGAGGCCACGGTGGTCGCCCTGGCCGACGAGGTGGCCGCGGCGACCGGCCTGGTGATGGCCAAGGCCGCCCGGGTCCCCGCGGCGCTCGTCCGCGGCGTGACGGTCGACGCGCCGGAGGGAACGGCGCGCGACATCGTGCGCCCGGCGGAGGAAGACCTGTTCCGCGAGTCGCCGCTCCTTTCGATCTCGGCGCGGCGCACCATCCGGGCCTTCGGTCCCGGCACCGTCCCCCGCGAGGCCGTCGAGGAGGCCGTGCGCGCGGCCTGCACCGCACCGGCGCCCCACCACACGCGCCCGTGGATGTTCACGGTCCTCGAGAGCGATCCGGCCAGGCGCGCGTTGCTCGCCGCACTGGCGGCGGCATGGCGGGAGGACCTCCGCCGAGACGGGACCTCGGACGAGGTGATCGCCCGGCGAATCGCGCGGAGCGATGCCGTGCTCGGGGCCGCGCCCGTGCTGATCGTGCCGTGGATCCGGTTCCGCGGCGCCCACCCCTACCCCGACGACGAGCGGGCCCACGCCGAGCAGGAGATGTTCCTCCTGTCGGGAGGCGCCTCCATCCAGAACCTGCTGCTGGCCCTGCATGCCCTGGGGCTGGCCTCGTGCTGGATCTCCTCCACCCTGTTCTGCCAGGAGGAGACCCGGGCGGTCCTCGAGATGGGCGACGAGTGGTTCGCGCTGGGGACCGTGGCCGCCGGGCCGATGCCTCCCGGGCCGAGTCCCGAACGACCGCCGATCGACCTGGGCGAGCACCTACGGCTCGCGTGACTGCGCGTGGGCCCGGGCGCTCGGCGCCCGGGCCCACGGAGGCGTTCGTCGCGGCCGCGGGTCAGTCCAGGGGCACGAGCCCTTCGATGAAGTACCACACGAACACGGCGGAGACGAGATACATCAGCCAGTGGACGTCTTTCCACCGGCCTCGGAGGATCTGGATCACGGTGTACGAGACGAACCCGGCGCCGACCCCGTTCGTGATGCTGAAAGTGAACGGCATCACGATCATCGTCAGGAGGACCGGGATGCCGACCCCCGGATCCCTCCAGTCGATCTCGCGAACCACGGTCATCATGAAGTAGCCCACGATGACCAGGACGGGAGCAGTGGCCTCCGGCGGAACAACCCCGGGCAGCGGCGCGAAGAACATCGCCAGCAGGAACAGCACCCCCACGACGACCGCGGTAAGGCCGGTCCGGCCGCCCTCCGACACGCCCGCTGCGCTTTCGATGTACGTGGTGTTCGAGGAGGACGAGGTGAAGCCCCCGAACGCCGCACCGAGCGAGTCAACGAACAGCACCCGCTGGATGCCGGGGAGCTTCCCGTCGCTCGTCAGCAGCCCGGCCTCGCCGCCCACCCCGATGACCGTCCCCATCGTGTCGAAGAAGTCGGACAGCATCACCGAGATGATCAGGGCGAACGCCGTGGCCACCGCGATCGTCTCGCCGTTGAACAGGTTGAGCGAGAAGTCGCCGACCAGGCTGAAATCCGGGGTGTCGACGACCTTGTCCGGCCACGTGGCCACGCCCGGCGGCCACAGCGCGGCGTCGGCGATCGCGTTGATGATGCTCGCCACCACCGTCGTCGCGATGATGCCGATCAGCAGCGCGCCCTTCATCCGGACCGACACGAGGGTGGCGGTGATGGCGAACCCGATCACGAAGGTCAGGATGTTCAGCGTGGTGAGGTCGGGCCTGAGCGTGACGATGGTCCCGGCTTCGGGGTGGACCACGATGCCGGCGTTCACCAAGCCGATGAACGCGATGAACAACCCGATGCCGATCCCGATGGCCCGTTTCAGCGCCATGGGGATTGCGTTCAGCACGGCCTCACGGAACCCCGTGAGCACCAGGGCGGCGATCACCAGGCCCTCGATCACGATCACGCCCATGGCCTGGGGCCACGACAGCCCGGCCGCGGCCACCAGGGTGAAAGCCACGAACGCGTTCAAGCCGAGGCCGGCGGCCATGGCGAACGGGTAGTTGGTAAGCAGACCCATCGCCAGCGTCAGGACGCCGGCCGCGAAGGCCGTCACGGTTACCAACTGGTCGAAGGGAAGCGACCGCCCGCTCGAGTCCGTCACCGAGCTGAGGATCCCGGGGTTCACCACCAGGATGTAGGCCATGGTCAGCCAGGTGGCCAACCCCGCGATGACCTCGGTGCGTACGCTCGATCCGCGCTCGGAGACCTTGAAGTAGGCGTCGAGTCCCGACCGCGGGGCCAGCGTCGTTGCCATGCGCGCCCCCCTTCGCACGAGGCCCCGGCAGTACCCGGGGCAACAACAACGGGGAAGGCCCCGGCAGCATAGGGACCTCCGGTACCCGGGCGCAAGCGGCCATCTTGCCTCCGGGCTTCGAACAGCGTCGCTCCCTATATCCTGGGATGCTCCGAGGGAGGAGGGACGTGGCCAAGGAGACCGGGCGGACCGAGGGCTCGACGGGCGAGCGCCCGACGAAAGCCCAGCGGAAGGAGGAGGCCAGGCGTCACCGCATGGAGATCGAGCGGCACATGGCCCGGTCCCGCCGCAGCCGGTGGATCGCGCTCGGGGTGGCGGTGGCCCTGGCCGCCGGCGCCACGGTCTTCCTCGTCACCCGGCCCCGGCCGGAGACGCAGGACCCGGCCGAGCTCCTCGCGGCGGCTCCCCAGGCCGCCCAGGCCGCGGGCTGCGATGAGGTCCAAAACGTCGGCCCGTACCAGCCCCCCGACGTGGACGCGGCCCACATCGGAGCCGAAGGGGGACCGGCCACCATGCCGCCCCTTTCGACGTATCCCTCCGTGCCGCCGGCCTCGGGCCCGCACGCGGGCCAGACGCTTCCCGCCGGCGTGTACTCCAGCCCGCCCCCCATCGACCAGCTGATCCATTCGTTGGAGCACGGCGCCGCCATCGTGTGGTACGCCCGCGAGGCCCCCGACGCGGAGGTGACCCGGATCGAGGACTTCTACGGGAGCTCCGAGGCCGGGTCCCGCGTCATCGTTGCCCCGTACGACTATCCCGACCAGGGGCCGGTCGGCAGCCTTCCGGCCGGCACTGAGATGGCCTTGGTGGCCTGGCACCACGTCGAGTCCTGCTCGCGGGCGAACCTGGCGGCGGCGTTCGGGTTCACCGCCCGGTACGGGGCCCCGCCCTTCGACGGGGAGGAGTACCTGGGCGACGCGCCCGAAGCCGGAGCTCCCTTCTGATGGCGAAGAAGAAGCGGAAGCAGCGGCACCATCCGCAGGCCGGCCCGGACCGGGCCCCAGCCGCGGCCACCGAGACCGCGGAGCGGCCCCGGTCGGCCAAGGCCGAGCGGAAGGACCAGGCCCGACGGGCCCGAGAGACCGAGCTCCGCAGGGCCCGGCGGGCCAGGACCACCCGGCGCGCCGCGTGGGCCGGGGCGCTCGGCGTGGGGACCTTCGTGGCCCTGTACCTGGTGCTCCGGGTGGGCGCTCCCAAGCCGATCCCGGACGCTGCTCTGGCCGCGGCCGAGGCTGCCGGGTGCGGCGAGGTCCAGACCCCCGCCGCCTCCGCCCCGGGCAGCCAGCACCTGGCCAGGGGCGAGGCCCACACGTACCCCGAGCACCCGGCGACTTCCGGGTTCCACGATCCGTCGCCGCTCCCCCCGGAGCCGAAGGTGTACACGGACCCGGTCCAGGAGACCCGAGCCGTGCACAACCTCGAGCACGCGTATGTGCTCATCTACTACCGGGCCGACGGGCCCGATGCGCTTGCCGAGGACGTGGTGGAGCGCCTGGCGTCGCTCGCCGAGCCGGAGGACAAGGTCCTGATGGCGCCGCATCCCCAGCTCGACGAGGGCACCTCGCTCGCCCTGGCAGCCTGGAACAAGCTGTGGGAATGCCCCGCCGCGGTCACGGCCGACCAAGCGCGAACCATCGCGTCGGGGTTCATCGAAGCCTATCGGGGCACCAGCAACGCCCCCGAGCCGAGCGCCGGCTGAGCCGGCCACTCCGCCTCTAGCCGAGCCGGCAGCTCCCGGAGGCCGAGCACGTGATCTTTCCGTGTTCGAACCTCGCCCGGGTCGCGCCGTTCGCCAGCCTGCGCACGTCGCTGGTGGGGAACCCCAGGCGTCCGGTGGGCCCCCCCTTCTTCAGGTAGAACTCGAGGACGAAGCTCGAAAGCGCGTGCGCGCCGACACCATCCTTGAAGTAGATGGTGGCCCGCTCGAACTTCTGGCGGGCCCCGCCGGAGAGCCGCACCTGCCTCGACGTGGGCAGGCCGGGCCGGCAGTTGATCGCGTCGTACTTCGACCGGATGCTCCCGGTGACCAGGCGGTCGGCGTTGATCCACACCCGGTCGTCGGGGAGCTCGAGGGCCGACCGGAGCACCGATCCGCTGATCTCGACGCTTCCCGACCCGCCCTGGACCAGCGTGGTCACGATGCGGCCGGACACCCCGCGGACCGTGTTCGTGAAAGCGGTGACCCTGCCGATGCCGAGGCTGAGCTTCGCGGTGACCTGATCGGCGGTCAGCGTCACGTCCCACACGGCGTTGGGGTTGTCGGGCGTGTAGTCCCCGGGGTCGCACACGCCCCGAAGGTACGGGATCGGCGTCCCGCCCCACACGTTCTCGTTGTTCTCGGTGAAGCCACCGCTCGAAGACATGTAGAAGGCTTGGATGCTCTGGCCCTGATGCAGCACGACCTTGCCCGTGGTCCCGTCGACGGCGGCCACCCACCGGTCGCCGTCCACGCCTGACTCCTTGTCGTACCCCGCGTACACCTGGTCGAAGGAGCTGGCGTACAGCGCGCAGTTGCAGCCGGGCCGGTGCTGCCCCACCGCCGCCTTCGTGAACGCGTAGGTCCGGGCCGCGATGGCCTGAGCCTCCAGGGCGGGGTTCGGCCAGCTGCTCGGCACCTCGGCCAGGCCGTACAGGTACTCCTCCCCGCCGACCACCAGGACCAGCCGTTCCCGGCAGTCCGACTGGCAGTTGTAGATGTTGAACTCGATGAAGCCTCGGCCGTAGGTGTGCCCGGCCTCGGGCACGCGCACGCGCGCGCCGTTCGGCTCGAAAGCGGCGAACAGGTCGGTGCCGGTGCCGCCTACGTCGTCGCCCACTCGCTGTCCCGAGGCGTCGAGGATCCGGTACTTCTGGGCGGCCTCGCGCACACTCCAGGTCTCACCGCCCGGGATCGTGGCCACCACGTCGCCGTCCTTCGGGTCGCCCAGGCGGAGGTCCACTGCCCCAGCCCGCGCCTCGAGGCGGACCCGCTCCCTACCCTGCACCAGCCCCACCCGGATCGTGGCCGGGGGAGAGTCATGTGCCGCCACCTTGGTGCCCGAGTAGAAGTGGGTGAGGATCGCGGCCCGGCTCCATCCTTCCCGGGCCAGGCCGTAGGCGCCCCACTGTGACATCCCCAGCCCGTGGCCCCACCCGGAGCCGAAGAAGGTGAAGGAGTCCGCGGGACGCGCGGATGCGGTGGGCCACAGGGCCACCGCTGAAATGACCAGGACGAACGCCAGCGCTCTTCGCATGTTCCGGAGGATTCCCGAGATGGGCCCGCACCCTAGCACATCGGCCGGGCCCGTTCCCCGGCTTTAGCCCGCGCCTACCTCCCGGCCTGCGGAGATCCGTGCGCCGTCGACCGACGCGGCAGGAGCGACCCGGGCACCTTCGGCCAGCGTCGAGCCGGTGACCGTGGCCCCGGCGCCGATGACGCAGCCCGGCCCGAGGATCGAGCCCACGACCCGGGCCCCGGCTTCGACCACCGCCCCGGGGTGCAGGACCGAGTCGTCCACCTGCGCCTCGGGGCCGACCCGCGCACCGGCCCCGACCACTACCCACCGGCCGAGGTGCGCGCGAAGGTCGATCACGGCGCCGTCGGCCACGAACGGCGCCGGGGAGCCCGGCTCGCCCCGCACCTTCCCCTCAAGGATGTCGAAGTGGGCCCGCAGGTAGTTCTCCGGCGTGCCGAGGTCCAGCCAGTAGGCGTCGGAGAGGAAGCCGTGGACGGGACGACCCGAGGCGATCAGAGCCGGGAAGATCTGCCGCTCGATGGAGATGGTCTCGCCCCGGGCCCAGCCCTCGAGCACCGAGGGTTCGAGCACGTAGGTCCCGGCGTTGACGTCGCCCGGCATCGGCTCCGTTGGCTTCTCGCGGAACTCGATGACCCGGCCATCGGGCTCCGTCAGGACGAGGCCGAATGGCCGCGCGTCCTCGACGTGGTGCAGGGCGATGGTCGCCAGGGAGCCCCGATCCCGGTGGAAACGGACCATCGCCGTGAGGTCAAGGTCTGTGAGGATGTCGCCGTTCAGCGCCAGGAAGGGGCCCTCGCCCATGTGCTCGATGGCGCTCACGATGGCGCCGCCGGTCCCGAGCGGTTGCTCCTCCGTGATCCACGTGATCGCCGGGTCGCCGTGACGCGCCTCGATGAAGTCGTGGAACGTCGATTCCAGGTACGAAGAGGACAGCACGACCTCGTGGACCCCGTGGCGGGCCAGGTGATCCAGGACGTGATCGAGGGACGGCCGCTCCATCAGGGGCACGAGCGGCTTGGCGATGGTCTCGGTGATGGGGCGGAGCCGGGTGCCTTCCCCGCCCACCAGCACCACGGCCTTCACCGGCGCACCCGGTCCTCGTGCCTCACCTCAGCTGTGCCGCGTCTGCGAGACCAGGAAGATGCCGGTCGCGATGAACGCGACACCGGCCCACCGGAGCGGGGGCACGGGGTCATCCAGCACGAAGTGGTCGAACAGCAGGATCAAGACGTAGGTGAGGGCGGCGAACGGGTAGGCGAACGACAGCGAGGCCCGGGCCAGCACCACCAGCCATATGAGCGCGGACATCCCGAACAGGAGGAGGCCGGCGTAGATCGCGGGCGTCGCCACCAGGGTCCGGAACGACGCGCCGTCAAGCCCGAACCTGGCCGGACCGAGCTCGTCGCTCACCTCGTTCATCCCGTGCTTCAGGGTGAGCTGGCCCACAGCGGCCACCGTCACCGACAGGAGGATCAGCGCGATCAGCATGGCTGGACGTCCTTTCTCCGCTTCGGGAGGCGCATTGTCGAGACGGCTCACAGGTCCTCGACCTCGATGTCCACGGACACGTCCACCCGGTCCTGGATGCGAGGCGCATCGGCCACCTCGAACTCGTAGCGCTGGGTCTGGACGTGGTACAGATGGCCGGTCTCCCGCGACGTGAGCCCGATCGTCACCCAGTACCTCCCGGCGGTGTACGGGAAGGAGGGGATGCGGAACCGGACCCGCTTCTTCCCGTCGAACCGCCCGATCACGATGCCGCCCGAAGACGTCTTCGCGTCGAGCACGGGGTGGTTGGTCGCGCCGTCGAGGATCTGGAAGTCCACGTCGAGGTCGTCCACGGGCTCGTTCGTCCGCACGTCGACCTGGATGGCCAGGGGGTCGCCACGGAGCATGGGGCGGTCGCTCGAGCCGGAGCCCCGGATCAGCTCCACGTTCGCGATCTCGGCCTCTCGCGTTCCCTCTTCGGGCACGAACCCGGAGTCGACCACACCGAGCAGCACGTACCGCATCTCCCGGACCACGTCGTCGGGCGCGCCCGTCGCGTGGACCGTTCCGTGGTGCAGCATCACGGCCCGGTCGCAGATCTGGCGGACCGTGTCGAGGGCGTGGGTCACCAGCACGATGGTGCGCCCCTCGCGCCGGAACTTCCCGATCCGGTCGAGGCACTTGGCCTGGAAGGCCTCGTCCCCGACGGCGAGCACCTCGTCGATCAGGAGGACCTCGGGGTCGACGTGCACCGCCACGGCGAACCCCAGCCGGACCAGCATCCCCGAGGAGTAGAACTTCACCTGGTTGTCCATGAAGTCCTCGAGCTCGGCGAAGGCCACGATGGCCTCGTAGGCGCGGTCGGTCTCCTTCCGCGACAGGCCGAGGAACGATGCGTTCAGGTACACGTTCTCCTTGCCGGTGAGCTCGGGGTGGAACCCGGCGCCCAGCTCGAGCAGCGCCGCCAGCCGCCCTCGCTGCCGGACGACCCCCGAGGTCGGGCGGAGGATCCCGGCCACGATCTTGAGCAGCGTGGTCTTGCCCGAGCCGTTGTGGCCGATCAGGCCGAGCGAGCCGCCATCCGCGACGTCGAACGACACGTCGCGGAGCGCCCAGAAGTCCTCGACCTGCATGCGCGAATGGAGCAGCCGAGCCTTCAGCGAGGTCGGCTTCTCCCGGTACAGCCGGAACTTCTTGCTGATCTCGACGATCTCCAGGGCCGGGGCGCTCACGCTACAGCTCCTCGGCGAAGTCCCCGGACAGGCGGAAGTACAGCCCCCAGGCCAACCGGAGCAGGACCAGCGAGCCCGCCAGGACGGAGGCGAGGACCAGGGCGATCCACCCCATGCTCGAGTCGACCAGCACCGGCGTGGGAGCGCCGTTCACGGTGGGCGCGACCACCCCGTAGAGCGCCCGGTGCATCCCCTCCACGATCGCCGCCAACGGGTTCAGGAAGTACAGGTCGAACAGCTTCACGCCGAGGAGCTCGCGCCCGGCCAGCTCCTCCTGCACCAGGAATCCGGCGTACACGATCGGCGTCACCCAGAACCACACCAGGAGGCCCACGTTCAGCAGGTGCTGCACGTCGCGATACCGGACGTTCAGGGCCGCCATCCAGAACGTCATCGCCGTGGTGAACACGAGCAAGGTCAGGAAGGCCAGCGGGAAGAGCGAGAGCTCCGGCACATGGAGCCCGTACCCCGTCGCGATCACGAGCAGCAACAGGACGCCCGTCTGGAGGACGTAGTCGACCAGGGCCACGCCGATCGCGGCGAGCGGGAGGATCTCGCGGGCGAAGGACATCTTCTTCACCAGGTTGGCGTTGTCGATGACCGAGCGAGCCCCGGTGGTGAGCGACACGGAGAACAGGTTCCAGGCCAGGAGCCCCGACAGGAGGTACACCGGGTAGTCCGGAAGGGGGTTCCCGATGACCCTGGTGACGAAGGTGAACACGGCCAGGAACACCACCGGATTGAGGAGCGACCACACGGCACCCAACACGGAAGCCGCGTACTTGACCTTCAGCTCCTTGCGGACCAGGTTCAGCAGGATCTCGCGATGCGCGTAGACGTCGCGCGCGCGCTGGTTCATCCGCAGGTGGGGCGGCTCTGAGGTTCGGACGGCGGTCTCAGTGTCGGCGGCCACGGTTCCTTCCATCCGGGAAAGAGGCTGCGTACAGGGGCTGCGGGGAAAGTCTACAGGCCGGTTTCGGCCGTTCCGAAAGCTAGCGAGCGGCGTTCGTGAAGGTCTCGTGAAGACGCCCGGCCCGGTCCCTCAGAGCCGCCAGCCGGACGGACCGGTACTCGCGACGGAGCCGTTCGCGGTCGGCCTTGCGGCCCTCCTCGGTCTCTCGGGTCCGGCCGATGAACGGGAGGCCGGGTCCTTCCCGGCCCTCTCGGTGGTGGCCGATCCCCCGCTCCGCCGCCCGCACGGCGTCCTCCGATCCGACGACCTCCCCGAAGGACGTGCCGAAGCGCTCGTTGAGCCGCCCGATCACCACACCGAAGTCCGCCAGCACCTCCTCGGTCCGAGCCACCACGAACCGCCGGCGATACGGCACCAGCGGTCGGTAGAACCGTATCCATCCCCGGAGGGCCTGGTGCAGGGTAAGCGCCGACTTGAGCAGTACGAGCTCGACGACGGCGTACTCCGGCTCCCGGATCAGCACGAGGGTCGGCAGCCCCCGCCGGACTGCCTCGATCGCGTGCGCCGGCGCGTGCACATGGTGCGCGATGCGCACCGGGCCGGGCTGCGCCGAGGCGAAGGCGGCCACGGCGAAATTGTTCGCGGACCGCGGGTAGCCCTCGATCACGACGTCGGTGTCTGACCCAAACGGCTCGCCGTGGCGCCGCCACCGGGCCACCGGAAGGGCGAGCGATGGGTACTGGCCGACCACGGTCCCGACCTCGTATACGAACCGGGACGCCAGAGCCCGGGCGCCCCTACGCCCCAGCGGCATCGGCGAACGCCCGGAACGCGCGCTCCGCCTTCGACAGGAGCGCGGAGGCGTCGGTGGCCCGGAAGCGGGCCCGGACCCCCTCTTTCATCCTGTTCCGCCACTCCGAGGGCCGGGCCACCTGCCGCTCCAAAGCCTCCCCTTGCGGCACACGCTTTTGGTAGTCCTCGTCGATGATCTCGAAGCAGCGTTTCTCGTTCGCCTCGTTATGCTCGAAGACGGCGAAGCTGGTCCCGAACCGCTCATTCACCCGGCGGGTCACCGCTCCGAAGTCGTCCGTAACCTGTTCGAACGTCGCCGCCACGAACCGATCCCGGTACCGGAGCAACGGCTCGTAGAACCGGAGGTACCCGCGGAGGGCCTGCGGGACGGAAAAGTGCTGGTTGCGAATGACGAACGACACGACCGTGTCCTCGGGCTCCCTGGCGACGACCAGGTTGGGCAGACCCCGGCGGGCGCCCTCGATCACCTGGGCCGGCGCGTGCACGTGGCAGGCCACGACGACCCTGCCCTGGTTCGCCAGATCGAAGGCCACCACCGCGAACGATGTCCCGGTCCGAGGGAAGCCCTCGATCACGATCTGCGTATCGTCTCCTACCGGGAAGCCGTGACGCCGGCGCGCGATGGGGATGGCCAGGCTCGGATACTGCGCCACGACGGTCTTGGCCTCGAACCAGCCTCGCCGGACCGTATCCACAACGAGGCGGCGCGCCCTCCCGGATGGTTCGCTCACGCGCCGCCCTCGTTCGCGTAGATGCGGTACAGGGCCTCGGCTCGGGCCCGGGGGGCGGCCAGTACCCCCGCCCGGTACGCGTCTCGCATCGCGTCCTTCCGCAGGTCGCGCTCCTGCGAGGGGCGGCCCGCGAACAACTCCACGGGGCCCTCGGGCCCGAGCCGATCCCGCCAGTAGGCGTCCGTCTGCCGGAAGCACTCCCGCACGTTCTCCCCGGTGTGCTCGAACTCCCTGAAGTTTGTCCCGAACCTCGCGTTCACTCGGCGGATCACCAGGCCGAAGTCGGCCGTGACCTGCGGGAACGGAGCCACTACAAACGCCCCTAGATGCGGGAGCAGCCTGGCGTAGAACCGAATCCAGCCCCGGAGGACCTGCCGCAGGGTGAGGCTCGGCCGGACGATAGCGAACTCCAGCACGGACTCCGCGGGCTCTCGGATCAGCACCATCACCGGCACGCCCATCCGAAGCGCGGCGAGGACGTGACCGGATGCGTGAGTGTGGTGCGCCACATCCGTCGGGCCCCCCTGGGCCAACATGAAGGCCGCCACCGAGAACGAGTTCGCCGAGCGCGGGAAGCCCTCGATCATGATGTCGGTTCCCGAGTGGACAAGCGCCCCGCGGCCTCGCCACCGGGCCGCGGGGAGCGCCAACGACGGATGCCCGGCCACGATGGTCTTGGCCTCGTACACGGCCCGAGTGGCCAAGTGTCGGCCGGTCTCGAGCATGGTCGGCAGGACCCTCACCCTCCCGGGCCCGCAGGAGGGGCGAGCTCCTCCAGGGCCCGAGGGTAGGAGAGCCCATACGCCTGGTCAAGGTGCCGGTCTGTGACGCCGAGGTCGGCCAGGGCCCCGGCCCACCTTGCCAGGGCCCGGCGCCCCGGGTCGAGCGCCAGTCGGAGCGTCGACTCGATGGCGCTCGCGTAGCCTCGAGCGGTGGCGTCTTTCGAAGCCAACCTGGCGATGTGAGCCCGGGCCCGCTCGCCTATCGCCACGCGGAGGTCGCGATCCTCGATCAGCCGGCGAAGAGCGGCGCCGAGCTCGGCCGGATCCGGTGGGCCGGGAGCCACCCGGAGCACCAGGTCGTCCGGGACGTCCAGGTACGTCCCCACCGCGCTCACGATGGACGGCCGCCCCGCCTGCATCGCCCGCATCAGGGACCCGCTCACCTCGCCCCGGTGCGGGTGCCGGAGGTCAACCACCATGTCCGCTGCGAACAGCCAGGCCCGGAAGTCGTCGTCAGACACGTCGGAGGCCACCGTGACCTGATCCCCAATCCCACTCGCCGCCACCATCCGGTAGACGTCGTACCGGTGGATCCGTCGCCCGACAAGCGCGACGTGAACGGGGGGCACAGAGTCGAGCCTGCGGATCGCCGCGAGGACCAGGTCCAGGCGTTTGGCCCGGTTCAGGTCCCCGGGGGCCACGACGAGGACGTCGTCGTCGCCGAGGCCGAGCCGTCGGCGGAAGGTGCGCCCGCGAGGCTCGGCCCGGCGCATGTCGGCCTCTCGCTCCGCGACGGGGTGGGGAACGACGAAGACCGGCGTCCGGCACCCGAAGTCGTGGAGGTATCGCCGACAGAACTCCGAGTGCACGATGATGCCTCGGGCGTGCCGGGCAACGTGTGCGCACCACGGTCGGCGAAGGGAATCGTTGGCCAGGGCCTCGGCGAGGGACATCCGGGGGGCCAGGGTGATGGCCTCCCTCCTGGCCCGGTGACCGAGAGGCTCGCCCCGGCCCACCAGGGCCCGGATGAGGTCGTCCAGCCCCAGGTCGTGCAAGACGACGAGCCCTGGGTTGTACACCGCCAGTCGGTAGATGTCCGCGTGGAAGTCGATGTTGTTGCCGAGGTGGTAGATGCCGAGCCGGTATGCCGGGATCGTGGCGTAGTGGGCCGGCTTGATGGGCCAGACCACGTCGATCGGATACCGCTGGCGGAGCCCGATCCGGTCTATCCCCTCCAGTACGGCCTTGGAGTAGGTGGCGATCCCGCTGGCAGCCGGGGGCATGGGGGACACATAGGCGACACGGGGGACGGACGGCCTCGTCATCGGTCGGGGCCGAACCAGCCGGCGGATCAGGCGAGCAGTCGGGCCACGATCTCCGACCACCATGGCACCTCCCGTTCGATCAGGGCCCGGCCGGCGACACCGAGGCGAGCGGCCAGGGCCCGGTCGGCGTACAGGCGGTCGAACGCCTCCGCGATGGCCAGGGGCTCCGGCGCGGCCACGAGGCCGGTCTCGCCGTCCAGGACGAACTCGAGCGGCCCGCCGCTGTCCCCCAGCGTGACCACCGGCCTCCGGGCGGCGAACCCCTCGATCGTGACGTACCCGTAGTCCTCGTCGAACGGACCGTAGTAGACGCCGAGGGCGCCGAGGAGAAGCTGCCCCAGCCGTGCATCGGAGGGCCACACCTCGATCGACACCCGGTCCTCGAGCTTGTGGTCGCTGATCTGGCGGCGGAGCGCGTCCTCCTGCGGACCCTTCCCCGCCAGGACCAGGCGCACTTCGGTCCGCACGTGCCGCATCGCGTCGACCGCGAGCGATTGTCGCTTCAGGCTCTCGAACCGGCTGGGGAACACGATCTCGTCGCCGTGCGGCCCAGCTTCCGCAGTCATCAGCACCTCAGAGATGGGCGAATGATGGTAGAGCGGCTCGGAAGGAAGCCGCAACGATGACCACAACCGCTCCTTGACGTTCTTCGAGTTCGTGAAGACCCGCTTGGCCTCTCCCAGCGCGATCCGGTCGGCGGCGTGGATCATCTCGCGAACGAGAATGGCGTCCTCCTGCCGGGCGAGGTCGGCGTACTCGTGGTGGTCCCACAGTTCGTACGCCGTGCGGTGCTGATGGATCAGCCACACGATCTTCCGCTCGTGCTTGATGAGGTACGCCGGGAACTTGAGGGGGATCACGGCGTCGATGGGAAGACCGTTCGATTCCGACAGGTCGAGGCTCCGCCACACGGCCATCTGGTGGACCAGCTCGGTCCCCGGGTACCACTTGCCGGCCACGTACACGAGCTCTGCCTCGTGGCCGGCCTCCCGCAGGGCCCGGACGAGCTGCTCCGCATGGGTCTCGGCCCCGCCCTTCACGAACGGCGTCTGTGGGTGGCAGACGGCCACACGCATCAGCCGTCCTCCTCGCGCCGGGCCTCCCGTCCCTCCACGATCTCCCGGAGCCGCTGCACCTCGGCCTCCGCGTCGGCCAGGCGGTCGGCCAGGATCCGGTTCAGTGTCGCGAGGTCCCCGAGCAGCCGGTCGTAGCGGTGCGTGATCGGCCTGAGGAAGTAGTACATCCCGCCCTTGAACTGGCGACGCCACCGCCTGGCCGACCCGAGCAGGGGCTCATCCCGCGGGATCACCGCCCGCTCGTCCGCCCTCATCACGGCGGCGAACTCGTGAAGCGCCACCCGGAGCTCCTGCGTGCTGAGGTTGGTTCGGGGGGTGGCGTCCTCGGCCCAGTAGAGCTCGCGCTCGAGCGCGAGGCGGGCATTGCTGCCGGTCGCGCCGTGATCGGGAGTGTCGGCCATCGGTTCGGGCAGCGTACCACCCACCTTGACCGACCCGGAGACGCGTCTAGTCGCCCTGCGCGGCCAAGCGATACGCACTGACCAACCGCCGGGCGGCCTCGGCCGGCGTCAGCGACTTCACCCGCTCACGACCCGCGGCGATCAAGGCCGCTCGGAGGACGTCGTCGTCGAGGACCCGCAGCATGGCGTCGATCCACCCGTCGATGTCGTCGGGGTCGACGAGGAGGCCGGCGTCGCCCACAACTTCGGGAAGGGCGGTGGTGCGGGAGGCGATCACCGGGCACCCCAGGGCCATAGCCTCGGCGACGGGCAGGCCATAGCCCTCGTGGTGAGACGGGAAGGTGAGGGCGACCGCCCGCGCGAGGAGAGCGTCGAGTTCGGGACGGGGGATCCGGCCGGCCCGGTGCACCCGGCCGTCCAGGCCCAGCCGGCCGATCTCCTCCAGGACCGCCTCCTCCCGTGCCCCCCGCCCGCCCGTGAGAACCAGATGGACCTCCGGGCGGACCGCGGCCACCCGAGCGAACGCCCGGAGAAGGGTGACGTGATTCTTGTGGGGATGGGTGATGGCGGGATACACGAAGAAGGGGGGTTCGATCCCGGCATCCGGCGGCCGGACCTCGTCGCTCGCGATCGATCGGGAGAGGATCGGCGCGGGGACCACCACCACCCGCGCACCGTCGATGCCGAACCGGTCGATCAGCAGCCGGCGCACGTAGTCGCTCGGCGTCGCGATCACGCGTGCCTCCCGGGCCGCCGGACCGAGCCGCGTACGGAGATAGGCCCCTTTGATCCGGCCGAAGTCCTGAGGCCGGACGATCGGCTGGAGATCGTGGATGGTGACGACGGCCGGGCGGGTGCGAACGTGGGGGACGGTGTTGGCGGGGTGGTGCACGACGTCCAGGGCGCGGCGGGCCGTCTGGAAGGCGAGCCAGGAGGACTCAACCGCGATCCTGATCGGCGGCGAGTCGCCGGAGATCGGCGCCACCACGGTTGGATGGGCGGCGGCCAGGTCGGGGTGAGCCTCCCGGAACCGACGGTTCACGAACAGGGTGAGCTCGACGTCACGGACCGCCTCGGTCTCGAGCGACCGCAGCAGCCGCCAGATGTACTCCTCACTACCGCCGACCCGGCCCGGCTTCAGGTAGAGGAGATTGACTCCGACGTGCACTCGCCTCACGGCGTCGAGCCTGCCGCCTCGGCGTACACCGCCCGCATCAGCTTCGCGGTGCGGTCCCAGGTGTAGGTCGCGGCCCGGCGCCGGCCGGCTTCCCCCAGCCGCCGGGCCAGGTTCGGATCGTCCGCGATCCGCTCGATCGCGCCGGCGATGGCGTCGACGTCAAGGGGGTCGACGAGCAGACCGGCGTCGCCTCCCACCTCTTCCGTGGCCGTGCCGGCCGATGTCACCACTGGCGTCCCCTGCGCCATGGCCTCGAGCACCGGCAGTCCGAACCCTTCCCGCAGGCTCGGATAGACCATGACGGTTGCGCCGGCGTAGAGCGGCCCGAGGTCCTTCTGGGGCACGAAGCCGAGCCACCGGGCCCGGTCGCCGAGCCCGTCGAGGAGCGGCCGCACGTCCTCCTTCCACCCTCGAGGACCGGCCAGCACGAGCTCGAGATCGCGATGATCGAGCCGCCGGTAGGCCTCGATCACCCGACGCAGGTTCTTTCGAGGTTCCACCGTGCCGCAGAAGAACACATAGGGCCGGGCCAGCCCATAGCGCCGCCGGGATCGCTCCACGTCGCCGGCGGTCGCCGCTTCGACCCGGACGCCCCAGGGAACGAGCCGCAACCGGTCGGCCTCGAAACCGGCGGCCAGGCATTCCTCCAACGTCGCCCGCGATGGGCAGGTGACCAACCGGGCGTGGCGGCGGGCCAGCTGGAGCGCCCGCCGGAAGAAGCGGTTGCCCCGCAGGGTGAAATGGTCGGGATGAGTGAGGAACGCCAGATCGTGGATGGTCAGCACCAGGGGGGCCCGGCTGGCGGGTACGGCGATGATCGTTCCGTGCACCACGTCGACGGGGCCGGTGGCCAGCTCGACGGGTGGCCACCGCAACCGGTGCCACATCTCGAACAGCGCCAGGCGCGGCAGCGGGAGGTGGTGTACCACCACGGGCGGCATCGAGGTCTCCGGCGCGGGGCGACGGTGCAGCGCGGCCACACCGACCGCGTCGAGGTGATCGTCCGCTGCGAGCGCTCTCACCAGTTCGACCGTCGCCGTGGCGATCCCACCCGGAACGGCGCGCCACGACTGCTCGAAGGTAATGGCCACGCGCAGCCGCGGTGGCCTCCGTCGACCTGACGATCGAGCGGGTTCATCGTGCGCAACCACGGCTGATACTCTAGCCACGCCGAGGCGCCCCCTACATGGCCAGTGTCTCGCAGCGCGGAGGTCCTTATCGTGCGTCTGGCGATCGTCAACCTGTTCTACCCCCCCGACCTGGCCCCATCGGCGCACTTCGCCGCCTCCCTCGCGGAACACCGAGCGGGCCTGGGCGACGAGGTAACGGTGATCTGCGGCAGGGGCTCGTACCTGGGAGGCTCGACGGGGTTTGACTCCCGCGGCGGCCGGCGTGAAGCCGCTGCATCGTTCCCGTCGCCGCGGGTCATCCGGGTGTGGACGCCGGCGCTGGGGAAGGCGAACACCGTGCGGCGATTGGGCGACTACGTGACGTTCCTGGTGAGCGCCGTCTCCCGACTGGCCGTGCTGCCTCGCCAGGACGTGGTGATCGCCCTGACGACTCCGCCCTACGTCGAGGGCGCCGCGATCCCCCACCGGCTCCTTCACCGCCGAACCCGCATCATCCTCTGGTCGCACGACGTCTACCCCGACGCTGCCGAGGAGTACGGCACGATCAAGCGAGGCGGAATCGCGTCGCGGGCCTTGCGGGCGACGAAGCGGTGGCTCTTCCGGCACGCGGACCACGTCGTGGCCCTGGACCGGGCGATGCTCGACCGTCTGCTGTCTCAGTACGCACGCAACGGACGGCCCACCGGGTCGGTGATCCCGAACTGGGAGCCCCTCGCGCTGTTTCCCCCCGGCCGCCGGCCGTCACGGTGGAACGCCTACGACGAACCGGAGTTAGCCGGACGATACGTCGTACTCTACCTCGGCAACCTCGGCTACGGCCACCCGACCGACACGATCGTGGAAGCCGCGGTTCGTTTGCGAGACGACTCCGTGGCATTCCTCTTCGTCGGTGGTGGCGTTCGCTACCCCGAGCTGAAGCAGAAGGCGAAGCGTCAGAACCTCGACAAGGTCCTTCTACGCGATTACGTCCCAAAGGAAGAGACGCCGAGCGTCCTCGCCGGAGCCGACGCTGCCCTCATCTCACTCGACGAGGGCTCGCTCGGGATCATGAGCCCGTGCAAGTTGCACGGCAGCCTGGCCATGGGGGTCCCGATCATGTACATCGGACCAACGGGCACCAACGTCGACGAGGCGATCACGACATACGGGTGCGGTTTCTCCGTTCGCCAGGGTGACGTCGACGGGCTCGTGGAGTCCCTTCGCCGCCTCCGCGACGACCAGGAGCTTGCGACCGAGATGTCGAAGAACGCTCGACGAGCGTTCGAGGAGGCCTACTCCGACGCGCGCACGCTGCCCCAGTTCGACGCGCTGCTCGACGGCCTCGTGAACGGCCGCTCGATGTCGGCGGCTGAGGCAGGTCGCCGCGGCATGCTGCGGGATCGCCGGCGATGAATGTCAGCACGCCGGCGGCGAAGCGCCCTCGGCGCCGGGTGGCTCCGGCTGGAAGGTCGGCGTGATCACGAGCCCGACGTCCGCCTCCCCCAGGAAGCCGTCCGCCACCTCGCGCATCTCGAGGTTCGGGACGAAGCCTTGGACGACCCTGGCCATGTCCTCCGCGCCCGGCCGGAACAGAAGGATGGCCTCCTCGATCGCCGGTGCCAGCGCGTCCGCGTCCAGGATCCCCAGGGAGACGTCGAAACCGCTCCGCTCCATCACGCTGAACACGCGGTTCGCGGTGCCGTTCGACGCGTCGTCGTAGACCGCGACGCGGATGTTCGCGGGCGACGGCGGTGTGCTCGGCTGCTCCCTCCCGAGCTCGCCCAGCGCACGCCCCTGGCGGAGGTTCCGGAACAGCGCACGAGCGTCGGGCTGGACCATCCGGACGATGCTGGTGAAGACGCCATCCACGTAGAGGCTGTCTGGCACGGTCGGCACGACTCGGAAGTCAGCGTCCCCGGTGCTGATGCCCTTCAGTTGCTCGGAGAGATAGAGGAGCTCAGCGAGGTCGCGGAGCCCGGGGTCGACCCGGATGTTCTCGACCACCGCCTCCAGGGTCGAGGGCAGATGGACCAGCTGACCGGGCGTAAGGATCTTGGCCAGCAATGCCCGAAGGAACTGCTGCTGTCGGGCGATCCGGGCGAAGTCTGGGATGCAGTCGCCGGGGAGGTGGCGGGCTCGCACGTACGCGAGCGCCGTCCGGCCGTCGAACGCGTAGCAGCCCGCCTTCGGGATGTCGAGGCCGGCGAGCTGGTCGTAGAGCGGCCGGTCCACGCACATCGGGATGCCTCCGATCGCGTCGATCACCCCCCGGAACCCTTCGAGGTCGACGTACAACACGTGGTTGATCTGAAGGCCGGTCAAGTCCCGGATCGTCCGCGCGACCAGCTGTGGTCCGCCTCCCTCCAAGCCATCCCCGAACGCGGTGTTGATCTTGCCCGGGCCGCGACCGGGGATCTCGACCCACAGGTCCCGGGGAAAGTGGAGGATGACGGCGCGGCCCTCACGAGGGTCGGTGCGAACGACGATGATCGTGTCGGACCGGTAGACCCCGACCTGCTCGTCGAAGCCGTATTCCTCCGGCGGCAGACCCGCCCGCGAGTCGCTGCCCAGCAAGAGGTAGTTGCAGGGGCGCGTCGTGCACGGGTCGTCGAGGATGTCGGGCGCCAGTGTCGACCCGGGCGACCGAGCGTCGATCGGGATGACGTCGATCTTTTGACGCGCCCAGAAGTACGTCGTCATGCTGAGCGCGCTCACCACCACCACCAGCGAGGAGATGGACGCCGTCGCCGCGAGGAAGCCACGCCGCACGTGTGGGTGCCCCTCGAGGCCTTGCTGCAGGTCGCTCCGGTCGGACATACGCTTCGCGGTGGAAGGGTATCGCAGGCCTCGGACCTCGAGAGGACCCCGTCGTGACGATCGTGTGGAGACCCACGAAGGAATACCTGGAGCGGGCCAACGTCACCCGATTCATGCGCACGCACGGGATCGCCACCTACGAGGAGCTGCTCGCCCGCTCGGTCGGCGACGTCGCGTGGTTCTGGGACGCGGTGGTGAAGGACCTGGGGATCGAGTTCTTCGAGCCCTACTCAGAAGTGCTCGACACCTCGGGCGGGATCGAGTGGGCCACGTGGTTCGGGGGCGGCTCCGTGAACCTCGCCCACAACTGCGTAGACCGGTGGGCGGAGCGCACCCCCGACGCCGTGGCCGTCCTCTGGGAGGGCGAGGAGGGCGAGGTCCGGCGCGTCACCTACCGTGAGCTCCGCGAGCTCTCCGACCGGCTGGCGAACGGCCTCGCCTCCCTGGGGATCGCGAAGGGCGACGCCGTGGGGATCTTCCTGCCGATGGCGCCCGAGGCCGTCGCCGCGGTGATGGCGTGCGCGAAGCTCGGCGCGATGTGGCTCCCCATCTTCTCCGGGTTCGGGGCCGACGCCGTGGCGCAGCGCCTCCAAGACGCCGGAGCCCGGCTGCTGGTCACCGCCGACGGGTTCCCCCGGCGGGGGAAGACCGTCCGGATGAAGGAGGTGGCCGACCGGGCGGTGGCCTCATCGCCCACCGTGGCGCATGTTGTCGTGTGGTCCAGGCTCGGTCGAGACGACTCGCCGTGGACCGAGGACCGTGACGTGCGGTGGGACGAGCTGCTTTCGGCGCAGCCGTCCTCGTTCGAGACCGAGCGCCTCGACCCCGAGCACCCGCTGTTCATCGCCTACACCAGCGGCACGACCGGGCGAGCCAAGGGCGCCGTGCACGTGCACGGGGGGTTCCTGGTGAAGATCGCCGAGGAGGTCGCCTACCAGGTTGACCTGGGCCCCGGCGAGATCCTGTTCTGGGTCAGCGACCTGGGGTGGATCATGGGCCCGTGGGAGATCGTAGGGGCCACGGCGCTGGGCTCCACGGTGTTCCTGTACGACGGCGCGCCGAACCATCCCAGACCCGACCGCATCTGGGACATGGTGGAGCGCCACCGCATCACGACCCTCGGGGTCTCCCCCACGCTCATCCGCGCGCTGATCCCGGCCGGCGAGGGTGAGGTGCGCAAGCACGACCTGTCGTCGCTCCGCATCCTGGCCTCCACCGGGGAGCCGTGGAACCCCGAGCCGTACCGGTGGTTCTTCGAGACGGTGGGCCGGGGCAAGCTGCCCATCATCAACCTGTCCGGCGGGACCGAGATCGGGGCGTGCTTCCTTTCGCCGCTCCCGATCTGCGACCTCAAGGCGTGCACGCTCCGCGGCCCCGCCCTCGGCATGGACGTCGACGTGTTCGGGCCGGACGGGAAGCCGGTGGCGCGGGGGGAGGTCGGCGAGCTCGTGTGCAAGCAGCCCTGGCCGGCCATGACCCGCGGCGTGTGGGGCGACCCCGAGCGGTACCTCGACACGTACTGGCGGCGCTGGCCGGGCGTCTGGGTCCACGGGGACTGGGCGAGCGTGGACGAGGACGGGTTCTGGTTCCTCCACGGGCGGTCCGACGACACGATGAGCGTGGCCGGCAAGCGGCTCGGTCCGGCGGAGGTGGAGAGCATCCTGGCCGGGCATCCGGCGGTGGCCGAGTCCGCGGTCGTGGGCATCCCCGACCCGGTCAAGGGCGAGGCCATCTGGTGCTTCGTGGTGGCCAAGCCCGGCGCCGACACCGGCGACTCGCTCGCCGACGAGCTCTCGGGCCTCGTCGCCCAGGACCTCGGGAAGGCGTTCAAGCCGTCGCGGATCGTGTTCGTCCCGGAGCTCCCGAAGACCCGCTCGGCGAAGATCGTCCGCCGTGCGATCCGCGCAACCGTCGCCGGCGAGGACCCGGGCGACCTGTCGAGCCTGGAGAACCCCTCGGCCATCGAGGCCATCGAGCGCGAGGTGGGCTGAACGCCGCACCCTTCCGCCTAAGCTATGGCTGATGTCGGAGGGAGCGAGCACCGTCCTGACCATCCTCGCCCTGGATGCCGACGACGCACGGGTGAGCCGCGCGCGCGCGGCGCTCGCCGGTTCGGAGGACGTCCGGTTCGCGGTCGAGGCCGCCGGCGATCTCGACCGAGGCTTGCGCCGCCTCGACGCGGGTGGCGTCGACGTCGTGCTGTTCGCCCTGAACCTCCCGGACGGGAAGGGCCCCGAGACGATCGCCGCGCTGCGAGACCGGCCTCCACACGTACCGGTCGTCGCGGTCGTGCGAACGGACGACGACCGCGGCGCCGATGCCGCCCTGGCCGCGGGCGCAGTTGACTTCGTCACGGACGCAGACCTCGACGGCGAGGTCCTTCGGCGCACGGTCCGGTATGCGCTGGAGCGCCACCGGCTCCAGGCCGAGCTGCGCCGGCGTACCGTGGTGGACGAGCTGACGGGCCTGTTCAACGCCCAGGGGTTCGAGCAACTCGCCACCCGTCACCTCCGGCTGGCGGACCGTACCGGGGAGCCGGTCGTCCTCCTGTTCGTCCGGTTGGAGGACCTGCCCGAGGTGAGCGAGACGCACGGCACGACCGAGGGCTCCCGGCTCCTGGCCGACACCGCCGCGGTGCTCCAGACCGCGGTGCGCGAGGTTGACATCGCGGCTCGACTCGGCGCCGACACCTTCTGCGTGCTGCTCACGGGAGACGCCGTGGGGGCCGAGGCCCTCGTTCTGTCCCGGCTGGTGGAGGCGGTGGCCACCCACAACGCGAGGAGCGAGCGGCCCTATCGCCTGTCGCTGTCCGTGGGAGCGGCGACGTACGAGCCGAACGGCCCGTCGGACCTGGCCGAGCTGATCCGGGAGGCGGACGGCCGGATGCGCGAGCGCGCAGCGGGGAGCGGCTCGACGTGAGCGGTCCGTGTCCATCGATCCCCGCCGCGCTGATCCGTCCGTCGTTCCAGGGCGAATCCCAAGGAAGCGATGGGGAGTGTGCTGCTGTTCGAGGAACGGACCGGCGGACCGGGCGGCGGGAGCCCCGTGGCCATTGACCTGACCGAGTCCCGGGACCGGGACCTTGTCCGTCGGGTGGCCGGGGGCGACGACGAGGCCTTCCGGGGCCTGTTCCGCCGGTACTCGCCGAGCGCGATGGCGCTCGCCCGCCGGGTGGTGCGTCAGCAGTTCCTGGCCGAGGAGATCGTCCAGGAGGCGTTCCTGGCCCTGTGGCGCAACCCCGACGGGTACGACGAGGAGCGGGGGTCGGTGAAGGCCTGGCTGATGGGCATGGTCCACCACCGGGCCGTGGACCTGGTCCGCCGGGAGGAGTCCCACCGCCGCCGGGCCGAGGAGACGCCGCCGGATGGGACCGTGGTGGTTCCCGAGGACCCGGCCCAGCTGGTAGTGGAGGAGGTCGGGCTGCCGGACGAGAGGAAGGCAGTGCGGGCCGCGCTGGAGGACCTACCGCCGGAGCAGCGGGAGATCATCCAGCTCATGTACTTCGACGGGCTGTCGCAGACGAGGATCGCCGAACGGCTGTCGCTGCCGCTCGGCACCGTGAAGTCGCGAACGCTCCTCGGAATGCGAAAGCTCCGGGTGGCGCTGGCGGGGATGGAACGATGATGATCCGCGACCACTCGACGATCGAGGAGCTCCTCAGCGCGCGGGCCCTGGACGGGCTCGACCCGAAGGACCAGGCGGCCCTCATCGCCGAGATGGACGCGCACGGCCCCGACTGCGCGGAATGCCTGAGGCTCCACGACGAGTACGAGGAGGTCGGGGGGAGGCTCGCGTTCGCGCTCGACCCGGTGCCGGTGCGCGAGGGCTTGGAGGACGAGACGCTTGCCCTGGCCCTGGGGTCGCCGGCGCCCCTCCAGGAGGAGCCACCCTCGGACACATGGGCGTTCAGGCGCCGCGGCCGGACCGAGCGGCTCCGTGAAGACGTGGGCGAGGAGGTCCGAGAGGGCCTCCGGGTCCGGCTTCGACCGCTCGTCGCCGTGGCCGCGGCGGCGGTCCTGTTCGTCGGGGGATGGCTGGCTCACATGGCGACCACGGGCGGAGGGACGCCCGGGATCGACCCGTCCCGGGCATCGATCGTGTCCTTCGAGGGGGAGGGAGGGAACCTGGCGATGGCCTACCAGGCCGGCGCGGCGGGCATCTTCCTGTTCGGATCGGACCTCGAGCCGCTGGCCGTCTCCCAGACGTACGAGGTCTGGATGATCGAGGACGGGACGCCGGTGCCCGCGACGTGCTTCCGACCGCTGCCCGACGGCTCGGTGTTCACCTTCGTCGAGGCCGAGCTCGGCACTACGCAGACCATGGCGGTCACGGTGGAGGCCGAGACGTGCCCGAACGAGCCCACCACGGAGCCGATCCTCACCGCGGACCTCACCACCGTGTAGCGCCGCGGGGCCCGTTCGCCCGGGTATCCGGCGAGGGGTCCATGAGGCGTCGATAGGATGGCAGCGTGAGCACCGTCCCGTATCCGGCGCACCTGGTGTCGGACGTCGTCCTGCGCGACGGCTCCAGCGTGCGCATCCGCCCGGCCCGGCGCGCGGACGCCACGAGGGTCCAGGACTACCTGATGGGCCTGTCGCCGGAGACCAGGCGCCTCCGCTTCTGGAGCGCGGCCCTGAACGTGACCGAGCTTGCGGCGAAGATCGTCGACGTCGACTACGAGGACCACCTCACGCTCCTCGTTCTTCACGGCGGCGACGAGGGAATGATGATCGGCGGGGCCCAGTACTCGCGGATGGATGGCGGCCGGGCCGAGATCGGCGTGTCCGTCGACGACGAGTGGCAGGCCAAGGGCATCGGCTCCATCCTCCTCGGACAGCTCGCGCAGGCCGCTGCGGCGCAGGGCGTCGTGATCTTCGTGGCGGAGGTCCTGCCCGAGAACCATACGATGATCAATGTGTTCCGGGGGAGCGGGTTCCCCCTCTCGATAAGGGCAACGCCCGGCAGCATCGAGGTGGAGTTCCCCATCTCGCTCACGGAGGACGCCATCGCGCACTTCGAGCGGCGGGAGACGGAGGCCGCGGTGAACGCGATGCGGACGTTCCTGGCCCCGAGGTCGGTCGCGGTGATCGGCGCCTCAAGGGAAACCACCAGCATCGGCGGCCAGCTCTTCCACAACCTGCTCACCACGGAGTTCCACGGGCCCGTGTACCCGGTGAACCCGAAGGCCGGAGTGGTGCACGGCGTTCCCGCATACGCATCCATCCTCGAGGTGCCGGGCCCGGTCGACGTGGCGTTCGTCGTCGTGCCCGCCGCCCTCGTCGCCGAGGTGGCCCGGGAGTGCGGTGAGAAGGGCGTGCGCGGGCTGGTCGCGATCTCGTCGGGGTTCTCCGAGGTCGGCGGGGAGGGGCCGGCCAGGCAGCAGGAGCTCCTCGACGTCTGCCGCGCCCACGGCATGCGGATCATCGGGCCGAACTGCATGGGCATCGTGAACACCGACCCGAAGATCCGTTTGAACGGCACCTTCGCCGCGGTCTATCCCCCGCCGGGACGGGTCGGCTTCCTGTCGCAGAGCGGCGCGCTCGGGTTGGCCGTGATGCAGCACGCGACCGAGCTCGGCCTGGGCCTCTCGTCGTTCGTCTCGGTGGGGAACAAGGCCGACGTCTCGGGTAACGATCTCCTCGCCTACTGGAACGAGGACCCCCGAACCGATGTGATCCTCCTGTACCTCGAGTCGTTCGGGAACCCCCGGCGGTTCGCCCGCCTGGCCCGGGAGATCGGCCGGCGAAAGCCCATCGTCGCGGTGAAGTCCGGCCGGAGCGCGGCCGGTGCCCGGGCCGCGGCGTCCCACACCGGTGCCCTGCTCGCCGCCTCCGACGTGACCGTAGACGCGCTGTTCCGCCAGTCCGGCGTCATCCGAACCGACACGCTCGAGGAGATGTTCGACGTCGCGACGCTCCTGGCGAACCAGCCGGCGCCGAAGGGCGACCGGGTCGCCATCGTCACGAACGCCGGCGGCCTGGGGATCCTCTGTGCCGACACGTGCGAAGCGAACGGGCTCACGGTGCCTCGCCTGTCCGATGCGACCACGGCCAAGCTGCGGGAGTTCCTGCCGGCCGAGGCCTCGGTGGCGAACCCGGTGGACATGATCGCCTCGGCCACGGCCGAGGAATACGGGCGGGCCATCCGCACCGTGGGCGAGGACCCCGACGTGGACGCCATGATCGTCATCTACATCCCGCCCCAGGCCATGAAGGCTCCGGAGGTGGCCCGATCCATCGTGCTGGCCATCCGGGACGTCGGGGGCCGCATCCCCGTAGCCACCACGTTCATGTCGGCCAAGGGCCTTCCTGACGAGCTCCAGGCCGACGGCATGCGTATCCCCTCGTTCGCCTTCCCGGAGCAGGCGGCCATCGCCCTGGCGCGAGCGTGCGCGTACGGGAGGTGGCGGTCCCGGCCGAAGGGCACGATCCCCCGGTTCCCCGACACCAATCCGGACCTGGCGCACGCCATCATCGCTGGCGCGCTCGGCCGGGGCGAGGGGTGGCTCACGGCAGAGGATGTCGAGCAGCTGCTCGAGTGCTACGGGCTCCCGCTCGCCCGTTCGGTCCGCGCCGCCACCCCGGAGGAAGCGGGCGCCGCTGCGGCCGACCTCGCCATGTCGGTCGCGCTGAAGGCGATGGGGCCGGACATCGTGCACAAGACCGAGGTGGGCGCGGTGCGCCTCGGCTTGAAGGGCCCGAAAACCGTCGCCGACGCGGCCCGGGACATGGCCGGGCGGGTCCAAGCCGCCGGCCTCACCCTCGACGGGTTCCTGGTGCAGGAGATGGTCGAGGGCGGCGTGGAGATGCTGGTCGGCGTGGCCCAGGACCACTTGTTCGGCCCGGTCATCGCGTGCAGCGCCGGAGGGACGGCGGTCGAGCTCCTCCGCGACGTGTCGGTGCGGGTCTCGCCGATCACCGACCTGGACGCGGACGAGATGGTGCGGTCGCTAAAGACGTTCCCCCTCCTCGACGGGTTCCGGGGCGCTCCCAAGGCCGACGTCGCCGCGCTCGAGGACGTCATCCTGCGCGTGAGCGCGCTGGTCGAGGCCCATCCGTCGGTGGCCGAGATGGATTGCAACCCGGTGATGGTCCTGGCCCACGGGGCACCGATCGTGGACGCCAGGATCCGGGTGCATGAGGCTCCGCCGCCGAAGCCCCTCGCCGCGCGGGCCGCCCGGTAGCGATCGGTCCCTAGCGCGTCCCGTCCCCGGGAACGTGGCGACGGATCGGCCAACGGACGAGCATGAGGCCGACCGGGGCAATAGCGGCGACGGCCACGAGGACCCACTCCCGCGCGGAGAGGGGGGCCGTGCCGAGCACGCCGCGGGCCGGCGACCAGAGCACCGCGGCGATCTGGAGGGCCAGGCCCAGCCCGACGCCTCCGAGGAGCCAGCGGTTCGAGACGAGTCGCCTGAGTGAAGGCGGCTCGGCCCGTGGCCGGCGGACGACGAACGCGTACAGGAGGTGGGCGATCACCAGCACCGTGAACATCACCGCGCGCGCGTGCGCCCATGGCTCGTCCCACGCGAACCGGGCAACGGCGAGCGCCGAGAGCGAAGCGGCGGCCATGAGCCCCGCACGCCTCGACAGCGAGAGAAGTCGCCTGCCCGACAGCAGCCGTTCGTCCCGGGGCCTGGGGGGCCTGCCCATGAGACCCGGGTCGACTGTGTCGACACCGAGTGCGATGGCCGGCGGACCGTCCGTCAGGAGGTTGATCCAGAGCAGCTGGAGAGGCAGGAGCGGCACGCCGAGGGCCGGGAACAAAATGAGCGCGCCCACCACCACCAGGATCTCGGAGAGGTTGCCCCCGACGAGATAGTCGACGACCTTGCGGATGTTGTCGTAGATGCCGCGCCCCTCGCGGACCGCGTGGACGATCGTCGCCAGGTTGTCGTCGGTGATCACCATGTCGGCGGCCTGACGAGCGACGTCGGTGCCCCTGCGGCCCATGGCCACGCCGATGTCGGCTCGTCGGAGCGCCGGGGCGTCGTTCACGCCGTCGCCGGTCACGGCCACGACATGTCCCTGGGCCTGGAGCGCCTCGACCAGGGCGAGCTTCTCGTCCGGATCGACGCGCGCGTAGACGGGTGAGGAAAGTGGGTCCTCGGGGATGCCGCGTTCCCTAAGATCCCGTCCGGTCAGGACGGCGGTCGTCTCCCCGGCCAGCCCGACCTCCTGCGCGATGGCCGCGGCCGTTCCCGCGTGATCCCCGGTCACCATGGCGAGATGGATGCCGGCGTTCCCGGCCTCCTCGACCGCGGCGGCCGCCTCGGGCCGCACGGGATCCCGCAGGCCGACGAGCCCCACCAGCTCAAGGTCGTGTTCGGCCCGGGCCAGGTCCTCTGGGATCTCGGCCGGAGCCCCGCGGGCGAGGGCGACCGTCCGCATGCCGCCGGAGGCGAGAGAGGCGGCAAGCCCATGCACGGCCGTTCGGTCGGCCGGCCCCAGGGGCCTCGGGGACCCGCCGGCGTCGAGGAAGGCCGTGCACAGCTCGACCACCTCCTCCGGCGCCCCCTTCACGAGCAGCAGCACGGAGCCGTCCGGCCGACGGTGCGCCGTGGTCATGCGCCGCCGCCCGGCCTCGAAGGGGATGGAGCGCAGGCGGGGGAAGGAGGCCCTGAGACGGCCCACCGCCTCGGTTCCGACCGGCTCGAGGAGGGCCATGTCCAGTGGATCGCCGCTCGGGGGGTCCAGGGTGGCGTCGTTGCAGAGGGCGACCACCTCCGCGACCGGTCCGGCGAGCGCCGGGGGGAGGGCATCGGGTGGGCCGACCGTCGCTCCCGCCACCGCGACCACTTCGACCCGCATCCGGTTCTCGGTCAGCGTGCCGGTCTTGTCGGTGAGGATCACGCTCGCGGCGCCAAGTGTCTCGACTGCCGCGAGCCGCCGGATGATGGCACCTCGGGCGGCCATCCGCCGGACGCCCAGGGCCAGGGCGACCGTGACGACCGTGGCCAGGCCCTCGGGCACCGCTGCCACGGCGAGGGCCACCGACGCGAGGAACGAGCGTTGGAGGCTCTCGCTCGAGACGCCCATCCGAACGAGGGTGAGGCCGAGCACCGCCGCGGCGACCACGATGGCGATCACCCCCAAACGGAAGGTGAGCACCCGGAGCTCTCGTTGCAGCGGGGTGGTGGGCTCCCGTTCCCGGAGCCGCTCCGCGATGCGACCGATCTCGCTGGCCCGCCCCGTGGCCACGACCACCCCGCGCCCGGTCCCCCGGGTGACCACCGTCCCCGAGAAGGCCATGTCGAGCTGCTCGGCGATCCCCGATGCCGAGGGCGCCGCCCTCGGATCCTTCGCGACCGGCAGCGACTCGCCCGTGAGAAGCGACTCGTCCACCTCGAGGAGGTTCGCCTCAATCAGGCGAAGGTCGGCCGGCACTCGATCACCGGCGGCCAACAGGACCACGTCGCCCGGCACCACCTCCCGCGACGGGATCTCCACCGGGACCCCATCCCGCAGTACCCGGGCCCGCGGGGACTCCATCGAACGGAGAGCCTCGAGCGCCTGCGCAGCCTTCCCTTCCTGGACGAAGGCGATCACCGTGTTCAGCACGACGATGGCGAGGATCGCGGACGCGTCCACGACCTCGCCAAGGCCCACCGCGTCCACGGTGGCCGCCGCGATGAGCAGGAGCGACATCGGTTCGCCCAGGAGCCGTAGGATGCGAAGGGGCCAGGCCACCCGCGGCGGCGCCGGGAGCTCGTTCGGACCGAGGCGGTCCAGGCGGAGCCGCGCCTCCCCTTCCGAGAGCCCTTCCGCGGGATCGACACCCAGCTTGGCGGCTGGAGGGTGCGGTGCGCCTGCCATGGGATCGGGCATGGGTCCTCTCATCATGGGCAACTCACGACGGACGCGAGCGGCTCTCGCCGGGACCCGCCCCTATCGCTCGCCCCGTCCCGGAGCCAGGTACACGAACCAGTAGACCAGGCCCACGAGGACCGCTCCTCCCACGATGTTCCCCAGCGTGGC
>Ga0214472_10000449_pt1 | contig 50788 bp, 45 predicted proteins | sample RVTome_6_FD_207662 | JGI IMG/M metagenome (GOLD analysis project Ga0214472, IMG submission 207662) | Soil microbial communities from uranium-contaminated site in the Upper Colorado River Basin, Wyoming, United States - RVT140D175 | ecosystem: Environmental > Terrestrial > Soil > Contaminated >...
CCTCACGGCTCGGTGCCGGGGAACCCGCTTCTTGCCGAGCCGCTTTACCTGACGAAATACATCGAACGCATGGGCACCGGGACGGGTGACATGATCGAGCGCTGCCGGAACGCGGGCCTGGCCGAGCCGGAGTTCAGCCTGACGGACGGCTTCGTCATCACCCTCCGTCGCAAGCCGGGGCGGGCATTCGAGGCGATTGGTGGAAAGACACAGCCAGAGTCACGGCCAGAGTCACAGCCAGAGTCACAGCCAGAGTCCTTGGAGATTCGGGTTCTGCGCCACCTCACGGCATCTCACTTGGGGAAGGCCGAGTTGTCGGCACGGTTGGGCCAAAAGGAAATTTCAGGTCAGTTAAACAAGGTAATTCGCGTTCTCTTGGGCGATCAGACCATCGAAATGACCATCCCTGACAAACCCAACAGCCGCCTGCAAAAATACCGCCTCACCGCCAAGGGCCGGGCATGGCTCGCCGAGCACGAGGCCGAAAGAAACAAGGGAGGCGAAGACACCCCATGAGCCAACTGAGAGAAGCAGACGTTCACGCGGAGACGCTGAGGCGCGGAGAACAGGAGGGCGGACATTCCGGTCCGCCAAATGGCGGGTTGGAAAACCTGCCCTCTGTTGGAAATGTCGCACAAACCGAGTTGGGACGCTTGCCTGCGGACTGGCGGGTTGGTCGCTTCGACTCTCTTTTCGACGTTCAACAAGGAAGACAGGTCTCGAAGAAAAACCGCATCGGCGATAACCAGCGGCCATTTCTGCGCACCAAGAATGTTTTCTGGAATCGCTTGGATTTGTCCGACCTCGATGAAATGCACTTCAGCGAAGCTGACGAATCGCGCCTCGCCCTGAAGCCTGACGATTTGCTCATCTGCGAAGGTGGTGACATTGGGCGAACCGCAATTTGGCGGGGCGTCATCTCCCGCTGCTACTATCAAAACCATCTTCACCGGGCGCGAATACGGGCTTCAGAAGCTGCCGATGCCCAGTTCGTTCTTTTCTGGCTCTGGTATGGGTTTGAGTTCGGCAATCTCTACTTTGGGCGCGGCAATGTCACCACCATTCCCAACCTCTCTCAGTCGAAACTGTGCGAGTTGCCTCTGGCAATCCCTCTCCTCCCCGAGCAGCGGAAGATTGCGGCGGTGTTGGGAGTGGTGCAGCGGGCAATCGAGCAGCAGGAGCGGCTGACCGCGCTGACCGCGGAACTAAAAAAGGCGCTCTTGCACAAGCTCTTCACCGAAGGCCTCCGCGGCGAACCTCAAAAACAAACCGAAATCGGCCCTGTGCCGGAGAGTTGGGATGTTGCCACGCTGGAGAATACCTCTCTCGCGTTTGACTACGGCACCTCCGTGAAATGCGAGCACGGCAAAGCCGGGTTTCCAGTGCTGCGCATTCCGAATGTTGTGGGCGGGTCGATTGATCTCGGCGACCTCAAGCACGGTCAGCCAAAACGAACGGAGTTAGAGGCGCTGCGGCTGCGTGACGGCGATTTGCTTTTCGTCCGAACCAATGGCGTGCTGGAAAACGCCGGCCGCTGCGCGCTGTATCGAGGCGAGTTAGAGAATTGCTATTTCGCCTCCTATCTCATCCGCGTGCGTGTTGAATGCTCGAAAGTGCTACCGGCGTTTGTGAATGAGTATGCGAGAACCGAACGAGGACGGAGTTTCCTGAGCGGACGCGCCATCCGAACCGCTGACGGGAAATTCAACATCAACTCCGGCACGCTGAAGCGGGTGCTGCTCCCTTTGCCCGGCCTCGATGAGCAAAAGGAAATCGTCCGCCAACTCGACTTGGTGGAACGGAAGCTAAAGTTGCATGAGTCCAAGCGTAGTGCGCTCTCCGACCTGTTCCGCACACTGCTGCACCAGTTGATGACGGCGCAAATTCGGATGAACGACTTGGACCTGTCTGTACTCACGGGTAGGCCCGACAAACCTATATATGACTAGTCCTGCGGCTCCGGAAATCCACATCGGATCAGATGCAGCGCTGACTGACCCTGCGCAGGATGCTTTCGGATATGCTCCTTTCGCGGAACGCATCGCTGATGCGATACGCAGGTCACCTAGCCCCCAAGGGTTGGTCATGGGAATTCATGGAGCTTGGGGTTCCGGGAAGTCGACTCTTCTGAACTTCGTAAAATTTTATCTCGCGCAACCTACCAACCAACCGCCGATCGTCGTGGATTTCAATCCATGGTGGTTCGAAAGCCATGAACATTTGGCGGTTCAGTTTCTTGCGCAATTTCGTGCGAGGCTGCCGCATGAGTCCGAGGTTCTCCGTACGATTGGAGATAAGATGGCGGAATACGGGGGCGCGATTGGCACGGTCATCGCGAGCAGTTACGGAATCCCTTGGCTGGACCGCCTGATGGATTTTGTTCTTAAGTTCCTCAAAAGAACGCCGAAGGATGTGCCAGCGCTCAAAGCAGAGATCGCCAAGGGGTTGGAAAAAGCCGGCGAGCGCTTCATTTTCGTAGTCGATGACATCGATCGCTTGGCACCTGACGAGGTGCGCGAGCTATTTAAGGTGATCAAGGCGCTCGCAGATTTCCCCAACGTGATTTATGTTTTGGCGTTTGATCGGAAAGTAGTGGCGGAAGCTCTGCATACCGCGCTCGGTATCGAGGGCGAGGCCTATTTGGAAAAGATCGTCCAAGCTCCGTTCTCGCTGCCCGCGGTAGATCGCCTACGTTTGAGGCACAAATTGTTTGGAGAACTGGACCGAATCATAGAGGCATTTCCAGTAAGAAATTTTGACCAGACGTACTGGGGCAATGTTTATTTCGGCGGACTTGACCATTACATGGGAAAGCCACGAGACATCGTTCGCATCATCAACACCCTCAGTGTTACGTATCCGGCCGTTGCTGGAGAGGTCAACCCAACAGATTTCATTGCTATTGAATTTCTGCGGGTTTTCGAGCCAGAGGTTTACGGTGTTATCCGTGATCAGCGCGAAATGTTTATTGGTCACGCTGATCGTGGTTCGCGTCAAAACAATAATCCTGAGCAAGCCTTTCACGATAATTGGTTGAGTCAAGTGCCAGCAGCCCGTCGCCCGCACGTAAAAGATCTACTGCTTCACGTATTTCCTCGGCTCCAATCGATCTGGAGTAACATGCACTATGGAACTGACGCTGTCGCTATTTGGCGGCGGCAGCTCAGAGTTTGCAGTCCGGAGACCTTTGATGTCTATTTTCAATTTGGGGTAGCATTAGAAGCCTTAAGACGCGCCGAACTCGAGGAATTGGTTGCCGCCGGACCAGATGTTGAGCGCGCAGTTGCGATTCTGCGGTTGGCATCAACCATAAAACGGCCGGGTGGCGTATCGAAGGCCCGAGACTACCTCGACAGGCTTGGTGATGTGGAAGACAAAATCACACCGGAAGCTGCAAAAGGACTTTTACTTGCGCTATTTGAGGTCGGGGACTCGCTACTCGGTCCAGCAGATGAGCAAGGTGGGCTGACAGCCTTCCCGAACCGATGGCGTTTGATGTGGACAATCAATTACGTATTAGATCGAATTCCGTCGGGAGAGCGCGCCAGTCTGCTCTTATCTGTGAGCACTAATGGCAAGGCGGTTGGTTTGATTGCGTACATTACAACGGTTATAGAGAGCCACCTTTCAAAACCGGATCAGCCTCGAAACACACCACTTTCTCAAGTCGATGCGGAGATGGCGGGTCGACTACGTTCCATTTCGGTTAGTCGGCTTAGCAGTTTAGACCACCAGGCACTCCTCGAAATACCTGACCTTGATTATGTTATCCACCATTGGATCGATTGGGCAGGGAAAGAAACTGTGACCGCAAAGATAAGCCCACTGATAGAATCCGACAGGAAGCTGCCGTCCTTTTTAGAGAAATATCTACGCTTCGGTAGTTCACAAGGCTGGGGCGATATGGTCTCCCGTCGCGTACCGAGACTGAACCCAAAGCAACTGGAGCCCGTAACTAATATCTCTGCATTGGAACCTCGGGTCCTGGAGATGCTACGCCGAGGCGATTTGACAGCCAACCAGCGAATAGCCGGGGAACAATTCCTTAAGGGCATGGAACGTATTCAGCAGGGCAAAGATCCAGACGGCTTCATGACGGATGACTGATCCCACAACAGTGGATACCAAATCTAACACTCAACGAGTCGATGGGACACCTGATGTCTTTTGGTCCGGATAAGCCGTACAACGATCTTCCGCTGCTTCCACCGAAGGCTGAGCTTGAAACGAAAGCGGTGCTGAGAAAGGCGATCGCGGCGAACAAAGCGCTTGCCGAGCTAAATGGCGCGGGCGATTTGAACCTGCTCTGGGGGCAGGAAAAGTAACTCATATGGCTTTAGATAGTGGCCAATACATGTTCGACGAGCTTTTGAAAACGTTCGAGGAGTGTCGTGAGCCCAATTGGGATGGCTACGGATCTCAAGCAGTGCGCGAAGAGACCTACGATCTAGCTCATCAGTTCTTGGCGGCGTTACCGCTCAGCCCACCGCTGCCGTCCATTGGCGCTGAACCGGACGGGCAGATTACTGTGGAATGGCATCGGTCACCGCAATGAACTCTATCCGTGAGCATCGGCTGCGAAGGAGAGTTGTATTATGCTGCGCTCCTGGGGACCGAGCGAGTTTGCGGGACGGAAACGTTCCGGGCTAGAATGCCACAGGTGTTAAGCGATCTAATCGCCCGCATATATGAGCGGGATACAGAGAGTTTCTCGCGCTAGGCATAAGGTGCTAGAGGTGAATCTATGAAAACTGCCATTCAGGCTGAGCTGCCGGAACAACTTGTTGCAGATGCGCGCGCCTTCGTGGAGCAGGGCTGGGTAGGCGACTTCGACGAGCTGCTCGCAGAGGCGTTGCGCCGGTATCTGGAATCCCATTCGACGCGGCTGGCGGAATCATTCATCCGGGAGGACGTGGCCTGGGGGTTGCGTGGCCGGGAATGAGCCTGCGCCGCCGATAGTCGTGTGCGATGCGGGCTAGGACTGTAAAGCCGACGAATGAAACTGCCGCATGCTGCCAAAGCTCGTGTCGAACGAAAGAAGATTGTCGAGTATTTGCTGTCGTCATCCCATCCCGACGGAAGTGCGAAGGCCAGGTTCTTCATTCGGTTCGGGTTCAGTTCCGAGAGGTGGAAAATCTTTGCAGAGGCATTGAGACAGCACGGCAAAGCTCACGACGTTAGCGCTTCCATAGGATCGCGGCATGGAACACGCTATAGTGTTGATGGTTCGTTGGAAACCCCGGACGGACGGAACCCTAAGGTGCGAACCGTGTGGGTTGTCGCGAAACGGTCAAAGTCCCCGCGGCTGGTAACGGCATATCCGATTTAGGTGCAGACTATGATCAAAGAGCATGATCGCGTGGTCTTAAAGAAGAGCATTCCCGGACAACGGCTGAAAACGGGCGATGTCGGGACGGTGATACACGTCTACAAGAGAGGCGAAGCATTTGAGGTGGAGTTTTTGACGCTCCATGGGGCGACGGTAGCCATCGCGACCGTGGAAGCTTCGCAGGTTCGTCCGGTTCAAAAAAGGGAAATCACGCATGCGCGATTACTCCGAGCGTAGAATGCCCTCACACTGAAGCCTTCTCCCAAAGGGCGAGGGGAAACCTACTGAATTCAGCATAGAAGATGCCGGGCCCCGGTGAACACAAGACGGTGCAGGCTCGCATCCTCGCATACGCACAGGACATCGGGTGGACGTATGTGCCGCGCGAGGAGGCAGAGCGGCGGCGGGGGTTTGACCCCGACGGGGCTACGCCTGAGGATCGTGCTCGGCTGGCATCTCTGTACTTCGAGGATCTGCTCCATAACCAAGTCCTGGCGTTCAATCCAAAATACAAAGAGGCTGAAGGCGCGCTGGTCGGCGAGCTCCGACGGCTCAACGCGGATATTACCGGCAATCGCGATTTTCTCACCTATCTCCGCAATCAAGGCAAGTTTTTCTGCGTCGAAGATAATCGGGAACTGGACCTGACCTTGATTGACTACGGCGACAGCGCGCGCCAGCCGGAAAAGTACGGCAACGTCTATGAGGTGACCGAAGAGTTTTATTTCCACAACGGCCATTACGGCACGCGCGAGGACGTGGTTTTTCTCATCAATGGCCTTCCGGTCCTGGTCATCGAGTGCAAGAATGCCGGCAAGGACGAGGCGATCGCGCTTGGCGTGGATCAAATCCGCCGCTACCACGTCGAGACCCCAGAGGTGATGGTGCCGCAAATGCTTTTCACCGCGACGGAAGCGATCGGCTTCGACAACGGAGTCACCTGGAACACGGTCCGGCGCAACATTTTTCGCTGGAAGCATGAAGAAATCGGCAATCTCGAAGCCAAGGTCAAGACGTTTTGTTCAGTGCCGCATCTGCTGCGGCTCCTGAAGGAATTTATTCTCTTTGCTGAAAAGGACGAAGAACTACAAAAAGTAATTTTGCGCCAGCACCAGACGGTGGGTGTAGACCGGGTGGTGGAGCGCGCACTGGACGCGAAGCTCACACGCGGGCTCATCTGGCATACCCAGGGAAGCGGCAAAACCTATACGATGATTAAGGCGGCGGAACTGCTGTTCAAGGCGCCCGAGGCGGAGAAACCGACGATCCTGCTGATGATCGACCGTAACGAGCTGGAAGACCAGATGCTCAAGAATCTGGCCGCCGTCGGGCTAGGGAACGTGGCACACGCCCATCGGATCGCTGAACTGAACCGGCTGCTCAAATCGGATTACCGGGGAATAATAGTCACAACGATTCAAAAATTCCGTGACATGCCGGCAGACGTGAGCCCGCGGCGGAACGTCTACGTGCTGATCGACGAGGCGCACCGGACCACCGGCGGCGATCTGGGCAATTATTTGATGGCGGGGCTACCGAACGCCACATTCATTGGTTTTACCGGCACGCCGGTGGACAAGACCGTTTACGGAAAGGGAACGTTCAAGACCTTTGGCTGCGAAGACGACAAAGGCTATCTCCACAAGTATTCCATCAGCGAGAGTATTGATGACGGCACAACGCTGCCGCTCTATTACGACCTGGCACCCAACGAGATGCTCGTGCCCCATGAGGTAATGGAGAAAGAGTTCCTGTCCTTGGCTGAGACAGAAGGTATTGCCGATATCGAAGAGCTTAACAAAATTCTCGAAAGGGCGGTGAATCTCAAGAATTTTTTGAAGGGCAAGGAGCGGATCAAAAAAGTGGCGCGGCATGTGGCCGAGCACTATGTGGCGAATGTTCAACCGCTCGGCTACAAGGCTTTTCTCGTTGCCGTGGACCGGGAAGCCTGCGCCTTATACAAAGAGGCGTTCGATGAGTTCTTGTCTACCGAGTTTTCAACGGTTGTTTACACCGGCAATAATAACGATCCGCCACACATGAAAAAGTGGCACATCGAGGAAAAGCAGGAAAAACATATCCGCAAAAACTTTATCAAGTTCGGCGAAGATCCGAAAATCCTCATTGTCACGGAGAAGCTGCTAACCGGTTTCGACGCGCCGATCCTCTACGCGATGTATCTCGACAAGCCCATGCGCGATCATACGCTCTTGCAGGCGATCGCGCGGGTGAACCGGCCCTACGAGAACGAGCGGGAGGAAATGGTAAAGCCGCATGGTTTCGTGCTCGATTTCGTCGGTATCTTTGACAAACTCGAAAAGGCGCTGGCTTTCGACAGCGACGAAGTGAACGCCATCGTCAAAGATATTGGCCTGCTCAAGCAGCTCTTCAAAGCAAAGATGGGAAGTAGGGCGCCGGCGTATTTAGCGCTCGTAACACAGAACTTTAACGACAAGGATGTCGACAACCTCATCGAGCATTTCCGCGACAAAGACCGGCGCAAAGAGTTTTTCAAGGAATACAAAGAGATTGAGATGCTTTACGAGATTGTCTCACCTGACGCTTTTCTGCGTCCGTTTATCGACGATTATACGACTCTTTCCTCCATCTACGCCGTAGTGCGCAAGGCTTATGCTAGAACCGTTTACGTCGATAAGGCATTTCAGCGTAAGACCAATGAACTCGTGCAAAGACACATTGACACGGCAGTCATGGAACCGAGCGATAAATTTGTGAAACTTGATCACGCTACGATCGATGCGATCAAAAAGAGCGAGGAAGGCAAGGCGGTTAAAGTCATCAATCTGATTAAGTCCATTGAACGAACGGCGCTGGAGAACGGCGACGATCCTTTTCTCGTCGCCATGGCCGAGTGTGTGTGTGTGTGTGGGCCAGGGCAGTGCAGGAGAGTTTCGAGGATCGACAGAGCAGCACGGAAGAGGCGCTCACCGAATTACTCAAGCAGTTAGAACGCGACGAAGATCGAAAGAAAACCCAAGCGACAAAGGGACTTGATGGTTTAACTTATTTCGTTCTCTGCAAACTAACCGACGAGGGCATCGCCAACGCGGAGATCGCCAGCAAGAAGGTGCGAGCAGCTTTTGCCGAATTTGCCAACTGGCGGCAAAGTGAAAAGGAGCTGCGCGAGCTCCGGAAAAAAGTCACGTTCGCTATCTGCGCCGAGGAGGACGACCTCAATAAGGTCACCGCGCTCGTGGATAGCATCTTCACGGTACTGCAGAAAGCGGCGATGACGTGAATATGACGCGGTGGAAGGACAAACAAGAATTTAAGGCCCGCGTCTTGGACTGGGCCGGCCGGCTAGACGTTAAAATCTGCTCGCTCGCCGTTCGTCCGATGTCGAACAAGTGGGCGTCGTGCTCAACGAACGGGCACCTAAACTTCAACACCGAGTTGTTGAGCCTAGACCGCGACGTTGGCGAATACGTAATCGTCCACGAACTGCTTCACTTCGTAGTCCCGCACCACGGTAAGCTTTGGAAGAGCCTGATGCGAGCGCATCTGGGGGATTATGAGAGGTTGGATCGGAAGCTACGAAAATGAAAACACCATGATTCTGACTTCAATAGCGCGACGATGGGAAAACGGGTTGGTTGCGTTTATGTCATTGCCGCCTCGGGATATCGTTGGCCACTTGGCGATGGTCCCTCGCCTTTAATTCCCAATCAACTTCCGGTAACGGTTATATTGCCGACGTGAACTTAGAAGAACTCCCGTTCACGGTTCTCGGGATGAAAACACGGCGATCATGGCGAACACGTTTGCGGTTGGATGAAATGAAAAAACGATTGCACTTCTATATGGTATTTTTGACCGTCTCTCTCGTTTCAAGCAGTTTGGTTCTGCCAGCGGAACAGGCTCCGTTAGTAAAGATCAACAAAGAATACGATAAGCGGACAGTGATAAAGAAATCGACGATTCCCGGCGCCGGCAATGGCCTGTTTGCCGTCGTCAAAATCAAAAAAGGGGAGGTGATCGGCGAGTTGGGCGGCCGGCTGATTGCGGAGAACGATCCCTCCCGCGGCAATCATTACATCGCGTCCTTACCTGAATGCGCCTGGCAGGAAACCCACCCGTATAAGTATCTCGACAGCCAGGATTACGGCGCCAACGTGAGCCGCATCAATTTCGCTCCCAGCAAGCTTAATGACAAGGACACGAATTTTCAGAACGCGGCGATCAAACAGCTTTGCCAGCGTCCCTATGTTATTTTCGTGGCTTTGAAAGATATTGAGCCCGGCACGGAGATTTGGTCCAGTTACGGGCCCCACTACGACTATGAGAAGTTCATGAGGATCGCGCAGGTGCGGGATTTTTTTTGCGGCTTAATGAAAATGAATTGCCGCGAAAAATATACTTACGCCCACTAAGGGTTCAAATGGCGCCGCTGGAGAGCGGTGCTTCTTTCCCGGTTCTTTAGGCTTCCGTGTGGCTAACCGCCGAGGCGCCTCGGCTCTTGTGGTCCGCCAGGAAATGCTCCCGCCTATCGCTTTCGAATAAACAACTGCCGCAGCAAAGTCTCCCATTGAGTAAATTTTACCTCGATCTCCTCCACCGAGTACTTCTCGTCGAGGTAGGTTTTTTTGAATTTCTGCTCCAGTGTGCCGATGTCCTCGCGGGGCGACCAGAGCCCGCCTCTCATGATCAGCTGTTGGCCTTCCTTGGAGAGCAGGTAATCGATGAAAAGGAGCGCGGTGTGTGGGTTGGACGCTTTGGCCATCAACGCCGCCGAACCGACGGTCGTGACCACGGGTTCGAGGGGGCGCCACTCGACCGGCGCGCCCTTCCGCTTTGCCATCGTAACGTTGGCGTCGAGGATCGTCGGGGACATGGGAACTTCGCCGGAGGCGATCAAATTGATCAATGCCGCGGGCGCCATGTCCTGCACGCTGATGTCCTGGTCGGCCATCTTCTCCAAAAACTCCCGCCCCATTACATCCAGCGTATTGCCGATCCAGCGCACGCCCGTCGAGGTGCCGGTGATCGCCATCTTGCCTTTCCATCTCGGGTCGAGCAGGTCTTTAAAGCTCCGTGGCGCATTCGCCGGTGGAATCAGCTTCGTGTTGAACCCCAGGCTGCTGTAGGTTTCCCGGTTCGGCAGGTAGAAAAATCCGTTCTTCCCTCTCGGTTTAAGCTCGTTCGGATAGTAGCGCGCTTCCGGAGAATAATACTCTTGGAAGAAGCCTTCCCGTTTTATGAGTCCCATGCCGTCCGCCGTGGTTTCGACGACGTCGACAAGAACACGGCGGGATTTGGCTTCCTCAAGCACTTTTCTGATGAGGGTTTTGGAGTCGTTACGCCATTCGTTCGCTTTGACGAAGGGGTACTTCTTCTCGAACTCCTTGACGAAAGTGCGAAACCAGGTGTGCGAAGTGTAGAGAGTAAACTGCCCCTCGCGCTTGGCGCCCTCGACGAGGATTTTTTCCCGATCGGCGCCTTGATAGAGGGCCAGCTGAGAAGCCGGCAGTGGGACGGCGGCGAAACCGGGTGCCGAGCAGAGCCAGCACCACGCCGCGGTGAAAATAAGACAACTTGCTGCAAGGAGTTTCTTCATCGATGGAACCTCCATTTATCATTTGAACCAAGGGCCGGAAGATTACACGCGCAGTCGAGCCTTATGCTCCGTCAGCCACGCTGCAAGCCGCGCGATGCCTTCTTCCAAATAAATTTTCGGCTCCCAGCCAAGTTCTTGTTTAGCGAGTGAAATATCCAGTGGGCTGCGCAGGCGATGAGGGGTGATTTCGGCGGCGTTAGGATGTTCGCCGATTTCGAATTCTAGCTCCGGTAGCGCCTTGCGGATCGCCTGAACCAGATCGTCGCTGACGTACGTCTTGTCGAGGCCGATGTTGTAGGCGCGGCTAAGCGGTTTGTCTGCAAACAGCGCGCGGCGCACGGCGTCGGCAACATCGTCGACATAAATAAGGTCGTCCTGCGGGCGCGTGAGGAAAAGCCGGCAGGGCTGGCCGAGGATGCCTTTTTTCAGTTCCAATGGAATGCTCCTGTAGAGCCCGGGACCGTAAACGGACGCGTACCTCAAGGCAACGAAGCTGACGCCGTGTTTTTCCTTGTAGAAGTCGCCCATCCATTCTGAAACGGTTTTGGCGACTCGGTAAAAATAAGTGGGATAAATCGTCACTGCGTCTTCTTCTTTGACGAGACTGCCATCTGGTTTTTTCAGCTGGCCGTAAATCGAAGCGGAACTGGAATAGACGATGCGCTTGATCTTGAGATCTCTGGCCGCTTCGAGAATGTTGGTCATCGCATGGTAGCAGAAATTCAATACCGTGGGCGATTCGTCCCGCGGCGGATGGGCAGCGTGAAAGATATGTGTCGGCCTTTCCTTGGCGCACAGTTCGCTGAAGATCGGACCGTCGGTGACGTTTATCAATTGTGACGGAGTCTTGATTCCCAGCAATGAGAGATCGCTGGAGCGAGGCAGAACATCGATAGGAATAATTTTATGGCCGAGGGATTCGAGCAATCTCGTGACGTGAGAGCCGATGAAGCCATTGGCGCCGGTAACCAGGACTGTTTCAGCCATCATTTTTTCACTACTCGCCAATCAACGCTTGCGGATGAAGAGCTTGCGCAGCAAATTTTCCCACTCGTCGAATTTCTTCTCCAACTCTTCGGGCGGGTATTGTCTTTCCATGTAAAGCTTCTTGAATTTTTGGCCGAGCGAACCGATGTCGGTGCGCGGCGAGCTCAGGCCCCCCTTCATCGCGGCTTGTTGTCCTTCTTTGGAATGGAGGTAGTCGAGAAACAACAACGCAGCGTGAGGGTGAGGCGCGTTGAGGATCATTCCCGACGTCCCGACTCCGGCAATCACGGGCTCCAGGGCGCGCCAATCCACCGGCGCGCCTTTTTGCTTGTGGGTGAAGATGTTAGAGTTGAAAATCGTCGGTGATAAGGGCACCTCGCCGGAGGCGACCAGCCCCGACAATGCAGCCCCCGAAATATTTTGAACGTTAATGTCCTGAGCGGCGAGCTTCTCCAAAAACTCGCGTCCCATCGCATCGAGCATAGCGCCCACCCATTGAATGCCGGTTGTTGTGCCGGCGATGGACATTTTTCCCTTCCATCTGGGATCGAGATAATCCTGGATGCTTTTCGGCGCCTCCGCAGAAGGGATAAGCTTCGCGTTAAAGCCCAAGCTTATGTAGATCTCACGGTTGGTCCACGCATACACCCCGTTTTTGCTTTTTACCTTGGCGTCGTCGTCGTAAGCGCCGAGTTCCGGAGAGAAATGCTCCTGAAGCATCTTTTCCCTGAGCATGAGAGTCATGTATTCGGGGCTTGTCTCGACAACATCGGCGAGATAGCGCCCTGCGGTCACTTCCTCGGTCAACCGTTTCAGTAGCGCTTTTGAATCGCTGCGCCAGACGTTGGCTTTGACGAAGGGATACTTCTTTTCAAATTCTTGGGACACCGGACCGGCGACCCAGGTGTTCGAGGTGTAAAAGACGACCTGGCCCTCTTTTTTGGCGCCCTCGAGGAGGATTTTCTCGCGGTCTGTTCCTTTGTAGAGCGTAAGCTCCGCGATAGTCATAGGGTTGCTTTGCGCGGCATGGGACGGAGACAAGAGCAATACGACGCTAAGAACGAGAAACCCGATTAACGCTCCGAGTGATTCTTTTTTTCGCATCGAAATATCCTCCTCCGCGAACGGCCTCGCGTGCTAGTCAAAATAGCCGGACTTGTACGCCCAGAGCCACAGGTAAGCGATTTTTTCGTTGTAAAGCTCCGCGTAGCCGACATGTCCGTAGCGCGGGATTAGGACGACATGGGAGCCGCGCGTGGTGGCGGCGTATTTGGCGCCCATGAACATCTCGCGCTTGTCTTCGAGCTTCTCCCCTTTGACCCAATGGCCCTTATCGTTTTCGCCGGCGATTAATAGGACGCGGATGGTTTTGAGCCACGCCGGGTCGGGCTCTTGCAAATGATCGAAATACTCTTCGCGCGGCAGCCCCGTGCGCTTGGGATATTCTTCCAGGATGCCCACCGCGGCGTTGTGCTGGTTGTCGCACAGGCTGGTTTTCATCTGGGAACGCAGCGGGCTCACCAGCCGGATGTAGTCTTCGCCGCCGCCCCAGGGCGTGAGATCGGGCGGGTCTATGTAGCCCGACTCGCGAAAAGAATCGGGCGAGCGCCGCGAGATGTGATCGACCGGCTTCTCGGCATATTTCTCCGCGCCGGTCTGGTTACGCCATTGGAGCCGCCAGCCGTCCGGCCCACCGCTGCCGAAGCCGACCAGACCGATGATCTTGGTCTCTTTCGAAAAGCGGGTGAGATGGGCGGCCATCGGCCCGCCGGTGGAATGACCGAACGGCAAAATTTCCCGGCCCGCGAGATGTTGATCGGCGAGCAATCCCGCCCCCTGAAGAATCACGTTGAAGGTGCATTTCAAGTTGCGGTCGAGGATCTCGTCCTGCGGCAGGTCGCGGTCCATCAGATAAACCGGCTGTCGTTCAGCTATCGGAACTTTCCAAACGCCTCCCGGCGGATAGTGGCCGGGATAGGTCAGCGCCAAAGCTTTGAAGCCCTGGGCCGCGAGCACGCGGGCAAGTCCCGGCCTGCCGTCGGGCGTCAGGTCCATGATCTTCTCGCTGCCGGCGCCGCCGTGAAAAAGTACGAAGGCGCGCTTGTCGTTCGTTTCTTTCTCCGGCGTGTAGAGCGTGCCATGGATATCCCAGTCGTAGCCGTTGCGCCGGTACCGAGCGGTAACGTCTCGCGTGGAGAAATTGCCTTGCGGATACGGCGGCGCGACCGCGAGCCATTCATCCCAAGTGAGCTTGAGCAGGAGTTCGCGCGACTTAAGGCCTTCAGCAAAAGTTTGCATGATGCCGGTGCTTGACATGCTAATTTTCTCCCGCGGATTTACCGACGACGTGGTCGAGGTGCCACTTGGCGATTTCCCCTTTGGTGCAGAACCAGACATCTTTGAAACCCTTGGCGTAGCGAATGCACTCCTCGAAGACACCGATGATATTCGGCCTGCCGCCGATATGCGCATGCACCAGCGCGTCGATGAGCTTGGGCGAGCCCGCTTGACCTTCGGCGTAAAGATAGTCGAAGGCGGTCTTGAAGCTCTCGAAATAAACCCGCGCGGAATTCTTTGGGTGAAAGATCAGCGAGTGATCGTTGGCGTAGTCGAGGCGCGGCATAATGACCAGCGGTTTGCCGTTGATCATGCGGTGCTCGGGTATGTCCGGGCCGAAAAGATCGCCGCTCCAGTAGATGCCTTCTTCAACGAGGTGGTTGAAAGTATGTTCGTTGATTCTATGGCCGGGGCTGACCCAGCCGACGGGGAGTTTGCCGGTCACCCGCGCGAGGCTCTGCAAAGTTCTCTTGATCAGCTCTTTTTCCTGTTGCGGTTCGAGCGACGTGAGATAGATGTCATTGACCCAGCCATGGCCGACGATTTCATGCCCGGCGGCGTGCAGTTCCTTTAACGCTTCGGGAAAATCTTCGGCAACCCGGCCGTTGGTATCGATGGTGCCTTTGACGCCGTTGCGGCTTAGCGTCTCCATGACGCGCCAGATGCCGGCGCGGCCCCCATACTCGCCGTAGGCGAGGGAGGCCTGGTCGGGCTTGTCGCCGCCGCGCCGGTACTGGGAAAATTTCTCAAACGCTTCGAAGGCGACGAAGAAACTCACGGCGATTTTAGCGTCGTTGGGCCACTTAATGGGTATGGGTCTCATCGTTTGATCCTTGTCAGGACTTCGGTCCGCCGAAAACGTTGCGAAACAACTCGTAGTTTTTATTGAAGTCATCGCCGGCGCTTATGTCATCGATTACGAAATTGAGCTTGTCTATACCCTGGACAGCGGTCGGGACGCCGATGCGGGTCGGTACCCGGCCGAAGGACGCGATGATTTTCTGGCCGTCTTCAGAGAGCATGAAGTCAACGAAAAGCTTCGCCGCATTTGGATGGGCGGCTCTTGCGCCGACGCCAATCGGCTGAAACTTGGTAAAGACCGGCTCCTGAGCAACCCAATCCACCGGCGCGCCCTTGCGCTTCGCATCCTCGGCATTGTGAACGTAGGTGTTCAGTACCAAGGGAAACTCGCCGGCGGCCAGGAGATTCGTGATGATCGTAAGGCCGGCATAGAGCCGAAGTTCCTGGGCGCCGAGCTTCTTCATGTAGGCCATCCCCTTCTCCTCGCCCATGCGTTTGAGCTTCCAGGCAAACCACTCCGGTTTCGTATGGTCCATGCCGATTTTCCCCTTCCACTTCGGGTTCAGGAGATCTTCGTCCAACCTGGGAACTTCATTCCGCTTGACCATGCGGGTGTTGTAACCGATGACGTTGGGCATCATGTAAACCGCCGACCAGTAACCTTCGGAATCGAAAAATCCCTTGTGAAGATGTTTTGCTTCCACAGGCAGATACTTTCCGAGCAGATTTTTCTTCTTGAGAAAATAGGCCTGGGTTTCGGCGGACTGCACGACATCGAATTCATATCGTCCCGTTTGCGCCTCCGTCATGATCTTGGTGAGCAATCTTTCACCCACGGCGCGAAACATGCCTATTTGGATAAAAGGGTATTTTGCCGAAAAGGCGTTATTGAGTTTTTGCGCCTGGTCGACGGTCATCGACGTATAAACGACCAGCTTGCCCTCTTTCCTGGCGGCTTCTAGAACGGCTTCGGAGCCGCTGGCGTCAAGGTTCATAGGCGGGAGAACGCCGATGACAGCTGCGAATAGGAGACAGACTCCAATCCAAGCCATAAACTCTTACCTCCTCTGGAGAACCGACACAGACACTATCAAGTGGACGTGCAAACCGTCAAGCAACGTTGAGGATCGAAGCCAGTCCAATGATTTACTGCGGGCAGTGTTTTTGGGATGAGGCTCTTGGCCCCGAAGCAAAGCGCAGTAAGGCATGAACCTGGATTCCGCAGTTGAAGTAACAATCTCTACTGAGCGAGGTGTGAGACTGGAGTAGCGAAGGCACCCAGATCCGCAGGATCAAAGTCCTTCTTGGTGCTTGGCAATTTGTTGCAAGCAGGTTACGGATTCCACTCACGGCACCGGTTTGGGGAAAAAGTCGGCTTCGCGCCGGCGAACAGCGAGCTCTCCGGTTTGAGACCGGAAACAGTCAGTTTGCCGGGCATTTCCCAGTGGCAAGATGCGCTGCGAAGTCGGCGGGGAAAAGTTTCAGCGCGCTCTCGATGGGCGGCCCGGGCATGGCGATAAGATTGCAAAACCCTTTGCCTTTGTTGAAGGCCAAAACTTTACCGAACTGTTCCAAGATCGGCTGGCCGCCTTGACCCTGCTGGACTTTTTTCATCAGCATAGACAGGGTATTTGTTTCCATGCGGCAAGCCGGACATTGACCGCAGGATTCGGCCGTGAAAAAATCGGCCATCCTTAACACTTCTTCGACGATGCAGGTTCCTTCGCCGACGAGCTGGACAACGCCGCAACCGAGTCCCGAGCCGGCCGCTCTCATGGCGTTGGGTTCCAGCGGCGTATCGAGCTTGTCCGGCGATAAATACGCCGCCGACGGCGCCGCCGGCATGATGGCTTTTATCTTCTTGCCGCCTTTTATGCCGCCACCGCAGTGCTCGATGAGGTAGCGCAGAGGCGTACCGAAGGGCAGCTCGTAAACTCCGGGACAATTGACGTCTTCATTGAGCGAGAAGATCATCGTCCCCGGACTGTCCGGCGTGCCGAATTTTCGATACCCATCGGGACCGCGCAATAATATCGGCGCGACGTTCGCGAGCGTCTCAACGTTATTCACTGCCGTAGGTTTGCCAAACAGGCCAACTGTTACGGGGAAAGGCGGCTTCTGTCGTGGCCAGGCTTTTTTGCCCTCGATAACTTCGAGGGCTGCCGTGTCTTCGCCGGCCACATAGTTATGAGGAGCCGGCGTAAGCTCGATATCAAGACTAAAATTGCTCCCCAAAATATTTTGTCCCCAATGGCCGGCCGCCTTGGAGTCGGCTAATGCATCGGTGATGTTTTTTGTCGCGGCTTGATAATTGGCGTTGATGTAGAGGTAGGCTTTAACGGCGCCGATCGCGTAGCCAGCTAGAATCACCCCTTCGATGATCAAGTGGGGAAGATTTTCCATCAGCACGCGGTCTTTTTTGCTGCCGGGTTCGTCTTCGCCGCCGTTCAGAATCAGGTAGCGAGGTTGCTCGGGCGCTGCGCGGGTGAAGGACCATTTTTTCCCAGTGGGAAATCCCGCGCCGCCGCGGCCGCGCAGACCCGCGTCGGTGATTTGCCGAATGATTTCCTCGGGGGAAGATTTTATGAACCTGGCGAGAGCTTCGTAGCCGCCGCGGGCGCGGTATTCCTTCAATCCTACTCTCCCCTCAGGCACTCCATGAGGGAAAAGGATGCCTTCCATGGGCTAGAGGATCCCCGTATCCAAGAGTTGATAGATTAGCTCTTTAAGCGCCGAGTCGATGGTATCGAGGCGCTGCACATGCGGACCTCCGGCAAGATGATCGGTGATCTCGTCGAGGTCTTCAACTTTGACCGCCGCGTACCAGTTCTTTTCCGGGTAGAGCACGATATTCGGCCCCTCCTGGCAGGCTCCGAAGCACATGTAGGGTTTCACTTCGACGTCGGTCAGCCCCCTTGCGGCGACCCGCTTCTGAAACTCTTTCATGAGTTGCTCGGAGCCCCGTGACTTGCAATCAATATTTTGACAGACGAGACAAACCCGCATCACCGAGTCTCCTTATGCGGTCATTACTATCGTAGAATGTTTCGTGCGACAAGCGGATTCGACAACCTTATGATTTAATTTGCATCTGCGCGACCCAGTCCTTTGATTTGATAATCTCACTGAGAAGTTGTTCATCCTCCGCCGTCGGCAAAACTTGAGTCACATGTTTCTTATATGCGTCGGCCGACAGTAGCTCGCCCGTAACGCTGTAGGTCTTGCCGACATGCTCGCCGATGGAACGGTTAAATTTCAAATCCGGCGCGTAGAGTTTTGGTTGTCCCTGCGGAACCAACGCGTTGAGCTGGTCAATGAGCTTGGCGCATTCGACGATATAATGGTTCCGGGCCAAGTCGTTAAGTTTATCCTTCTCGGCGGGAATTTTCGCCTCGTCTTCGTCGAATCGTCCTTTCAAGCCCCAAACGTAAGCCCAATTAGCCGACGAAGAATGATCGGTGCCGAAAAGATCATAGGCAGTCGACAACCATTTGTTGAAGTACTTTTGTACGATTGCAACGGGGATCTTTCCAGCTCTGAGGATACGCGTGAGGCCGGTATGGCCGGTGAACATGTGGAAGAATTCTTCCTTGAGCATTGCCGTCACGCTCTCGGCCAACGGGGCAAAGGCGGAATGGCTAAGCATGGTTAGCTGATATTTGCCGTCGCGATCGACAAATTCAGTATAGGTGAAAAAGTCGAGCCAATTGTTGACCGGCGCATTGAAAGAACCCAGCAGCCGATCGCCTCTGAAGGCCCGGCGTTCCAAGAGCTTTCGCGCCTCGAGTTTGCCCGAATCGCCGAAGTAATTCACCAACAGATAGCACATCTGCCAACCGTGGCGCATCTCTTCACTGTTGACGCGAACCAACGCCTGTCTGTCGTATTCGGTGGGAGTAGTGTCCAGAAGATTCCTCTGTTGCTCAACCGAAGCAAACTCCGTGTCCCCCTGATAAATGATCAGGTTCATGAGAGCATCGCGAATCGATTGATTGGGAATTTGCCCCACGCGTTCCCATTTGCGCTGGCCCTTAAAGTCGCCAAATTCGATTTCAGCGCTGTGCAGATCGCCCAACTTGGTCTCGAAATTATAGTTGCCGAGGAGCGTTGGGTCGTAGCCGATGTCGTTTTGCCATTCGCGAAAATATTGGATCCAGTCATCGAAAGACGAAATCTTTACCATATGAGTTCCTTTTCCATAGTGACTATTTTCGAACACTCGTTCGAAATTATCACTTTAATCCTTCCCCAAGCGGAAATCAACTCATGATTCAATCCACAGCCCGCCCTGCTAATGGTACATCTCCATCAACTCGACCATACCTAATTCTCGGACCTGTTCGAAAAGGTATCGTTTGATTTCACCCACCGAATCCATATGGAGGACAATTTGCGCGGTCGACTTGGCGGCCTGGTAGGTCATCGACCGGATCGCCTTTTTGACCACCGGGACGTAGAGGGCCCCCATACTGAACTCTTCCAGTCCCATTCCCAACAGCAGCAAAGCGAAAAGCGGATCGCCCGCCATCTCGCCGCATAGTCCGACGCGTTTGCCCACTCGTTTGCCGGCTTCGATCGTGGACATAAGCGCGGCTAAGACCGCTGGGTGGAGGGGCTCGTAAAGGTTTGCGACCCTGCGGTTGCTTCTATCCACGGCCAGTATGTACTGGATAAGATCATTGGTGCCGATGCTCAAGAAATCTACTTCGCGGAGAAACCGATCCGCGAGCTGGACTGCGGCCGGGACTTCTACCATCACTCCGAGTTCCATTTGACGGTCGTGCGGCGTGCCGTCTCGTTGAAGTTCCTCTTTTGCCTCCCCTAAGAGTTCCTTTACCTTTACGATCTCTTCGAGGCTCGATACCATAGGCACGAGCAGTCGAACTCGCCCTAAGTCCCCGACGCGCAGAATCGCGCGCAGTTGCGTCTTAAAAACCTCTTCGACTTCCAGGGAGATGCGGATCGAGCGCCACCCTAAAAATGGATTGGGTTCCGTCCCGACGCTCTGGATATAGGATGGATATTTGTCCGCTCCGATATCCAAGGTGCGAATCGTTACGGGTTTTCCGGCCATCGCCTCTACCACACGTTTATAGAGAGTGTACTGTTCTTCCTCGCCGGGGAAATCGCGGTGGGCGAGAAAAGGGATCTCAGTGCGATAGAGACCTATACCTTGGGCGCCGTGAAGATGGGCAAACGCCACATCGCTTAGGAGTCCGATGTTCGCGTAGAGCGAAACTCGGTGTCCGTCGAGGGTTTCCGCGGGCAGCTCCTTGAGCTCTTCGAGCTCGCGATTGAGCTCCAGATAGTCTTTCTCCAGGCGGTCGTACTCCCGCACCACCTCTTGTTTGGGGTTGACGTAAACGACGCCGGAATTGCCGTCAACAATAAGTAGATCGCTTCGATGCACGGACTCCATCAGGTCTTCGACAGCGACGACGCTGGGAATCTCGAATGATTTCGCCAAGATCGAAGCGTGAGACGTCACCCCGCCGGTAGCCAAAACGATGCCCTTGAAGCGGTCTCCTTCAAGGATGCTCAAATCGGCGGGAGAGAGGTCGCCGGCGACGAGCACGGCGTCATCCGGAATGTCGGTTTGTTGCCCGGAAACGCCGGAGAGATTCTCTAGTAGCCGTTGCGCGGCGTCTTTGACGTCGGTGGTTCGTTCACGGAGGTATTCGTCATCGATCTGCGATATCGTTTGCAGGTAGCGCTCAAATACGATCCGGACGGCGTACTCGGCGGTATGGCCTTGTTTGCGAATTTGACTTTCGATCTGTTGGATGATGGCCGGGTCTTCCAGGATGAGCCTGTAGACGTCGAAAATGGCGCCTTCCTCTTTCGAGATCAGGCTGCTCATGCGATCTTTAATGACGTTGATATGCTCGAGGCCGCGCTCCACGGCAGCTCGGAAGCGCTCCATTTCACGCTCCGGGTTTTTCGCTTTCCTTTTCGGAATCGAGTTCAAATCCATGCGCGGTTTCATCACGTAGGCATGCCCACGGCCAAATCCCGGCGCCGCTGCCAGCCCGGTCAAGCGCCCGCGCCACCGCTGACGGGCCTTCGCGGCCTTCGGCTTGCGCCGGCCCTCATAGGAGCGCAGTCTGCGCATGGCCTCATCCATGCGCTTCTGCAGTTCCGTGCGTTCCTGTTCTTTGGTCTTTAGGGAGTCGGCCAGACGCGCCTGGACGATGATGCTGGCCGCTTGCCCAGAGATCGTCGTAAGCAGCCGAATTTCGTCGCGGGAGAACTCACGGCGACGGGAGGTTTGCACGACCAGGACGCCTAAAGGCAGCTTTTTTTCGATGAGCGGCACGCCGAGAAAGGAATGAAAATGCTCCTCGTGCGTTTCCGGGAAATATTTATACCGCGGGTGAGCCATGGCATCGACCACGGTGACCGGTTTCATCCGCTCGATCACCAGTCCGGTTAAACCCTCGCCGATGGCCATCGAGACTTTGCCGACGGATTCTGCATCCAATCCCATCGTCGCGCGCAGGGTGAGCCGCTCTTTCTGCTGATCAAGAATGTAGAGAGAGCAGACTTCGGTTCCCATCCGCTCCGCCACCGTGGCAACGATACTATTGAGGGTTTCCTGGAGATCGTGGGAGTGGCTGATGAGGGTGCTGATGTCTTCCAGGATGGTCAGATGCGGGTGCGCGTCGCGGATGTTTTTTCTGTTGTTAGCCATTGGCGCAGATTCGCTTGAATTCGAACCTTCTATAAAACATAAATTCTGGTTTTTCTCCAGGGAAAGCGAGAGAGGGCGTCTACAGAACGAGAGATTTCGGTTTACCTTTGTTTGCCGGAAAACTCCCGGCGGCGAACCGTCCGGGAATCTCCTCGCCGCAGGAACAGTGATTTCCCTCAAGGTTGTCTTCCAGAATATCGTGCCACGAGCGTCGGATGAGAGCACGGTGACAGGCTGGGCAGAACGTTGTCTGGCCTTTATCTTCGAACACGTTGCCCACGTAGCAGTATTTGATTCCGGCCGACAGAGCGATCTGGCGCGCCTGGGTTAGCGTCGCCGCGGGCGTTCTCGGCTTATCAACCAGCTTGAAATCGGGATGGAACGCGGTGAAGTGGAGCGGCACGGAGTCGCCCAGATTTTCGATCACCCAATGACAGAGCCGCCTGGTTTCGTCCGGATCGTCGTTTTCACCGGGAATCATCAAGTTGGTGATCTCGAACCAGATGTCGGTCTCGCGTTTCAGCCAGCGCAGCGTGTCGAGCACCGGATCGAGATGGGAGAAGGTCAATTTATGGTAGAAACGCTCGCTGAAGGCTTTCAGATCGACATTGGCGGCGTCGATGTAGCGATAGACTTCCGGCCGCGCTTCGGCCGTGATGTAACCGGCGGTAACCATGACGCTCTTGACGCCGCGCTCCCGGGCGATGCGGGAGATGTCGATGACAAACTCGCCCCAGATGACCGGATCGTTGTAGGTGAACGCGATGCTGGGCACGCGGTTCCGAATGGCCAACTCGACGACTTGATCCGGAGTCGCGCCGAGACTCTGGGCTTCATCGAGCTTGGCCTTGCTGATGCTCCAGTTCTGGCAAAAGCGGCAGCCCAAATTGCAGCCGGCGGTGCCGAAACTCAAAATCTTGCTGCCGGGCAGGAAATGATTCAACGGCTTCTTTTCGATGGGATCGATGGCAAAGCCTGTGGACGTTCCGTAGCCAAGCGAATAAAGCTTGCCGCCGATGTTTTTTCGGATGTAGCAGAAGCCGGCCTGGCCTTCGCCCATCCGACAAAAGCGCGGGCAGAGCGTGCAAAGGATGCGGCCGTCGTCTTCTTTGTGCCACCACAGCGCTTCTTTCATGGTAAAACTATCCCGCTTTTATAGTTGCGCCGCAAGGGGACCGGGTCCTTGTCGGCGCCGCTCATAAGGCGATCGTAACATCTCAAGCTGTGGTTCTGGTTTCGCTTCGGGGGTAGGTTTTCAAACTGTGCGTGGTGCCCGTGCGCACGATCATTTCAGCGGTTTGAATACTGGTCGCCAACGCGTCGAGGACCGGCACGCCGAGTTCGTGAGAAAATTCCGCGGCTGAATACTGCACCGGCACCATGGTGACGCCCATCGGCACGACGATTTCGGCATCGTCCCTTTCAACGAGCTCCCGCGACATTTGCAGAAAGCGCTCGCGCATGGCGGCGCGATTTTGCGTGCTGTCGAGCAGAGGAATCTCGATGGCACGGATGCCGACTACGAAATCCAATACCCGCCAAGCGTGAAAATTCTTGCGCATATACGGAATACTCGTGGTCTCATAAGCAACGACGCCGAGGCGGTTGCTCAGTAGCGCGCCGAGGTGCATGACCGACTGGCCGGCGCCGATCACCGGAATGCGCACCAAGTTGCGCGCCAGTTCAACCCCGGCATCGAGCGTGCCGAACGGCACCACGGCGTCGAAGCCGTCGGCTTCCGCTTTCTGGGCGATCTCCGCCACCAGCGGCCCGGCGGCCAGCGCGTTGATTTGGGCATTAGCGCGAATGAAGAATGTCGCCTTGATCACGCCGAAGCCAATCTCGGTTCCCGGCGACGCGCACTTGAGCACCGCCGCTCTGCGTCGCTCCCTCTCTTCAGCCGGGTATTCACCCATAACGACCATGATTTTCATCGTCTCACTCCTTAAGCTCTTGCTGCCAATGGTTGAAGGGAGCATAGCACATCTCAATGCCTGGAAAGCAGAGGATTCTTTTTGGCGTATTCACGCAAAATAGCAAGCGGCGCGAGCTCCGACCTCGCGTCACGTCTTCGCTTCGAAGGTGCAGCAATTTCAGCCGATGCTTCCCGGCACTCTCCCGATTTCTGACCGCTGGGAAATATCGATTCCGTAATTCAAAATAGGCAAGCACGTTATAAAATAGATAGGCCCATTTTCGACGGTGCGTAATTTTTACCCGCCCGTTACCTTTTCACCGTTTGCGATGATTCCAGGTCCATCTAAGTAGCTGTATTCCTCTGCTTTTTACTTTTGGGCACGGCCATTGCCTGTTTCACCAAGTGGCGGACCCAGGGCATAAAAGCGAAATCGCACACGATCTCGACCGCCAAGAACAGGAGGATTCAAACATGCAGATCAAAAAAATATTCGTCGGTAAGACACCCATGCTACTTCTGGCAGGGACACTTATGGTCGCCGGGTGTGCCGGCGGACCCCTCACGACGCGAGAAAAGGGCGCGGGTATCGGTGCCCTCGGCGGCGCGGCTGCCGGCGGAATAATCGGCAGCGCGGTCGGACATCCGGGTGCGGGGGCGCTTATCGGCGGCGGTCTAGGCTTGGGCGCTGGCGCGTTGGTCGGCGATCAACTGCAGGGGCAGGAATACGAGAACTACCGGCAAGACCGGCAGATTCGCCGGCAGCAAAGAGAGATCGATCGGTTACGGCGCGACAGCGAATATTAGTCCTGTATGTTCGTAACAATGATGCATGGAGGACGATTTTAGCCATGAAAGAAAAGATTCTGTTCTTTTTCGGTGCGGCAATTTTGCTAGTGGTCGTTTCCTTGATGATCGGCGGCGTCTATGCCGTTACGCCGCCCAACGGTCCGGTCGATACTGCTTACAAAGTCAACCGCTTTACCGGCAGGGTCTGGCTGATCAAGACCTACGACAAGCAGGTCGGCCAACTCCATGTTCTGTCGGCGCGACAGGCGGAGGTGGAGCCAACCAAGGAGCTAAACCGCGATACGACCCCGCCGGCCGTTGCGATGCAGGCCGAGCAAGCGTCTTCGAGAAATACCGGGCGCAGAAAATAATCGCAGGTTAGTAACCGGTAAGCCTCATGGCTGTTAGATCGTCGAACGTATTAGAGGTGCAAGAAACTAACCGGAGGTTTTATGAAGATTCCTTTGACAAAATTCGTTCTTGGCACGCTTGTCACCGGGTCCCTGATGATTTCTACGGCGCCGGCTCTAGCTCATGACTATCGGCACTGGCAGGAGCGCGGGCATCGCTGGGGCTGGGAGCGGCGGGCCGAGCTGCGGAGAGATTATCGAGAGCTGGCTGCGGCGAGGCGCCAGCTTGAGTATGACCGCGCTCATGGCGCGAGCCGCCGTCGAATTGCAGAGGACTTGCGCCGCATCCGTGAAATTGAAAGGGAAATTGCCTTTGACCGTTGGGGCTAAACCCGCGTGACATGCTGCGTTGCGAGGGTATCAGGCCTCTGATGGCCTTGCCCGAGCCGAGGATGGAAAATTTTAAGGCACTGAAAAGCTTTGCGAGGAGGCTTTATGAAGCGCAATAAATTAAAGCCCGTAGTTTTAGGGGGTCTAATGGCCGGATCGTTGATTGTCGCAGCGCCGCCTGCTCATGCTGACTGGGGCGATTGGTGGCATCGCTGGTGGCACGCACAACGTAGGGAAGAGATCCGAAATGATCGCCGGGAGATCCAAAAGGACATGCAGGAGCTTCGCGACGATCGACGCGAACTACTCCAGGATAGGCGCAAGTTACGGGAGGATCTCCGCAACGGGGCGACCCGGGAGGAGTTCGCCCGCGACCTGCAAGAACTTCAAAATGACAAACAAGAGTATCAGAGAGATAAGGCGGAGTTAAGACGAGATCGTCGAGAGCTTCGGCGCGACCTAAGAAGATAATTCCAGCTGACCGTTTTGCGTTTAAAGCGGCTCCGGTCTGGCCGCTTTGACCCGCGGCCAGATCGGAAAATTTCACGGAAGATTTCACGGAGGAGCGATAATGAAAAAGCAAATTAGCGCCGGGGTACTCGGCGTATTGATAATCGGCTTGATCGTCTCTGCGTGCGGTACGATCGCAGGTGGGGCAATCGGAGCAGGTACCGGCGCCGCGATTGGGGCAGGAACCGGTTACGGCGTCAAGAAAGGCGCGATCATTGGTGGTGGAGCGGGAGCGGCGGCCGGCGCCGTCTACGATATCCTGCATTAATCCCGGATTCCGCAGTGGAAAAGTGACGCCGTGAACGAGGGGCAAACCTTGCGCAACGAAGACAATGCTTTTCTACCCCTGAGTTCGGGACAAATCTCGCTGCCGTGCGAATTTTGTCAGAGTAATAAGGCGTTGTGCCAAGCGGCAGAAAAGACTTTGAAACAGCACCCCTGGGTGTCTTCGCCGCTCCAGGTTCGCCCCTCGCTCATGTTCAACTGCGGAATTCGGGTTAATCCGTAGCCGCCGATATTCTCGCTTTGTTTCATCGGCACGCGTGGCTTGGCAGTGGCGTTTTTTACGTAGAATCCTGCGGCACACGCAATGGCAAAACGACGAAGATATTAGGCATTATACTATGAAAATAAAAATATTGCTTGGAATCATCGTTTTTTGTCTGGCATCGTTCAACTTAGCTTGCGATTTCGCATATAGCGTCACGGCGAGCAAGATCAAGGATATCCTGGACCACCCGCGGGATTATGCCAAGAAGGAAATCACTGTCTATGGAACGGTTACCAATGCGGTGTCTCTTTTAGTGCTCAAATACTACGAGATCCAGGATGACACCGGGAGCATTAAGGTTTTCACGGACAAATTACTTCCCAGTCGGGGGAAGAAACTGCGGGTAAAGGGACGAATGGCGGTGGTAGAGGTAGGCTCGGAACGGTGGGTGGTGTTGCGGGAAAGCAACGATTCACCGGCCGCCGTAGAACGGCGCAACGACGCCCCCAAGGCGACATCATTTCAGTTCTAGAGCATCGGATAGCGGCGCGATGACGAGCGCGGCCGCGCTCTTGAGAAACTGACGACGGGAAATCTCAAAATTGATACTCATGATTTTTCATCACCATTGCGATGCCGCCAAAAACCTTCATTGGGTTGATATCCGCATCCGCAGGCTCATCAAAACGCTGTTCATCGCCTCGCCCGCTCGGCGAACGACCAGTCGTAAACCACCTGGGGTGTGACGCTGATTTTTTCCTTGGCGCGAAAGGTCCCGACGGCGATCCATTCCTCGGCGACGGAATCCGGCACGGTCAAGTCGGGGTTATACTGATCGCGATAGATCGAGTAAAAGCGCTCGGCGGCGGCGCGGTCGATGTTCAATAATTTTTCCAGAAGCCCGATGCCGACCTCGCGCTGGCTTTGCAGAAACAGGATCGCCGTGCGCTGTCCTCTGAGCATGCGCACGATCTCGTCCGGCTCCTTGTCGATTTTTCGTTGCGTCGTGCTCAAACCGACGACTGGGATTCTGACGAACTCGGCCACCTCGCGCACGGACAACAGCGTCCTAAAACCTTTCTGTTCGGCCCGGTATTCGAAGGGGCTGTTGACGACCGTGGCGTCGACCGAGCCGCCGATCAGCGCGGCGAAGCGGGCATCCGGGCTACCGGCGACGGCGAGCAACGTTACATCTTTGTTCGGATCGAGGCCGTTGCGGCTGAGCAGTTGATAGATCGCGAAGTCTGCTGAACTGCCGAAGGTGTTAATGGCGATGCGTTTTCCCTTGAGCGCCTTGACGCTGTCGATGTCGGGCCGCGAGATGATCGCGTAGCCGCTGGCCTTGGTGGTAGCGCCGACGATCTTGACCGGCAGTCCGCGCGTCGCCGCGCCGGCGATGAACGGCAGGATCGTGACGTAATCCAGCTCATTCGCGAGCAGAGCGCTGAGCATGAGATTGGTGCCCTGGAACTGGATGTAGCGAACCCGCAGCCCTTCCTTTTCAAAAATTCCCCTTTCGGATGCGATCCGATCCGGCAGCGCGGTCCAAGCCGAGCCGCCGGTCCAGCCGACATTGATAATCTTGGGCTCTGCGGCGCCGGCGAAGGAAGTCCAAAGGGCAATGAGCAAGATTGTCAAGGTGAACCGGGCGCAGTCGATTTTTGGCTTCATCGATTTTTTTTGTTAACCTGCCGCGGCAACTTTCTTGGTGGTCACACCGCTCAGATGCCTATTAAAAAAGTCCAGAGTCCGGGCCCACGAAGCCTTGTCATGTTCGGGTTTGTAACCCTTCGAGCCGCTGCGGTTAAAGCCATGGGGCGCGTCGGCGTAAAAGAAGAATTCATGCTCTTTTCTCAGGCGCGTCAGCTCGGCGTCGAGGGTACGCATTTCATCCGGCGGCGGGTTCTTATCCAGCTCGCCGAAGTGGCCCTGAACGGGACAGGAAACCTCGGCCGCTAACTCCGCCGGCGCCGGGCGATCGTTGCCCCATTGCGAGTAGACGCCGCCGCCGTAGAAATCGACGGCCGCCTTGAAGGATTTGCTCGCCGCGGCCATGAGAAACGCCACACGCCCGCCCATGCAAAAGCCAACGATCCCGAGACGCGAGGCGTCAACGTTGGCGCAACCCCACAGGAAATCGATCGTCGCATGGATGTCGTTGATCACGTTGTTGTCGCGGCGGAAGTTTTTTATATTCGCCGTTTCTTCGGGCGTATTCGGTTCACCTTCGCGATGATAGAGCTGAGGCGCAACGGCGACATAGCCCGCTTCGGCAACCCGCCGGGTCATTTCCTGCGTAAATGACCGCACGCCGTCTTGATTTTGGATAACCACGACCGCCGGATACGGGCCGGCGCCCTCTGGCTGGGCCACATAGAGCCCCATCGGGCTGTTACCGACCGTGACTTTTTGCCAAGAACTGTTCATCAAAGACCTCCGGAAGCTTTAAGATATTGCCACTGCATTCTTATTGCGCATCGCATGGGCATGTCAACCGGAAAAGGTTTTCGCCGGCGAGGGATACAAATATTGTTCTGCTGTTGCTATATATGATGTGCGCCGTCGGTGGTAGCTTAGGCCGCGGCGATCTGAAATTTCGATGAATCTCCTCATCAAGACAAGTCCCGCAGCCTGGACCGTCCGGACTCGATGCTTCTTGGCGGCATGCGTGATCGCTGCTGCGCTCGGCAACGCGGCTTTCGGGTTATCGGCCGCCTCCGCTCCGGCGAGGCACCGTTCGGTAAGATCCTTCGATGTCGCCTTCAAGGAATTTAAACTCAAGAACGGCTTACGCGTCATTCTCGCCGAGGATCACAGCGCGCCGACCTATTCGATCTGCGTCACTTACAACGTCGGCTCGCGCGATGAGCGGCCGGGGCGGACCGGCTTTGCCCATCTCTTCGAGCATATGCTGTTCCAGGGCTCCGCCAACGTCGGCAAGGGCGAGCATCTCATCCTGGTGCAAAACAACGGCGGCAGCGCCAACGGCACCACCAGCGCCGACCGCACCAACTATTTTGAGACTCTGCCGGCGAACCAGTTGGAGCTGGGGATTTTTCTCGAGGCGGACCGCATGCGCTCGCCGAGCATCACCCAAGCCAATTTCGATAACCAGCGACTAACGGTGCAAGAAGAACGGCGGCAAAGCTACGACAACCGCCCCTACGGGCGAACCTATGAAACGGTCATCGACACGGCCTACGACAACTTCGCGTACAAACATTCCACCATCGGCTCCATGGACGACTTAAACGCGGCAACGGTGGAAGACGCCGCCGCGTTCTTTCGCAGCTACTATGCGCCGAATAACGCGGTGTTGTCGCTGGCGGGCGATTTCAAGAGCGAAACGGCCCTCGCCCTGATCAAGAAATATTTCGAAAGCATTGCGGCGCAGCCGCCACCGCCCGCGCTCGATGTCAACGAGCCGGCGCAAAAAGCGGAGCGGCGGCGCACGATCGAAGACGCCTTCGCCCAGGCGCCGCGTATCGATATCGTTTATAAGATTCCGCCCGGCAACACGGCGGATTGGTATGCGCTCGCCATGCTGGGCCAGGTGTTGTCGAGCGGTGTGTCGTCGCGACTGTACCAAAAGTTAGTAAAGGAAAAGGAGCTGGCGTTGGGCGTATCGGCGGGACCGGACGAGCGGCGCGGGCCGTCTCTGTTTTGGTTTACCATCAACGCCCGGCCGGGGACCGATCTCGCGGCGCTGGAGAAGCTCTTGTACGAAGAGGTCGCCCGTGTGCAAAACGAGGCGGTGGCGGACGCAGATCTCGACAAAGTGCGCATGCAGCTCAAGCGGCAGCGCGCCCAGCAACGCTACAGCAGCCGCTCGCGTGCCAACACCCTCGGTCACTACGCCGTTTATTACGACGATCCGCAGCTGATCAATTCGGTCTGGCGGAAATATGAACAGGTCACCAAAGCCGATCTGCAGCGGGCGGCGCGCGCTTATTTTTCCGAGAGCAATCGCACCGTCGTCACTACCTTGCCGAAGCCTGGTGCGGGGCGCGGCGGGGGAGAACCAAAGGCGCGATGATGATGCGATCAGGAGGACTCGGAAAACTTGCACGACGGCTCTGCCTATTGGTTTTCTCAGCCTTGCTTGCCAGGCCTTGCGCGCTCGCCGCGCAGGAATCGGCGGAGACGCCGCCGAGCAAAGTCGAGCGCAAAAACCGGGCGCCGGCAGCGCGAGAAATGCTCCGGGTGAAAATCCCTAAGCCTATCGAAGCCAAGTTGAAAAATGGGTTGACCCTGCTGATCCTGGAAGATCATCGCGCACCCTCGGTATCCGTTCAACTGCATATCGGCGGGGCGGGCGCGCTGTTCGAGCCGGCGGCGCTGGCTGGCCTGGCGGGCACGGCCGCGCAGATGCTGCGTGAAGGCACCCGGTCGCGCACGAGCATTCAAATCGCCGAGGAAGTCGATCGTCTCGGCGCGACACTGGGCGCTGGCTCCTCCTTCGGCTCGCCGGATGCCGTACTCCGCGCCTCGGGCCTGAGCGACAACTTTGACGCCTGGTTTGGCTTGGCCGCCGAGATTTGGCTGAATCCCAATTTTCCCGCCGATGAGCTGGAGAAGCTCAAACAGCGCCAGCGCGCGCAGTTGCGCCAGCAGCGTTCGGCGGCCAATTTTCTCGTCAACGAACGCTTCAACCGTGCGGTGTACGGCGAGCATCCCGCCGCCACGGTTTCAGCCACGCCGGAGTCCATCGACGCGATCACCCGGGAAGCGTTGGTCGGGTGGCATCGGGAGCGTTACCGTCCGCAGAACGCGATCCTCGGCATCGCCGGCGATGTGCGCGCCGCCGACGTCATCGGGAAGTTGCAAAAATGGCTGACGGGTTGGCAGAAGAGCGATCTCAAGGAAGTCTGGCCGCACGCTCCGGTGGCCGCCGCCGCACGCCAGATTTTTCTCGTCGACCGGCCCGGCTCGGTGCAAGCGACCGTGGCGCTCGGCAATATCGCCATCGACCGGCGCAGCCGGGACTACATACCAATGGTCGTGATGAACCATGTGATCGGCGGGGGCGCTATGGGACGGCTGTTTCTCAATCTCAGGGAGGAGAAAGGGTACACCTACGGTGTTTACAGTAACTTTACTGCGCTGCGTTATCCTGGGCCTTGGCAAGCGGGCGGCAACATGCGTACGGAAGTCACGGCGGGGGCGCTGGTGGAGTTTTTCAACGAGATCCGGCGCATTCGCGAGGAAAAAGTTCCCGCGGCTGAATTGGCGGCGAGCAAGCGGGCGATTGCGGCCCGATTCGCGCTGTCTTTGGAACAACCGGCGGCGATTCTGGGCCTGGCGATTGCGCGCAAGCAGTATGACCTGGCCGCCGATTATTGGGATCATTATCCGGCGAAAATCATGGCGGTGAGCGCCGATGAGGTGCAGCGGGTGGCGCGCAAGTATCTTAGCCCCGACGCCATGCAGTTGGTCGCTGTTGGCGACGCGAACAAGCTCAAAGACGTCTTGGCGCAATACGGCGCCGTCGAAGTCTTCGACGGGGCAGGGCGCCCTGTTCGCGCTGGAACGCAACCGAATTAATAAAGGAGAGACCCACCGGTGGCTGCGGCAGAAAATATCTTGGAACCGAGCGGCGCGGCGCTAGCCGGGTTGCGCGTGCTCGACCTCTCGGGACGCAAGGGCGGCTATTGCGGCCACCTGCTCGCCAACCTCGGCGCGGAGGTGATTCTCGTCGAGCCGCCGGAGGGCGATGCGCCGCGGCGCGAGGGGCCGTTCAAGGACGACCGGCCCCATGCCGAAGCGAGTCTTTTGTTCGCCGCCCATCACACTAATAAGCATGGCATTGTTCTGGATATCGATACCGAAGAGGGACGAGCAACATTGCGGGATCTCGCGCGCAACGCCGATGTGTTGGTCGAAGACAAGTCCGTCGGGTATCTCGATCGCTTCGGCGTGGGCTATGAGTGGCTCGGAGCGATCAATCCCGCGCTGGTGATGACTTCGATCACGGGCTTCGGCCTCTCCGGTCCCTACCGTGATTTCAAGGCGCCCAACATCGTTGCCTTCGCCATGGGCGGCTTGATGAATCTCTGCGGCCATCCCGGCCGGGCGCCGCTTGTGGGTCCTTGCGACATTGCCTACCACTTGGGTTCGGTGCATGCGGCATTCGGCACGCTCGTCGCGCTTTATAACCGGCGCGAAACCGGCCGCGGCGATCATGTTGACGTATCGCTGCAAGACGTTCTCGCCGCCGATCCTTTTCTGCGCATCATCACGCGTTACAGCGTGACCGGCGAAATTCTCGAGCGCACCGGCCACAGCCAGGCGACCACGGTGGCCGAGACCTACCGGTGCATGGACGGCTACGCGCGCATCTTTTGCAACCAGCCGGATCACTGGAAGCGTCTGGTCGCGTGGCTGAGAAATCCGCCCGAGCTGTTAGACCCAAAGTACGAAAACGTGCAAAACCGTTTCCCCTTACGTCCCGTGCTCGACCGGATCATCGAAGCGCGCACCTCCGAGTATACGACGATGGGATTCTTCCAAGAATTCCAATCGGCGCGGCTGGCGGCTTCGCCGATCAACTCGCCCAGCTCATTTCTAGCCGACGCGCAGACGCAGCATCGGCAGTTTCTCGTCGAAGTCGATCATGCTTACCTGGGCCGGCACCGCTTTCCCGGCGATCCGTATAAATTTTCCGAAAGCCCTTGCCGCGTCGCGCGGGGCGCGCCGTTGTTGGGCGAGCATCAAGCGATGATCGCGGAAGATTTTTCACGTCCTTCACCGTGGTTGACAAAAATTACCAAGCGCCAAACCACGGCGCCGCCCTTCGCCGGCGTGCGCGTGATCAGCTTTCCTACTGGTATTGTCGGCCCGGCGTTAGCCGCTCTCCTCGCCGAGCATGGCGCCGAAGTGATTTCCATCGAAGCGAGCCGAGGACTGCGCAGTCCGCAGCGCGGGCAACGGTTTCAAGCCGCGTCCGACCTCGAAGCCAACCGCAACAAGAAGCGTGTGGCGATCAACATGAAGCACCCCGAAGGTTCGGCGCTTGCCAAGCGGTTGATCGCCGTCTCCGACGTGGTGGCGGAAAATTATAGCGCGCGGGTCATGGCAAGCTGGGGGCTCGATTATCCGCGTATGCGGGAAGTGCGCGGCGATATCATCATGGCGAGCCTACAAGCCTTCGGGCAGACCGGACCGCGGCGCGACTTCGTCAGCTTCGGACCGATCCTCATGGCCTTTTCCGGCATGACTTACCTCTGGCGGGACCCGGAGGTCGAAAAGCCCGGCGCGGCCTGCCAGACCGCTTTTCCCGACTATATCGCGCCGTCCTACGGCGCACTGGCAATCCTCGCGGCGCTTCACTACCGCGCGCGCACGGGCAAAGGGCAATATATCGACATCTCCCAGGCGGAAACCGCGGCGGCGATGATCGGCCTGGCCTATCTCGAATACTTAATTAACGGCCGCGAACCGGAACCGCAAGGAAATTTCAGTCCCGTCGCTGCGCCGCACGGCTGTTACCGCTGCAAAGGCGACGATCGGTGGTGCGTCATCTCGGTTGAGACGCAGGAAGAGTGGATGCGTTTCTGCGAAGTCGCCGGTCATCGTGAATGGGCGGCCGATCCGCGTTTCGCCGATCTCGCGGCGCGCATAGCGAACCGAAAAGAATTGGATGGTCTGGTCGAGTCCTGGACCACGCAGCACACGCCGCACCAGGTGATGATGACATTGCAGCGCGACGGCATCGCCGCCGGCGTCGTGCAGACGGCGGAAGATCTCTACCGCGACCCGCATCTGCGCGAGCGCGGATTTTCCCGTGACGTCCTTCGCCCCCAGGTCGGCTGGGTGACGAGCGTCGGGCCGTCGGTGCGGCTCACTGAATCGGATTTCACGCCGGAGGACACCGCGCATTCCGCGGGCGAGGATAACGAAGCGGTGTTCGGCGAGCTGTTGGGGCTGTCTACGGAACAGATCAAAGAATTGGCGGAACGCGAAGTTCTGAGGTGACAAGGGATGCGGCAGATAGTTTCGTTCTGGGCGGCAAAGATGCGCGCTACGGATCCTCAGTCGAAAAGGCGATCCGTAAAGCGGAACGACACCTGGCGAAAATCGATGCTGTGATGAAGCGGTTGATCGCCCATCACGGCCACTGCCCGCTGGCGGAGCGCGAATTCCAACCGTTTCACATGCTGGCGAATTCGATCATCAGTCAGCAGCTTTCCAGTAAAGCCGCCGCGACGATCAAAAAGCGAGTCGGAGAGATTGTTGGAGTGCCATTCCATATGGAGAGGGTTCTTTCGGTATCGACCGAGAAATTGCGCGGCGCTGGTTTGTCTCAAGCCAAGACCCGCTATATCCGCGAGCTCGCCGCGCATGTAAGCGATGGCCGGTTGGCGTTCGAAGAAATGATCTCACTCGACGACGAATCTGTTATCGAAAAACTTGTCGAAGTCCCCGGCATCGGCCGGTGGACGGCAGAAATGTTTTTGCTCTTCGGACTCAAACGGCTGGATGTGCTCGCGGTCGGTGACGCGGGCTTGCAACGCGCAGCGAGAGTGCTGTACGGGAAAAAACGAAAATCAAAGACTCTGCTGCCGCGCGTCGCCGAAGCGTGGCGACCGTTTCGTTCGGTGGCATCGTGGTATTTGTGGCGGTCGCTGGAAAGCGGTTAATGCGAGACTACGTGGATTTGCGATGAGCGGTGCCACAATGAGATCGGCGCTCCTGATTACAGGATTGGTATTCCTTTCGGAGTTGTCCTGACGCCCTGGGATTAAGATCTCTCCCCAGTATTTGGACCCGTGGCCACCGCTCAAAAGGATTCTTGGCATCCGGACCGCCTGAAGTCAAGGCCGGCTCTGGGCACGCCCGCTCCGCAGCGGACGCGGGGGCAGGCCTGGATTTGTTGACGGTTTGACGCTGCCGGTGTTGTTCAGACTCTATGGCGCGCCGAGCACGGCTGTTTGCTCGTGGCATGGTCTATGAATTGTTTAGAAAGCCGGTCCTGACCCCACAACTGACCCCACAACCACGCTCGAAGGTAGCGAAGTTTAAGACTGTAATCATTGTTACGTCAGACCCCACAACCGACCCCACAACCGGTGTCTTGGAAAACATCAGAGATCACCGCGGCATCCATAAGCCGCTCTACACCGCCAGGTTCGCCCTAAGCGAAGTTTCGACTTGCCACGATCAGGAGTCGATATGGGTCGATGTGCGTGAGGAGTGGTTGAGTTCAATCAGGCCGGAACAGAGAAATTAATCATCGGCGCGTTCATTGCTGATTTAGATGATGTGCCAGTTTCTATGCGAGACGCCCAGCGTAACTTGGAAATTCGTCGTAAGTTTTTCCATCCAATTCTCGGCCCGTCTGTTTCTTGTGAACTCCACCCCATTGTTTGAAAAAGAATGGAACGCCCTGATCGTGACATTGATCTCGGATGGAGATCACCCAATCCTTCTTCATTGGCCGTGCGCCCGGACCACTTTCACCCCCAACAATTACCCAGCTAATGCTACTTAGGTCGACGTGGCCCAAGTCTTCTAGCAGCGGTTCAATAGAGAGAAAGCGCACGGTCGCGGGAGCCGCCCGCAAATGGTCAATCCGGGGCAAGCCATACTTTCGATTTTCGACGCTGACTCCCCACCACATGTGTGCTTCGCGCGCGGCATCTGAAAGTTTGGATTGGAGAAGGCTTCGCATCCGTTCAGATCGCTTGGTGAGGACCTGAAACGTATGCCAATTCGCCCGCTGCATGACTTCAGCAACTGCAATGATGTAGTCGTCGGGCACGCCTTCGTGAAACAAGTCGCTCATTGAATTGACAAAAATCATTTTCGGTGCGCTCCATCGCAACGGCTCCCGTAGCTTTTCAGGAACCAAGCGAAGGTCGAATCCCTGCTCGTACGGGTGTGCCGGTACTCCGCGAAAACGTTCTGCGAAAGTTTCCGCATAGCAGTGAAGGCAGCCAGGACTAATCTTTGTGCATCCGCGGACGGGGTTCCAGGTCGCGTTCGTCCATTCGATTTTGGAGTGATCACTCATAGTGAGGGACTGCTAACAAGACGTAATTTTGCCATAGTATAGCAGGCCAGTTTCGATCCCGCCACGCTGCTGTCCTGAGAGGACCGGTACAATTTTCGGCCTTTCCAACTGACCGGAAACGTATTACAAGGAGAGGCATGAACTTGCTAAATACCGTTTAACAGGGGGCGATTCCGCTGGAGAAACGTATGCTGGGTATGCGGTTAGGGGGGGTTGATCCCTCGATCTTGCGTGAGCTATCAGGGGTCTACAAACCCTTCGTAAAGGCCTTCAAGGAATTGATCAGCAACGCGTTTGACGCAGATTCTGAACACGTTCGCGTAGATTTTTCCGATGAGTTCTCCTCAGTCACCGTGAAGGACGACGGCAACGGGATGACCCCGTTCGAATTCCGCAGCGACTTTACCCGTATAGGTGGTGGTGCTAGGCGTTGGAGTGGCGAGAAAACACCAAAGGGACGGTTGCGGATTGGAAGCAAGGGTATTGGTTTTCTAGCGCTAGCACGATACTGCGACCGGCTCGAAGTCGAATCCAGCGCCGACCGAGCGTTTCAGTTAAAGATAGAAGTGCCGACTACTCCTACCGTCGTGGACCTCCCCGTGCTCCTTGGAGTGCCCGTGGATAGTGCGTTGTTGGCTCGTCATCTCTCATGCAAGCTATGGCCGAAACATAGCCACGAGAGAAAACTCACGGAGGGTCGACACTATGCCTGGAACCGAAAGAAAGGGCAGATCTCTATCCGCCGAGGCGTAGGCCCTGTTGTCTTAATTGCTACTGTGAACTGCGACCGCCTCGCATTCAAGGCAACCTTAGATTTTGATCGGCTTCTTCGTTTAGCGGACAATGCGGACCTGGAAAAACTCGACGACTTCGCTTCAATCGAGGTGTACGAGTTCGACCAAGAAAAACCCGCTCCTGGTACGCGCGTAACGGCTTTAGACCTGAAAAATTTTGTGCGCCGCGAATTACGAACCGGGCAGCGCAAAGGTTTCGTGCGCAATGTCAGCAGCCGCGCAGGCTTTGAAAGATTTCTCTGGTCCTTATCGCGCTGCACGCCGCTTCCGTATGTCACGCCGGTTCAACGGACGAATGAAGACATCGCGAAGCAATTAACGTTACCATCGCGATCAACGCTCTCTGGCTTAGAAATTTGCCATGGCCGAACTACTAAGGCGCTGCGAAGGCCCATATTCCCTTTTGAATCGGATAGTCCACCGGTTGAACCGGATATGCTGATTAAGGTGGATATCAACGAAGGGGGACTATCGGCAGTAGGATTTCTTGCAGGCTATGAATCCATTATCTTTCCCGCCGAATATCGCGGTATTTCCATTCGGGTTCGCGGTGTGTCTATCGGCGACGCCGCTTTCTTAGGAGCAGAGTCTCTCCTGACCGGAGCCTATAAAGCGGCGCTCAGCCAAATTACTGGCGAAATAAACGTTCTCTCTGGTCTCGACGCTGCCGATACACTTAACCCCGGCCGGGAGAGTTTCTACGAAGAAAGCGAGCATTTTAAAATCCTTCAACGCCAGTTGATAGGGGAAGGTGAAAGAGTCGGTGGCTGTCTTGGTCGCGTGATCGCTGCGGTTTTGCGCCACAGTGGGGTACGCTCGGCTTTAAGAGGGGTCTTCAACCGAGCTAATGCTCATCGAAGAACTCTCGACGATATTTCCGCCGCCGTCACTCAACTTATTGCATGTGGAGATAAAACGGGCGATGCTCTACGAAGGTTCCTCAAATCAAAGTATTCCCGATTGAATGGCTTGGCTGATGCTCGGCCCTTCGATTTGGGTTTTCCGGCGCGGATCGGCGGACTCACCGTCGTCTCCTCTCCTCGCCTGGCCGAGCCGAGCGTTATTGACTATTGTTCAGAACAAATCAAAATCGACATGACCAGACCTGAGTGGGATTGGTCGCTGGTGCTTTTTGATAGACGTTTCAAATTGATTCATAAAACCGGACAACCTAGTCACCCGATCGGTGAAGTGGACGTGAAGCGAGGAGTAATTTTCATCAACTGGGGACACCCAATTAAGCCCCAGATGGACGAGCGCGGCTTTTTACGGACGGCGGTGGCGTGGGTGTTAGCGAAAGAGGCTGCGAGAAGCGACCCTGGCCTGATGATGGACGCAGCTCTCAGGATCTTGTCATTTACGAACTCTACCAATGGCTAAGACTATTTCCGGAAAACTGCTCTTGTCCAAACAGGTCAGCCGCAAAGATCGCATTCTCCTTGTTAATCCTCCCGTTGAGGAAACGCGATACTCGTGGCGACGTTGGAACCAGCCTCTCGATCTTTTGAAACTTGCTTCGTTACTTCGGTCAAAGATCGGGTGTGAAATCGATCTTTTCGACTTCATGAAACCCGACGCCGACGGACACGTTCGAGAAGAGTGGCTCCCCAAAGACCGTCGCTATCACTTCGTAGAGGGGCATCGCTATCCGATGCGACGGTTCGGCCAGCCGTATAGTATTTTCACTAATTGGTTGAGCTCTAAACAAGCTGAACACGGTTCACGAGCCCCTACACAAGTATGGATCACGTCTCTGTGTAGTTACTGGTTTCTGAGTGTCGCCGAAGTTTGTCGTATCGTTCGCCAAACCCTTCCCGATGCTCAAGTCGTTCTCCTCGGGCAGTATGCTCAACTAATGCCCAAGCACGCCTCCGATGCTTGCGCCGCAGATTTTAGTGTCTCTCAATCGGTGCCCTTGGAAGACGCGACAAGTTGTATCGACTCATATGGAAGCACTCCTCCTCCCTTTCTAGCTTTACAGCTACGACCTAACGTCGCGGTTCACGAGGTCCAAGTGGCTATAAAGGAAGGAATCCTGGACTTTGCGTTTTTCGATGACGATGTTTGCCGCGACGGCGCAGAGCCGCTAATGAGGATATTTGCGGACACTCAGGATCTTCATAAAAATTTGCGCTACCATGTGATCTGCGGCTTGAACCCCGCCCAGATTACCCCAGCGATCGCCCGCGTGTTAGCAAAGCGGCAATTCGTAGAACTCCACTTTGAAGAAGCTGATGCGGGGGATTCCCTGGACTTGGACGCGTGCCGGCAAGCACGCGCATATCTACAGGAAGCTGGAATGAAACTTCCTAGCGAGCGGCTCAGTGGTTTCGTCTGGATCGGACGCCCAGGTGATCAACTTGAGCGGCTAATTCAACGAAGTTTTGACGTGTTGAGTTGCTTTGGGAGCGTAATAATGAAGCCGTTTACGCCGACCCCCGGGAGCGAGGAGCAAAGGAAACATAAAACTTACTTGGCAAGCATCCCCCACCAGAATTGGTCGCCCCACTTTTTCCCGTTTGCCGAGCTAAATGGAATTTCTCGAGACGAATATCATGATCTCTATCGAGTTGCGGCATTTCTCAACGAGAAGGTCCGCGATCGCTCATTTGATTTTTTGAACGGTACCCTAGGTGCTCAGATGCTACGCGAGAGTTTACGGAGGGAGGCTTGGAAACTTGAACCCACCCAGGTCGGCCTTACTGATTAATCCGCCAGTCTACGACAGCCAATATTGGGCGCACTGGAGCCTGCCCTATGGGCTGCTCCGAGTCGCGTCCTGGCTCAGGACGAAAGGATACGTCCTCAAGCTCATCGATTGTATGGAGGCCAACAAAACGAGAGTAGTTTCAAAACAAAAGCGCAAGGTCCGAAAGATATGTTCAACCCAAGAATACGTTCCAGAACGTTGGAACGGCTTTCAGCCAGCTGAAGACGAAAAGGTCGAGTATTGTTTTGGCTTGCCGGCTGAAGAACTAAAAAAACGGCTAATGAAGATTCAGCGACAGGCTCGCACAGCGCAGAAGTCTTTGTTTGACGTCGACGTTTTCCCAGAGCCCGACGAAGTGTGGGTTTCCTCGATCATGACATACTGGTGGGAAAGCACCCGCGACGTGATCCAAGTTTGCCAGGAGATCTTTCCCAACGCAGTCATTCGCGTTGGCGGTATTTACCCAACACTGGCTCCCGAGCACGCGATGGAAAACCTTGGTTTGAAAGATCCGCTACATCTACAAGGCCGCGAACTTGATCCTCTGGACCCCAATCAGCAAACACGAGACGTCGTCGTGTCTGCTACCATTCCTGATGCAAACCCTCTTCCTCTCGATCTAGAGCTATACCTTGAAGATGGAACCGGAGAGCCTGAGGCCGACGCAAGACTTCCCGAGTACACGATTCTGACAACCAGCCGCGGGTGTCCGTTCAAGTGTAGCTATTGTGCGGCGAACATTCTGAATGAAGGCCGGAAGGTTTGGGTCCGCCAATACAACAGTGCGTATGAGGAAGTAAAAAGGCGCTTCCGACAGGGTATCCGCGATTTCTGTTTTTACGAGGACAACCTGTTATTAGGACGGGATAACTTCATTGAACTGATCCGGTTGATTGCCGATGACCCGGAACTGAAAGGGATTGAGCTTCATGCACCCGAGGGAATTGAAGTACGGCTGCTTCATCCTCAGGTGATTCAACTCATGAAGCGAGCCGGATTCAAAAGGCTCTATCTGCCGCTCGAAACTGTCAACGCCAACATGCGAGAGAAATGGGATCGTACCCATACGAACATGGATAAATTCTTCTATGCCCTGCAGAATGCAACCGAAGCCGGTTATCGACTCAGGTGTCAGGACATAAACTGTTTTATCCTATTTGGTCTCCCCGACGAAGACCTTCAGGCCGTTTACGATACGCTAGTTTTTGCTTCCAGCCGTGTGGGCTCCGTAATCCCGATGCTTTTTACGCCCGTGCCGAACACGCCGATGTTTGAGATGTATCGGAGCTATATTGAAACCAAGGGTTTTGACTTCCAACACTTGAACGGGAAATTCCTTCCGTTCCTCGACTACAACCGGCGCAGGTACAAAGGCCTTTCCGAAAGAGATTATTACGCGCTCGAGGGATTGATGTGGCGGCTGAACGCAAAGGTTCGCTCGGAAAGCTTTAACCTTGGTGGAGGCGGAAGAGTTGGCATTAGCTTTCGAAAGGCTTTTATGGACTATCCTAACTTACTCCAGGCGGACTGGTCTGGGGGAAAATAACCTTTAGAAATGTGAAAATGCCGAGTGCTCCTGACGAAAGACGTGAATATTGTTCTTCCTGGGGAAATCGTATAAGCATATAGTCCCATTGATGATGTGTCGCGATATTCCACGCACCCAACACACTCAAAATTGAGTTGTTGCTGAAGATCCGCTTCCGCTAACGCTTGAAATAAAGTGAACGAAGGGTGTGCAAGCCTGTACCATTTTCGTTTGCTATCTGAATCTTCGATTCCTAACGCACGAAATTCTCCGTCGTATCTCTGAAAAACTCTTTCCCATCCTGGGTTCCGACCGAGATAGCTCGTTACAAACAACACGTCATCCTCTCGCAGAACTTCATCCCGTAGCATTTGCGCGAAACGAAGATAGTAGTCGGCCGATGCAAAGGCACCCTCAATATCGACAAAAAAGAAGTGTGGGGTCTCGCTTTGACGTTGGAATGTAAAAATGTCTTGTCGGACTGTTGTAATGCTGATTCCACTTGGTGCTAACCTTGCCGCAGTCACTTCGGCTAATGCATGACGTTGCTGTATCCTTTCAAACGAAACGGCATTACAAGTTAGTTCAGGGTCAATGAAATAGACACTTTGAATATCTTTTAGCTCGGTACCACCTAACGTCACGTAGCAATATTTACTCTTTTTTGCGTAGTGTCGTAGCCACCGAGATAACAAAAGATGAAAGGCAGCATATTTACTCGGTCCAAAAACGATTCGCTCTCTGATTGGCTGTGGCATTTGTCGTTTCTATTTCCGTTTTCCTCTGGCCCTCTTAAGTGCGTCGGCCTTAATCTCCGACGCCAGCTCGCTGCCAACTACGTTCGATGCGGGATCACCTTCGATCCCGTAGTGTGAAGCCAGTAATCTAGCCTCTACTGTAGTTAGGCTTAGGCGTATGTTTATTGTATCGTTCTTTTTGCGCTTAGCTTTGACTTTCGGAACGTAAATAGTTTTTGGAAGTGCAACCCCTCTACGTGCGTTTGGATCCAAAGAAACCTTTGCTCGGTTGGGGATATAAAGGTCGTTGTCTTTCTTGTCGATGTTTTGCGGAAGAGGACTCTTTATCAACTTTGAGACTTGGCCAGACCGTGAAATATCATTGTAGATGCGCCGCCAGTTTTCAAACAACTCTTCAATCAGCTTGTGTTTGGTCAAAATCTGGATAATTTCCCGGTCTACATTCAAGTGCCTCTTATGCGTGTCCCACGGAATGAAAAAGTTAGCGCCATGAATATTGACTAACCCTCGAATCAAGTTTCTACTACCTCCCTGAGGTAACCAGCGTGAAAATGTGTCCTGATCATAAGCCACAAAGAGGCGATCATTTCCGTAGAGATCGATTCCCCAACTGCCATCGCTCGCGCCGCTCGTGGTTCTGCATCCGAGGATAAATTCGATCTCAACTTCATATTGGTCTCCCCCGAACTCCATCTTCGTTGCGAAGATCACCTGTTGGGGCTCAATATTAACTCCATCAGTGTTAGTTCCGCTGAAGGAGTAGAAATCTTCCACTGGACTAAGCGGGTCGCGGCGGTTTTTAAAATGGATCTGGATCGCAGGGCTCCGTGTTATTAAAAGGCCATATGTTTTTCGAATATCCTGAACAATCTTGTTAATCTTGTTCGGGTCCTCAATCCAGAGTGGTCCACCTACGGGTTCTTCTCTGAGCTGCAAAACATATCGGGTTTGCCCTCTTTCGATGACGGCCTTGTCTTTTAGCTGTGCATAATTAAATTCATATTTAATCGGGTCGTTGATCCATGGTTCATCAAGCTGAACCGAAATCGCATCGTCCGAGGTCTCCGCTGGATTCCAATACCTTGTGGTTATGGACGCAGCGGTCCCAAGTCGAAAGATGGCTTTTTTCCCTCCTGTTTTGTAGCTACCAATGGTCTTTGATAATGGTGTTGTGTCGCTAAAACCAGGAACCACTAGGTTTACGAGTTTATCGATCGAAACCCCTCCGGCATTATCTTCATAAATTAGCTGCTGGGCGCCCGGGTCAACATCAATGTAAATATTCAGCTCAGGTGAGGTTTTTTTGGGGTAACGCCCCCTTCGTTCGCGCCAAACGTCTATGCTATTATCTATCAGCTCCAGTAATGCTTCAGAGCGGTCTAGATCTCTCCAGGCGCCCAAAACTACATCTTTGGTTGGGGGGCTACCGGCAGTTTCTAATTTTTGTATATTTTCCGGCGTCCAGAGACGATGCTCACGAGCGAGTAGCTCGCGAAATGCTGCTTGATTCTTGTCCACCAAACTATAATCTTCAAGAATCTGATCTACTGGTCTCTCTGCGAGGACCTGAATTTTTTCTTCGTGCGAAAGTGTCAACCAGTCAGTTTTGCTGACCATTTTCCCTCCGGAACCTGAAGCCGCGGACACGTTCTAGTGAGTTGAGTTTCATGCTCTCTCCGAGAAGCTGGCGATACGAACAACGTGACCGAGGTTTTCGCTAACAACGTAAGCGCACCCACGCGGCAGCTTGGTGATTACTTGATAAATATCAACAAACGAAGGGGCATTGCTGATTTTACGGTACAGTTGCCTTGAGATCGTACTTTTCTCATCTCCGACCTGGAAAATAATTTTTGTTGCCGTGTTCCCAAATGCTACGGCGCTGAAGTCCTCTGGTTGTTGCGAGGCTAGGATGAGGCCAAGTCCGAACTTACGTCCCTCACGTAACAACTTTTCGACGGGAGAACCTTGGGCAAATGATAATTTGTGTGCCTCATCAAGTACAATAAAGCACCGGATAGGCGACGGGCCTAATGCTTCGATGTAGCCGATTAGATTCCACAACAACAATTCTGTTACGGCGCGTTCCAGAGAGTATTCCAGACCTTTCAGTTGAATGACCAGCACAGGGCTATCGCCGGATATTATTTCCCGCCAATTAAATTTTATTCCGGTGGGTCGGAAGGTATTGAATACAAAAAGTGTCGAAATATGTGATGCGACTGATGCAGCAAGCCGACTCTGTGGATGAAGTGGATTGTTCGCATAGGCCAGAAGCTTACGGTGAATATCACCAAAATTTGGCAACTCCCGCTGCCAAGAGCGAGCGTTGTCAGTGCGAATTTCTGCGTCTGACATCACGTCCAAGACCGCGTCCCTCAGGATCGCGTGCTGTTGTACCCCTATTCTCGGGTACACGCGAGCGAACGTATCAGCGATTCGCTGCGCAACATTGATTGGTCCTAACACGTCGGAAGGAAAGATCTGGAGAGGATTAATGTCGATGCCGTCGCGGCTCGCTTGAATTTCTACGGGATGCGTGGTGTCCACAAACTCTTGAGGCAATGACCCGACGGAAAAGCCCTGCCCGTAGTCGAAAACAACAGAGATAATTTTTTGTCGGGCTAATTCCGCCAGGAGGCAGGCAATCGTATAAGTTTTGCCAAAACCACTTTCGCCAAGCACCAGAACGTGTGGGTTAACTGACCCGCTATCCGGGTCAGGATTCCAAAAGACTTCGTCGTTGTTTCCGACATCGAATCCGAGGAGAACAGACGTTACTCGTTTCTCAGCAGCAGACGAAGTCCCTGGCTTGTGGAGTTCACGGAGCATGTTTTTCGATTTTTCTGTTTGTTCGAGGATGCTCTCTGACTCGGTCGCTTCTGGCACGGAAGGCAAACTATAGGTGCCCATCTTTACGTGGGCGGCTATTGCTGAGACCTGGCCAGGTGTTAAGCCAGCGCTCGTTGCAATCGTGTACCGGTCCAAACCCTCGGCGAGCATACGAAGCACCGATTCTCTCTGCGTTTTCGTAATTCGTGAAGCCATTAATCACTCTTTAGCTTCCAGACGATCTAACTCGGAAAGTTTTTCGCGCAACCATTGGTTGATAGTTGCCGTACGATTCCTAACAGCCCCGATTGATTCTTTCTCCCGAAACCGTTTCCACAGGTCGCGGTCAATGCGAAGGGTAACGGAGGTTCTATCACATAACCGCAACCCCTTCGGGCGGCCCACTTGGCGCTTGGGCATGTTTATCCAAGCTTTCCGCGCAGCACCACTGAGGTTGGTAACCTGCTGAGTTGCGACTTGTAATTCCCGGTCCGAACCTTCCAGCCGAACGATGAGCTTGTTTCCTTCCGTACGCTCAACAATTCCCCGCGCACCCACCTCGCTATCAAGTTTTAACCGCACTTTGTCACCTATCTTGGTCTTCATATCAACGCCCGCTTCTACGTGTCTAATAAGTTGCAATAACCTTAATACAAGGTAGTGAGGACGTCAATTGCCGCTAACCCCAGGACAAGTCGGTTCGATTTCATAAGCGGTTTCCCAGCGCAAGGAGTAAACAGCTTTGGGCGTTTTATCTCCGAACGAGGTGACAAACTTTGGGCTTTCGGCTGGGTTAGCGTTACACGTCGGGAAAAACCACTGGCTTTTAAATCCTTGTGCGAGCCGACTTCCAAAAAAAGTCGCTGAATCCAATTATACGCGTCGGGTTAAGCTATGGTAAAGTAAATATCGTTGGTTTAGATATAGACTTAACGAGGGGTTCGCTGGAGATCCAAATGGGACTCGGGCTTTTTCGGTTATTCTCGCAACGTAAAGCCTCACCAATAAGTGAAGAAGAAAACAAAGCCGAGATTACGTTCCTCATCGAGGAATACAAGAACATAGCAACCACCCACGATAAGTTACGAGAGGAGATTGGACGACTTTTCAATTACTTCCTACTCTTGAGCGCTTTCCCTTTTACGGTTGCAGGCATAATGTTCCGTCAAGGCGAATTCAAGTTGCTATCGGCTCCACAGGAGCTACATTACCTCTTTCTCGTCGTAGGGGTCGGCCATTTATTCCTAACGCTTACGATGGTTGATGCCCGACATGGTCAAAACCGGTACGCCTGGACTGTAAATCTTATTCGGAAATACTTTGTCGATAAAGCACCTAATCTTAACTCCTATCTTTATCTACCTAAGACCGCCGACGTTCCTACTCTGGGTAATCTGGGGCACGTAACCTATCAAGTTTATTTCATGAACTTGGTAGGGGCTGCATTTGTCGCATTTGGTGTTCTGGGAACAGTTCTTTCTCAGTGGGCACCGTTGGCGGCCTTGGCGGCAGCAATTGCCTATCTGGGAGCGTACAAAAGCTTCAGGAAAAGAATTCTAGCACGCTTTCAAACGGCAAGGAGTAAAAGAGAGGGTCAGGCGGCCTTGTAAAATTGCGAATTGCCTCAGTACTGAATCGCGAGATTGCCGGTCAAATGAAGCTACCCCCACACCTGTATCGCCGTTTCGACAATCCGATCCAGCTTCCGCCACATCTCCTCTTCGCTGAGCACTTTTGAGTCAAGGAGCCGTGCCAGGAGCCGTGCCAGGCTTTGATAATTTGATTATCACACCCCTGGCGGATCGCAGACTTCCTTTTGATCCTAGCCTTTCCTTTTTTTCCGACTCTTCAGAGGAACGTGCATCTTCACCTACGACGAAGTAAACCGGTTTACCTACGCTTCTGGCACCTTCGGCGCCAACCAGAGCCAGACCAGTTGCGGGTACGGGTACAACTCCGCCGGCAATATCACCAGCAAGTGCGGTGCGGTGTTCGAGTACAACCACTTGATGCACCCGTCGGCGGTCAGCAAAACAGATGCGGAGGCACCCATTAGCGCCTGCTCCAACCACGTCAGGGAATCACGGTCCAAAGTTATCCGCCCTTTTGTAACGGCCGTTGCCACCTCAAGGCAACTGATTGCCGACACGCCGATGCGCGTCTCGGCGCCGATTGTAACACCCGCGGCACGACTGAGTTCGGAAGGCTTGCTAACCCACCAAAGCCATACGTGCGTATCGAGCACGATCATTGCTCGATTTCCCACTCATCCCATATCGGATCCACTATGTTGCCGTGGAATTTTACGCTCCCTAAGAGCTTTCCGTGTTTGTGCGTCTCGGTTGGAACGACCTTGGCGACAGGTTTTCCTCGTTTGGTTACGATAAGCGGCCGGCGGGTGCGAGCGACTTTGTCGAGAAGTGAAAGGCAGCGGGCCTTAAATTCTCCCGCAGGCACGGATTCGGTTTTATTGCTCATGCACGAATTCTATGACCAGGAGTCCTAGCAGTCAACAACGTTTCGCCGGGCCTGTAACCACAAGCATCGTAGGTTGGGTGGAGCCCTTCGACGGAGTTTATCCTGACCGCTGCCGAAGGATTCAGGATACCTCCTCGAAACCCATCAATCGATATGGATTGTGCCGTGGTCTGCCTACAGGAAATGATAGGTATCGGGGCGCGGCAATCGACCCCTTCTACTTTCTGAAAAGCTATCCTCAGTACTTTGTCAATCTTTGGGAAAAAAAATGAGCGGTGCCACAATGAGATCGGCGCTCCTGATTACAGGATTGGTATTCCTTGCGGAATTGTCCTGACGCCCTGGGATCAAAATCTCTTCCCAGTATTTGGACCCGTGGCCACCGCTCGAAGGGATTCTCGACAACTGGACTGGTTAAGTCAAGGCCCGTTTTTTGTTTTTGTGGGTTGTGGTTTTAAGTAGACTCGCTCGATCGTTTCTAGCGCTTGGCGGTAGTCATGATAGTGGCAGCCCTGGTTCCACTACTTGTTGAAGACAAGTTTGGCGCTGGACGGCCACCATTCGGCAGCAAATTTTTCCTTCGTGAGCTGCCAGTGGTGGCCTTGGTTGGTAATATGGAGGGTGAAGTCGTGCTTGCGGCACCATTCACGAACCTGTGCCTCGTAGCAGCAAGTTGCTGTGGAGTCGCCGCTTTGGGCTGTCAAAGACGGAAAAAATCGGCCGTATGGGGCAGTTGTTGTGTTCTCAGTGGCCCAAACCCTAAGAGCAAATTCCTATCATTTATCGCAGCGGCTTCACCAACTGCCCGTCTCCCGGCTTGCCGGTGATCTTGCCGTCCTGCATCACCGTCTTGCCCCGCAGGATCGTGCGGATCGGCACGCCCTTCACCTTGCGGCCATGATAGGGCGTCCAGCCGACTCGGGTGTAGGTAGTCTCGTTGGTGATCACCGCTTCTTTATTCATGTCGATGATGACGAGATCGGCATCGGAGCCAGGCTGGATGACGCCCTTGCGCGGATAGACGTTGAAAATTTTCGCGGCGTTGTAGGAAGAGATTCGGACCAAGGTGTCGAGGGACAATTTCCCTTGATTCACCGCGTCAAGAAAGAGGCTCAGATAATCTTGGATCTGCGGCTCGCCGCCGGGACAACTCCACATATCCTTCCAGCCCTTTTCTTTTTCATCTTTCGTGTGCGGCGCGTGATCCGTGCCGATGACGTCGATCGTGCCGTCGTTGATCGCTTGCCAGAGCGCGTCCACATGGGCCGGCGGTACCCAGAATCCCAGGCAGTATGGGCCGAGCTTCTCGACGTTCTCCCAGGTGCCCAAAAACATCGCCCAGGGATTGACCTCGCAACTGCACGGCCGGCCCTCATTCTTGGCGCGGCGTAGCATCGCCAAGCCTTCCGGTGTGCTCATGTGGAGAACATGCAGCTTGGCGCCGAGCGCCTTTTGCATGCGAAACAACGTGCTCATGGCGGTGTCCCAGATGATGCCGTCGAACTCCCGGTAAGCTTTGGCGTAAGCCTGGGGGCTGCGATCTTCACGCTTCCAGTAGCGTCCTTCGATCTCGTCCATCAGATCCTGATCGTGGGGATGAACCATCAGCGGCAAGCCGGTTTGACCCACGGTCTCGAAGCACTTGAAAAGCTCGCCGTTGTTGTTGATCCCGATGCCGGGCATGTGGGGATAATCGCGCCCGGTGTCCTTGACCATGAAAATCTTAAAGGCCAGCGGCCCTTCCTTGGCGAGGCCGGGAATTTCTTCCGGCACGGTTCCGGAAGGGTTATGGTTGAAATCAACGATGGCATTTTTCTTATGGTGCTCGATCAAGGCGCGATAACGTTCGACGGTTGTCGTCGGTGGATTGACGTTGGGCATGCCGATCGAAAAAGTAACGCCGCCGGCAGCCGCGGCCATGGTCGCCGTGGTGATGTCTTCCTTATGGGTAAACCCGGGATCGCGGTGATGCGTGTGCGTGTCGATCAAGCCGGGAATGATTTTTTTTCCCTTGGCGTCGATCACGGTGTCAGCCGAATCCGGCAAAACCGGCGGCTTACCGAGAGCAACGATTTTGCCGCCGTTTACCACAATGTCGGTTTCGACGAATCCGCCCGGTGTCCAGACTTCGCCGTTCTTAACCAGCAACTCTACTTTCTCCATGGCCTCACGGTTCTCCTTTTCCTTGTGACTAAAAAAGATTTATATGACCGGCAATTACCACTGTCAACTCGGCTTGACTCAACGGGGGAAATTTGAAACTATTGCCCCCGCTCTCGTCTAAGACACAGAAGGTTACCAATAAAAGGAGGAACGATCTCATGTTAAGGAAAGCATATCTCTTTGCGGCGTTTTTCGCGTTTGCTCTGTTAAGCAATGTGGTTCCGGCAAACAGCCAGAGCGCCAAAATGATCGAGACGGCAAAAAAGGAAGGGAAAGCCGTCATTTACGGTTCTCTGGAATCGGGGACGTTCGACACGATCGTCAAGGCCTATCGAAAAAAGACCGGCCTTGATGTCGATTACTGGCGGGCGTCGGCGACGAAGGTTATGGATAGAGCGCTCAGCGAATATCGCGCCGGCAAACCGCTCTTCGACATCATTCTGACCAATGATAATCCGATGCAGATCATGTTTAAGGAGGGGATTTTCGCCAAATATGAATCCCCTACATCTAAGGACTACCCCAAAGACGCCATTGACCCGAACCTTGGCGCACGATATCGCAATGTCATCATTGGCGTGGTCTACAATAAGAGCGTCATTAAGCCCGCAGACGCCCCTAAGTCGCTCGAAGACCTCTTAAAACCCCAATACCGGGGCAAACTGGTGATGCCGGACCCGACGCAGCACACCACGACGACGCAGTGGGTGGCCAGCTTGTGGAAGGTCATGGGCAAAGAAAAGGCGGACAAGTTCATCCTCGACTTGGCGGCGACTAAACCGATTTTGGTTGAATCTTTATTGCCAGCCGCTAAACGCGTCACCACCGGCGAAACGCCGATCGCAATTACCTATGTCAAATATGCTTACGTTTATGGCCGCGAGGGCGCACCCTTGGATTACGTCCGCCTCGGTAAAATGATGGGGGACGGCCACTATCTTACGCTTAGCAACAAGGCGCCCCATGCCAGCGCGGGGAAAGCGTTCATCGACTATTTCCTCGGCGACGAAAGTATGAAGCTCTTGGCGCAAGAAGGAGAGTTCGTAAATCTCAAGGGCGTCTATCCGCCTTTGCCGGACGCGGACAAAATCCAATTCGTCGAAATGGTCGACCTCGACAAAAAGGGGTTTGCCGCCAAGAAGAAGGAGTACCAAGCGATTTTCTTAAAGTAAGGTTGCTTACTTGAACGGTAAAGAATTAACCTTTGGGCAATCGATCCCCGCCTCCTCGGCTTTTTACCGGGTCAGAAACTTTCTCAGCACCCCGGTCAACTGGGTTTTTCTCGGGGTGGCGGGAATTCTTGCCTTTCTAAGTCTTTATCCGACGACTTTTCTAATTTACGGCAGTTT
>Ga0214472_10000450_pt1 | contig 50770 bp, 50 predicted proteins | sample RVTome_6_FD_207662 | JGI IMG/M metagenome (GOLD analysis project Ga0214472, IMG submission 207662) | Soil microbial communities from uranium-contaminated site in the Upper Colorado River Basin, Wyoming, United States - RVT140D175 | ecosystem: Environmental > Terrestrial > Soil > Contaminated >...
TTCGGTCGACTCGACGGCATACTGCACAATGCCGGACAGCTCGGTGTACTGACTTCGCTCGAAAACTACGACCCCATCATCTGGCAACAGGTGATGCAGGTGAACGTCAACGCCCCCTTCCTGCTCACCCAGACGCTGCTGCCGCTGCTGCACCGCTCGGAGGAAGCCTCGATCATCTTTACCTCTTCGGGTGTGGGCCGCAAAGGGCGGGCGCACTGGGGCGCCTACGCCGTATCCAAATTCGCCACCGAAGGGATGTCCCAGGTACTGGCCGACGAGCTGGAGAACATCTCCGCGATCCGCGTGAACTGCATCAACCCCGGCGCCACACGAACCGCCATGCGGGCTTACGCCTATCCTGCCGAGATGCCGGAGAACAACCCGACGCCGGAGCAGATCATGCCGCTATACCTCTATCTGATGGGGTCCGACAGCCTGGCGATCAACGGCCAGTCGATCGATGCCCAGGGTGACGGACGGGCCTGACCCTCAGGTCCGTCGTGCGTTGCGACGCCCCACCGAACGCCCTCTCGGCTTGGCCGATCGTTTTTCCGGCGCGTTCCGCACCGGCGTTTCCGCGTTCTGACGAGCACGCTGACGACCGTAACGACGCTTCTCCTCGACCACCTCTTCCCGCGTTTTCGACCGAGCCTTTACACGCGCCAGGCCCAGTTCGTCGCTGAGCAGATCGATCTCCTTCCCGCCGAGTTCGCGCCAGGTGCCCACCTTCACGTCACTGGGCAGGAAAACCGGGCCGAATCGCACCCGCTTGAGGCGATTGACCTGCAAACCCTGGGACTCCCACAACCGCCGCACCTCTCGATTGCGCCCCTCCATCACCACGCAGTGATACCACTTGTTGGCGCCTTCGCCATCGAAGTAGCGCACATCGCTGAAATGCGCCATGCCGTCGTCAAGCAGCACGCCCTGCTTCAGGCGCTCCAACATTGCATCTTCGACATTACCCAGCACGCGCACCGCATATTCGCGATCGATATTGGCCGACGGGTGCATCATCCGATTTGCCAACTCCCCATCCGTGGTAAACAGCAGCAAGCCGGTCGTATTGATATCCAGGCGCCCGATCACAATCCAGCGCCCCTGCTTCAACGGCGGCAGATTATCGAAAACCGTCGGCCGTCCTTCGGGGTCGTGACGCGTACAGACCTCACCGATCGGCTTGTTGTATATAAGCACCCGCCTGGCGCTTTCAGCCGAGAAAATCAGTTGAATGGAACGACCATCCAGCGAGACCTGATCCCCCTCCTTTACCCGATCGCCCAGCTTGGCCGGCTCGCCGTTGACGGCGACACGACCCTCCTCAATAAAACGCTCCATCTCACGACGTGAGCCAAAACCGGAGCGCGCCAAAACCTTTTGCAGTTTTTCATCATGCATTTGACGTCGCCTCAAAAAATTCAAGCCCGCGACCGCATCCATACGCTCGCGGGCCTGCATATGCCCTATATATAAAAAGCTCCTCAGTCAAAACACTGAAGAGCTCCTTAATCTTTCCGGAACGGAATCGGTATCAGTTGACCGTCGGCAACTGATCCTTGGTGATTCCCTTCTTATCCATGTACTGAGCAAACACAACCGGTGTACGGCCACGGCCGGACCAGTGATGTTCCTCACCATCCACTTCGATTACATATTTTGCCTTCACACTCTTACGAGGCGCACTTTCCACCTTGGAGGTCAGTTCGTCAAGCTCGATACCTGCTTCCATCATCTGCTTGCGAATCGCCTCGATCGCTTCCACCTTGGCGGCTTCGGCCTGCGCCCTGGCTGCCTCTTCCTCGCGACGCTCCTCAAGTATGTCGGCCAGATCCGACATTACCTTTTCGATATCGGCAACGCCCAGTTCCTGAGTCTGCTTACGCAAGGAGTTTTTACGAGTGAGTGTTTTAATGAAGTCAGTCATCTTTCGCTCTTCGCCAATCAGGTTAATTAATACCTGCAATTATCGTTAATAAATTCCCATTTGCAAGGCATAAAACCCAATTTTATTGTGACGTCAAACAAGTTCCGGTTAAATTCACCCAAAACTTGAGACATCACCGGCACCCGCGCGTATCACCTCAGGCAGCTCGTTTAACAGACTGACAACACTCGTGGCCTCCATGCCGCAATAACCGCCATCAATTACGAGATCGACCTGATGCTGCAGCAGATCCCTGATCTCATATGGATCGGTCAAGGGGATCTCCTCCCCCGGCATAATCAGAGACGTACTCATAATAGGCTCGCCCAACGCCTCGGCCAGGGCCAATGCAATTGCGTTATCGGGAATACGTATGCCGATAGTGCGCCTTTTTGCATGCAACAACCGCCTGGGCACCTCGCTGGTGGCACTTAATATAAAGGTATAGGCTCCCGGCGTATGGGCCTTGATGGTGCGATAGGCCTGGTTGTCGACCTTGGCATAGGTCGATATTTCCGACAGATCACGGCACACAAGAGTAAAGTTGTGCTTGTCGTCCAGCAAGCGTATCCGCTTTATCCTCTCCATCGCCCTCTTATCGCCCAGATGACATCCGAGGGCATAGGCGGAATCGGTCGGATAGACGATTACGCCGCCCTGGCGAATAATCTCCACTGCCTGCTGAATCAACCGACTCTGCGGCGTTTCCGGATGTATCTGAAAAAACTGACTCACCTGTATCTCCTGATTGATCTCTGTCATCACTGCGTACCCCTCACCCCTGCACGGATGTGACGGCATTGTGCAACCAGCCCTCGACACGTTCCGGCAACAGGCAGTCGAGCAGATGACGAGACGCCTGAAAATGCGGAAAGCGGCCCAGAGCGGTCCAGCGCTGTTCCAATGAATGAAAATCACTACCGGCCGAAACCCATAGCTCCTTCCTTTGCGCCAACATCAGCAGGTCACGCAGGTGGTTGGGCGTCACGCCCGGATAGCTCACCTCCAACCCGTCGCCGCCTGCGGCCAGCAGATCATCGGTCAGCGCTCGCAGCCGCGTGAAGGTGAGGTTGTATTTTGTCGGATGCGCGACAACGGCATAACCGCCGGACTGCTTGACCAGACTCACCGCGCCTTCCAACGACGGCCAGGCCGCCTTTACATCACCGACCTTTCCCTGACCCAGCCAGCTATCGAATGCCTGCTGAGGTGTCGATACCAGCTTGCGCTCCACCATCGCCTGCGCAAAATGAGGCCGCCCGATCTGCCCCCGCCCCGCTTTCAAGCGCGCGTCCGGGAGCAGATCGGGCAACCCCTTCTTGACCAACTTGCGCGCTATCTGCTCGGCACGCTCGTTCCGAAGCGCATCCAGATGAGTCATATAGTCGCCAAATCCGGCGAAACCGGGATCGATGCCCAAACCCAGCAGATGTATCACGCGCCCCTGCCACAGACAGGTCAGCTCGACCCCGTTGACAAAATACATACCCTCGAGCCCGCCCGCTGCACGCCCGGCACCATCGAGCCCTCCCAACGTATCGTGGTCGGTCAATGCCAGACAGCGAACACCCGCGGCGTAAGCGGCACGCACCAACTCTTCCGGCTCGAGAGAACCGTCCGAGGCGGTGCTGTGGGTGTGCAGATCGTAACCAGCCAACTGTTTCACTATACCAAGGGGACCTTTATACTGTCGGAAACTCGAATCACTCTGGATGCCATGAAAATCTTACTCGATTTCCTGCCTGTTATCGTCTTTTTTGTAGTGTACAAGATAACCGGCGACATCATCCTCGCGACCGGCATCCTGATTCCGGCCACGCTCGCTCAGATGGCATACACCTGGTTCAAGACCCACCGCATCGAGAAAATGCAGTTGGTAACGCTGGTGCTGGTGATACTGCTTGGCGGCGCCACCATCATATTCAGGGACAAGACCTTTATTCAGTGGAAGCCCACAATCGTCAACTGGCTATTTGGTATCGCCTGTCTCGGCAGCCACTTTATAGGCGGCAAGACACTGATCCAAAGGCTGATGGAGAGCAGCATCGAACTGGCCCAACAAACCTGGCGCCGACTGAACATAGGCTGGATACTGTTCTTCTCGCTGACCGGGATAATCAACCTGATCGTTGCCTATGGCTTCAGCGAGGAGGTGTGGGTCAATTTCAAGCTGTTCGGGATTCTGGGCATGACGCTGATTTTTATCCTCGGACAGGGCATTTATATCTCCAGACACCTCCCACCGCAGAACAAACCCGAGTAAAATTGACGGAACGGACAGATGTATTACGCTATCATAGCCGAAGATGTAGAGAACTCACTGGCGAAGAGACTCGAGGCACGACCCGACCACCTGGCCAGACTGGAGTCGTTGAAACAACAGGGGCGTCTCTTCGCCGCGGGGCCACTACCGGCGATCGATAGCGAAGATCCGGGACCCGCAGGTTTTACCGGTAGTTTGGTGATCGCAGAGTTCGATTCGCTGGAGGATGCAAAGCACTGGGCAGCAACCGACCCCTATGTACAGGCCGGCGTGTACAAGGGCGTCACCGTTAAGCCCTACAAAAAAGTACTGCCTTAAGGGATAAATTTTGCCATTCTGACATCTATAGATAATCCTTACGATTAATCGGATGTTCAGGAAAAACAAGTTCTAGTAGTCTACCGAAGGTAGACAAATAATCACTACGGTCACAAGGACATGATGATGATGAAGAAAATCGCGATCGCAGCAGGCCTGGCACTGGCCATGGGCGCAACCATGGCTCAGGCGCACGAAGAGAACAAGGGTTACGTCACCAACAGCGCCGGTACCATCTGGCGCAACAGTGCAGGCGAGTGCTGGCACAACAGCGCCTGGACCCAGGATCTGGCCGTTGTCGGCTGCGACGGTATGGTAGCGGCCGCTGAAGCGCCGGTGATGGAAGAGAAACCGGCCGAGCCGATGCAGACCCTGGTGTCCGACACCAAGAAGTTCGCACTCTACTTTGATTTCGACAGCACCGCAGTAGGCGATACCTCCAATATCGTCAACCACATCGGCACCCTGTCCAGCCTGCAGGCGATCAAACTGGTCGGTCACGCCGACCCGATCGGTAGCGAAGCCTACAACGAGCAGCTGTCCAAGCGTCGCGCCGAAGCGGTTGCAGCCAAACTGGCGGATGCCGGTGTCGACTCGAGCAAGATGGAGATCGGTTACCTGGGTGAGTCCTCCCCGATCGCCAACTGCAGCGGTCGTGGCGCCGAGCTGATCGCCTGCCTGCGTCCGGACCGTCGCGTAGACGTCGAGATCAGCGGCGAGAAGCGCGTGATGAAGTAAGCGGTTAGATAACCGACACAACAAAGCCGGCAATTGCCGGCTTTATTTTTATGTACAGGATGTACGGTATGCCGCGGGCGCATGGATGCGCAGGAGCGGCGATACACGGGGTGTACAGAGCGGTCTTTAACCGATGCGCACCCGCGCATTGCGGAACATCCGCATCCAGGCACCATCCTCCTGCCACTCGTCCGGCGCCCAGGAGTTCTGGATCGCACGGAACACACGTTCGGGATGCGGCATCATGATGGTGACGCGACCGTCCGGGGTGGTGATACCGGTAATCCCGTTGGGCGAGCCGTTCGGGTTGGCCGGATAGAGCGCCGCCTGCCGGCCGCGGTTATCCACATAGCGCAGCGCGATCGTTCCCGCGCCCTCCAGTGCCGACAGGTGCGCGCCATCGCGAAACTCGGCACGCCCTTCGCCATGGGCAACGGCGATCGGCATACGCGAACCCGCCATCCCGTCGAGGAAGATCGACGGCGAGGGCTGTACCTCCACCATCGCCACACGCGCCTCGAACTGCTCGGACTGGTTGCGCACGAAATGCGGCCAGAGCTCGGCACCCGGAATCAGCTCATGCAGGTTGGAGAGCATCTGGCAGCCGTTGCACACACCCAGAGCAATGCTGTCCTCACGCTCGAAGAAGCGGGCAAACTGCTCGCGTGCGCGAGCATTGAACAGGATCGACTTGGCCCAGCCCTCGCCGGCACCAAGCACGTCACCGTAGGAGAAGCCGCCGCAGGCCACCAGCCCGTTGAACTGCTCCAGCGTCACCCTGCCGCCGAGAATATCGCTCATATGCACATCGACCGCTGCGAAACCGGCACGGTCGAAGGCCGCCGCCATCTCGATCTGGCCATTGACCCCCTGCTCGCGCAGCACGGCGATCCGCGGCCGCTCGCCTTTGGCGATATAGGGCGCGGCAATGTCCTGATTGAGATCGAAGGTCAGTTCGGCGTGCAGGCCGGGATCTTCGCGATCGAGCAGCGTATCGAACTCCTGCTGCGCGCACTCGGAGTTGTCGCGCAGCGCCTGGATGCGATAGGAGGTCTCCGCCCACCAGCGCTGCAGCTGCTCGCGGCTGTTGGAGTAGATCTCCTCGTCGTCGAAGAAGATATTGAACTGACCGTCAGGGTTGAGCGTGCCGACCACCTTGCCGATCTCGCCGATACCGGCGGCGTTCAGCTCGGTCAGTACCTGCTCGGTATCGTCGCGGCGCACCTGGATTACGGCACCCAGCTCCTCGGCAAACAGCGCGGCGACCAGTTCGGACTCGTCCGCCGCCAGCAGATCCAGGCTCAGATCGACGCCGGTGCGACCGGCAAAGGCCATCTCGGCCAGGGTGGCCAGCAGGCCGCCGTCGGCGCGGTCGTGGTAGGCCAGCAGCAGACCCTGGTTGTTCAGTTCCTGCACGGCAGCAAAGAAGGTGGCCAGCTGTTCGGCATCGTCCACGTCCGGCACCCGACGGCCGACCCGGTTGTAGACCTGCGCCAATGCGGAGAGGCCCAGGCGGTTCTGACCCAGGCCCAGATCGAGCAGAATCAGATCGGTCTCACCCTTGTCGGTGCGCAACTCGGGGGTCAGTACCCTGCGCGCATCGGTTACCGGCGCGAAGCCGGTGATGATCAGCGACAGCGGTGCGGTCACGCTCTTGCGCTCATCACCGTCCTGCCAGACGGTGCGCATCGACATCGAATCCTTGCCCACCGGGATGGTGATCCCCAGTTGCGGACAGAGCTCCATACCCACCGCCTTGACGGTGTCGTACAGTTTCTCGTCTTCGCCCGGATGACCCGCCGCGCACATCCAGTTGGCGGACAGCTTGATATCGGCGACATCGCGGATCGGCGCGCCGGCCAGGTTGGTCAGCGTCTCGCCGATCGCCATGCGGCCGGAAGCCGGTGCATCGACCAGCGCCAGCGGGGTACGCTCGCCCATCGCCATCGCCTCGCCGGCGTAGCTGTCGTAGGCGATGGTGGTGACGGCGCAGTCGGCCACCGGCACCTGCCAGGGGCCGACCATCTGATCGCGCGCCACCTGACCGGTGATCGAGCGGTCGCCGATGGTGATCAGGAAGCTCTTCGAGGCCACGGCGGGCAGCTTCAGCACGCGCTCGATCGCCTCGGCCATATCGATGGCGGACGCATCGAACTCGGGCACCTCGTAACCGATACGCTCGACGGAGCGGTGCATCTTCGGCGGCTTGCCGAACAGCACGCTCATCGGCAGATCCACCGGCTTGTTGTCGAAGTGGCTGTCGCCCAGGGTCAGGTGGTGATCCTCGGTCGCCTCGCCGACTACCGCGTAGGGGCAGCGCTCGCGTGCACAGATCGCCTCGAAGCGTGCCAGATCCTCCGGTTTCACCGCCAGCACGTAGCGCTCCTGCGCCTCGTTGCACCAGATCTCCAGCGGCGACATGCCCGGCTCGTCGTTGTTGACCTTGCGCAGCTCGAAGTTGCCGCCGCGGCCGCCGTCCTTGACCAGTTCGGGGAAGGCGTTGGACAGACCGCCCGCGCCCACGTCGTGGATGAAGGCGATAGGGTTGGCATCGCCGAGCTGCCAACAGCGGTCGATCACCTCCTGGCAGCGCCGCTCCAGCTCCGGGTTGCCGCGCTGCACGGAGGCGAAATCGAGATCGGCGGAGGAGCTGCCGGAGGACATGGAGGAGGCTGCGCCGCCGCCGAGACCGATCAGCATCGCCGGGCCGCCGAGGCAGATCAGCTTGGCGCCGACCGTGATCTCGCCCTTCTCGACATGCTCGCCACGGATGTTGCCCATACCGCCGGCGATCATGATCGGCTTGTGGTAACCGCGCACCTCGTCGCCCGCGGCACCGTTGACCTGCTGCTCGAAGGTACGGAAATAACCCACCAGATTGGGACGCCCGAACTCGTTGTTGAACGCCGCACCGCCGATCGGACCTTCGATCATGATATCCAGCGGCGAGACGATGCGTTCCGGCTTGCCGTAGCCGGACTCCCAAGGCTGTTCGAAGCCGGGAATTTTCAGATCGGACACGGTGAAGCCGGTCAGGCCAGCCTTGGGCTTGGCGCCGCGACCGGTGGCGCCCTCGTCGCGGATCTCGCCGCCGGAGCCGGTAGCCGCACCCGAGAAGGGCGCGATGGCGGTGGGGTGGTTGTGGGTCTCCACCTTCATCAGGATATGGATATCCTCGTCGGAGTAGCCATATTCATGGCTCTGCGGATCGGGGATGAAGCGCCCGCCACGATGACCTACCATCACCGCGGCATTGTCCTTGTACGCGGAGAGTACGTTCTCGCCGCCCTGCTGATAGGTGTTGCGGATCATGCCGAACAGGGATTTTTCCTGCGCCTCGCCGTCGATATCCCAGGAGGCGTTGAAGATCTTGTGGCGGCAGTGCTCGGAGTTGGCCTGGGCGAACATCATCAGTTCGACATCGTTCGGATTGCGACCCAGCTCGTTGAAGCTCTGCACCAGATAGTCGATCTCGTCCTCCGCCAGCGCCAGGCCCAGCTCGCTGTTGGCGCGAACCAGCGCATCCCGGCCGCCGCCGAGGATATCGACGCTGGACGGCGGCCGCGGTGCTTCGTGACGGAACAGCGCAGAGGCGGCGTCGATGCTGTCCAGCACCGTTTCGACCATGCGATCGTGCAGCAGCGCGCACACCGCTGCACGCTGCTCCCCGTTCAACGCACCGCTTGTCTGCAGGTAGTAGGCGACCCCGCGCTCCAGGCGCAACACCTTGTCCAGGCCGCAGTTATGGGCGATATCGGTGGCCTTGCTCGACCAGGGCGAGATGGTGCCGGGGCGCGGCACGACCAGATAGAGTTCACCTTTCGGCTCTTCGGTACTGGCGTTGGGGCCGTATCGCAGGATACGATCAAGTACCTGCTGCTCCCGCTCGTCCAGATCTGCTGACAGGTCGGCAAAGTGAACGTATTCAGCGTATACGCCGGTGACACCGCTCAGGCTGCTGCCGAGCGAAGAGAGAAGTTTGTCATGGCGGAAAGCTGAGAGAGCGGGTGCTCCACGCAGTACGAGCATGTTAGTTTCGAGCCTCTTGATATACCTGACCCCATTCATCGGAAGAGCCGGGCGTGACAGCGGGAAAGTAGAGGCGGAATTTTACCCGATCAGGGACATGGGAACCAGAAAAGCAGAGCGATGTTTGAACTCCGCCAAAAACCACACTTCCGCGAACTGGTCTACTTCTGGGGCCTGACCGCGATCGCCTTTCTGCTTACGCTGATCAGCGTCAACACCCCGACGCAAGTGGAGGCGATCAAGGAGCGCGGCGTATTGCGCGTCGCCACCCGCAACACGCCGATGACCTACTATATCGACAAGGGCAAACCGGCCGGATTCGAATACGAGTTGGCGAGCGCCTTTGCGGATTATCTCGGCGTACGCATGGAACTGATCCTGCCCACCACCTTTGCCGATCTGTTCACCAGCATCCGCGAGCGCAACGCCCATATCGCCGCCGCCAACCTCACCGTGTCCGAACGGCGCAGGAAACAGTTCGCCTATGGCCCCACCTACCGCAAAAGCGCCCCCACGGTGATCTACCGTATCCGCCAGGGTCAACCCCAGCCACAGAGCGTTGAGGACCTGTATAACAGCAAGATACTGGTGCTCGCAGGTTCCGCGCAGGCCGAACTGCTGGCTCGACTCGAACGCGACCACCCCGAGCTCGAGTGGGAGGGATCGGACAGCGATGCCGCGACCGACCTGCTCGACCTGGTCCACGACGGCAGCGTCGACTTCACGGTGATGGACTCCGCCGTGTTCGATGCCCAGAAGTCGTTCTACCCGGGGCTGAGCAAGGGGTTTTCACTGGAGACGCCGCAACCGATCGCCTGGATGCTGGCAAAGCACTATGACGGTACGCTCAAGGCGGAACTGGACAGCTTCTTCGCACGGCCCGAGACCCAGCACCTGATCGCCGATCTCGAAGAGCGCTACTTCTCGCGCCAGAACAAGCTCAACTTCTTCGACACCAGCGAATTCCGCAAGGCGCGGCAGGAGCGCTACCCGCCGCTGGAGCAGTACTTCATGCTCGCCGCGCAGGAGACCGGCATCGACTATCTGCTGCTGGCGGCCATCGCCTATCAGGAGTCGCACTGGCGCGAAGACGCGGTATCCCCGACCGGGGTCAAGGGGATCATGATGCTGACCGAAGGCGCCGCCAACGAGGTCGGTGTCAGCGATCGTACCGATCCGCGGCAGAGCATCCTCGGCGGAGCCGAATACCTGGTCCGGGTACGCGCGAAGATCCCCGACCGCATCCCCGAACCGGACCACACCTGGTTTGCCCTGGCCGGATACAATATCGGCTTCGGACATCTGGAGGATGCCCGCATTCTGACCCAGCGCGGCGGCAAGGACCCCGATCGCTGGCAGGATGTACGCGAATACCTGCCGCTGCTGGCGAACGAGAAATACTACTCGAAACTGCGCTATGGCTACGCCCGCGGCTACGAGCCGGTCACCTACGTGGCCAATATCCGCAAGTACATGGAGATGCTGCGCTGGGAGGAGCAGGTCACCCAGGCGCGCCTCAACCATGGCAACAACGGTCAAAGCGAAGCCCCTGGCAGCGACCAGGACAGCGCCGCAACGGACGCGGTGCAGGCCCCGTCACCGATCGACGAAATTTCACCCACCCTATGAGTCGGGCACCGACCTGTCCGCCGTTTTCTCCCGCCGTTTCCGCTCGCGACGCTCGGCGAAGAACGCACTGATCCGCGCACTGCAGCGCCGAGCCAAGATTCCGCCCTGCCACAGCACGCGATGGTTGACCCACTCCGCATCGAACAGCGCCGACCGGCTCAGCACCGCCCCCGCCTTGGGCTCGACGGCACCGAACACCACCCGTCTGATACGCGCATGCACGATGGCACCGGCGCACATGGTGCAGGGCTCGATGGTGACATAGAGATCGGCATCCACCAGGCGGTAGTTGCCGACATTTTGCGCGGCATCGCGCAACGCCATGATCTCGGCATGCGCGGTCGGATCGCAGCCGCTGATCGGATGATTCCAGCCGCGACCGACAATCTCGCCGGCGCGCACCACCACCGCACCCACCGGCACCTCACCCAGCTCGGCGGCACGCTCGGCCAGCGCCAGTGCCTCCTGCATCCAGCGCTCGTCCTCTGCCGAGTGCTGTACCTGATCACCCAAAACCCGATCTCCACATAAACCACATGAAAGACCCTCGAAAGAGGGCTTTTACTAACCTGTCCGGAAAGGCTTTTTACTATAACCGAAAAGCGCTCATGCCCTCTCGATTGTGAATGAGCTATTTGGCAGCCTGTCGCCTGCGCTCCAAGGAACGCCTGCGTGCGCAGTTGAAAGTGGGATGATGAGATGGTCTCCTCCTCCCCCAGCGGCGTCGTAATGCGCCAACAAGATGAAGGTAATTAACTGACATCCAAGGGTGTAGAGGAGAAGACCACGAATCGGCATAGCGCTGTCGGACTGGATACGGCCAAGAGCACTTTTCATCTGGTGGAACTGACACCGAGCGGCCGAGAAAGCGGCCGCCGTCAGCTCAGTCGATCACAGGTGGAGTTCGTAGTACCTGTAAAATTTTTCTTACCTCGGCGATGCGCGCAGGGAGGCATGAAACCTATACCCATTGAACCCGTTAGCAACCTCTCATTCACTGACGGTTCGCCGAGCGATAGGTTTCCAATGGCCGTGATCGGAGCAGGCTTCTACCCCCATGCCCCGCGGGATCCGAGCCGACAGATGCCGACGCCGGCAATTACCGGTTTTCCAACTTCTCCATCACCTGTTGTCGCAGTTGCGGGTTCTGTTGCGCCCTTTCAGCCAGATTGTTGTACTCTTCAACCGTGAGTCCGGTCTCCTTCACGGCGGCGATCATCTCGTCCTGTGCTTGCAACTGTAACTCACGGGCCTGGTCATCATTTTCGACGGCCTGTAGCTGCTGCGATACGCTTTGTTGGATGACCTGTACCTTCCCCATGGCATCGGCAAATTTGTCGATGGTGGCCTCATCCACCTCGGCCGGCGCATTTTTCTGCATCCCCGGAGACGACTGCCCATCCTCCTGCGCGAAGGCGCCGGGAACGGCGAAGAGCAAGGTGGAAAGTGTTGCGGCCATAATGATTCGATTCAAATGCATGTTGCCTCCTGTGGATTTAATTGACGTGCAGGTCGAATAAGGCAAAACACATGCCAAGGCACGAGAGCACAGGCACACAGGGTATCAAGGCCGCCTTGTCAGCCTTTTCATACCCGGATTAGTGTATCAAGATGACCCATGTAGCATCAGGACAGGGTGCTGACGGAGATGACTCAGGCCTCGTCCAGATAGCGGTAGAGGGTACGCCGCCCGATGCCGAGTAGCTCAGCCGCACGCCGCTTGTTGCCTCCCAGACGTTCGAGCACGTAGCGTACGTAACGCAGCTCGATCTCGCGCAGCGGCGGTGTCTCGCCATCACCGAGCAGGCCACCGAAAGTCGGCTCGCCCGCCGCCAGTGGGGGAGCGCTGTGGCGGCGGATCCGCTCAGGCAAGTCATCCACCTCAATCTCGCCGTTGCGGGCGAAGACGACGGCACGTTCGATGGCATTGGAAAGTTCGCGCACATTGCCGGGAAAGGAGTAAGCCCGCAGCCTAGCCAGCGCCGCCGGGGTGATACCGCGCACCCTTTCGTCCGCAACCGCGCCAAAACGGGCGACGAAGTGCGCACACAGCAGGTCGATGTCATCGCCGCGCAGGCGTAGCGGCGATACCTCGAAGGCGAAGGTCTCCAGCCGGTAGAACAGATCGGCGCGAAAGTAGCCCTCTTCGATTCCGGCCTCCAAGTCCCTGTTGGTGGCGGCGACGATGCGCACATTCACCTGCCGCTCACGGTTCTCCCCGACCGGACGCATGTGCCCGTCCTGAAGGATACGCAGCAACTTCGACTGCATGGCTGCCGGCATCTCGCCGATCTCATCCAGCAGCAACGTTCCCCCCTCGGCCTCGGCGAACAACCCCTTGCGCGCCCGCTGTGCCCCGGTAAAGGCGCCGGCGCTGTGACCGAATAGCTCGCTTTCCAGCAGTTCCGGGGGAATACCGGCACAGTTCACCGCCAGGAAGGGGCCATCGCGGCGATCGCTCTCGGCATGCAGGGCGCGCGCCACCAGCTCCTTACCGGTGCCGCTCTCGCCCGAAATCAGCACCGAACCATTACCCCGGGCCGCCCGCCGGATCTGCTCGAACAGTTGTCGCATGGGAGCACTGCGGCCGATGATGCCGTGAAAGTCGCCCACCTTCAGCATCTGGCGGTAGCGGGAGATCTCCGCCTGGAGGGCGCGCCGCTCAAGGATACGAAGGACGCTGAGCCGCAGGTGATCCAGGTTGAGCGGTTTGGTCAGGAAGTCATCAGCGCCCTGCCGAAGCGCCGTGACCGCCTGTTGCACCGTGCCAAACGCGGTGATCATCAGAAACGCCGGCGGCATCGGCAGACAACGGCTGTGATTTAGTAGTTCCAGACCGCTCCCTCCGGGTAGCCGAAGATCACTGATTATCAGATCCGGCGAGCGGCCCGCCAGCCAGCTTGCGGCGGCTTCGGAATCGGCGACTTCGACCACGGAAAAGCCTGCGTCCTCCAGCTCCTCACGGATCAGCTCGCGTAATCCGCTATCGTCCTCCACCAACAGGATCAGTGCCGCATCAGTCATGTTTCATCTCCTCTCCGCGCGGTAACAGCAGACAGAAGCGAGCGCCGCCGGCCACGGCTTTACCCACTTCGACAGAACCGCCATGCTCGCGGGCAGCGGCCTGCGCCACCGCCAGGCCAAGCCCTGTACCCTGGCCAGTCGGTTTGGTGGTAAAGAAGGGTTCGAACAGATGTGGACGGATCTCGTCGGGAATCCCTGGGCCGTCGTCCTCAAAACAATAGCGAATACCGTGACGATCAATCGAACAGCTCGCCACCACCCGGGTGCGGGCAGCCTGGAGGGCATTATGTAAAAGGTTGGTCAGCGCCTGCTCCAGGCGGATAAGATCAACGCTCACCCGATGGCTTGCGGCTTGCGGTACAACTCGCGTTTCCACCACGATATGCGCCGGTCCTTCTGTCTGTTTCAGCGCGCTGAGCAACGGCCGGTCAGCAGGCATTGCTCGGTACTCCAGCGGGTTGGTGCGGCCGAAATCAAGCAACTGGCGAATGATGCGCTCCATGCGTGCCGCCTCCTGGCGGATACAACCCAGGGCATCCGTCAGCGATCTTGGCAGATCATGCTGACGCAAGGCCCGCTGCGCCTTGCCGTCCACCGTGCTGAGCGGACTGCCTAACTCGTGAGCCACGCCCGCGGCCAGTTGACCCAGAGCCGCCAGTTTCTCCGACTGGTACAGTCTTTCGGTTAGCTCCGCCTCCCGATCCTTCTGCGCGGAGAGGGCCTCCCCGGAGCGGACGATCGCATCCATCATCTCATTGAGGGCCGTTCCGATCCGCCGCAGTTCACGCGGCCCGCTCTGTTCCAGGCGATGGTGCAAATCCCCCTCCCTGATTCGCGCCAGTCCCACCTCAACCGCCCGCAGATGTCGCCCCAAGGCCCAGCGGTGGCCGAACAGGATGATCAGAGTCAAGGCAAAACCGGAGGTGGCGACGACCGCCAGACTGTGGCTGCGCAGCCGGTCGAGATAACGGTCGAAGTCGCTGCCGCGCCGCGTGATCTGCAGCAAACCATTGATGCGCTCCCCAGCATCCACCAAGGGAACGAAATAGGAGAAGATCGCCTCCTCTCCGGCCTGGCCGAACTCCCCTTGGCGTTCTCCCCGGCTGGCGATGCGAACGGCCCGCTCACTGGTCATGGAGGCGGCGCTAGCACCGCTGACGTAGATGGTTTCGCCGTGGCGGTCGTAGACATAGACGCCGTAAACCCGATCGATGCTAAAGGCTGATTCCAGAGCCCGCTCCACGGTCCCTTCATAGCCACGCTCCATGGCGTGACTGAGCGGCAGGCGGATGGCGCGGGCGATCAGCTCGATATCCTTCTGCATGCGGGCACGGCTGTGTTGTTCGAGGAGATTGATACTGTACCAGCCGGTCAACCCCATGGCGATGACGAATGGAAACAGCACCGCCACGACCAGCGTGAGGCTTAAAGGCAAGGGCAGAAGCCAAGCTCGGATAGCTAACAACATTTGGCGCATGGATCGAAATGATACACCTTTTAAGCGGAACAATCCCCCCAGTCTCTGGATTAGGCATGGTATGAGATTTGCTTTCTTAGTGTATGGCCGGATACCGGCAATGTTATTTCTCTTTGCTGGAGCGCATCATGAAACACTTATCAGTTATCCTGCTTCTCATCGCCACAACCCAAACCGCGAGTGCCACTTGCCTGCAAATTTCAGAACAGCGGTTCGAATCAAATAGCACTCCATTCGGAGCATTAGAAGTGCAATGGAAGGCGAAAATCGACAATCAATGTGACACCGGCCTCAACGCGGCCTTGACCGTTTTCTTCCTCGACGCAGATGGAGAGTCGGTCTATGAAACCGGGGATCAAACCACACTCAAGGCGCGTGAAGCCCGTGAGGTCGGCAAGCAGGTCTACGTTCCCAGCCGCTACGCTGAAATAATCACCCAAATCGACGTCCAGGCAGAAGAGCACGAACGCCCATATTGACCGGAAGGTCCCGTCAGATTACCACTGCACACCCGACCAATCGCGGACCGCAGGCACAGGTGCCGAGCGAGAGCCCGCGCGTGGTGGTGAGGCGTTAGTGTACCGTTCGGCTCTAGCCGCTTAAGTTCCAAACAGAATGGAACACCACACTAGATGAGGTCGACGCTTCTCTCCATCGCAGATCCGGCAGCAGACGATACCATGTCGGCATTCCTTATCCGGGACATGGTATCGATGCAGCCCTCTCACATACGTACGATGTGCGCCATTAAAAACGCCATTGATGACGTAGTAAACATCACCACCTATTCTTATTTTTTACAATAAAATCAAATAGTTGCGAATCAACCCTACTCCCACTCGATCGTGGCCGGCGGCTTGCTCGACACGTCGTAGGTGACGCGGGATACCTGGGCGATCTCGTTGATGATGCGGCTGGAGACGGTTTCCAGCAGTTCGTAGGGCAGATGCGCCCAACGCGCGGTCATGAAGTCGATGGTTTCCACGGCACGCAGCGCGATCACGTATTCGTAGCGACGACCGTCGCCGACCACGCCGACCGACTTCACCGGCAGGAACACGGCGAACGCCTGGCTGGTCTTGTGGTACCAGTCGGCGTTGTGCAGCTCTTCGATGAAGATCGCATCGGCTTCGCGCAGGATATCGGCGTACTCCCTCTTCACCTCACCGAGGATCCGCACGCCCAGGCCCGGACCCGGGAAGGGGTGGCGGTAGACCATGTCGTAGGGCAGGCCGAGTTCGAGGCCGATCTTGCGCACCTCGTCCTTGAACAGTTCACGCAGCGGCTCGACCAGGTCGAACTTCATATCCTCCGGCAGTCCGCCCACGTTGTGGTGGGACTTGATCACGTGCGCCTTGCCGGTCTTGGCCGCGGCGGACTCGATCACGTCCGGATAGATGGTGCCCTGCGCCAGGAAGCGGCAATCGGTCAGACGACCCGCTTCGTAGTCGAACACCTCGATGAAGGTGTTGCCGATGATCTTGCGCTTGGCTTCCGGGTCGGACACGCCTTCCAGGCGGCTCAGGAACTGATCCTCGGCATCGGAACGGATCACGTTGACGCCCATGTTGCGGGCGAACATCTCCATCACCTGGTCGCCTTCACGCTTGCGCAGCAGACCGTTGTCGACGAAGACACAGGTCAACTGGTCGCCGATCGCCTTGTGCAGCAGCGCCGCCACCACCGAGGAGTCGACACCGCCGGAGAGACCAAGCAGCACCTTCTCGCCGCCGACCTGGGCGCGCACCTTGTCGATCAGGTCGTTGATGATATTGGCCGCGGTCCAGAGCTTCTCGGCACCGGCGATCTCGCAGACGAAGCGCTCCAGGATACGCATCCCCTGCTTGGTATGGGTCACCTCCGGGTGGAACTGCACGCCGTACAGATTGCGCTTGGGATCGCACATCGCCGCGATCGGCGCGGATTCGGTGGCGGCGATGCTATGGAAACCTTCCGGCATCTCCACCACCTTGTCGCCATGGCTCATCCAGACATCCAGGGAGAGGCTACCGTTGTTGGCGATATGGTCCTCGATCCCCTCCAGCAGCCGGCTGGGGCTGTCGGCCAGGCGAACCCGGGCGTAACCGAACTCGCGCTTGTCGGAGCCGGCCACCCTGCCGCCCAACTGCTCGGCCATGGTCTGCATGCCGTAACAGATACCCAGCACCGGTATCCCCATGCTGAACACACTCGTCGGTGCGCGGGGCGAATCCAGCTCGGTCACCGACTCGGGACCGCCGGCCAGAATGATCCCCTTGGGCGCGAACTCGCGGATCGCCTCTTCGGTCATATCGAAGGGGTGGATCTCGGAATAGACGCCGATCTCGCGCACGCGGCGAGCGATCAACTGGGTGTACTGCGATCCGAAATCAAGGATCAGGATACGTTGTGCATGAATATCTTTGGTCATCTCTGGTGACTCCACCGAAACCCGGGAGGGTTCTGCAGCGACCGTCCCGTATAGAACGAAAAGTGGGGCGGCAACCGCCCCACTCGGGTCGCTGACTCAGTTTAGCGATCAGCCGATACGGTAGTTCGGCGCTTCTTTGGTAATGCTCACGTCGTGCACGTGACTCTCGCTCATGCCGGCATTGGTGATACGCACGAACTTGGGCTTGGTACGCATCTCGTCGACGGTGGCGGAGCCGGTATAGCCCATGGAGGCGCGCAGACCGCCCATCAACTGGTGTACGACACCGCTCATCGGCCCCTTGCAGGGAACGCGACCCTCGATACCCTCGGGCACCAGCTTGTCCTCACCGGCCTTGGCATCCTGGAAGTAGCGGTCGGAGGAGCCGGTAGCGCCGGACATGGCACCGAGCGAGCCCATGCCGCGATAGGACTTGAATGCACGGCCCTGGAACAGTTCGACCTCGCCCGGCGCCTCGTCGGTACCGGCGAGCATGGAGCCGACCATCACCGCGGAGGCACCGGCGGCGATCGCCTTGGCGATGTCGCCGGAGAAGCGGATGCCGCCATCGGCGATCAGCGGAACGCCGAGCTCCTTCAGCGCTTCCGCGACGTTGGCCACGGCACTGATCTGCGGCACGCCGATACCGGCGACGATACGGGTGGTACAGATCGAGCCGGGGCCGATACCGACCTTGACCCCATCCGCGCCCGCCTCGGCCAGCGCGATCGCCGCTTCGGCGGTGGCGATGTTGCCGCCGACCACCTGTACTTCGGGGAAGTTCTGCTTGACCCAGGCCACGCGGTCGATCACGCCCTTGGAGTGGCCGTGCGCGGTATCGACGACGATCAGGTCGACACCGGCTGCCGCCAGCGCACGCACGCGATCTTCGGTTTCGGCACCGGTACCGACGGCGGCGCCGACGATCAGGCGTCCCTTGTCGTCCTTCGCCGCATTGGGGTAGGCCTGCGCCTTGTTCATATCCTTGACGGTCACCATGCCGCGCAGGGCGAACTTGTCGTCCACCAGCAGGATCTTCTCGATGCGGTGCTTGCGCAGCAGTTCGCTGATCACCGTTACATCTTCGCCTTCACGGGCGGTCACCAGCTTCTCTTTCGTCGTCATGATGGTGCTGACACGCGCCTCGAGATCGCTCTCGAAACGCACGTCGCGGCTGGTGACGATACCGACCAACTCCTCACCGTCCACGACCGGGAAGCCGGAGAAACCGTACTGACTGGACAGCTCGAGAATCTCGCGCACGGTGGTATCGGAGGTGCAGGTCACCGGATCGGTGACGATGCCGGACTCGAACTTCTTGACCTTGCGCACCTGCGCCGCCTGCTCTTCCGGCGTCAGGTTCTTGTGGATGATCCCGATCCCGCCTTCCTGGGCCATCGCGATCGCCAGCCGGGCCTCGGTCACCGTATCCATCGCCGCCGACACCAGGGGGATATTCAGCTCGATCCCCTTGGTCAGACGAGTCTTCAGAGAAACGTTCTTGGGCAGGACTTCGGAGTAACCAGGCACCAGCAAAACATCATCAAAAGTGAGTGCTTCCTCAACGATCCGCAACATTTTCAGCCAGCCTGTAGTTCAAGTAAGTTCAAATTTAGGGTCAAATGGGTCAAACGAGTTCAAAGAAAAATTCAGTGAAAAGTGAAACGGGAAATTGTACAGAAATCCCCGGCTAAGCTCAATTTGGATCTCGGCTTATATTCCGGTCATGACAGCGGAAATCGCCGAGGCCAAACAGCCCTGCCAACTGCCGGCCAAACCGCTGTAGAATGGCGCCATGACCATACAGCCCAACACCCGACGCGCGCTCAGCGTCAGCGACCTCAACCGGCAGGTGAAATCCCTGCTCGAACACTCCTTCCTGTCGATCCAGGTGATCGGCGAGATCAGCAACCTGGCCCGCCCCTCCTCCGGCCACTGGTACTTCACGCTGAAGGACGCCAAGGCCCAGGTGCGCTGCGCCATGTTCCGCAATCGCAACCAGAGCACCGGCTTTGTCCCGCGCGAGGGCGACGAGGTGCTGGTCACGGCGAGGGTCAGCCTCTATGAGGGGCGCGGCGACTATCAGTTGATCTGCGAACGGCTGGAGAAGAGCGGCCTGGGTCAACTGCAGCAGGCGTTCGACGCGCTGAAGGCGAAGCTCGACAAGGAGGGGCTGTTCGACCGTGCACGCAAGCGTCCGCTGCCCGCCCACCCCAAGCACCTGGGTGTGGTCACCTCGCCCAGCGGCGCCGCGATCCATGACATTCTGACCGTGCTCAAGCGCCGCTTTCCGGGTCTGCCGGTTACCCTTTACCCCACCGCCGTGCAGGGGCAGGAGGCGGCGGCGCAGATCGTCTCCGCCATCGACCTGGCCAACCGCCACGCCGAGTGCGATGTGTTGATCGTCGGTCGCGGCGGCGGTTCGCTGGAGGATCTGTGGCCGTTCAACGAAGAGGCGGTCGCCCGCGCCATCGTCGCCTCGCGCATCCCGGTCGTGTCGGCGGTGGGTCACGAGGTGGATATCTCGATCAGCGACCTGGTCGCCGATCAACGTGCAGCCACCCCCTCCGCCGCGGCCGAACTGCTCAGCCCCGACCGCCACGCGCTGGTGCTGCGGCTGAATCAACTCCGGCGACGTCTGGAGACGCGCATCGGTTGGCAACTCGAACGCAAGCGCCACCAACTGTTGGCCGCCCGACAGCGGCTGCGCCACCCCGGCGAGCGGGTGCGCGAACATGCACAGGCGCTGGACCGACTGGAGATCAGGTTGCAGCGTGCCACGCTCAGGCTGCTGGAGCAGCGCCGCAACCGTCTGACCCAGATGACGGCCCGGCTGCAGCGGGTGACCCCGGAACGACGCATAGCGCAGAACCGCGAACAGATCCGGCAGTTGCAGTTGCTGCTGCCGCGCCTGATACAGCGCCATCTGGAACGCAACCGCCTGCGCCTGGCGCAGCAGAGCGGCAAGCTGCAATCGGTGAGTCCGTTGGCGACGCTGGAGCGCGGCTACTCGATTCTGTTGAACCCGGCGGGTCAGGCGGTGTCTTCTGCTGCACAGGTGAGCCCGGGCGAGCGCCTCGAGGCCAGGCTGCACAAGGGACGCCTGCTCTGCATAGTGGACAGTATCGAACCGGGAGAGTGAAGATGAGAGCACGAAACTGGCTGATCGCAGCCCTGTTTATACCGACAATCGCCCTGGCGCTGCCGAAGGAATCACGCGTTCCGGGCGGTGTGGCCCTGGTACCGCTCACCGGCATCGAGAGCGAACAGCCGCCCGAGGTCCGCTACGGCAAAAACCGCGTCATGGTGGTGCCGGGCACCGACGACCGTTGGGTGGCGGTGGTGGGCATCCCACTGACGGCGAAAGCGGGCGAAGCCCAGCAGTTGACTCTGAACCAGGGCGGATACAGCTTCAACATCGACGACAAGTCCTACGAGAGCCAGCATCTGACGGTCAAGAACAAGCGCCATGTCGAGCCCGACCCGGAGGATATCAAACGCTGGCGGCGCGAGTCCGCCGAGATGGGGGCGGCGTTCACGCGCTGGTCGGAACCGACCCGGCCGACGACAGAGTTCACCCTCCCCGCCAAGGGTCCCTTCAGCAGCCCCTTCGGCCTGCGCCGCTTTTTCAACGAACAGCCGCGCAAGCCCCATAGCGGCCTCGACATCGCAGCCCCCACGGGCGCTCCGATCACGGCCCCCGCTCCGGGCGAAGTGGTCGCCGTCGGCAACTACTTTTTCAACGGCAACACGGTGATCGTCGATCACGGCTATGGCCTTACCACCCTGTACTGCCATATGAGCCGGATCGATGTGGCGCTCGGCGACAGGCTCGAGACCGGCGATCCGATCGGCCAGGTCGGCGCCACCGGCCGGGTGACCGGTCCCCACCTGCACTGGAGCGTGAGCCTGAACAACGTCCGCGTCGACCCGCTGCTGTTCGTCGACGGGCAATGATCCACGGCTCTGTGGTAGTCTGTTGCGCTCTATTTTCGAAACACGGACATTGCAAGCATGAGTGACCTGACCCTGGAAACAATCGAACAGCGCGCCAGCTACGGCATCGGCCGCCAGATGGGCGATCAACTGGCCCAGAACGGCTTCGACGGCGTCGATATCGAAGCCGCCGCCGCGGGCCTTAAGGACGCCTTCAACGGCGAGGCGCTGCGCGTCGATGCCGAAGACCTGACCGCGGCCTTCAACGAACTGAGCAAGCGTCTGCGCGAGAAGCAGGAGCAGGACGCCAAGGCCGCGATGCAGGCGGGCGTGGATTTCCTCGCCGACAACGCCAAGCGCGACGGCGTGGTGACGCTGGAGTCCGGGCTGCAGTACGAGGTGGTCGAAGCCGGTGACGAGAATGCCGCCAAGCCCGAGCGCAGCAGCAAGGTACGCGTGCACTACCACGGCACCTTCACCGATGGCCGGGTGTTCGACAGCTCCTATCAGCGCGGCAATCCCGCGGAGTTCCCCGTCGGCGGCGTGATCGCCGGCTGGACCGAAGCGCTGCAACTGATGAACGTCGGCGCCAAGTGGAAGCTCTACATCCCCTACCAACTGGCCTACGGTGCCCAGGGCTCGCCCGGCGGCATCCCGCCCTACTCGACGCTGGTGTTCGATGTCGAGTTGATCGATATTCTCTGATCTCGAATACCGTGCCTGACAGGAAGGGGGAGTGCTTTTCGGGACACGCTGTGAATACATCCCTGTACGCTCGACTGCCGCCATCCATGGCGGCAGACGGTCCCGAAAAGCACTCCCCCTCCCTGTCTTGGATAGCACGGAGCTATAGCCCCGACCCTACACAGGAGACCCCGCAACCATGGAACTGCACTACCACCGCACCGGCCACGGCCCGACGCTGCTGATCCTGCACGGTCTGTTCGGCACCTGGGAGAACTGGGGTTTTCAGGTCAAAAAGCTGAGCGAGAAATTCGACATCATCGCCGCCGACCTGCGCAACCACGGCAGCTCGCCCCACCACGACAACATCAGTTATCACCTGATGGCGGAGGATGTCATCGAACTGATGGACCGGCTTGGGGTCGAGCAAGCCTCGATACTCGGACACTCCATGGGCGGCAAGGTGGCGATGCAACTGGCGCTGGATCATCCGCAGCGGGTGGAAAAACTGATCGTCGCCGACATCGCGCCGGTAGAGTACCCGCCGCACCACGAGGATGTCTTTGCCGGGCTGCTCGATGTCGATCTCGACGCGGTCACGTCACGGGCCGAGGCGGATCAACAACTGGCCCGACACATCGACTCCGCCGGCGTTCGCGCCTTCCTGCTCAAGAACCTGCAACGCGGCAAACAGGGTGGGTTCGACTGGAAAATGAATGTGGCCGCCCTGCACAACGAATACCGGCATATCGCTGCAGCACCCGCCGAAGGGCAATACCCGGGGCCGGTGCTGTTCATCAAGGGCGGGGATTCGGATTATCTTCTGCCCGAGCACGCCGACGCGATCAAGAGCCGCTTTCCCAATGCGGGTTACAAGGTCATAGAGGGGGTCGGGCACTGGCTGCATGCCGAGAAACCGGCAGCATTCAACCGTCTGGTGGAACGTTTTCTGACAGAGGACTGACCGGCAGAGGACTGAAAAAACGGGATCAGGCCTGATCGTTGATCAGAGATCCGACCAGACTATCGGTATTCAACACCCCGGCCCGGGCCAGCAACTGATTGACCTCGGCCAGGCGCTGCTGTACCTGTGCCATCTCCTGTTGATACTCTTCCATACGCTCGGCGCGCTGCTCCCTGGCTGCCTGCTGTGTCTCGAGTTCAGACTGGCTGGTTTCCCGCTCGGCCTGGGTCTGATAATAGCGGTCGGTCGCTGTTACATCCTCCGGGTTGTCGCTCTGCCCGACCGTCACCTGCTCCCGCTCCGACTCACTCGCCTCTTCGCTGCCGCCACGCTCTGCACGCTCGGCAACAAGAGCGGCCGCGGCATCGGCAGCCAACGCCCGCGCCTGGGCCGCCACTCTGAGATCCTGTCCCGACGGCTCGGAGGGCGCCATTGCCGAGCGCAGGATGGTCTGTGCCCGCTTCAGATCCGCTTCGGGATCACCTGTCGCTACCGGCGCCTGGATGCTGACCTCACCGCCGATAGCGTAGCGTTTACCGTCAGGCCCCACCTGATAGGTGTAACTCGCACTGCCGGTCAGGCCGCCTCCAGCCGCCTGATGAGCCTGCTCGTGAGTACGCACCTCGCGATCACGCGCCGCCAACTGATCGACCAGTTGCCGATCCACATCAGAGAGGCGCCGGGAGCCGTCGACACGCTGATCGCCGCGCAGATCCGATAAGCCGGTTTCCGCAGCGGATGACTGTCGAGAGGAGGATTGGGTAGCGGTATTGTCCGCGGGCGCGGACCTTTGCAACTCCCTGTCGCGAATGTCGGCGTTGGCCGCCTGAACGCCGGGATTACCCGGCCCCGACTGCGTGTAGGTCGTATAGGTAGTCGATATCGCCGCAATCATCTCGTTTTCCGATTCGAAATATACCGCGATTGTCAGGCCCGGGTGTCGATCACCAGACCCAAAGCTTCACTAGCTTCCTCTACTACCTGCGTGCTAGCCCCTGCCGCGGTGGGATCCACCGTGGTCTCCTTGAGTTGTGCATCGATCCGGCTCCCGGACGCCAGTTCCGGCTCCTGAGACTGACCACTGCCCTGCAGATCGCCGGCGGCGCGCTGCACACCATCAATGCCGCGGCTGGTTTGATAAAGTGCCGCGCCTTGGGAGAGAATTCCGTTGATCATCTTTCACCCTTCAACACTTTTACACATTCCAGAGCAGTATAGCGTGCCTTATCGAAATTGTTCAATTTTTGGACGGTCACTTTTTGGACAACCCCAACAACTCCAAATCAAGATAGCCGGCCGCGGCGGCCGGTGTACAGGGGTCCAGACGCGGCAGGGTACCGAGCAGCGGCGCGCGCAACGCTGCACGAATGGTATCGATATTCTCCTGCAGCACCGGCATCTCGGGGTCGATCACGTTGACCACCCATCCGGCCAGGGTCAGACCATCGCGGGCGATCGCCTCGGCAGTGAGCAGCGCATGGCTGATACAGCCGAGCTTCATCCCCACCACCATGATCACCGGTATCTGTAACAGCTGTGGAACACGTGCCAGGGTTTCGGACGGATTCAACGGTACCCGCCAGCCGCCCGCGCCCTCGATCAGCACGAAATCGGCGGGTTGCATCAGTGCGCCACGGCAGAACGCGACCAGACGGTCGGCACTGAGGCGTCGGTTTTCACGCTGCGCGGCGATATGGGGCGCCATCGGCTCGGCCAGCGCCACCGGATTGACCTGATCATAGGAGAGCTTCACGCTCGCGTTTTGCTGCAGCAACAGAGCGTCGGCGTTTCTCAACCCGTCGGGCGTCTCTTCGCAGCCCGCCGCCAACGGCTTGAGACCGATGCTGCGCAACCCCTTCTCGTTCGCCTTGTGCAGCAGCGCCGAGGCGACCAGGGTTTTACCGGCATCGGTATCGGTGCCGGTAACGAAATAGATCTGCTTCACGCTGAATCCTTCATCCACTCCAGATAGTAGACTTCATAGCTTGCCGGCAGGGCGCCGTTGTCCAGACGCTGCTCCTCGTAGGCGCGTGCCAGCGCCCTCAGCCTGGAGGTACCCGACAAACCCTGCTGTTGCCGCGGGTTGACGTTGTGCGCGCCCAGCGCCTTCAGTTCATGCATCAGTTCGCCGAGCTGACCATACTCCAGCACCCGCTGTTCGATGCTCCGACGGCGCGCAGTCAGCCCGAGCGCGGCGCTGTCGAGTTCGGCCAGCGGACAGAACTCGTTGACATGCCGGTCGCTGTCCACCCTGGCCCAGGCCCGTTTCAGCTCCGACAGAGTATTCGGCCCCAGCGTCGCGATCAGCACACGTCCGCCCGGCTTCAGCACCCGTCGCAGTTCGGCAAACAGACGTTGCGGCTGCTCGCACCACTGAACGGCAAGGCTGGAGTAGATCAGATCGACGCTGCTGTCGGCCAGCGGCAGCGCTTCGGCATCGCCGCAGATATGCAGGTGTCGAGCCTGTTGCCGGTGGCTGCGGGCAAAGCGGAGCATCCCCTCGGCGAGGTCGAGACTGAGCAGCAGCGCCTGCGGGAAGCGCTCGTGCAGCACCGGCGACGCATAATCGGTACCGCTGCCGAGATCGAGCACCACCTGAGGTCCGAAGTCCGGTAGACAGTCCGGCAGCCAGGCCAGCAGGGTGTCGGCGACGCTGCGCTGCAACCCGGCGACGCTGTCATAGGTCTGCGCTGCGCGGCTGAACGACTGGGCCACCAGCCGCTTGTCCCGGACCGCCGCGTTCATCGCTCGGCCCCATCGACAAAGGCGGTCAGGTCGGCAACGAAGCGCTCCGGCTCGGTGACAAAGGGTAGATGGGCGGCCGAGGCGTAGCGCAGGATGAGGCTATCCGAACGCATCGCCGCGACCGGTTCGGCCACCGATACCGGTACCAGAGGATCCTGCTCGCCCAGCACCAGCAACAGCGGCTGTTGCGTGCCTGCCAGTTGCGGACGCAGATCCTCGCGCAGCAGATTCAGCGTTGCGGCCAGCCCCGACGGCTGCGCGGCGCTGTCGGCGATCACCTGCTTGAGCAGACGCAGCTCCTGGCGTGCGCAGGCGCTGCCCTGGGTCTGCAGCATGGCGAAACGGCTCAATGTCTTTGCCGCATTGTCCGCCAGGCCGGTCACGAAGGCGTCGAAGGTGGCTCTGTCCATGGCGCAGGGCCAGTCGTCGCGCTGCACGAAGCAGGGTGTCGCGGCGACCAGCGCCAGCGCGCCGACCCGCTCCGGCGCCCGGGCCGCGACCGCCAGCGCCAGTGCGCCGCCCAGCGACCAGCCGATCCAGCTCGCCCGCTCCGGGGCAACGGCCAACAGCGCCTCGACCAGCGTTTCGATAGCGGTATCATCCAGCGCCTGCGAGCGGCCCAGCCCGGGAATATCGATCAGTGTCAGACGATAGCGGCGCGACAACGGCTCGATCAGCGGCTGCCAGATCGCGCTGGAGAGCCCCCAGCCGTGCAGCAACACCAGATCGGCTCCCGCGCCGTAGCGTTCGACATGAAGCGTCATCGCCGCGCGCCCCGCACCCGGTCCAGCGCATCGAGCAGACGCGTCACCTGCTCCTCGGAGTGCACGGCGGTCAGCGTGATGCGCAGGCGGGCGCTGCCCGCCGGTACCGTCGGCGGCCGGATCGCGGTGACATAGACGCCCTGCTCCTCCAGCGCCCGGCTGATGCGCAGCGCCTCGTCGGCCTCGCCGATCAGGATCGGCTGGATCGGCGTCGGCGAGTCCATCAGTTCATAGCCCAGTTCCGCGGCACCCCGGCGGAACCGGCCGATAAGGTCGGCCAGCTTGTCGCGGCGCCAGCCCTCTTCACGTACCAGTTTCAAGGCGGCCAGCGTCGCCCAGGCCACGGCCGGCGGCATGCTGGTGGTATAGATATAGCTGCGGGCGTGTTGAATCAGGGTCTCGATCAGCGCTTCGCTGCCGGCGACAAAGGCACCGGCGGTACCGAACGCCTTGCCCAGCGTGCCGACCAGTACCGGCACCTCGTCGACACCCAAACCAAAGTGCTCGACACAGCCGCCGCCCTGCTCGCCCAGACAGCCGAAGCCGTGAGCATCGTCGACCATCAGCCAACCGCTGGCCTCGCGGGTCGCGGCGCTCAATCCCTGCAGGTCGGCGATATCGCCGTCCATGCTGAACACGCCGTCGGTGACCACCAGCTTGCGCCGGGCGTCGCTCTTGGCCAGACGCTGCTTGAGGCTATCGATATCGTTGTGCAGGTAGCGCTGAAAACGGGCGCCGCTGAGCAGGCCGCCATCGAGCAGCGAGGCGTGGTTGAGCCGATCCTCGAACACCGCATCCCGCTTGTCGAGCAGCGCGTTTATCGCGCCCAGGTTGGCCATGTATCCGGTGGAGAACAGCAGCGCGCGCGGGCGACCGGTCCATTCCGCCAGCGCCTCTTCCAGCGCATGATGTGCCGTGGAGTGCCCCATCACCAGATGGGAGGCGCCACCGCCGACGCCGAAATGCTCGGCACCCTCGATCATGGCCCTCTTGAGTACGGGATGGTTGGCAAGTCCAAGGTAATCGTTGGAGCAGAACGCCAGGCCCGGCACGCCGTCGACGACGACCTCCGGCCCCTGCGGCGATTCCAGCAGTCGGCGACGGCGGTAGAGGTGAGCCGCACGGCGCTCGGCCAGCTCCGCTTCGAGCCGATCGAAAGACATCGGTTGCCCTCAGTTGGTCGCTTCGTAGAACAGCGCGCTGTCCTGCTGCGCCTGCAGGTTACGCGTGATCGTCTGCTCCTGCTCCGCGTCGGAGGACTCGATCCGCTGCTCCATGTTGATGCCCAGGCGCTTGAACAGCTGGATATCGCGGTGGGTTTCCGGGTTCGGCGTGGTCAGCAGGCACTCGCCGTAGAAGACGGAGTTGGCGCCGGCGAAAAAGGCCATCGCCTGCAACTCGTCCGACATCTGCTCGCGACCGGCCGACAGCCGCACATGGGACTTCGGCATCATGATCCGCGCCACGGCGATATTGCGGATAAACTCCAGCGGGTCGAGGTCTTCCACGTTTTCCAGCGGCGTACCCTCGACCTTGACCAGCATGTTGATCGGCACCGACTCCGGCTGCTGCGGCAGGTTGGCCAGTTGACGCAGCAGGCCGATACGGTCCTTGGCGGTTTCGCCCATGCCGAGTATGCCGCCGCTGCAGATCTTCATCCCGGCATCGCGTACATGGCCCAGGGTATCCAGGCGGTCCTGGTAGGTGCGGGTGGTGATGATCTTGTCGTAGAACTCCGGCGAGGTGTCCAGGTTGTGGTTGTAGTAGTCCAAACCGGCCTCGGCCAACTGCTGTGCCTGACTGTCCTTGAGCATGCCCAGGGTCATGCAGGTCTCCAGGCCCATCTCCTTGACGCCCTTGACCATCTCCAGCACGTAGGGCATGTCGCGTTCGGTCGGATGCTTCCAGGCGGCGCCCATGCAGAACCGGGTGGAACCGGCCTCCTTGGCCTGACGCGCCTTGGCCAGCACCGCCTCGACCTCCATCAGACGCTGCTTCTCCAACCCGGTGTCGTAATGCGCACTCTGCGGACAGTACTTGCAATCCTCCGGACAGGAGCCGGTCTTGATCGACAGCAGGGTGCTGACCTGCACCTCATTGGGATCGAAGTGCCGGCGGTGTACACTCTGGGCGCGGAACAGCAGGTCGTTGAACGGCAGCTCGAACAGCGCCCTTACCTCGTTTTCGGTCCAGTCGTGACGTACTTCGCTTGTAGTTTGCATTCGGCCGGGCTCCCGTTCAGCATATCCGTGAATTCGATTTCGCCGTGCAGTAGGCAATGGATGCCAATCATAAACCGACAGAGGGAACTGTCAACTTGTGAAAAAAGCCCTGGATTACTACAGGTCGTTTTTTAACCAGACCTGCCACCTGTGCAACTTGCACAAGGCCGACACCCACGGCCTGTGCGAAGCCTGTCATACCGACCTGCCCTGGCTGATCAGCGCCTGCCGCCGTTGCGCCGAACCGATACCGCCGGATCTGACGGCCCTCCCGCTGTGCGCCCGCTGCCAAAGCCGGCCGCCCGGCTTCGACCGCACCCATGCCGCCTTCAGCTACAGCTTCCCGATCAGTCAACTGATCCCGGCGATCAAGTATCAGCGCCGCCCGGAGGCGCTGGGCTGGCTCAGCCGGGTGTTCGCCGAACTGATGCGCGAACGGCTCGACCGCCCGCCGGAGCTGCTGCTGCCGGTGCCGATGCGGCCCTGGCGCTCCGTCCAGCGCGGCTTCAACCAGGCCGAACTGATCGCCGAGCAGCTCGGCCGACACCTGAACCTTCCCGTGCGTACAGACCTGCTGCGCAAGCGCCGCCCCACCCTGCAGCAGGCCAGGCTGAACCGGCGCTCTCGCGGCACCAATCTGTCCGGCAGCTTCAGCCTCGACCAACCCGTGTCCGGGCATGTCGCGGTGGTCGACGATGTCATGACCACCGGCAGCACCGCCGAGGAACTGGCACGTCTGCTCAAGGCGTCAGGCGCACACCGAGTGGATATCTGGGTGTTGGCGCGCACGCCCTCGAAAGACCCCTAAAGGACTGATGCAGTCAGCGGCGCGCCCGGTTAGACTTCACCGCGTACACTTTTTGTCACCGGAGCGGCAATGACACTGGATATGCTGGGCCAATTGGTTGGCGGTATCGGCCTGTTCCTGCTCGGCATGCAGCTGATGTCCATCGGCCTCAAGCAGGCCGCGGGCCGATCGCTGAAGCGCGCACTGGAAGCGGCCACCAAATCGAAACTGCGCGGACTGCTCTCCGGCACGCTGATCACGGCGGCGGTACAATCCTCGAGTGCGGTCACCGTCGCCACCCTCGGCTTCGTCAACGCCGGTCTGTTGACCCTGGGGCAATCGATCGCCGTCATCTATGGCTGCAACATCGGCACCACGATGACCGGCTGGCTGGTGGCGCTGATCGGCTTCAAGATCAAGATCAGCGCCTTCGCGCTGCCGATGATCGGTGTCGGCATGGTCGCCCGTACTCTGAGCAAGAACGGCCGCATGGGCCACTTCGGCACCGCCCTGGCCGGTTTCGGTCTGTTCTTCATCGGCCTGGACTTCCTGCGCGGCAGCTTCGACGGCATCTCGGAACAGGTACCGCTGAACGCCATCGGCAGCGGTCCCCTGGCGCTGACGCTGTTCGTGCTGGCCGGATTCGTGCTCACCTTCCTGATGCAGGCCTCCGCCGCCGTCATGGCGATCGCGCTGTCGCTGGTTCACACCGGCTCGATCACGCTGTCGGCCGCGGCCGCGCTGGTGATCGGCGCCAACGTCGGCACCACCACGACCGCTCTGCTCGCCTCGATCGGCGCCACCCCGAGCGCGAAACGGATCTCGGCGGCCCATGTGCTGTTCAACCTGCTGACCGGCGCCGTGGGGCTGGTGTTCCTGACGCTGCTGGCCGGCTGGCTCGACCGGCTGGATCCGCAGCGGTTCGACCTGGTCTCCCTGCTGGCGCTCTTCCACACCCTGTTCAACCTCACCGGCGTGGCGATGATCTGGCCGCTGACCGACCGCATGGAGGCGTTCCTGCTGAAGCGCTTTCGCAGCCTGGAGGAGGACGAGGCCCGCCCCCGCTACCTGGACGCCAACATCCTGACCACCCCTTCGCTGGCCATCGAGGCGATGAACCGCGAACTGGCCAGAGTCAGTCGCCACTGCACGCGCATGGCGAAGGAGGCGATCAGCGCCGAGCAACCCGACCCGATACGGCTGGAGTCCCAGGCCCAGGGGATCTTCCGCTTGGTGGGCAAGATCAGCGAGTTCAACCAGGAGTTGGCGCGACAGAACCTCAGCGTGGAGATCAGCGAGACCCTGCCGATCTCGATCCGGGTTGCCCGCTACTACAGCGAAATGGCGCGCCTGTCGGCCCGACTGCCGGAGTATCATCCGCTGTTCGAGCAGCTCCAGAACAGCGGCCTGCGCAACCAGCTGTTCCTGTTCCAGCAGGCGGTGATCCGCCTGATCGACCTGACCGAGATCCTCGAAGAGAGCAGCACCCAGGGCTACCAGAGCCATCAACTGATGCGCGAGGTCCATCAGATCTATCAACAACTGAAAGCCGACCTGCTGCAGGAGACCGTCCTCGGCCATATCTCCGCCGAGGAGAGCATGTCGCTGCTCGATGCCTGCAGCCAGTTGCAGCGTCTGGCCGAACAGGCGGAAAAGGCCTCCAGCCACTGGAGCAGCACACTGCCGATCCAGCACCGAAACCCGCTCGCCGAGGAGAGTTCACAGGCATGATTACCGACCCCTGGTTTTATCTCGTCGCGGTACCGGCGATCCTGATCGTCGGCATCTCGAAAGGCGGGTTCGGCGGCGGTCTGGGCCTGGTTGCCGTGCCGTTGATGTCGCTGGCCGTAAGCCCGGTGCAGGCGGCGGCGATCATGCTGCCGATCCTCTGCCTGATGGACCTGGCGGCGATGTGGAACTTCCGCGGCACGTTCGACCGTGCCCTGCTGAGAGTGCTGATCCCGGCCGCACTGGTCGGTATCGTCATCGGCGCGTTGACCTTCCGCTACCTGAGCGAACAGCACCTGAAGTTTATCGTCGGCGGTATCGCGGTGTTGTTCACGCTCAACCACTGGCTGCGCCCGGGCAGCCGGGAGCCGCGTCAACCCAGCACCCTGCGCGGGGGATTCTGGGGAGTACTGACCGGCTTCACCAGCTTCAGCGTGCATGCGGGCGGCCCGCCGCTGAGCATCTACCTGCTGCCGCTGCGGCTCGAAAAGAGCCTGTTCATCGGCACGACCATTATCATGTTCGCGGCGATCAACTATCTGAAGCTGATCCCCTACACGCTGCTCGGCCAGTTCGATACCGCCAACCTGTCCACGTCGGCAGTGCTGGCCCTGCTGGCACCGGTGGGGGTCAAGCTGGGATACTGGATGCACCATCGCATCGACCAGACCTGGTTCTACCGACTCTGTTTCGGGTTTCTGTTCCTGACCGGCATGAAACTGCTTTACGACGCCTTCAACGGATAAAAAACGATGCACGACCCCATCAGCATGACGCCGATCGGCGTGATCCACAGCGCCTTCGGCGAGAAGTTCGGCATCCCCCGGCAGCCGGGACTGGCCGCCTCGCTGACCGCCACCGTCGAGCTCCATCCCGAGTTCGGCTCGCCCGAATCGGTGCGCGGACTGGAGCAGGCCAGCCATATCTGGCTGATCTTCCTGTTCAGCGCCACCGCCGACCAGGGCTGGAAGCCGACGGTCAGGCCACCGCGCCTCGGCGGCAACAAGCGCCTGGGCGTATACGCCACCCGCTCCCCCTTCCGCCCCAACCCGATCGGGCTGTCGCCGGTGGAGCTGATCGGCATCCGCCACGAAGGGGGCCGCGTGCTGCTCGATATCCGCGGCGCCGACCTGCTCGACGGCACCCCGATCCTCGATATCAAACCCTATCTGCCCTACGCCGACGCGATCCCCGACGCCGAGTTCGCGCTGGCAGAGCGGATCGAAACCCTGGACCTGCCGCTGCACTGGCAGCCGCAGGCGCGCACCGCCCTGGTCGACCACAGCCAACGGCTGCAACAACCGCTGGAGCAGCAGATCGCGGATGTACTGCGCTGCGACCCGCGCCCGGCCTATCAGCGCGATCCCCGGCGGATCTACGGCATCGCCCTGCATGGTCTGAATATCCGCTTTCGCATCACCGACAGCGAGATCGAGGTGGTGGAGGTTCTGGCGGACGACGGGACAGCCTGAGGAAGCGCCCGCGTCTATGCTAGAATCCCGCTATCTATCCGACTCTCTATCCGACCACAGCGAACACCCTTGCAGACCATGCCACTGACTCCCGAACAGATCCGTTTCGACCAGCAACATATCTGGCACCCCTACTCCTCGATGATCGACCCGCCGCCGATGGCGCCGGTGGAGTCGGCGTCCGGCGTGCGGATAAAACTCGGCGACGGCCGCGAACTGATCGACGGCATGGCGTCCTGGTGGTCGGTGATCCACGGCTACAACCACCCCCGGCTGAACGCCGCCGCCCATGCGCAGATCGACAGGGTCGCTCATGTCATGTTCGGCGGCCTGACCCACGAACCGGCGATCGAACTGTGCCGCAAGCTGGTGTCGATGACGCCGGAGGGGCTGGACCGGGTGTTCCTGGCCGATTCCGGCTCGGTGTCGGTGGAGGTCGCGATGAAGATGGCGATTCAGTACTGGCACGCCCGCGGCAAGCCGAACAAGCACCGTCTGGTCTCGCTGCGCCACGGCTACCATGGCGACACCTTCGGCGCCATGTCGGTCTGCGACCCGGTCACCGGCATGCACGAACTGTTCAGCGGCGTGCTGACCAAGCAGCTCTTCATACCCCGCCCGACTAGCCGCTTCGGCGAGCCGCTGCGCGACGGCGACTGCGACGCGCTGGAGCAGACGCTGCACGAGCATCACCACGAGATCGCGGCGCTGATCCTGGAGCCGATCGTACAGGGCGCCGGCGGCATGTACTTCTATTCACCCGAGTGGCTGAAACGGGCGCGTGAGCTGTGCACGCAGTACGACGTACTGCTGATCGCCGACGAGATCGCCACCGGCTTCGGCCGCAGCGGCAAGCTGTTCGCCTGCGAGCACGCCGGCATCAGCCCCGACATCCTCTGCCTGGGCAAGGCGCTGACCGGCGGCTATATGACCCTGGCGGCGACGCTGACCAGCGCCCATATCGGCGAGACCATCTCCGCCGGCGGTGCCGGCTGCTTCATGCACGGCCCCACCTTCATGGGCAACCCGCTGGCCTGCGCGGTGGCCAACGAGAGCCTGAGCCTGCTGCAGGAACGGGACTGGCACGCCGATGTCGGTCGGATCGAGGCCCGACTGCGGGAGCGGCTGGCCCCGGCCGCCGAGCTGGCCGGCGTCGCCGAGGTGCGCGTGCTCGGCGCCATCGGCGTGGTCGAGCGGCGCGAGCCGGTGTCGCTGGCACAGGTCCAGCCCCTGTTCGTCGAGCAGGGGATCTGGGTCCGCCCCTTCGGCAAGCTGGTCTACGTGATGCCGCCCTACGTCATGAACGACGAGGATCTCGCCGCCCTGTGCGACGGAATCCTCAACGTTTTGACGCAGCTCGAGCGCTGAGGCGCTAAACTTTTTTGCGCTAGGGTTCGTTTTATCAGGAGAGATACATGGCGCGCATACGCATCGATATGCCGGACAACTACCTGTTCAGCACCGAGATCCCGGTGCGGATCAGCGATATCAACTACGGCGGCCATCTGGGCAACGACGCCGTGCTGGCGATGCTGCACGAGGCGCGGATACGCTTCCTGCGCCACTACCACTACACGGAGATGGATATCGAAGGGGTCGGCCTGGTGATGTCCGACTCGGCGATCGTCTACAAGGCGGAGGGGTTCTACGGCGACAGTATCCAGATCGACGTCACGGTGGGCGACTTCAACCGCTACGGTTGCGATATCTACTACCTGCTCACCAACAAGAAAACCGCGGTCGAGGTGGCCCACGCCAAGACCGGCATCGTCTTCTTCGACTATCAGGCACGCAGGATCAGCCCGATTCCGGCGGGCTTCCGCGATCACATGATCAAGATCACCGAACGCTGAGTCCGACCACGGCAGCGGTCCGGCCTACTCGTCCGGGCCGTAGTCGTAGCCGTGCGCCAGGTTTTCGAAGCGGGTGTACTTGCCGATAAAGGCCAGGCGCGTGGTGCCGATGGGACCGTTACGCTGCTTGCCGATGATGATCTCGGCCACCCCCTTCTCCGGGCTGTCCTCGTTGTACACCTCATCGCGGTAGATGAACATGATCACGTCGGCATCCTGCTCGATCGCACCCGATTCACGCAGATCCGAGTTGACCGGGCGTTTGTTCGGCCGCTGCTCCAGACTTCGGTTGAGCTGCGACAGCGCCACCACCGGACACTGCATCTCCTTCGCCAGTGCCTTCAGCGAGCGCGAGATCTCGGAGATCTCCTGGGTACGCCCCTCGTTCTTGCCGTTCTTCATCGACATCAACTGTAGGTAGTCGACCATGATCATGCCCAGCTCGCCGTGCTCGCGCACGATACGGCGGGCACGGGCACGCATCTCGTTGGGGCTGATACCGGCCTGGTCGTCGATATAGAGCGGCTTGTTCTTGAGCATGTTGACCGCCGCCGTCAGCCGCGGCCAGTCATCCTCCTCCAACTGCCCGTTACGCACCTTGGTCTGGTCGATACGGCCAAGCGAGGAGAGCATACGCGACACCAACTGATCCGCCGGCATCTCGAGACTGAACACCAGCACCGGCTTGTTGGTGCCCATCAGCGCGTTCTCGACCAGGTTCATCGAGAACGTGGTCTTCCCCATGGACGGCCGTGCCGCGACGATGATCAGGTCCGACGGCTGCAAGCCGCCGGTGCGGGCGTCGAGATCGTCGAAACCGGTGGTGGTACCGGTCATCGCATCGGAGTTGTTGAACAGGGTATCGATGCGGTCCACCGCGCGCTTGAGCAGCGGATTGATCGGTTCCGGGCCGCCCTGGTTGGGCCTGCTCTCGGCGATCTGGAAGATCTTCTGCTCCGCCTCGTTGAGAATCTCGTCGGAGGGGCGACCCTGGGGGAAAAACGCGTTGTCGGCGATCTCGTTCGCCACCTCGATCATCTGCCGCAGCAGGGCGCGGTCACGGACGATCTCGGAATAGGCGCGGATGTTGGACACGCTCGGCGTATTGCGCGCCAAGGACACCAGGTATTCCAGACCGCCGGCCTGCTCCAGCTCGCCGGTGCGGTCCAACTCCTCGGACAGCGTGACCACATCCATGGGACGACCATCGTCGACCAGCTTCTGCATGGTGCGGAAGATGGAACGGTGGTTACCGCTGTAGAAGTGTTGATCCAGCACCACCTCGGACACCGTATCCCAGGCGTTGTTGTCCAGCATCAGGCCGCCGAGCACCGACTGCTCCGCCTCCATCGAGTAGGGCGGCACCTTGGCGCGCTCGAGTTCCTCGTCGTTCAGTTCCGCGATATCCACAACAGCTTACCCGTATCGTTGACCAACCGGCCCCCTTCGGCCGAAGGGCCTAGTCTACCGGCAGCGCTCCGCCGGCAAAAGAGCAAATGACAGACACAAAAAAAGCACTGCTACACGAGGTGTAAAACAGTGCTTTTCGAATTACTGCAAATAACGCGGATGCTTATTCGGCGACAACCGTCAGCTTCAGGTTTGCAGTCACTTCAGGGTGCAGCTGAACAGCGATGTCGAACTCGCCGATGGTGCGGATAACACCGGTCGCCAGGCGCACTTCGCTCTTCTCGACTTCAATACCGGCGCCGGAGATCGCATCAGCGATGTCACGGGTACCGATAGAGCCGAACAGCTTGCCTTCGTCACCGGCCTTGGCCACAACGGACAGCTCCAGATCGTTGAGCTGCTCGGCGCGAGCCTGAGCGGCAGCCAGCTTGTCGGCGGCGGCCTTTTCCAGATCGGCGCGACGCTCTTCGAAGCGTGCAACGTTGTCACCGGTAGCCGGTACAGCTTTACCCTGGGGGATCAGGTAGTTGCGGCCAAAACCGCCCTTGACCGATACCTTGTCGCCAAGCTTGCCCAGCTTGCCGATGCTCTCGAGCAGAATTACTTCCATCTCGTAAACCTCATCTATCTGCAGCCCCTGGCTGCAGGTTGAATTCCTATCCGGTTGACGGGACTGCCCCGTCTCACCTCTAACCTTTCATCGGGCCGTGTCGGCGCCGTCGATGCGGCGCGATACGGCGGTCAACCGGCAACGGCCGGAAAGACCTTAGACGTCGTGGCTGTCAGTGTACGGCAGCAGAGCCACGTAGCGGGCACGCTTGATAGCGGTGGCCAGCTGACGCTGGTAACGCGCTTTGGTACCGGTGATGCGGCTCGGAACGATTTTGCCGGTTTCAGTGATGTAGCTTTTCAGCACTTCGAGATCCTTGTAATCGATCTCTTTGACGCCTTCAGCGGTGAAACGGCAGAACTTGCGACGACGGAAAAAACGTGCCATCTGAACTCTCCTTTAATTACTCTTCTGAAGCGGCTTCGGTTGTTTCAGCAGGCTGTTCCTGCTTCTGCTCAGAGCCACGCTCTTCACGACGCGGTTTACGCTCTTCACGCGCTTCAGCAGCCTTGATCGGAGAGGCTTCGGTGATTGCTTCCTTACAACGGATAACCATGTTACGCAGCACGGCGTCGTTGTAACGGAACAGGTTGGCGAGTTCGTCGAGGACGCTCTGGCCACACTCAACGTTCATCAGCACGTAGTGTGCCTTGTGAACATTGTTGATCGGGTAAGCCAGCTGGCGGCGGCCCCAGTCTTCCAGACGGTGGATCGTGCCGTTATCGCCTTCGATGAGGGCTTTGTAACGCTCGATCATAGCCGGAACCTGTTCGCTCTGGTTCGGGTGAACCAGAAAGACGATTTCGTAATGACGCATTAATTGCTCCTTACGGGTTAATAGCCTTCGCATCGAACAGCGTCACCGCAGGGATCAGCCGGTCAACCGAAAGCAAGGAGTTATAGACAACTATAAGTGTAGGCCGAATTTATCGGACGCGGAATAATACTCGTGCGCGCTTTTCAATACAAGCCCGGCGCAGCCATTGCCGGTGGCAGTCGGGTCGTGCAGCGCACGGACTTCCTTAATGTTACTCCGATCCTTTTTCCTAAGACCTCGGCCCGTATTTCAGGGCAATTTTACTCTGCCCCCTATTTCCGACCCTATTTCCTCCGTCAGGTCACTTCTTACCGTAGGTGGCATCATGATCGGGCGCGATGGTCAGCAGGCGGATGAAATCCCCGTCACGATATGCAGTAGCCCGGCGTGCCTGGGTGATGCGCAGGGAGTAAATCGCATCAATGCCTTTGGGTGGTTTGATGCTGGTGATCTTCTCCCATTTGAGACCAGGATTGCGATACAACTGATTCCAGGTTAGTTGTCGGATCTTGCCTAGCGTATCCAATGCAGCATGCCGCTCGGGCTTTTGTAGCGTCAGCAGGTTGTCCTGAAATACCGGATTGTTCAGGTCGAGCCTGACCTTGGTGTCACTGCTCGCCATGTTCGAGGCGCTTCAGTGTGTCGTCGGTATCGGCATCCGATGCGGCATGGGCAACGGCCCAATCCATGGATGCTTGCAGATCGGCTGCTACCTTCGGGTCGTGCAGCCAGCGTTCGTTGTCCGGGATCACTGTCGCGGTGCGCACGATCCAGACACCGGGCTCGCGTTCTTCCACCAGCACTTGGCGGCCGGCGTATTGTTTACCCAAGGAGATCTGGCCGTTGGTACCGATGACCTTGACTGTAGGGGAGTGTGTAGTGATGGCCATGATGAGGCTCCGTGATAGCTATGCACGATATTTTAATTTTAGTGCCGCACCAATTCAAGTTGGGAGTAGGGAAGTAGAGCCAGGCAAAGCCGGTAGGGCGATACAGAGGCCCACGACACAGATCGGTAAACTCGGCAACGATCTTCTCCTCGCCGATCGCGCCCTCGCGGAGCAATCCGGCCGGCATCCTATTCAGCCGCTTCGACGATCTCGAAGCTGTGGCTGATCTCGACGCCGCCCTTTTCCAGCATCAGCGACGCCGAACAGTACTGCTCCGCGGACAGCTTGACCGCACGCTCCACCGCAGACGGCTTGAGGCCGCGCCCGGTAACGACGAACTTGACGTGGATCCTGGTGAATACGGAAGGAACGGCGTCGGCGCGCTCCGCCTCGATCTGCGCCACGCAGTCGGTGACGTCCTGACGCGCCTTGCGCAGGATCATCATCACGTCGACGCTGGTGCAGCCGCCCAGCCCTGCCAGCAGCAGCTCCATCGGGCGCGGCCCCTGTTTCAGGTCGCGGTCGATCATCACCTCGAAACCGGAATCGGTGATCGCCTTGAAGCGCTCGTCACCGTCCCACTGTACATTGACGTTCATCGTCATCTTGGCCGTTCCTTAAATCGTTGTTCCTTGGTTAAACAGTTCCGCCAGTTTCTGGCCCGGCTCCGGTGCCCGCATGAACGCCTCGCCGACCAGGAATGCATTGACCCCGCGCGCGCGCATCGCGACAACATCCTCCGGTGTATGGATACCGCTCTCGGTGACGACGATACGATCCTCGGGGATCTTGTCGAGCAGCGAGTAGGTGTGCTCGAGCGATACCTCGAAGGTGTGCAGGTTGCGGTTGTTTATCCCCACCAGCGTATTGCCCAGCGGCAGCGAGCGCTCGAGCTCTTCGGCGTCGTGCACCTCGATCAGCACATCCATGCCCAGCGAGTGCGCCAGCTTATTCAGTTCCGCCAGTTTGGCATCGCTCAACGCGGCGACGATCAACAGGATGCAGTCCGCGCCGATCGCCCGTGCCTCGTAGACCTGGTAGGGCTCGACGATAAAGTCCTTGCGGATCACCGGCAGCGAGCAGGCCGCCCGTGCTTCCATCAGGTAGGCATCGCTGCCCTGGAAGAAGTCCACATCGGTCAGGATCGACAGACAGGCGGCACCGCCCTGCTCGTAGGAGCGGGCGATCTCGGCCGGGTGGAAGGGGTCGCGAATCACCCCCTTGGAGGGGCTGGCCTTCTTGATCTCGGCAATCACCGCCGAGCGGCCCGCGTCGAGCGAACGCTGCAGGGCGGCGACGAAACCGCGCGGATCGGCGTCGGTACCGAGCTTCGCCCGGATCCTGTCACTCAGGTCGGAGATCGAAACCTGCGCCGCGCGCGCATCGATCTCTTCGTACTTGCGCGCAATGATCTTCTTCAGCACTGTCGGTGTGTCGGTCATTATCTACGCTCTCAAAGCTGTTGGCTGAACGCGGCCAGGCGTTCCATTTTCTGCAGCGCCGCGCCGGAACGGATCGCCTCCAGTGCCTTCTGCACACCCTCTGCATGGTCGGCCGCCCGGCCGCTCAGATAGACGGCGGCACCGGCATTGAGCGCGATCATGGCCACCGCCTTCTTCGCCGCGGCGTCGTCCGAGCCGGACAGCGCGGCGCGGATCAGTTCCAGCGACTGCGCCGGGCTATCCACCACCAGCCCGATCAGGCTCTGGCTCTCGATGCCGAGATCCTCCGGCTTCAGGGTGTATTCGCTGATCCGTCCATCCTTGAGTTCCGCCACATGGGTGTGGGTGGCCAGACTGATCTCGTCGAGACCGTCGTCGGCGTGCACCACCAGGATCTGCTCGGCGCCGAGCTGCTGCATCACCTCGGCCATCGGTCGGCAGAGTTTCTGCGTGAACACGCCGATCACCAGACGTTTGGCACCGGCCGGGTTGGTCATCGGACCGAGGATATTGAACATCGTGCGGATGCCCAGCGCGCGGCGGGCACCGATGGCGTGTTTCATGGCACCGTGAAAGCCCGGCGCGAACATGAAGCCGACACCGACCTCGTCGATGCAGCGCGCCACCTGTTCGGCGCCCAGGTCGAGGTTGATCCCCGCCTGCTCCAGCAGATCGGCACTGCCGCTGCTGGAGGAGACTCCACGGTTGCCGTGCTTGGCGACGTGGGCACCGCAGGCGGCGGCGACGAAGGCACTGGCGGAGGAGACATTGAACAGGTTGGCGCCGTCGCCGCCGGTACCGACGATATCCACCAGCGGTGCCGCGACGGTGTTGACCGGTGTCGCCAGTTCGCGCATCACCTGCGCGGCGCCGGTGATCTCGTCGATCGATTCGCTCTTCATGCGCAGGGCGACCAGGAAACCGGCGATCTGGGACTCGCTGCACTGTCCGGTCATCACCTGGCGCATTACGTCGACCATCTCGTCACGGCTCAGGTCGATATGCTCGACCACGCGTGCCAACGCTTCTTTGATATCCATTGCTGCTCCCTCACTTGGCCTGGGCTTTCGCTACGCTCTCTATCTCTTCGCGCTACGCTTAAGGAAATTCGCCAGCAGTTCGTGGCCCTGCCGGGTCAGTATCGATTCGGGGTGAAACTGAACCCCCTCGATATCCAGCTCGCGGTGCCGGATACCCATTATCTCGTCCGACTCGCCCTCGCCGTTACGGGTCCACGCCGTAACTTCGAGCGACGGCGGCAGGCTGTCGGGCGCGAGCACCAGGGAGTGGTAACGGGTTACCGTCAAGGGGTTATCCAGCCCCTCGAACACGCCCTGACCCCGGTGATACACCGGGGAGGTCTTGCCGTGCATCACCTGCCGCGCCCGTACCACGTCGGCGCCGAACACCTGCCCGATCGCCTGGTGGCCCAGGCAGATACCGAGAATCGGCAGCCGCCCCGCAAAGTGCTCTATCGCCGCCAACGAGATGCCTGCTTCGTTGGGGGTGCAGGGGCCGGGGGAGATCACCAGATGCGCCGGTTTTCGTGCTTCGATGCCGGCCAGGTCGATCTCGTCGTTGCGGTAGACTTCGACCTCCGCGCCGAGTTCGCTGAAATACTGCACTACGTTGTAGGTGAACGAATCGTAATTGTCGATGATCAGGAGCATCGGTCGCCAAGCTGCTATACGGAAAGCCGGGAAATGAGCTGGCCATAATAACGTGAAGCGACGGCGATAGCACGTTGCCGGCCGCTGCAAGGCTGGGCAATCGCACTACGTGATCATCTTAGCGGTCTTTGCGGTACAGGCACCCCCTTTGGTGTGTCGCTTTGTATCCGGTATCCGTATGCCGACACGCCGTGGATCCGTCCCTGGAGGCTCCACAGCGCCATCCGTGGCGCTGAGGGTCGACATCCGGACACCGAATACGCTCTGGAGAGCACGGTACCAAGTTCTGCCAGTCGGATGGCAGATGCTATACAAGAGTCCGGTCGGGTTTCAGCCATACCCGGGTGTCGTGAAACACCGCTCCACCTGCCGGTGCCGCCGGTTCCGCACTGACCAGCAGGTTGATCCCCATGCCGTCGACGAATGCGCCGTTGGGCCAGATCCCTTCGACGATAACGACGCCGGGTTGCACGCCGTCGAATATGGCCGCCTCGATCCGAACGGAGCCACGGCGGTTGCCGACGCTGACCAAGTCACCATCGCCGACACCCAGTCGACCGGCGGCGTCCGGATGCAACAGCAGCCGGGGCCGCCCCTCCTTCTTCAGCGAGCCCGGCGTTTCGGTGAAGCTGGTGTTGAGGAAGGTGCGCGCCGGCGCGGTGACCAGCCGGAACGGGTGTTCCTCGTCCGCCGCGTCGATCAGTTCGGCGTGGTCGGGCAGCACCGGCAGACGCTCGCCCAGTTCGCCCAGCGCGGGCCAGTCGGCGTAGAAGTGGAAGCGGCCGTCGGCATGGCCGAAGCCGTCGAGGAAATGCGCGGTGTCGAAATCAAGCGCGCAGTCCAGGCCGCCCATGCGATGGATCTCGTCGGCCGAGGGCAGTCCGCCGCTCTTCAGTGCCCTGTCCACCAGCTCCAGCGCATCGATCTCGAACAGTTCGTGGCGCACGCCGAGGCGACGCGCCAGTTCGCACACCAGCCAATGGTTGCTGCGGCACTCGGCCAAGGGTTCGATGACCGCCTTGCTTACCTGCAGATGGGTGTGGCCGCTCGCGGTGTAGAGATCGTCGTGCTCTAGGAAGGTGGTCGCCGGCAGCAGGATATCGGCCATGGCGGCGGTCTCGGTCATCATCTGCTCATGTACCACGACGAACAGGTCGTCGCGCAGGAACCCTTCGCGCACCTTGGCCGATTCCGGCGCCACCGCCACCGGGTTGGTGTTCTGGATAAACAGCGCCTTCACCGGCGGGCCGTCGCCCAGGTCCTGCGCATCGCCGGTCAGCACCGGGCCGATGCGCGACATATCCAGCGTGCGCAGGCTCGGATCGCGCAGTTCCAAGCCATGCAGCGGCGTACGATCCACCGCTCGATAGAGGTCGCTGTTGGAGAACAGGGCGCCGCCGCCAGGGTATTGCCAGGCGCCGACCAGGGTCGGCAGGCAGGTCACCGCGTGCATGTTGGAGGCACCGTTGCGGGAGCGGCTGAAACCGTAACCGAGGCGCAGGTAGCTGCGACGGGTCGAGGCATAGAGACGGGCGAACTCGACGATCTGTTCGGCAGCCAGCCCGGTGATCCCGGCGGCCCACTCGGGCGTACGCGTACTCAGGTGCTCGCGCACACCGGCGTCGAAATCGCTGTAACGGGTCAGGTACTCCCTATCCTCCAGGCCGTCGGCCAGGATCTGCTGCATCACCGCGCAGGCCAGCGCACCGTCGGTACCCGGCTTCGGCATCAGGTGCAGGTCCGCCTGCTGGGCGGTGGGCGTGCGGTAGGGATCGACCACCACCAGCTTGGCGCCTCGCTTGCGCGCCTTGGCGATGTGGGTCATGACGTTGATCTGGGTATGGACCGGGTTGCCGCCCCAGACCACGACCAGTTCGCTGTCCTCGATCTCGCGCGGATCGACACCGCGTACGGCCCCGACGCCGGCGCGGTAACCGGGAGCGGCGATCGCGACACAGATCGTCTCCTTCTGCCCGGAGTAGCCCAGGGCATGGCGCAGGCGGTGGCAGGCGCCACGCTGGGCCCAGCCCATGGTACCGGCATAGAAGTAGGGCCAGATCGCCTCGGCGCCGTGCTCGGCCGTGATCGCCTTGAAACGCGCGGCGATCTCGTCCAGCGCCTCGTCCCAGCCGATGGGTTCGAACGCGTCGAAGCCGACGCCCCTGGCACCGACCCGGCGCAGCGGCGTGCTCAGCCGCTGCGGATGGTGCACTCGCTCGGCATAGCGGGCCACCTTGGCGCAGATCACGCCGTCGGTGTAGTCGTTGTGTTTGCCTCCGTGGATCCGGCCGATGGTTCGATCGTCGAGTTTCTCCACCTCCAGCGCACAGGTGGAGGGGCAGTCGTGGGGGCAGACGGCATAATGGCGGGTCGCCGCCCGAGCATCTTTTTTCATGGCGGTCCTTGCTTCGACAAGCGTATGGCTGATAAGAAAGGTAGGAATAATGCCACCATCCGACACCGACCTGCCAGGTACAGCTGAAGCGAAAAACCGGAATACAGATCGGGTCCGAAACCGATATCGAGTATGGATCTGCACCCATGAACAGCCAGGAAAAACCCTTCTCGCAGGCCTGCGAAAACAACAAAGGCCCCATCCTCGAGGTATTGCGGCACGCCTTCGACGACCGGCGCAGCGTGCTGGAGATCGGCAGCGGCACCGGTCAGCATGCGGTCTACTTCGCCGCACAACTGAGCCACCTGGAGTGGCAGACCAGCGATCTGGAGCAGAATCATCCGGGCATCCGGCTGTGGCTCGACGAAGCCGGACTGCCCAACCTGCGCCCGCCGATCGCGCTGGATGTCACCCATCCCGACTGGCCGGAGGGGTTCGATGCGGTCTTTACCGCCAACACCACCCATATCATGCCCTGGTCGGCGGTGGAGCGGATGATCGCGCGGATAGGCGCCGAACTGCCGACGGACGGCGTGTTCTGCCAGTATGGCCCGTTCAACTACGGCGGCCGCTACACCAGCGACAGCAACGCCCGCTTCGATCTATGGCTCAGGCAGGTCGATCCCGCTCAGGGGATACGCGATTTCGAGGCGGTGGAGGCGCTTGCGCTGCAAGCGGGGCTGGAGCTGGTGGCCGATCACGCGCTGCCGGCCAACAACCGTCTATTGGAGTGGATCAAGCGAGGCTGATCACCACCAGGTACCCCAGAACCGTCGTCTGGGCCTCTGCTCCACCTCGGGCTGGTCGAACCGGTGCAGCAGCTTGTTCAGCGGCAGCAGATCCTGTTCGTCGAGTTCCTGCTTCAGCGCGATCAGCCGCTCGACCCGTTCGTCCGTTTCCGGATGGGTGCGCAGCAGCGAGGGCTCCGGGATCCGACGCCCCGGCATCAGGACATGCTCCAGCCAGCCGCCCTGAATCCGCTCGATCAGATCCAGCGCCTGCGCCAGCCCCTCCGGATCGCCGGTCAGTCTGGCCGCGTGCAGGTCGGCCGCATATTCGCGGGTACGCGACAGCGCCAACTGCGCCAGAGCGCTGATCACCGGGGCCAGGATCAGCAGCAGGATCAGCCACCAGTTCATCGTCACCAGCCCCAACAGCAGCAGCGGCAGGTTCAGGATCAACAGCGCCTGACCGACAAACGCCAGCAGACTGGTCAGACGGCTGAACAGGTCCGCCAGCCCCATCACCCAGAGGTCGTTGTGGCGTATATGGCTGACCTCGTGCGCCAGCACGCCGACCAGCTCGCGCAGGGTCAGACGCCTGATCATCGCGTCGCTGAGCGCGATCGCCGAATGGCCCGGCGTGCCCACCGAAAACGCGTTCATGACCCGGCTCGGTATCAGGTACAGGGTCGGTACGGACTGCAGCCCGGCACGTTCGCTCAGCCACTCCAGCACCTGATCCAGCGCCGGCAACTGCCCTTGCGGCAAGGCCCGGGCGCCATAGAGTTTCATCACCCAGCGCGGCGACAGGGCGGGGTTGAACGCCACCGCCGACATCCCCATCAGCACCAGCAGCACCAGGCCGCCGGCTCCCCAGAGCAGCCAGCCGAGCAGACCCAGAAAACCGCCCATGAACAGGATCAGCAGCACGGATTGCACGCCATTGCGCAACGCGTACCGGCGCCAGTTGAAGCGGTCGCCGTTGTGTAGGGGCATCGTATTCTCCCTGCTCACTCGGACACGGCCGTTATAACGCGTCCTTATGTTAGAGTATCGTCTGTCCAGCGCCCGCCCACCATGAAAGTTCTGCCCTATGCATCCACTGCCCATCGATTCGATCCTGCCCGAGCTGCGACATACCCTCGCCCAGCATCACCAAGTGGTGCTGGAGGCGCCGCCCGGTGCCGGCAAGACCACCCGCGTTCCCCTGGCGCTGCTCGACGAACCCTGGCTCGCCGGGCAGAAGATTCTGATGCTCGAACCGCGTCGCCTCGCGGCGCGGGCGGCGGCGGAACAGCTGGCACGACAACTGGGTGAAAAGCCGGGGCAGACGGTCGGCTACCGCGTTCGGCTGGACAGCTGCGTCGGCGAACGTACCCGGATCGAGGTGGTCACCGAGGGGATCCTGACCCGCATGCTGCAATCCGACCCGGCGCTCGAGGGGGTGGGACTGCTGATCTTCGACGAGTTCCACGAGCGCAGCCTCGATGCCGATCTGGGTCTGGCGCTGGCACTGCAGGGGCGCGAACTGCTGCGCGAGGAGCCGCCGCTGAAGCTGCTGGTGATGTCCGCCACCCTGGATGGCGCCGCCATCGCCGAACTGCTCGGCGATGCACCGATCCTGCGCTCGGAGGGGCGCAGCTACCCGGTACAGACCCTCTACACCGGCACCGCCGAGCCCGGCGAGTGGATCGAGCCCCGTATCTGCAAGGTGATCGACCAGGCGCTGGCCGAACGGCGCGGCAGCCTGCTGGTATTCCTGCCCGGACAGGGGGAGATCCGCCGGGTGCAGGCCCGGCTCGAGGAGCAACTGGTCGGACGGAGCGAGATCCTTATCGCGCCGCTGTACGGCGAACTGTCGCTGGAACAGCAGCATCGCGCCATAGAACCCGCCCCGGCGGGGATGCGCAAGATCGTGCTGGCCACCGCCATCGCCGAAACCAGCCTGACCATCGAGGGGATAGAGGTGGTGATCGACTCCGGCCTGTCCCGCCAGGCGGCGTTCGATCCCGGCTCCGGCATGACCCGGCTGCACACCACCCGGGTCTCGGCGGCATCCGCGACCCAGCGAGCCGGGCGTGCCGGACGCCTCGGTCCCGGCAGCTGTTACCGCCTCTGGTCGCAGGGGCAGCAGGAGCAGTTGCCCCCCTTCACCCCGCCGGAGATGCACAAGGCGGACCTGGCGCCCCTGGCGCTGGCGCTGCTCGCCTGGGGCGTCGACGATCCGGACGAGTTGAGTTGGCTCGACGCGCCGCCCCGGGCCGCCTGGCAGCAGGCGCTTGATCTGCTGCACCGACTCGGCGCCTGCGAAACGCTTGACCACGGATCGCGGCGCCTGACCGCCTACGGCGAGCAGATGGCAAAACTGCCGACCCACCCGCGTCTGGCCCACCTGCTGCTGACCGGCGTGGAGTATGGCCTGCTGCCGCTGGCGGCCGATATCGCCGCCCTGCTCGGCGAGCGCGATCCGCTGCGCGAGCAACAGGCCGATCTCGACCTGCGGCTGAACTGGCTGCAGCGGCCCTCCGGCGCTGGCGGTCGCGCGCTGCACCAGCGCCTGAAACAGCTGAGCGCCCAGTACCGACGGATAGCGAAAAACGCCGCCATCGATATCCGACCGGTCGAGGATCCGCAACACCCCCGCTGGACAGGTTTTCTGCTCGCTGCCGCCTACCCGGACCGTATCGCGCAGACTCGCAAGAGCGGTGGCCAACACTACCGCCTGGCAGCCGGCCGCGGCGCGGAGCTGGAGCCCGGCGATCCGCTGAGCCGCACCCCCTGGCTGGTGGTGGCCGAACTGAGCGGCCGCCAGGGCGACGCCCGCGATCGCATCCGCCTGGCAAGCGCCCTGGATCCGGCCCTGTTCGATGGCCCGCTGGCCGCGCTGGTCGGTCACGAAGAGCGGGTCGAATGGGACGAGGCCGGGCAGCGCCTGATCGCCGAACGGCAGCGTCGGGTGGGCGAACTGGTGCTGGAGCGCAGCCCGTTGAGCGCACCCTCGCGTCAGGCCCGCGACAGGGCACTGCTCGACCTGGTGCGCAAGAAGGGGCTGACCCTGCTGCCCTGGCGCGAAGAGATCGACCTGTGGCGGGCCCGCGTGGCGTTCTGCCGCGAGCACGACAAGCAGGAGAGCTGGCCGGATCTCTCCGACCGGGCGCTGCTGGACAACCTGGAGACCTGGCTCGCCCCCTGGCTCAACGAGGTGAGCCATATCAACCACTTCGCCCGCCTGGACCTGGCGGCGATCCTCAAGGCGCAGTTGCCCTGGCCGCTGCCGCAACGACTGGACGAACTGGCACCGGAGCGGATCCGCGTGCCGTCCGGCGCCCGGCTCGCCATCGACTACAGCGAATCGCCGCCGGTCCTGGCGGTCAAGCTGCAGGAGATGTTCGGCTGCACCAGCACGCCGTCGATCGGCTTCGGCGTGCAGTTGAAACTGCACCTGCTCTCCCCCGCCCGCCGTCCGCTGCAGGTCACCCAGGACCTGGCCGGGTTCTGGCGCAACGGCTATCCGGAGGTGAAGAAGGAGATGAAGGGGCGCTACCCCAAACACCCCTGGCCCGACGACCCGCTGCAGGCGATCCCGACCGCGCGCACGAAGAGGGCCGGAGGCTGAGATCAACCGCCGGACGCGCTACAATTGCCCGCAACAGAACCATCGAGTAGCCGAACATGACCGAACAACCGACCCCGCCGATGGACGGCGAGTGCTGCGAAAGCGAGTGCTCCCCCTGCGTCTGGGACACCTACTACGAAGAGATGGCACGCTGGCGCCAGGCGCAAGCCGAGCGCAAGGCCGCCGAGGCGAACGACACCGGCGAGTGATACCGAGATGAAACCGCATCTGGATCTGCGCAGCTACCGCGCCGAGATCGACAGCCATAGCCACGACCACCACCAGTTGGTGCTGCCGCTGAACGGCTCACTGGAGATCGAGATCGGCGGTCGCGGAGGGCGGGTAGAGAGCCGTTCGGCTGCCGTTATCCACAGCGGCGAGACCCACTGCTTCCGCGCCGACGGTCGTAACCGCTTTATCGTTGCCGACCTGCCGTCAGAGACCGCCTCGGAGTTCGACAACCTGCCGCCCTTTCTGCCGCTGACGCGGGACGCGCTCGACTACAGCGCGTTTCTCGGACGGATGCTGTCTCGGCGCGGCATGGACGACGCGGTGCAGCACGCCGGATGCGATCTGCTGCTGAACCTGCTGATCGAACGGCGCGGGAGTACCGACACCGAACTCGACCGCCGGGTACTGCGGGCACGGGACTATATCGACCGCCACTTCGCCGAGCCGATCCGACTCTCGACACTCGGCGGCCTGGCCCACCTGAGCCGGCGGCAGCTCAACGCCCTGTTTCAACGCCAACTCGGCTGCACCCCCTCCGACTACCTGATCCAGCGGCGGATGGAGCACGCCCGGGCGCTGCTGATCGGCAGCGACGACAGCATCCAGCGCGTCGCCGAGCAGTGCGGCTACTCCAACCTGGCCGCGTTCAGCGACCGTTTCCGCCGCCATTTCCACTGCGCCCCCAGCCGTTACCGCTCAAGCAAAACGCACTGATCTGCCCGAACGGCAAACAGAAACGCCAAACCGGCAAAGACGAGGCGCCCCCGCCCGCTTATCCTGCATGGAAACGACCCTCTGCAGCTACGGATAACCTGATGACCACGCAACAGGCCACCCTGATCGGCACCGTCTCCATTCTGCTCTGGGGCACGCTGGCACTGATGACCCGCTGGACCGATGCGCAGATCCCGCCGTTCCAACTGCTGGCGATGACCTTCGGCCTGGCCTGGCTGCTGATGCAGAGCCGCTGGTGGCTGCGCGGCGAGAGCGGGCTGCGTTTCCTGCACCAACCGCTGCCGGTCTGGCTACTGGGGATAGGCGGGCTGTTCGGCTACCACCTGTTCTACTTCATCGCCCTGGCCAAGGCGCCGGCGGCGGAAGCGGGGCTGATCGCCTACCTCTGGCCGCTGCTGATCGTGCTGCTCTCCGCACTGCTGCCGGGCGAGCGGTTGCGCAGCGCCCATATCCTCGGCGCCCTGCTCGCCGCATCCGGCAGCGCCCTGCTGCTGATCAAGGGCGAGGCGAACTTCAGCGAACAGCACAGCATCGGCTATCTGGCCGCCGGCGCCTGCGCCCTGATCTGGTCCGCCTACTCGGTGCTCAGCCGCCGCCATGCCGATGTACCCACCGACACCGTGGGTTGGTACTGCGCCGGTACCGCACTGCTGGGACTGATCTGCCACCTGCTGTTCGAACAGACGGTCTGGCCGGAGCGGCCGCTGCAGTGGATCGGCATCGTCGGCCTGGGGCTGGGACCCGTGGGGATCGCCTTCCTGACCTGGGACATCGGGGTGAAGAGGGGCAATATCCAGCTGCTCGGCACCCTCGCCTACGCCGCGCCGTTGATCTCCACCCTGCTGCTGATCCTCGCCGGCGAAGCCCAGGCCTCCTCGCGACTGCTGCTGGCCTGCCTGCTGATCGTCGGCGGCTCGATGATCGCCGGCATCCGCCTGAAGCGGATGCTCAACCCCGCCTCGAATCCGATTGAAGGCGAGCAGCACTGAGCGGAGATACGGGCCGATGTAGTCTCTTGCGTCTGACACGCCGTGAACCCATCCCTGGGGGCTCCACTGCGACATCCATGTCGCAGAGGGTCAGCCGCAAGAGACTACATCACCCCTCGATAGCACGTGCCAACCGACTGGAGGAACCTGGCACCGAACTCCCTGCGGGGTGGTGGTACCGCTTCCGGGCGACCGTCTGCCGCCAAGGACGGCGGCAGTCGAGCGGTCAGGGACGACGCATAGCGCGTCGCACGGAAGCGGTACCACCGGCCCGGA